>LZQN01000044.1_pt1 | contig 35100 bp, 46 predicted proteins | sample 768531 | NCBI WGS metagenome assembly LZQN01 (sample SAMN05207080, study PRJNA324506) | oil field metagenome | isolation source: sample BH-FW-7 from oil reservoir | place: India: Bombay High | collected 2015-12-02
AGTATTTGTCTTGGTTTTAGAATTTTAAATATAAAATACCTACATCTGTAAAAAAGTCAAGGTGGAATTTAGTATCTAATGGTGAAATTAATCATTTCATCCAAATTACAGAATGAAAGGAGAAAAATGGACATATCCTCAATTAGATAAACAAAAAATGTTTTTTGACTTTCTAGCTAAAAATATTGTCAATAGCAATTTTAGAGTATATAATGTGACTATAAATAGCAGTCTGGATTCTTTTGATAAGCTTAACTTAGATGACATTATTTAATATTTTTAATTATGAGTTTGCTTGTATCTGTAATTTTAAATAATTATAATTATGCTCATTTTTTAGATTCAGCTATAGAATCTGTTTTAAAGCAAACGTATGGTAACTTTGAGTTGATTGTAGTAGATGATGGTTCTTCTGATAATTCTAGAGAGATAATAAATTACTATGTATCAAAGGATTCCAGAATTATTCCTATTTTAAAAAAAAATGAAGGCCAAGCTAGTGCTTTGAACATTGGATTTAAAAAATCAAAAGGAGAAATTATATCTTTTCTAGACAGTGATGATATTTATGCTCCGAATAAGCTTGAAGAAATTGTAAAGTATCACTCTTTAGGATATCAATATATTTATACTGATCATCAAGGAATAGATGTAAATGAAAATTTTATAGAGGATAATTTAAAACGTTATTTGTATTCTGGATGGAATATATTTCCTGTATACTTCCTATCTAAATATGTCGGTAATATTACATCTACTATTTCTATAACTAGAAATATAGGTAAAAAATATTTCCTATACCCAATGAGGACCAATGGAAAATTCAAGCCGATGATCCCATTGTGTTTCAAGCTTCTTTTGTTTCCAGTAATTTTTTTTTAAATAAAAAACTTGTTTTTTATAGAATACATCAAAGTAATAATTATTATGGGAAGAATCTTTGTAATGATTATAAATATAAGCTTTTGATTAAAAGAAATAATTTAAAAGATATTATTATGAAAAAAGAAGGGATATCTTCTACTTTTATTAATAACTGGTGGAATTTAGTAGCTGAATTTAATACTCATGAATTTGTTGATTTAAATTTATATAAAATGTATAGAAATATCCTTTGGTTTAATATGAATATTCCTTTTTTATCTAAAATAAAAGCCCATTTTGAGCTTAAAAAGCGATTTAAATTAAAATATATAAAAAATTAAATCGTTCTGATGAGTAATATGGTGTTTATTATAATATTATTAGCTATATAAGATATTGGTATTTATAAATTATTAAGTCAAAAAGGATGTGAACTTGTTGACATTATCCTATGCTGGTTGCTTCCAAGGAGAAGATAAGTAAAGTTTTAAAGTGGCAACCACGTTTTACTCATATTGAGCAAATTATACAAAGTGCCTATAACTGGCATGTAAAGAATAGTTAACTGGTTTACAGGTAAATTTAAGATGAAAATAGGTGTTGCTCAGGGAAGGTTTCATATAGTTCATTTTGGTCATATGGAATATTTATTGGAGTGTTGTAAAAGATGTGATTATTTACTCATTGGTATTTCGGATATGGATCCTTCTTGTGCCTATTTTGATTACAGTGATATTTTAGAACAGGATAAAAAAGAAATGAAGCCCTTTAGAAGCTTTGAAGATCCCATTTATCCTTTTACCTTTTTTGAAAGAATGCAGATGCTTAAGCTGGCTTTATTGGAGCATAATATTAAAGCCAGTTTTTTTGATATTGTTCCCTTTCCCATTCATAAGCCCTGGTTGATAAAGTACTACATACCCAAAAGCTCCAATATTTTTGTCACTATTTATGATAAATGGGGAGAGTATAAGGTTAAGCTTTTGCAAGAGCTTGGTTTTGCAGTGCAAGTCCTTTGGAAAAGAAGCATGCAAGAGCGGTTTACTACTGGCACAGAAGTAAGGAAAAGGTTGCTAAAGGGAGAAGATTTTCAAGATCTGGTTCCCAGATCTGTGTATAAATTTTTAAAAGAATTTTATCCTTTTGATTGATATTTTCTTCTGTGTATTGGGATAAATCTATTTTTTCAACAGCATCGCTTAATGAATTCCTTATAATGCTAGTGTGGTTAGGATTCATTTTATTTTTTGAATTATAAGGTCAGGATTAAACCTTTTAAAGATTTCTCCTTCAAAGGGAGTAATAAAATCAGGATAATAAATATAAGTTATACCACTATATTCTTCAACAGTTAAGTTTTTAGTAAAAAACTCTATTTTCTTTTGTCTCTCCTCTTTTACTTTTTCCTCTATTTCTTTTAATTCCTCTTTAAAAATACCATAAATATTATTTACAAAATCAGTATAAGTTAAAGAACGCTTAAAATTATCAAAAATAATATCAGCATTTTCAGCAAAATTTACATGGTGTAAAATTAACTTTCCTCTATCTGCAATAATAGGTTCAACTTTATACCCTCTATCCAAAACGGCTTTCAAACCAAATTTATCTAAAATATCAATATATTCAGTTAAAGGGTGATAAATTAATTCTTGATAACCTAAATATTCCAGCACCATTTTTAAAGAACAAGGCAAATCAATGTTTTGGTGATGGTCAAAACATCTATCAATAGGGTTAAATTTACGGCCTACATCTACAATATAATTTACTCCATCTACATACTGAGGAATCTCCTCACTTTGAGGAGAAACCAAAACTACAGGAAGAGGTTTTCCTTCTTTATGGCAAATACAGGCGATAGCTAAAGTCTCGTCAAAATGCCTTGGCTCTAAATGAGTAATTATTTTCATCTTTTTCACTCCTTTCTTTTTTTGTGAAACAGATAAAACGATTATTACACCTAAAACCTTTTTGTCAATAAAATAAGAGTTAAATATAAGACAACATATTACTTGACTTTTATTCACCTATATAGTAAATTTATAAAAGAATAAATTAACAGGAGTATTTCTTATGATAAAACAAGAAATAACAGCAAAAATAAAAAAAATTATTTATTTTAATGCAGAAAATAATTTTTCTATTCTTGCATTAGAGAGTAAAGATAAACAAAAAATTGTAGCTAAAGGCAATGTAGGTGAACTAAGAGAAAATCAAACGATAACCATAAAAGGTTATTGGGTTAATCATAAAAAATATGGCAAGCAATTCCAGATTGAAGAACTGCAAGTCCCAGAATTAGACAGCACAGAAGAATTGCTGGTTTTTTTGAAACTGGCATGATAAAAGGAGTAAATCGAAAATTAGGACAACGAATTATAGATATGTTTGGAGATGAAGCTATAGATATTCTTAATAATAATCCTGAAAAGTTATTACAGGTTAAAGGTATAGGGAAAAAAAACCTGGAAAAAATAATAGCTTCCTGGAGAGCAGAAAGTGAAAAAAGAAGTGTAATAGTCTTTTTTCATAAATGGGGAATTACAGTAAATATGGCCAATAAAATTTTTAAAAAAATCCCTGACCCCCAACTGCCCTACAAACTATAAAAGAGAACCCCTATTGGCTGGTCTGGAATGTCCATGGCATTGGTTTTTTAACCGCAGATAAAATTGCCCAAAAGAGCGGACTTGCTATCGATTCTCCAGAAAGGATTAAGGCTGGAATATATTTTGTTTTGCAAGAGGCTTTATCTAAACAGGGGCACTGTTATCTTCCTCAAAACACCCTGATAGAAAAGGCTTCTGAGCTATTAAATCTCAAAGGAGAGCTGGTGGAAAAACAAATTTTTGAGCTTTTAAAATCTGAAGATTTAATAAAAACAGAAGAAGGCAATATCTATCTAGCAATGGCTTACTATACAGAGCAAAAACTCGCTAAAAATATCGCTGAATTACTAAAAAAACAGCCAGCAGAAAAACATATTTACGATATAGACGGCATGATTGAAGACTATTGCGAAGTTAATAATATCAATCTGCACATAAACCAAAAGAAAGCCATAAAAACCGCTATTGAAAACAACTTTTCCATTATTACGGGAGGTCCTGGAACAGGAAAAACTACAGTAGTTAAAGCTATATTAACTATAGCATCTCAGCTAGGAATTAACTTAAATCTCGTGGATTTAGTAGCACCCACAGGCAGGGCTTCTAAGAGGCTGGAAGAGTCCACTGGCCTGCCCGCCAGGACAATTCACAGGCTACTTGGTTATAAGCCTGAAGAAGGTTTTACCGTTAATGAAAAAAACCCCCTTAAAAGCAAAATGCTTATTTGCGATGAATCTTCTATGATAGATGTTTTTCTAGCTAATGCCCTATTTTCTGCAATCCCAAAGGATAAAGACTATAAAATTGTTTTTGTAGGGGATATTTACCAATTGCCTTCTGTAGGAGCTGGAAATGTCTTACATGATTTAATTAAGGCAAAAGTCCCTGTCGCAGAATTAACCAAAGTATTTAGGCAATCTGAAGGTTCTTATATCTCCCTTAATGCTCAGCATATAAAAAATGGCGACTCTAAGAGCATGAACTTTAATGCTGATGATTTTAAATTTTTGTTCATGAAATATAAAACAGAAAATAAAGCTAAAGAAATTCAAGAAACAATAATTGAAATCTTAGATAAACTACTTCAAAAATATACCATTAATGATATTCAAATTCTTTCGCCAATGTATAATGGAGATGTAGGAGTTAATGCCCTAAATTCAGTCTTACAAGATTATTGTAATCCTAATAAGGTAATTTTAAATCTAGGAAGTAGAAAATTTAAACTTGGAGACAAGGTAATCCAATTAAAGAATAATTACGATAAAGAAGTTTTTAATGGTGATGTAGGGTATATTACAAAATACGACAAAGACGAGGAAAATGTTTTTGTTCAATTCGACGATAATAAATTAGTGGAATACTCTCTAACTGATTTACAAGAAATTGCTTTGGCATACGCAATTACTATTCACAAATCCCAGGGTTCAGAGTATCCAGTGGTAATTATGCCCTTAACCACTGCCCATTTTATTATGCTTCAGAGAAACCTAGTTTACACAGGAATTACTAGGGCTAAACAGGAATGTTTTTTAGTGGGAGACAGACAAGCTTTAGAGCTGGCCATAAAAAACAATAAGCCAATCCATAGAAATACCAGTTTAGATAATTATATTTTACAAAACTTAAACAGCCTACACCCAGAAAAAATGGTTAATTTGCAAATATCTTTGTAAAAAAAACACCCCCCTAAAAACTGGACTTTCCCTAAAAAAAAAGATAACTTTTTTTAAAAAAATAAAAGGGAAAGTCCATGCTATTTTATATAAAAACTTTTCTTCTAAATTACCTGGAAGAGAAAGAAATTAAAACCCTTTTGAACGGTAATAATATCTCTCACAAGCTAGTAGTTAGCGAAATTGGTGGACTGCCAGCTATTTATCTGCACGCAAAAAAAATCGTTGATTACATTTTTCAAAAACAAAACTGGCTAGAAGATGTTTAGTTATCCCTTATGAGTCAGCTATGTTTAAATTAAAATTCTGTTTAAACGAAAAAAAAGATAAAGCTTTTTCCATATTTCCTATGCTTTCATTATTTACAGAATCAATCGAACAAGGAATTAAATTCACTAATGAACCAGGGATTTTAGATTTGGGAGTTTATACTCAGGATTTACCAATTGACTCTATCATTTTAGAACATTTATCAAAAGTGGCCATAGAAAAAGTTAAATCTATAATAAAAGGAGAAACAAATGTTAGTGAACCAAGACACAACATATAATGAATTGCATCAGCAAACAGAATACTTAAAAAATATTAAAAAGAGCTTAAATAAAATTAAGGTAGCAAGCAAATTTTTTGGCGTTGTTTTAAAAAAGAAGTCAGAGAAAGAATATAAAAAAACCGTTGTCAATTTAATAGAACTACACCAGAATATTTTAGAACAATGCCGAGAAAAACTAAATATAGAAAAAGAAAGTGGCTTATACGGTTTACTTAACCATTCTGTTAGCCAATTACTTATCTCTCTATATGAAAACGCAGGGGATAAAATTTTTGAAACAAACATGCAAGATTTAATAGAGTTTCTTTTCCAAAACTTAGGTAAGGTTCAAGAAAAACCAGACATACAATTTTCAAATAATTTTCCAAACACTTTATCTGTCCAGCTTTCTGAACAAAAGATTTTAATAAACATAATGCCCATTTACCTTAAATTAGAGTCGTTAAAAGAAAAAGCCAGAAAACTTTTTATTGGCGATTTAACCCTGGAAGAATTTGCTAAAAAATATCAGGATTTAATAATACAAAAAGCTAAAGATTACTTATATCAAGTTAAACAAAATGCCCCAAATGAAGATATTACTACAAGAAACGAAAGCATGGTCTATAAAGCTTTTCTTAACTCTTTATCTTCTTTAGGCGAAAGCATACTTGAACATGAATTTAAAAATTTAGGTAAATATATTGCTAGCCTTAAAACTAAAGAAGAAAAACAAAATTATTTAAAAACAATAGAAAATAACCCTATTCTTCTATCCAAACAAAAGAAAAATTTGATGAATTAGCTAATGGTATTTATAATATTTTTATACAAAAAGAATTAAAAGAAGTAGAAACAGAAGAGATGAGGTTAAAACAATGAACAATAAAATAAAATATATTTTTTTATTTTTTATATTATTGTTCAGTTCAAACCCTACTAATGCATTACCTCCTATAATTGATGACCCCCCTGAATTGGTTGGGACAAGAGTCTGGGGAAAATGTGGCTCTGGAATGATTGCAACCCCTAGCAATGTAGCGACGGCGGCGGCCTGGACTGCAACTACAACTATTAGCACTTTAAGCTACTTATAGAAGAAGTAGGTAAACAGGTTTATGGAATAACTAAAAGAAGTGGGCAGGCTGTAGTTACTCAACTACAAAATAATGAGAAGACAATACAAAAGAATTTTAAATATTTTTTTGAAGCACAACAAAAAATGAATACTGAAAAAGAATTTGGAGAAAGGGCAAAACCGCCTTCTTATGTTTATAACTGCGACATAAAATCACAAGCTAATATGTATCACGATAGTAAAAACTTAAACAAAATAGCTATTGATATGGCTAATGCTTTTATTAATTATAATGCTTATGGACAAATTAGCACTGAGACTGGCACTAAAATTAATGTTACCCAAACTGATGTAATTAGTAAAATTTTAAAAACTCAAAAAGAAGATATAACTGGAGAAAACATTTTCCCTTTGAATAATTCTTTTCAGAATCAAGAGCAAATAGCAAAAGCTTTTAACCAAATTCAAATGCTTACTCCTGAGGTGGCAGTTCAATTGCCTGTAAAATATAAAGACACGAAAGAAGGCCAACATTACGAAGTTTTACAAAAAATTTACTCTGCCAGAATATCAGTTCCAAGCAAAATTATTAGCGAAATAATTGCCAGAAAAGAGCCAGTTATAGATGGCAAACAAGCTCAACAAATGTGGGAAGCTATGGGCGGACAAGGGACATATAAAGGCATACGGGACAAGAAAATCTCTCAAGATGCGTATATAGACCTACTGGGAGACGGAAGACTTTTATCTCCTAAATGGGTAGCTAATCTGTATAGAACCAACAGCGTTGGGCTTTTAAGGGAAATTGCTTTAATGCAAGCTACCAACCTATATATTCAGAAAGAAAACTATTTTATGTTAGAAAAAATACTTTATGTATTAGCCCAAAATTCACTTACCCAGGCTGAAAAAGACTTAAAGCCACAACTTAGACAGGTTTATAAAGAGGCCATTAGAAAAAATGATTAACCTTAAAATAAAAGGAGAAATGCCATGTTAATTCAACAAGATGAAATGTTTCATGAAGAATTATCAGAAAATATTACTGGAGAAGATATAAACATTAGCGAAGATTTTAAACAGGCCATAAAAGATTATTTTCTCCAAGACCTTAATCCTGAAAATGAAAACGATAAAAAAATTATAACAGAAATTGAAAACCTATCAAACGAGACATTGGACAAACTAGCATATTGGATTTTACAAAATAAAGATAATCCTGAATTTAAAAAGATTGACAAACAAGAAACTAAAGAAGAACTAGAGAAAATTATGAACCTCCATAAAGTCTGGCAATTCAGAGAAGAAATCGCCAAAAACAACAATCTAGAAGAGGAAGAAGAAGACAAATTAGAACTAACAGAAGAACAAAAAGCAGCAAAAATCCCGAATAAAGAAGAATGGTTAAGCGAAGAAGAGGAAGCAAAAGAAGAAGAAAGAAAAAAAAGATGAAGAAGAAAAAGATGAAATCAGTTTAAAAAACGACAATAAAAATATAGAGCAAAAGCAATTGCAAGCAGAACAAGAGTTACAAAAATATTGCAACAACAACAAGAACAAGCACAGCAACAACAACAGCAACTTTCAGGCGGAGTATATTTAGCTAATGCTTTACTTACAGCAATAGGCGATTTAGTGAAAGGAACTTTTTATACTGGAAAATATTTAGCTAATAAAATAATTGATTTAATTCATGCCAATAATAACGAACCTAAAATAAGCGAAATAAATGAAAAAATACTAACAGAAACAGAACGCCTAAACACAGCAAAAAACCTGCATGATTCTTTAAACAACCTGGAAACCAATTTGAGTAAAATTAAAGATAGCCAAAGTATTACCCCAGAAGAATTAAAGGAAATTCAAAATAATATTTGGGCAGATACTGAAAAAATAAAAACTATTGTTTCTAACTATCATGAAGAATTAGGAGAAAAAACCTAGAAAAGCTATCCAATAAAATAGATGAGTTAATGGAAAGTTATCCCAATGAAATTAATTCCATGGTAAAAGAAGAGGAAGAAAAAACTAAAAAGTTAAAGGAGGAATTTGAAAATTTAAAAAAGTTCGTAGAAAGAATTCTGGAAAAACTTAAATCTTTAATAAATGCTATTAAAGGCGGTGGGGAAACTGAAGAAGCAAGTTTTAGCCCAAGAATGTAAGTAAAAAGGTATGTTTAGATTTATTAAAAAAACATTAAAATTCTTTTTTGTTACTCCTTATGCCTTCTTGTTTAAAAAAATAAGAGAAGATTTTAGGGAGTTAAAAAATGGCTTAAATAAAACTAAAAGAAAATATAAGACCAATTATATAGACGCCAAACGAGAATTAAAAAATGAAATTGACAATATCCCACTTATAAAAAAAATGGAAAAAGATTTTAAATTAACCTGCAAAGTATGGGGAATATCTCCTACAACAAGAGGTCTATCGTTAGCCCAAAAATACTACCAAAAAGAATTGTTTAGCTTTATTTTAATTTTATGCTTTGGAATACTAATTTTAACTTTTAATTTTTTTATACAAGGGTTATTGTTAATAACTTTAGGCATTATGGGTTGCCTTTCCAGGTTTTGGAAAATAAAAGTCTTAAAACAAAAACGCTTTGTCCCATTCTTAAAATGGCTAACAGGGAGATAAGGGGATAATTATATGGCTAATCCGTTGCAAAAGATTACAGGTTTAAATTTACCACCTTTAGAGCCCACAGATTTATCTGTTTTTATAATGGATAATCTTTTTGGCAAAGGCTGGCACAATTTAGGTGGTGGAGAAGGCAGTAAGGCAGTAACTATGATTGTCCACTTTCTCCAGACCTTTAACTCACTACTTCTAGCCTGCCTAAGCCTGATGATTTTTTACTATCTCTTTGCTGGCACATTGGAACTGCTTCAGAGGCAAGTTTTGGAGGAAAGCGATTTAATTCGACATGGGGACCGCTACGCTTTGCCCTGTCGTATACTTTTCTCGCTCCAGTTTTTAAAGGCTTATCCCTTTTCATGATTATTGCCCTCTACTTTGTAGGGTTCTCTATTCAGTTAGCCAATTTAGCTTATCAGAGTGGCATCGAATATCTAATTAGCAAACAGGGAATACCTATCCATGTAGATAGCACCCCTATCAAAGAACAGGCATACACTTTAGCACAAGCTATTTTAACTAACGAAGTAAATCAAATTACTCTTGCCGATACTTACAATGCAAAAATTCCTAAAATTTTTGAAAAAAAATATGAAAACGATAAAACAGCAGATTTTGGCAGAAAATTAAAATTTTTATTTTCAGCAGAAAAACATATTCATACTTTTAAGTTTAAAGCCCCTGAAAATACCAGATTTAATGATAAAGACATGGGTTCAATTGAAGTCCCATGTGTAAAAAACGATGCAATTTGCCAAAACAAAGTTAACGCAATTAACAATTTGATTGTAAGGCTATACCCTTTAGCTAAACAAATTGTAATAGAAGATTCAGAGATAAAAAACAACAAAGAAGAAAAGATACAACCAGAGATACTTACTAAGGCGGTAAATGAATATGTAAAAGACTTAGAAAAAACTTTACAGGCCTATACTTCCAAATTGTCTCCAGAAGAACAAAAAAATATTGAGATGATAAAAAAATATGCTACTGAATACGGTTGGATTTCTGCTGGTGCTTGGTATTGGAGAATTACTAGAGTAATATCTGAGGCAAACGAAAGAATAGCTTCTTATCCAGAAGAAAATTATTTTGACATAAATAAAGTAGATACAAAGAATTATCTTGATGTTTATTTAGGGAAAATACAAGATACTATTGAAAAGAGCAAAGCCCAAGACGCAAATATTATTTTAAAAGAATTTATAAACTCTAACGGGAATGGCGAAGAGAATAGCTGTTGGGATTTTCTAAAAGATATAGGAATGTATTTTCTCAAATTAACAGTAAATGCCATTTCCAACTCTGGAGACCCTGTTTTATATATGTCTGACCTGGGGCATAAGATGATCGGAGCTATGGAAATTGGGCTTGCCACTGCTCTAGGTATAAAAACTTTAACAGCTATTTCTGGAAAATTAGGCCCTGTAGGGAAAATAATTTCAAAAGTAGGGACACTCTTTGAAAATATAGGCACTGGAGGTAACCAGTCTGGAGTTTTAGCAACTGCTCTAGGAATAGCGATAATAACCATTGTAATAGGAATAGTCGTTCTGGCCTTTGTAATGGCCTATTATATTCCTGCTATGGTCTTCATTATTTGGTGTTCTGGAGTGGTTAGCTGGGTAATTTACATAGTAGAGATGATGTTTGCCATTCCTCTTTGGGTATTTGCCCATGGTAGCCCAGAGGGAGAAGGCCTTGTGGGGCAAAAAGGTGCTAGAGGCTACTCTTTGTTTGCATCTGTCCTTTTAAGGCCATCTTTAATGGTCTGTGGCATGTTTGTTTCTATAGTTTGCGTAGATATAGTTTTAAGGGTTTTTAGTAAGCTCTTTATGATTTTTGTGGCCAACGAGGCTTCTGCCCATGTGATAGGCTTGCCTTCTGCCATAGCCTATCTAACCATTTATATCTCTGCCATGCTTATTTTTGCCCATAGACTATTTGGAATTACTTTGCACCTACCTAAGACCGTCTTAAACTGGATAGGTGCTCACCTGGGAGACTTGGGCGAACATGCAGACGAAAGCAAAAGCCGTAGCTATTATGCCATGATTGCCCAACGCAGTGAAAGAGTTCTAACTGAAAGCGTTGGAGCAACTAAATCTAAAGCTAAAAAAATGGGTGGACTGGTAACTCAAACCCCAACTCCAGGTGCAGGTGGCGGGGAGAAGGAAAAAGAGAAAATAATTAAAATAATTTAATTATTATTTCAATTTACCAAAATATTTTAAATATCTTTCCTTAACTTTAGGGTCATGATTAGAAAGGTCATAACCTTCTTTTGCCCATTTAACTTTAGGAAATAGTTCAGTAACTACTGTCCTGGTATAAAAATCTTTGGCTTCTTTAAAAAATTTTATAAACGCTTCAGCCTTTTTCTCATTTCCACCAAAAATTTTCGTTACAATCTCCTTGTCTTGAAACTGCAAATAAAAAGACCTGAAAAGCAAAGCTTCTCTAAATAAAAAATTGCGTTGTTTAATTAAACTATCTAAAAGTTCATCTTGTTCTTCATATTCTTTTTTTAAAGCTAAATATTGCTTTTCTAAATTATTTAAAGCCCTATTAAACAATATGCGATTGGTAACAATTCTTCCAAATTCTGCATAATCATCTGCCCTGGTTCTAAGCATAACCTACCCCCTTAATCTAACCTGCCAAAATAACGTTTATACCTCTTTTTAACATTTTCTTCATCATTCTTTAAATTAAAACCATTACTTATAAATTTTTCATTTTTCAACAATTCTTTTTCTATTTCTTTTCTTCTCTTCTTAGCAGTATCCCTGATTACTTCCTTTAATTCTTCTGAACCAAACCTATTTACTGCTTCCATAAGGCATAACGATAGCCTACCCCTTCTTTAAATAAAAAATTACGTTGCTTAACTATAGAATAAAGAAGTTCTTCATCTTCTTTAATTCTCCTACTAAGATTTATTATTGCATTTTCATATTCAGCTTTGGCCTGTAAGAATTCCTCTTCTTCTTCCTCTATAATTTGCCTGTTTCTTATCCCGTCGGTCATAGGAGCATTAGGATTGCCATTATCATAGGGCATAAAAGGGTTATTATACCCTACAAAAGCAGGGTCTTGGCTAGATGGATTATAAATATCATCATCGTAAGACATAATAGTCTCCTTTTTTTATTTTCTTTTTAATCTTACTATTTTGGCTTCTCTTTCTTGGTTGCTCATCTTTACCTCGTTTGTTATACTCAAGTTAGGTTGTTAACTTAAAACTAATATAAACTGGTTAGTTTGTCAACCATAAAAAACTAATTTTTATCCATTTTAAGCAAGGAGGATATAAGCGAATTGAAAGACAGATTTAGACTTCTACGACAAAAACTTGGATTGTCGCAAAAAGAAATGGCCGAAGGACTAGGAGTCCCTTCGACCACAATATCGAAATACGAGCGTGGCGAAGTGAAGCCTGCTGCTGATATACTCGCAAAAATTGCCAACACATACGGGGTCAATTTGAATTGGCTACTCACTGGACTTGGCGATATGTTCATAAAAACAGAAGCAGAAAATAGCTTCCTTGAAGTGATGAAAAAACACAACCTGGGCAACGAAGAGGCATCCCTGATATTAGAGGAACTTTTAAACTCACCGGCCACAAAAGAGGTTGTACTAAAACTCCTGAAGGCCAAACGAGGGAATAAAGAAGCTCTTACGGATGTTCAGAAGATGATTCGTGGGCTTGAAATGGCCTTTGAATAGCTTTTAAAAATATTTTACACCCTTTTTATAACAACTATTTTGCTATATCTAGATAGGGGTTACACCTTTTCCAGTCCCTAACCAGATCGTTTTTCTCGTCATTTTTATTTATCTCTTTGTTATTATTGAATTTTACAAGGTGTAACCCTACCCAATACAGGTTACACCTTTAGGTTACACCTTCACCTCAAAAGGCGTAACCCTTTCATTTTTATAGATCACATCTAAGAATCCTTATTTTTTGCGTATTTAAAAAGTTTTAAAAACCAAAAATGGTCTTTAAAACTGTCTCAAACTAAGTGCAAAATTGGTAAAAAATCGGTAAAAACGGTAAAAAAATCTCAAACTAAAAATGCGCCCCAAAATCGCCCAAAACCCTTTATTTTCAACGCTTCCCACGCCCCACCCACCCCTTTACACTTCTCTCAAACTACCTGAAAAACCATAATTGAGCTGGTATGTATTTGTTGACCAATTTAGATAAAACAAAGGGAGTAAATAAGTCCAATATATATTGGCAAAGGGGGAAGGTGCAGCGAGAAGATAGGGAAAGGTTAAATGGCCATAGGGCTGGCTTGATCTGGTTTACTGGCCTTCCTGGAGCAGGAAAGTCCACTTTATCTAAGGAGTTGGAATATAAACTTCATCAAAAAGGTATAAAGACTTATCTTTTGGATGGAGATAATATCAGACATGGCCTTTGTAAGGATTTGGGGTTTTCTAAAGAAGATAGAAAAGAAAATTTACGCCGTATAGGAGAAGTGGCTAAATTGTTTGTAGATGCTGGGATAGTAACCATTGCTGCTTTTGCTTCTCCTTTTGCTGAAGATAGAAATTTAGTTAGAAGCTTATTTAAAAAAGAAGAATTTATTGAGGTGTATGTGAAATGCTCTTTGGAAGTGTGTATGCAAAGAGATCCCAAAGGGCTGTATAAAAGGGCTAAACAAGGAGAGATAAATAACCTTACAGGATTTAATGCACCTTATGAAGAACCAGAAAACCCTGAAATCATCGTAGAAACAGATAAAAAAGATATAGAAAGCTGTATCCTCAAAATATTAAGTTATTTAGAAAAATCAAAAATTATAAAACCTGTTGTTTAAATAAAGGGTCTTTTATTTTTCCATAAACTTACTCTTATAATCTGCATAAGAAAATTCTCTAATTAGCTTAACCTGTTTTTCCTTGAGGTTAAAAGTAGCCAGAGAGGGCAGGTTTATCCCATTAAAAAAGGTATTTTTAACAAAGGTATAAAGGGCCATGTCGGTTAAAACCAGTTTATCTCCTGGTTTTAAGGGATTATCAAAGGAGTAAGTTCCAATGATATCTCCAGCCAGACAGGTTGGGCCTCCCAGGATATAGGTGTACTTTTTCCTTTGAGGTAGGTCTGCACCTATTATCTGTGGTCTATAGGGCATGGCCAATACATCGGGAAGATGATTTTCTGCTGATATGTCCACTATAGCTATATTTTGCTCTCTGGTAATGACTTCCAGTACTGAAGTGACTGCTACCCCTGCATTTAAAACAACTGCTTCTCCAGGTTCTAAATAAATATCTAAATGGAACTCTTGTTTTAAATCCTTAATAAGTCTTATGAGCAAATCTATATTATAGCCTGCTCTGGTAATGTGATGTCCTCCCCCTAGATTAAGCCACTTTATTTTAGATAAATAAGGATAAAACTTTTCTTTTACTGCGTTTAAAACTTTTTCCAGGTGAATGCTATCCTGTTCGCATAGGGCATGAAAGTGCAGTCCATCCAGGAAGCTAAGATGCTCTTCTTTTAACTCTGAAGAAAGCACCCCAAAGCGGGATTTAGGAGTACAGGGGTTGTATAGCTCTACTTCTACTTCTGAATATTCAGGGTTTATGCGAAGGCCTATTTGAATCTGGGGGTTTATTTTTTTAACTCTGGGCTGAAATTTTACAAGTTGTTCAATGGTATTAAAAATAATTACATCTGAAACTCTGGCTATTGCTTCTAACTCTTCTTCTTTGTAAGCTGGAGAAAAGGTGTGTACTTCTTTTTGAAAGTACTCTCTTCCAAGTTTTGCTTCAAAAAGTCCACTAGCACACACTCCTGCCAGATACTTGCTGAGAAGAGGAAAAGTAGCTGGCAGGCTATAAGCTTTTAGGGCCAAAAGGATTTTGGCCCCTGTTTTTTTTGCACCCAATCTAAGGTCTTACAATTACGCTCAAGAACATCTTCACTGATAAGGTAGCAGGGAGTTTTTACCTGCTGAATAATAAACTCTGGATAGTCTTCTTTAGCCTTTAGTAAAGAGTTTTTGGCTAGTTCGAGCATTATTCAGGCAAGTCCCCTTCAAAGTCTACTACCTGCCAGGGAAGACCATTTTGGGCAATGGTTTCTAAAAAGGGATCTGGATCTAGTTGTTCAATATTGAACACTCCTTTACCACTCCAGAGGCCTTTTAAGACCATCATGGCTCCAGCCATGGCAGGAACACTGTGTATAAGAAATGGCCTGGGATTGAACCTCCTGGTAGGCCTTGGCATGGTCACAGACATTGTAAATGTATTTGGATATTGGCTGGCCATCTTTTATTCCTCTAAAAATACAACCAATAACGGTTTTTCCCTTGTAATTGGTTGCTAGAGAAGCAGGATCTGGAAGAAGGGCTTTTAAGAATTTAAGGGGGACAATTTTTTGTCCTTCAAATTCCACTTCATCAATTCTAGTCATTCCCACATTTTTTAGTACTCTTAGGTGAGTAAGATAGGTATCAGAAAAGGTCATCCAGAAACGGATGCGTTTTAGTCCCTTAATGTGTTTGACCAGGGATTCCATTTCTTCATGATAGAGAAGGTAGCTTTCTCTGGGACCTGCTTCAGGATAGTTGAAGGTAAAATGCACAGAGTTTTCTTCAATTACAGGTGGCGTTTCAATCCATTTTCCTTCCTGCCAGTGTCTCACTACCTGAGTGATTTCTCGAATATTTATTTCAGGGTTAAAATTGGTGGCAAAGGGATGTCCATGCTCTCCTGCATTACAATCTAAAATATCAATGAAGTGAATTTCATCAAAGAGATGTTTCTGGGCGTAGGCGCAAAAGGCATTGGTAACACCAGGGTCAAAGCCACAACCCAAAATAGCCATAAGGTCAGCCTGTTCAAACTTTTCTTGATAGGCCCACTGGTACTTGTATTCAAATTTGGGATTGTCTGGTGGTTCGTAATTGGCAGTATCTAAATAATGGACCCCTGTCTCCAAACAGGCATCCATAATGGTCAAGTCCTGGTAGGGCAAAGCCACATTGATAACCATTTCTGGTTTAAAATCTTTAATAAGAGCTACCAGTTCTGGAACCCTATCTGCATCTACCTTGGCTGTGGAAATTTCTATATTGTAGAGTTTTTAACTTCCTGGGCAATTTTTTGGCATTTAGCTAGAGTACGACTGGCCAGACAAATTTCAGAAAAGACTTCCTGGTTTTGAGCACATTTTTTGGTGACCACATTGCCAACTCCACCAGCTCCAATGATTAAAACTCTGGCCATAGTTTTTCCTCCTTTTTGGGGGGTTAATTTGTTTTGGGTCGCTCCTAGGGTAGTTTTTGAGTCTGGTCAATATTTTTTTCTATTCCCAGGAAGAACCATTATAACGAAAAATTTCTGTAAGTCTTCTAACCTTTACCGGGACAAAAGAAGTTTGTCTTAGACTTTCCAGAGTCAAAGCTTGAGCCTGGTAGATGACTTCGTCATATTCCAGGATTCCCAGGTAGGAATTGGGAGTTTTTTTCAGGTGAAAAGAGATACTTTCCGGGTTTATTTTGGAGAAACTGGCCACATAGAGATTGTTTACCTGGACAATTTGAGGTTGTTGCGGGGAATACTGAAAGTTGTTATTAATATTTTCAACCCAGGAGATGACAAAAAAAGCCAATTTTTTCCAGACTAGAAAGTCCTGGTCCTGCGCCTGTAAGTTTAGGGGAAGAAGAAGGAAAAGGAAAACTAAAAATACTCTTCTTCCCCCAAACATTTCTGTTCTCCTATTCAGCCAGTCTTATTTCCACTCTTCTGTTTAGTCTTCTGCCCTGTAGGGTTTTGTTGTCAAATTTGGGTTTGCTTTCTCCATAGCCAATGGTTTTAATCCTATTTTTATTCACTCCTTGTTGAATTAAAAAGCTGGCTACTGATTGAGCTCTTTTTTCTGAGAGCTTTTGGTTGTATTTGGCCGGACCCATATTACAGGTATGGCCTTCTACAATGATTTTGCGTTCAGGATATTTTTGTAAAATGATAGCTGCTTCTTCTAAAATGGCTTTGGCTTGAGGTTTAATCTTGGCAGAGTCAAAGTCGAAGTTTACGGATCTAAACACAATTACCTGCTCTACCTTTACTGGCTTTTTTTCTACTTTTTTAGGCGCAGGTGCAATAACAGGTTTTGGTTTAGAAATAGGTTTAGGCGAAACTTGAGGAGTGGTTTGGGCAGGTTGAGCAGGTTTAGTTTCCTGGCTGGTATAAAAAACTCTTTGCAGATAATTATTTAAATTATTTTGATTGGTTAATTCATCCGCAAAAATTAAGGTGCTACAGGGATTAAGATCAGTTAATTGTTGGAGTGTTTTTACCTGAGGCTATTTTTTCCATCGCCTATGAAATGAAAGCAAACCCTATTGGTATAGTTATCGTATATGTTTTGGAGTACAGGTAAAGGTTCTTGTCCAGAATTTTGTCCACCATCAGTAATTACGATTACTCTGGTGGTGCCTGCAGTATTTTTTAGTTTTGTTTCGTCTAATTTAGCCAGCCCATCTCCTATGGGAGTAAAGCGGCCAAAAAGAGGAATGTCCTCTGAAATTTGATTGATTTTTTCCTGAAGACGAGCCTGATTGTAGGGGCTTAAGGGAAGATATTCCTGAAAGGGAGCAAAGGTATATAAAGCAAAGTTGGCCTCTAAAGGGGGAAGATTCTGGTTGATAAGGGTTAAGACTTCTTTGGCTAAGGCGACCTTTTTTTGACCTTCATTATTCTTTTTGGACATGGAGCCAGAATGGTCTACCAAAAAGATAAAATTATCTGCCTTTGGGATATAATGCTTGGCCCAGGCCTGGGTTAAGAAAAACAGGGAACATATTAAAATAGAAAGTAAAATTTTTTTCATCCTTTCCTCCTTTTTAAGGATAATTAACCAGTTTATGAAAAAGGTTATAAAGCTATTTCTAAAATGTCAATTGGAGAAAAATAAAGTAAAAAATAGAGGAATCAGAATTTCTTAAGAGAGTTTTGTTGCGACCTATAAAAGCTTTGAAAAGGTGTAGGGGTTGTAGATTGAGAAGATAGGCAGTATAAAATAATTAAAAAAGGTGAATTTTTGTTTGTTGTAAAAGATAAACATTTGATTGCTGGACTGGATGGGGATAGGCTGGAGATTATAGGCCAACTCTCCCTTTACCTTTACTGAAAAATCACTAACTTTAAAAATAAATAAAAACTTAGCTCTAGAGGTTTAAAGATGAAAGACTTCCCATAGGGATAAGCAGTTTTAAGGAGATAATTACTGAGAACTATGTATATGTGGATAAAACTGAATTTATTTGTAAGTTAAAGGAGTTGGGGAAATATTATTTTTTATCCCGCCCCAGAAGATTTGGAAAAACCCTGTTTGTGGATACCTTAAGGGAAGTGTTTGAGGGGAATAAGGAGTTATTTAAGGGGCTTTATATCTATGGCAGGTGGGATTGGAGTAGGAGTTATCCGGTTATCCACATTAGTTTTGCTGAAGGAGTGGTGAGGAGTTTAGAGGAGTTAAATCAGAAGATTTATGAGATATTGGATAATAATCAAAAGAGACTGGGTATTAGCTGTGAGTATAAAAGTTTTTCTGGATGTTTTGGTGAGCTTATAGAAAAAAGTGTAGTTAAGTATAAGAACCGGGCAGTTATATTGATAGATGAGTATGACAAGCCCATTTTGGATAATATAACCGATCCAGAGTTAGCCCAGGAACTAAGAGAGGGGCTAAAGAATTTATATTCAGTAATCAAGGGTCAGGATGCCAATATAGAATTTGTGTTTATGACCGGGGTAAGTAAGTTTAGCAAGGTGTCGATTTTTTCTGGTTTGAATAATTTGGAAGATATAAGCGTAGATCAAAGGTATAATGCTATTTGTGGCTATAGGGAAGAGGACATTTTAACTTATTTTCAAGATTATCTTGCAGGTAAGGATATAAAGGACATTCGCAAGTGGTATGATGGTTATAGCTGGGATGGAATAAGCAGGGTATACAATCCCTTTAGTGTGCTCAATTATTTTGCCAAGGGCGAATTTCGGAACTACTGGTTTGAAAGTGGTACGCCTGGTTTTTTGATTAAACTCCTTAAGGAGCGTAACTATTATATACCTGATCTGGAAAACCTGGAGGTAGGAGAGAGTTTAATCGGAAGTTTTGATTTAGATTTTATTGAGCCAGAAAATATTTTATTTCAGGCAGGTTATTTGACCATAGTTGGTAAACGCTGGCTGGGTAACAGACTATTTTACAGGTTAAGATATCCCAATCTGGAAGTAAAAGCCTCTTTAACTGATTATCTTTTAAAGGCCTATAGTTTTGATTTAAAGCTCAAGGAACAAAATCAAAGCACTTTATATCAAGCTCTGGTAGCTAAGGATTTACTAAAAATAAAAGAAATCATGCAATCTCACTTTTCTTCCATACCCTATGATTGGTACAGGAAAAACAGGATAAATGAGTATGAAGGATATTATGCTTCTGTATTTTACAGTTATTTTGCCTCTCTGGGATTGGATATAGTGGTGGAAGATAGCAGTAGCAAGGGTAAGGTGGATATGACAGTGCTTATGGAAGATGGTATTTTTATCTTTGAGTTTAAGGTCCTGGACAAGGAGCCAGGTAAGGCTCTGGCCCAGCTAAAAGCCAGAGGTTATGCTGATAAATACAAGTCCAAAAACCTTCCCCTTTATTTAATAGGTATTGAGTTTGATAAAGAAGATAAGAATATCAAAGAATTTCAGTGGGAAAAGATTTAGTGCTGGCTCTAGTTAAAATTCTGCTTTAGGTCTTTAACTGGTTTTATTCTTTAGAAGTTCTTAATTTTTCAATAATTATGCCCTGAGTTGACTTTTGTGGTTAAAGGATTAAATTTTTTAGCATGAGTGAAAATAGCTTGTCCCAGATTTTGGTGGAAAGAGAAGTTGGAGACGACCTTAGAGAGCCTCATAGATACAAGGTGTTATTACATAATGATGACTATACCACCATGGAGTTTGTGGTGGAAGTTTTGAAAAAGGTGTTTCACAAGACTGAAAAAGAAGCCTATCATATTATGATGACAGTACACACCAAAGGCATTGGGGTGTGTGGAGTATATCCCAGGCAGATTGCTGAAACCAAGGTGTTTTTGGTGAGACAAATGGCCAGGGCCAGAGGATTTCCTTTAAAATGTACTATGGAAGAGGTGTAAATGTTAAGCAAAGAATTAGAAAGAATCATTAGTCTGGCAGTTCAAGAGGTAAAAAAACGTCACCATGAGTTTTTAACCTTAGAACATATTTTATACGCTTATACTTTGGATGAAAAAGGTAAAACCATTCTAGAGGATATGGGCGCAGACATTGAAGAGTTAAAGGACCTTTTGGAGCGTTTTTTTGCTGAAAATCTAGAAGTCATGCCCTATGCTTCTGAAAGAGAGATTATTCAGACTGTAGGTGTACAGCGGGTAATTCAACGCGCCATTATGCATGTGCAAGCAGCAGGTAAACATATGGTGCAGGCAGGGGACCTCCTGGTTGCCTTTTTTGAAGAGCCAGAAGCCCATGCAACCTATTTTTTGCGTACCCAGGGAATTACTCGCCTGGAGTTGCTGGATTATGTAGCACATGAAATGGAGCGGGACTTACCAGGCAGTTCCTGTCCAGATTGTGGGAAGGAAGAGAGGACAAAGACCACAAAAGAAGGTAGAGAAGGTTATCTGGAGCAGTTTACAATAGACCTGGTGGAAAAGGCACGGTCTGGGGAAATAGATCCTTTGATTGGCAGAGAGAAAGAACTAAGACGGACTATTCAGATTTTACTTCGCCGTCGCAAAAATAATCCCATTTTTGTAGGCGAGCCAGGAGTGGGAAAAACTGCCATGGCTGAAGGGCTGGCTTTAAAGATTGCCAGAGGGGATGTTCCTCCTCAGTTTAAAAATACAAAAATCTTTGCCCTGGATATGGGAGCTTTGTTGGCTGGGACCAAGTTTCGTGGAGATTTTGAAGCCCGTTTAAAGGGCGTTATTAAAGAATTAAAAAAGATAGAAGGTGCTATTTTATTTATAGATGAGATTCATACAGTGGTTGGAGCTGGTGCTACCAGTGGCGGCTCCATGGATGCTTCTAACATTTTAAAACCTGTATTAGCTTCAGGAGAGATTAGATGCATTGGTTCTACCACTTATGAGGAGTATAAAAATAATTTTGAAAAGGATAGGGCTTTATCCAGAAGATTTCAAAAGGTTGAGTTGAGTGAGCCCAGTATAGAAGATACAGTAAAGATTCTGAAGGGATTACAGCCCTATTATGAAAAGTATCATGGAGTAAAATATCAAACCAAGGCACTTTTAGCTGCAGTAGAGCTATCAGCACGATATATTAATGACCGCTACCTTCCAGATAAGGCTATTGATGTGATTGACGAAGCTGGAGCTGTTTTTACTTTGGAGAAAATAAGATTTAAGAAAGCCAAGAAAACTATTACTCCCAGGGATATAGAAAAAGTAGTGGCCAGTATAGCCAGAATTCCTTCCAAAGAAGTGAGTTTAAGTGATAAAGAAAAGCTTTTACACTTAGAAGAAGACTTGAAAAAAGTACTCTATGGTCAAGATGAAGCAATTCATGTTGTCTCCAAAGCCATTCGAAGGGCAAGAGCCGGGCTTAGGGATCCTCAAAAGCCAGTGGGTTCTTTTTTGCTCATTGGCCCCACAGGAGTGGGCAAAACAGAATTGGCCCGTCAATTGGCCCAGACTTTAAACATTAACTTCTTGCGTTTTGATATGAGTGAGTACATGGAAAAGCATGCTGTTTCCAGACTTATTGGTTCGCCTCCAGGATATGTGGGCTTTGAACAGGGAGGATTACTCACTGAGGCCATTCGCAAGCATCCCTATAGTGTGTTGCTTTTAGATGAAATAGAAAAGGCCCATCCTGATATTTTTAATATTTTACTGCAAGTTATGGACCATGCCACCCTTACAGATAATACCGGGCGTCAGGCAGATTTTAGGCATGTAATTTTACTGATGACTTCCAATGCTGGGGCCAGAGAAATGAGCACTCGTTCTATTGGCTTTAAGTCTGAACGAGTGGAAGATAAGGTGCAAAAGGGGCTTAAGGAAGTAGAAAAACTTTTTAGCCCAGAGTTTAGAAACAGATTGGATGCTGTGGTGCCTTTTAAGGGGCTTGACCAGGGAATAATGGAACGGATTGTGGATAAGTATCTAAGAGAACTCAATGGGCAGATAAAGGACAAGGAAGTTGTAGTTAGCTTGACTCCCCAAGCCAGGTCCTGGTTGGCCCAGAAGGGATATGACCCCGACTTTGGGGCCAGACCCCTGGCCAGGGTAATGGAGCAGGAGTTAAAAGACTTGCTGGCTGAGAAGATATTGTTGGGTGAGATAAATAAGGGTGATAAGGTAATAGCTGATTTAGATAAGGATAAGCAGAAAATCATCTTCAAATTAACTACCAAGGTAGTTTAAATATAAACAGTGGCAGTCTTTTTTTTAGGCTCAGAAAGGTCTTTTCCTCCTGTAGAATGGGCAGATCAAGATGGATTATTGGCTATAGGTGGGGACTTATCTCCTAGCAGACTGCTTCTGGCCTATGGTTCAGGTATTTTCCCCTGGTATAACGAGGAGTCCCCTATTTTGTGGTGGGCTCCTTTCCCAAGACCTTTAATTTTCCCTTCCCAGATACATATTTCCCGTAGTTTGCGGCGAATTTTAAAGCAAAACAAGTTTAAGGTTACTTTTGACCAGGACTTTAAACAAGTGATTTTATCCTGTGCGCAGGTGCATAAAGAAAAAGATGGTGGCACCTGGTTGCTGCCTGAAATGATAGAGGCCTATTACAAACTTCATCTCTTAGGCTTTGCTCATTCTGTGGAAGTGTGGTTAAAAGGTAAATTGGTGGGAGGTTTATATGGAGTAAGCCTGGGCAGGGCCTTTTTTGGCGAGTCCATGTTTTACTTGGAGCCCAATGCCTCTAAGGTTGGGATGGTGCACCTGGCCAGGTTTTTGGCGAAAAATAAGTTTTACTTTATAGATTGCCAGCAAAAGACCACCCATGTGGTTCGTTTTGGAGCAGTGGAAGTGGAGCGAAAGGAATACTTTGTTTGGCTAAAAAAGGCACTTGCTCATCCCACGCTTAAGTCCTGGGTAAGTCCCAGTTGACTTAGCTTTTCTTTTAATTCCTGCCAGACCTGTTCTGGCGAAAGCTTTGTTAAGCATCTTAAATGTTCACACTCATTTTGATTACAGGGCTGACAGGATAGCCCCAGGCTAAGATCAAAGTGATTACCTTCAGGAAAGGTCCAGGCTTTGCCTGTTGCCCCTAAAATCACAAAACTAGGTGTATTTACAGCCACAGCTATGTGTCTGGGAGCAGAGCAATTGCCTATATGCAACCTGGCTTTAGCAATCAAACTGGCCATTTCCCTTAAAGTGAGTAACCTGGAGGGGAAAATAAATGCCCTTGGATTGGTGGTATAAATTTCCTGCACCAGTTCCTTTTCTCCAGGTCCGTATAAAAGCAGGATTTTACTTTGAGGTAAGTATTGGCAAAGGTATTGACTTAATTTAGCATAATATTTAGCTGGCCATCTTCTAGTTTTACGCCTATGCGTAGGATCTAAAGTAATTAAGATGTTTTTAGAATCAAATTTATTTTGTTTTAAAAAATCATCTGCCCACTTTAATTCTTCATCTTTTAAGTATAGCTTTGGTTTAATTATTTTAGGTTCTATGTTTAAAGCTCTTAATATACTCAATTTGCTATAAGCAGCATAACCTGGAAAAGAGTCTAAAAAATGAGTATAAAAAAGCCTGTTATACCAGGGAGGAGTAAAAGTTAGTTTTATTTTTGCTTTAGAGAATAAGCAGATAAATCTAGACCTTGGAAGTTGCTGGAAGTCAACAATTAAATCAAATCCTTTTTTAGCAACTTTATAGTAAAAAATAAAATCCTGGAAAGGGTTTTTTAATTTGTTTTTATCCAGAGTGATTATATCTGTAAGGTAAGGATTGTGTTCTAAAAGAGAGGCACATTTTTTTTCTGTATAAAAGTAGATTTGGGCCTGGGGGTATTGTTTGGCCAAAAGTTCTATGGCTGGTGTAGCTAAAAGTACGTCTCCTATCTGGCGAAGTTGACAGATTAAAATTTTACGGGGTGAAAAATTGGAAGGGACAAGACTATTTTTCATCAATAAGAGGTGAAGCTGAACTTAAGTCGTAAAATCCTCTTACGGCAAAGGACAGTGGATAGTGAGGCGCCTTATCAAGATAAATTTTACCGAAGTTTTCATCTTCGGGCATGTCCCTAAAGGGAATAAGGCCACTTGGAAGAGGAAAATTAAGAGGGCCAGCCAGAATTTCTTTTATTCTGGAACTATAACGATTTTGTAGATAATCTAAAAGGGTTTTGACCTCTTCTAAAGTAAAGGCTTCTAGGACAATTTCTTTACTTTTATCTGCAGGGTTGGCACTGGCTAAAATATTTTCCCAGGGATAGGAGCTTTCTTCTTCTGGAGACCACCTGGAGCGATAAAGGTAAACCTCCAGGTCCTTTCTGCCCTTAAAGGAGTGTAAGGTCATGCTCAAAGCATAACATCTTGAAGTGGGGGGTGGAAAGTCTGGCTCTATAACTTTAATGTTCATATTTTAACAGCTTATTAAAGGTTAATAACTTAAAATTTTTTAGCCAATTGTTCTGGAAGCTGTCAATTTTTTCTTTAAAAGGAGGAAAAAAAATCCAGGACCTTTTTTTTCAACCTTTGCTTTGGCTTCCTGATGGGTGGGAAGTAAGTGATTGCTGGTAATATTTTCTGTTATTTGAAGCAGGGTGAGTTCCTTTAGAGGAGAAGAGGTTTTTTTTAGAAGGTAAAAGGCATTTTCTAAAGGTACGGTTTTATCTGTGGGAGCATAAATAGCCAGAAAGGGAGTTTTGACCTGCTTTAGATTTTTTTTAATGCGTTTTAAGTTTTTAAAAAACTGTGTAAGGGTTTTAGGGCAGTATAGCCTTCATATCCTTGCCAGGGAGCAATCTGGCGTGATTGGGGATGAGGATTTCCAGTAGGGTAAAGGGGTTTTAGATATTTAAGTACAGGGACAAAAAAAAGCCTGTAATCTGAAGCCAAAGGAGGGAAAATTCTGGTTAAAAACACTGGAGCAGCAATAAGAATCATGGCAATAAAGTTATGTTTCAAAGCCAGATCCAGGGTTAAACTGCCTCCCATGGAAAAGCCCAAGACAAAGATTTTTTGATGGTCTTTTTTAGCTCCAGTAGATTTTTTTCTGCTTCTGCATACCAGTCTTGATACCTGGAGCGAGAAAAGTCCTCAAGGGAAGTGTTGTGTCCAGGGAGTAGGGGGAGCCTGGTTTTAAAACCGGCTTTTTCCAGAGCACTTTGCAGCCCCTTTAACTCAAAAGTGCTTCCTCCAAAACCATGTAAAAGTAGACAGGCCTTTTTATCCATGTACTTCCAGGATTTGTTCTATTTTTAGGGAAATGCTTAAAAGGTCGTTATAATCACTAAGATAGGGAGTAAAGGCTATTCTTATTTTTTTGTCTTTAAAATCCTGGCCGTGATATTTACTTCCCTGACGCCAGATTTTTCCTTCCAGACTTAAATTACTGGTGTTGTCTCTCAAAAGAAGGCTTAAGTGGTTTTCTTCATTGCCAAAAAAATTTTGTGCTCTTACCTGTAAAGGAGGCTTAAAAAAACAGGACGGGGGTTTTTCGGGCCAAAGGGTTGAAGTAAGGCCAGTTCTTTTAAAAAAGAAGGAGTTAGAGCGTTGAAATTGACTTCTGCATCTAAATGTAAAGTGGGAGTAAAGGTTTCTCCTGCTTCCTCACAAATGGTCTGGGTAAAGGCTCGGGTAAAAGGTTTTAGATTCTGAGGCCTTAATTTTAAACCTGCGGCCATTTTGTGCCCCCCAAATCCCTCTAGGTAGTGTTTTATCCTGTCCAGAATGGCGTATAAATTTACTTCTGGAATACTACGGCCAGAGCCTTTAGATATTCTCCATCTTGAGTAAGGATAAGACAGGGGCGATAAAATTCCTGCACTATTCTGGAGGCAACTATGCCAATTACTCCTTCATGCCAGTGAGGGGAAAACACCACCAGACCAGGAGAGGGAAAGTTCTCTTGAGCCTGAAGCAGGGCTTCTTCCAGGATTTTCTCTTCTATTTCTTTGCGTAAGCTGTTTAATTGTTCTAGTTCTTCAGCTATTTTTCTAGCTTCTGTTAGTTCAGAAGTGAGCAAGAGTTTTAGCCCCAGATTGGGATCTTTTAAGCGGCCACAGGCATTTATCCTGGGAGCCAGGATAAAACCAATATCTCCGCTTCCCAGAGTTTTTTTACTGGTAAGCCCGCTTTTTTCTTTTAGGGCAATAAGTCCTGGGCGTTTGGTTTCGCCTAAGATAACCAGTCCGTTTTTGGCCAAGATTCTGTTAATTAAAGACAAATCCACCACATCGGCAATAGTGCTAGGGCAACCAGATCCAGAAAATTACGTAGATCTAATCTTGGTCCTGGCAAGGTGCGGTTTAGACCAGCTGCCAGTAAAAAGGCAACTCCCACTCCAGCCAAGTCAAAGTAGGGAGTAGAAGTAAGTTTGGGATTTAAGATAAACCTGGCTGGAGGAAGAGTGAGTGGTGGATTGTGATGGTCAGTGATAATAACCTCTAAACCCAGATCCCTGGCAAATTCTACTTCCTGGGCCTGGGCAATACCACAGTCTACAGTAATAATTAAGTGAGCCCCTTGTTCTTTTAACCGCTTTAGCCCCTCTTTATTTAAGCCGTATCCTTGCTCTCTGGTGGGTATATAAGTAAGGCAGGAGATATTTTTTTGCCTAAAAAAGTCAGCCAAGAGGGCAGTAGCAGTGATACCATCAACATCATAATCGCCCCAGATAGCTATCCTTTTTTTAGCTTGACTTCTCTGGCAATAAACTCAGCTGTTTTTAACAGTTCTGGCCATATTTCTAAGGGGGGTAAGTGTCTTAGACCTGGGCTTAAAAAAATCTCTAAATCTTTTTCTGTTTCAATACCACGATTAAAAAGCAAACGTCCCAGTAAAGGAGAGATATTAAGTGCTTTCCATCTTTTTTTTACTTCTTCAGGAATAGAATTGTTTTTTATTTTCCACTTCATGAATATTTATTTAGCCTTTGTATAACCCCTTTTCTTTCAGGTAATTTAAAAACTTTTTAGCTTCTGCAAATTCTGGGTTTAATTTTAATGCTTCTTTTAAATGCTCTACCACCTTTTCTATTTTATTTAAACCAAAATAGGCACGAGCAATATTGTAATGAAGGTGCTCATCATTTTTGGTCAATTCTAAGGCTCTGCTATAGTATTCTACGGCCTGGTCATACATATCCTGTTTTCTCAGATTAATACCAAATTCGTTAAATAGGTGTTTGTGCTCTTCTTCAAAAGCAGCATCCAGTTTTACCAGGCGTTTAAAGACATCATTGGCCTTTTCTTTCTCTCCTCTTTCCAGATAGGTTAAACCCAGGCCAAAATTGGCCCTAATGTTTTCTTCATCTACTTTAAGAGCATTTTTATATTCAAATTCAGCACTATAGGTTTCACCTCTTTTCCTGTGCCTTTCTGCTCGGGCAATGGTTTTGGTCAATTCGCGCATTTTGGGATATACTGTTTGAATGTAAAACTCAGGTTCAGGCGAAAATTTATCCAGGAACTCATCTTTGGGGATTTCTTTTTTGGGACCTGAAGGTACATAGTTTACATTTAAGGGTTGAATAGTAATTGTTCCATCTTCTTTTTCTTCTGCAAACCAGTAAGATTTTTGAATGGTTTTGCGCTGGGTAGTGCCTGTACCCACTTTCATCAAGGTCTGGGTGGAAAAAACCCCCTTAATTAATTCTTTTTTTTTGTTTTCCTGTTTGTTCATTCTTTTTTAAGCCTCACCTAATTCTTTTTTTATTTTTTTAAGTACTTGTACAGGGTCTTTGCTCCTGGTGATGGGTCTACCTATGACCAGAAAGTCTGATCCTTTTTGACTTGCTTCTTTAGGAGATAAAACCCTTTTTTGGTCATCGGAAGTTTTTTCCAGTCGAATTCCTGGAGTAACAAAAACTAAGTGGGGAAGGTGTTTTTTTAGAGTTTCCACTTCCCAGGGCGAGCAAACTATTCCATCTATTTTCCAGTTATTTCCTTTTTGCGCTAAGTCTAACACTACTTCTTCCAGGTTTCTTTTTTCTGGCCAAACCAAACTGTTTTTATCCAGGCTGGTTAAAAGGGTTACGCCAGAAAGATACATGGAGGGTATATTTCTTTGGCCCTTAGGGCCTGAGTGATCATTTCCTTGCCTCCCAAAAGATGCAGGGTAAGCATATCTATTTTTAGAGTAAGTACGCTTTTGACTGCCCCTAAGACTGTGTTGGGTATATCAAAAAATTTTAAATCTAAAAATACCTTAAAACCCTGTTTTTTAACTTCCTGGATAAAAGCAGGACCAGCTGCAGAAAAGAGTTCCAGGCCTATCTTGACCCATTCCACTTCCTTTTTGGTTGTGGCTAGAAAATCCAGGGCCTTTTTAGGAGAGTCAAAATCCAGGGCAACTATAATTTTACTCATCTTTTATAATCTCTTCTATTAAATTTTCAGGCTGGTAACAAGGCTTTAGCTTTTCGGCAATAATAATGGACTTGAGTTGAGAATAAGCCTGCTCCAATTTGTCATTGATTATCCAATAGTCAAAAAAATGGGCCTCTTTTATTTCCTCTATAGCATTCTTTAGGCGCAGTTCGATGGTTTGAGGGTCGTCGGTTTGCCTTTTTTGCAAACGATTTTTTAGTTCTTTTAAAGAGGGTGGAAAAATAAAGATGAATACTCCCTTTTTGAGGTTTGCTCTGACTTGTTTGGCTCCTTGCACATCAATGTCAAAGATAATGTCTTTTCCCTTTTGCAAGGATTCCAGCACCTGATTTTTAGGGGTTCCATAGTAGTGGGCATGTACTTTTGCCCATTCAGCAAAAAAAGCATTGTCCCGCAACTGGAGAAATTCTGTTTCTGAGACGAAAAAGTAATCCCTTCCGTGGACTTCGCCAGGCCGAGGCTTTCTGGTGGTATAGGAAATGGAAAATTCTAAGCTGGGAAAGTCTCGTTTCAAAAGGGAAATAAGGGTAGATTTGCCTGCTCCTGAAGGAGCACTTAAAATTATAAGCAATCCTTTATTGGCCATTTATTTATTCTCCTTCCTGAATTCTCTGAACTAGAGTTTCCGTTTGAATGGCAGAAAGAATAACATGGTTGGAGTCAGTAACAATTATGGATCTGGTTTTACGCCCCTGAGTGGCATCTATGAGTTTGAAGTTGTCCTTGGCTTCTTCTTTTAATCTGCGCATGGGAGAAGAATTGGGGTTAAAAACTGCCACTATTCTGGATTTAACCACACTATTGCCAAAACCAATATTTACCAATTGATTTTTATTGGCCATTTTTACTCCAGATTTTGGGCTTGTTCTCTTATTTTTTCAAGAATTCCCTTAATTTCTACACTGCGTTTACTTACTTCTATATTCTGGACCTTATTGGAGCAAGTATTAATTTCCCGAAAGCATTCTTGCAGATAAAAGTCTAATTTTCTGCCCACTTCTTCTTCTTTTTCCAGTTTTTCTATGGCCTGGAGATGGCTTTTTAATCTGGTTATTTCTTCACTTACATCTAAACGGTCAGCTAAAAGGGCCAGTTCGGTTAATAACCTGTCCTGCTGAGGTTGAGTATCCAGGTCTTTTAATAGTTCTTTTACTCTGTTTTGTAAATTGCAAAAGTGATTTTGAGTGTTTTCTTTAATAATTTCTTCAATATCTGCTAATAACCCTATCATTTGTTTTAAGTATTCAGTAATTTTTTGTTGTAAGTTTTGACCTTCTTCTTGCCTACTCTGATCCCAGAGGCTCAGGGTTTGTTTCAGGGAGTCTGTGAGGTCTTTTTGCAGTTCTGGCGATATTTCCTGCTCTTTATTTTTCCACAAATGAGGTAAAGATAAAAAGGTATTTATCTCAGGGACAAAGTTTACACCTTCACTTTGAGCCAGGCTTTTTAAGGTCTGGAGCATGGCCCTGGCTTGAGCGTGGTCAAAACTAAGGTTTAAAAGATCTGGATTTTTAAAAACCAGACTTAAATAGACTTCAATTCGTCCTCTTTTGGCTACCTTTCTAATAATTTTCTCCCACTTAGGCTGTTCGGCTGTAAGAAAGTAGGGGGTTTTAAAGTTTATATCCAAAAATCTAGTATTAACGCTTTTTATTTCCCAAACCAGGGAATAATCTTCCTTTTCTAAAGAAAACTTTCCATACCCGGTCATACTTTTCATTTAGATGTACTCCTCATACTTTGGATTTGTTGTTGGTAGAGATTGCGAATAGCAGTTAAGTGATTTTTTATGGTTAAAGTGCGGTAATCAGGAAAGGTCCAGGGTAAATCCTGCCAGGTTTCCCTGGAATAAATGAGAGTGAGGTCGGCAAAGATTCCTTTGCCTAAGTAAATGCGATGGGTAAAGTTTTTACCTGTGGCTAATACCAACCGTTCAAAGGTGATTAGGCCTGGGTCCAGGTTAAAGATTCTTTTTTCTTCTCTTTGATACTGTTGTTCGAGGGAGTTGGTAAAAAGCTTTAGGTCAGGCAAGCTATCCAGGGGGACCAGGCTTTGAAAGGAAACTATTCTTCTATAAATGGGAGTGCCCAATTCTGCATCATAATAATGGGTTTGAGTAAAGGGTATGGGATCAGATAGATAATCTTCCTGTCCCCACTTTTGGCGCAGGAGTTCTAATAGTTCGGGCCAGAAAAGTTCCCACTTAGCACTTAAAATAGAGAGAAAAAATTTTCCTGGCAGAGGTTCTTTGGGAATGCTCATAAGGGTAAAACAAATAACTTATTGTCCTGAACTTGCCAAGGTCTTACTTGGATGAGTTTTTTGTTGGCCAGGGAAAGGGAAGTAGAAAAAATACCTGTTGATAGTACTCACTGGTGCCTGAGTATTCATTTTCTTTTATGACCTGAAGAGAGGGTAGTTTAAGCAGTTTATGTAAAAAAAGTTGTTTTTTTTCTTCTACCAGGTCCCTTAACTTTTTGGCTCGTTCTTTTTTTATGGCAGGAGGTAGTTGCTGGGAAAAGGTGGCTGCAGGTGTATTGGGCCTGGGTGAATAGGGAAAAACATGAGCATAGCTTAAGGGAAGTCTTTTTACCAGGTTATAAGTTGCTAAAAAATCTTCTTCTTTTTCACCTGGAAATCCCACCAACAGGTCCAGACCCAGCCCAAAAACAGGCCAGATTGTTTTAATTTGTTCGATAAAACGCTCCAGATCTTCAGCCTTATAATGGCCCCTGCCCATAAGTTTTAGAATTTTATCACTTCCACTTTGCAAGGATATATGCAGGTGAGGGCAGATAAAGGGGCTTTCCCCTAGTACATCTAAAGCCCTTTGGTCCAGGTCCTTTGGCTCCAGAGAACTTATGCGCAGGCGAACCTTATGTTTTATAAAATCAAAGTGTTGCTTTAAAAAGAGAATTAACTCCCAGAAGTTTTTGACTTCAGTTAGGTCTCGTCCATATTGTCTTAAGTTTATTCCACTTAGAATAACTTCCTGAAAACCAGCCTCTACCAATCTTTTTAGTTCAGCTAAGATTTCCCGTGGATTTCTACTTCTAGACTTACCTCTGGTCAGAGGTACGATACAATAGGTACATCTGTGCGAACAGCCATCCTGTATCTTTAAAATGCTCTGGCCCGAAAGTAATTGTTAATGGGTGGGAAAGAGAAGGGTTGTTTTTCTTGGGCAAAAAAACTCAGTTTTTGCTCCTGCGGGATAACTAGCTGCACTCCTTTCCACCTGCTTATTTTTTCTTTTAAGACTTGCGCAGCACAACCAGTAACCAGAATTTGAGTAGAAGGGGAAAGGTGTTTTAGTACTCCCTTGATTTGTTTTTTTAAGTCACTAATTGCCCTTTGGGTTACAGCACAACTATTAAAAATAACCAGTTCTGCTTCTTCTAAGGGGACAGGGGTTTTCCCCTGTTGTTGCAATAATTCATTGATTGCCTGGGTTTCATATTGATTGATTTTACAGCCCAGGGTTTTGATGTGAAAGGTTTTAAAATCCACCTTGAATAATACCTCCGCCAAGAACCTCTTCTTGAAAATAGACCACCAGGGTTTGCCCGGGAGAAGGCCTTTCTTCTGGTTCCAGGAATTCAAAGTAAAAATAACTTCCTTCTTGCTTTAAAAATCGGGTTCTTTTAGGTTTTTGCCTGTATCTGATTTGGACCCAAATCTCTTGAGGCCATTTTTCCAGGGGACAGAGAAAATTAAACTTACTGGCTATAACCCCTTGGGCCTGGAGTTCTTCTTTGGGTCCCACAAAAAGGGTATTGGAAGCTTTATCCTTATCCAGGACATAAAGAGGTACTTTATAGGCTATCCCTAGGCCCCGGCGCTGTCCTATGGTGTAGTTGAGCAACCCCTTGTGAGTACCCAGAAGGGTGCCGTCTAAAAGTTTGATAGGACCTGGTTCTCCCAGGCTTATATTTCTAGAAGTTAGAAACTGACGATAGTCTGCTGGGACAAAACAAATTTCATTACTCTCCTGGGCAGTCAAAATAAGAAGTTCTCTTTTTTTATTTCTGCGTAAACCTGTTTTTTTTCCAGCCTGCCTAAAGGAAAAATCAGGTAGTTGAAATTTTTTCTAGGTACCAGGGCTAAAAAATAACTTTGATCTTTGGTCCTATCTTTTCCTCTGCTTAAGGGCGAAAGTCCCTTTTCTTGGAGGTTTACATAATGGCCTGAAGCCAATTTAGTACACCCCAAAGCTCTGGCCTTTTCCAGTAAAAGGCCAAATTTGATGCTGGGATTACACAATGAGCAGGGATTGGGAGTTAATCCCTGCTTAAAACTTTGAATAAAGGGTTGAATAACTTTTGTTTCAAATTCCTTTTTTAAATTCAAAATTTGCAGGGAAAAATCCATTTGCTTGGCTAAAGTGCGCAAGTGGTCTAATTGCTTTTTTTCTTGAGGAGAATCAAAAAAAAGACCGTGTATACCCATTACCTTATAGCCTGCTTCTTTTAATAAAAGCAGGCTATAAAGGCTGTCTATGCCACCGCTTAATAATACTCCTACCTGCATTTAGCTTAGAGGGGGAAGAGGAAGTTTGGGCAAAGCCTCTTCCAGTTTGGAAGCAAGAGCTAAAAGTTTTTCTTCACTTAACCTGGGGCCTATTACTTGTGCGCCTATGGGCAAATTGTCAGAGCTAAGCCTATGGGTAAACTTAGGCCAGGAAGTCCAGCTAGATTTAGAGAAGTGGTATAAATGTCCATGAGATACATTTTTAAAGGGTCATTAATGGTGCTTCCCAGTTTAAAGGCAGGAGTAGGAGAGACTGGCGCCAGAATAAAATCACATTCTTTCCAGGCCTGAACAAAGTCTTCACTTAAGAGCCTTCTTACCTGGGCAGCTTTTTTGTAATAAGCGTCATAATAACCTGCAGACAGGACATAGGTGCCTAGCATGATTCTTCTTTGCACCTCATCTCCAAAACCTTGAGAGCGTGAAAGTTCATAGAGTTCCTTTAGTGTTTTGGCTTCTGCATTGCGTACTCCATACCTAACCCCATCAAAGCGGGCCAGGTTAGAAGAAGCTTCAGCCATAACCAGGATATAATAGGTAGCAATGGCGTATTGAGTGTGAGGCAAGGAAATTTCTTTGATTTCTCCGCCTAGGTTTTCAATTAACTTAATGGTGCTTTGAAAAACCTTTTCTACTTCAGGGTCTAATCCTTCTCCAAGGTATTCTTTGGGTAAACCAAAAGTAAATTTTGTTGCTGAAAGGGAAGTTATGCTTTGACTATATTTAGGTACAGGAGCATTTAAAGAAGTGGAGTCCTTGGGGTCATGGCCAGCGATTACTTCCAGAAGTAAAGCTGCATCTTGAACACTGCGGGTAAGTGGCCCGGCCTGGTCAAAAGAAGAGCCATAAGCTATCAGGCCATAACGGGAGACCCGTCCATAGGTTGGTTTTAAACCCACCAATCCACAAAAGGAAGCAGGCTGGCGAATGGATCCTCCTGTATCAGTGCCAATAGCTCCAAAACACTGTCTGGCTGCCACACTGGCTGCTGAACCTCCACTGGAGCCACCAGGTACTCTGCTCAAATCCCAGGGGTTTTTGGTGGGACCAAAGGCAGAATTTTCAGTGGAAGAGCCCATGGCAAATTCATCCATGTTTTGCTTGCCCAGAATAATGGCGCCAGCTGCTTTTAACTTCTCTACCACAAAGGCGTCATATACAGGCACAAAGTTTTCCAGAATTTTAGAGCCACAGGTAGTGCGCAAGTTTTTGGTGGTTAAGACATCTTTTATCCCTAAGGGTATCCCCCACAAAGGCTGATTGGGGTCAGGCCCTTGTCTATCCAATTGGCGGGCTTCTTCTAAAAGCTCCTCTTCTTCGCGCAGGGTGATAAAGGCGTTTATTTTAGGCTCTGTATTGGCAATGTGCTGTAAGCAAGTCTTGATGAGCTCTTCAACGCCTATTTCTTTTTTTGTAGACTTTCTCTTATCTCTGTAAGGGTTTTATTTAAAATTTCCATTTTTTCTCCTACGAATTATTATGGTATTTATATTTTATGTTGCTAAAATATATAACTAAATTAAGAAATAACAGGGGACAGAGGACTACATACTTTCTAAGCTT
>LZQN01000045.1_pt1 | contig 34798 bp, 44 predicted proteins | sample 768531 | NCBI WGS metagenome assembly LZQN01 (sample SAMN05207080, study PRJNA324506) | oil field metagenome | isolation source: sample BH-FW-7 from oil reservoir | place: India: Bombay High | collected 2015-12-02
GGGGTAAAAGTAGGGATTGGCGCAAATATAAAACCCCTATTTTTCTTTTTCAAAGAGCTTTTTAGAGCTGTATAAAACCAGTCTGTTTCGTAACATTATAAATGATCATCCAGTCTATCCACCACATACACATCGTTATCAAAATAACCATATACTCTATCATCTTCACCAGTCCAAGCATAGAATTCATGGGTACACTTACCCATTTTTTACCTTCAATTGGGTGGAAACGTAAACTCCTTGGATTATAGCTTTTATCTCGCAACGCTTTGACAAGCTGATCTATACGTTCATTCATCTCTTTTTTTCTATGTCCAGGCAGTGCATTTATCTGTTTAACAAATTTATCAGAAAACTTTACATACTCTACTGGCTCTGGCCAGAGTTCTTCCTCATATAAAACTTCTTTGGCCCTATTCCAAACAAGCTTTCCCCAGGGAGAAAAGTCAACTTCTTCATCCATCTTAAAAATAAACATCTCCGGCAAACTTTCAGCCTCCTTGAGAGTTAAAAGGCCTGCTTCTAAACGCCGAAACACAGTAATGTTTTTTTTAATACTTTCTTCCAAATCAATCTTTAGAGGTAAACGAGGAATACGCAATAAAGAAGAGCCAGATTCAAAAACATAAATAATTTCATCTGCATAAAACATGGCAATAACCTGTAAAAATCCCTGTACACTTTTAAACCCACCAGTAAGGTTAAATATAATACGATATTGATTTTGCTTATATTCAGGCAAAATAGCTTCAAACTTTTCAGCAAGTTCGGTTAAAGCTAACTGAAATGCTTCCATATTTTCTGTTTGCAGATCTGGTTGACGATAAACCTCAACCACCATTTTATTGTTTTGACTCTCCAACCATTCTCTTATCATATTAGCTGTTTGTTCTCCTAGCCAGGTATCTGTACAAAGCAAGAAGTGATAATCCCCGGACAAAAATTTACCTTGATAAAACTTTACCAAAGCATTTAATTCTGCTGAAAACCTCGTTACTTCTGTGGAAGGAAGTTGCATGAGCTTATTTTTTACTTCTCGTACCCTCTTTTCCAACAAAAACCTATGCTCTGGCTCAATATCTTGTAAGTTTTTATAATTAGCGTATTGAATCAACAATTTTCTTTCTTCATTACTTGCACCACCAGTTAATAGACTGGTTCCACAAGGAGATACAATATAGTTGGGCATAATATTTCTCCTAATTTACCTTAAATCTACTTTTTAATTTAGAAAAATCAAGAGCTTCTTTTTTATTATTAAAAGAAGTAGGTACCTCCTTATCTGTTGTAGATATACTTTTATTATCTTTTATAGGCAAAATACACGCTCTAGCAAAAGGCAACAAAGAAGACAAAGAAAGGACTCTAGGAGAGTCTGAAACAAACCACATAGTGGTTGCTTCTTTTTTATAAATAGGTTTATTTCCTCTCCCACGATTTATCTTGATCCTTCTAAAGTTCTCTATAGTGACAGCCTCTGCCCCACTATGCCTACCTATCTTGAGAGGAATACCCAGACAAGGCAGACCTAAGTCACTCTGCAACCTCTCAATGACTTTCTCTTCTTCCTCAAATCTTTGCTGATAAAAATCTTGAAGGGCCTTCTCAATAAATTCAAAACTAAGCTCAATAGAAGGTTGCTCATCTAGACCTCTAACAATTTCAATACTTCCTTCAAACTCTGCCCCTTTTTCTACCACTTCAAAAATTTGATAGGGGCCAGAGCCAGTTCCACCATTCTTTTTTATGTTTACCCCATAAACAATTCTCGTAGCCACATTACCTCTGGGAACAAAATCCGAGACTTTAATCCTTTTCATTATATCGTTATTAGGTTTTTTGTAGTCCAAAATAAGCTTTTCCAGTTCTTTAGCTTTTCTGAACCTTCCTCCTCCTACTCTCCTTTGATATTTATTTAAAATAGCTGTCCTAATTGCTCCTTTCAGAGAACTTCCTGGAATAATCGGTAGATTTTGATTGGGAGAATAAGCAAAAGAAAAGATATTAAAACTATTTATATCTTTTTTCTTATTTCTAAGTTCTTCATAAGATATATTTTTAACTTTTTCAAAATGCTCAACAAAACTAGAACTCACCTTAATTTTTCTTACTATAAGGCTAGAATTACTCTTTACAAATTTTACTTTCGAGGCCATAAATTGATACAATTTTACAATAGAATAAATATTTCCATACTTACAAATATTAGAAAATTCTTCAATCTCCTTACCTGACAAGGATAACAAAAACTTATCCATATCTAAAACTAAAAGCTCTTTTCTGTTTGTATCAACAACAAAGCTAGTAGGTTCATAAACATCTCCATATCCTACATGCACAGGACTCAATATCTTTAAAATATACCTTTTAAATAAAAATTCAGCTTTCATAATTAAGCTCTCCACTTACAAAATAAAAAGGAAAAACTATAGAATAACCTTGTCCTATTGTTTTTGTTTCTACCTTAGATAGATTAGTAAGCGCCCGACCAACAAAAGGTGCTCCTAGAGCATTCTCTAACAACAAAACGGCTCCTTCTTCCATCATGAAAATGGGATTTTTAAAAGGATTGTTGGAAGTTGCCAATAAGTTTCCGTGTCTCCCAAACGAGTAAAAGGTTGAAAATAGGCCTTGCTAATTTTTTCTTTATCCGAAGGAACATAAGGCGAAAGAGTATATACTCCCTGACAAGAGGAAAAATCCGGTAAAGCTAATTCCTGCTCTTCTCCCAAAGAAAACCTCCCCAACCCGCTAGAAGCATCACAACCAAACCCCATAAGCCCTATGCGACTAAGAGCTTCTAATAAATTATCTAAAGATAAGATATCCTCATCTAACAAAACAAAAAGAGACAATTCTACCCAGGCAAAAAACAAAACACCTTCTGTTTAAAGGGCGCAAAACCTTCTCCAGTGGTTTGAGTAAGACGGTTGATTTTATTGTGCATTTGAAAAAAAGAATATTCTATTTTCTCTGGATAATTATAAGTGTTTCTAATATACCACTTTCTTTATATAATAAACAAATATCTCTTTCACTTAAAAGATTTTCAGCCTTACAAAAAACCTTTAAATCTTTTTTAACTTTAATATACTTTTTACTCTTTTGTTTTTTTCTATTTTTTATAACTTCTACTGTATCTAATTTATCATCTTGAGTTTGAAAAAAAAGCAGAGGAACATCCGGCCTTTTTAAAAAAAAGTAATCTTCTCGATTAGCATAAAGCTTGGGAAAAGCTGATGAAAAAACCACAAAAGGTTTCTCCAGATATGCCTCCAATGCGTCGGCAAGAGGAATATTCAATAAACTTTTATCCAAAACCACCTGCCACATAAAATGCCCAAAAAAAGTATCTCCTTTTAAAGGCGTGCCAAATTTGCCTTCTGGCTTTAACACAATTTCATATAATTTCACTGTAAGCCTCCTAGGCTAAAAAGGCGTAGTCTGCTCAAATTTCTTTTGCCAAGATTCATCTAAAAAAGTTAATTTTACCTTGCCATAGCCTCTACTTCCACTACCTCCTAAAGCATCTAACTCTAAAAGCTTAAGGCCCTGCAAAAGAGCATCTTCTAAAGTTTCTTTCTCATCCTCAACAAATCTCTTAAAAGTAATCACAAATTCAAACTTTAGCTTGGCAGGTACTCTTTCTGTAAAACGAGGATTTAAAGCCGTACTTTTAATCCGATCTATAGAATTTTCAGCTTTGATTTCTGTAGCCACCATCTCTCCTTCTTTTATCTTTTGCCTAACATCTTCAGTAAAAAAACAGTCAGAAAAAGAAATCCTGGCTGGTCCTAAATTGTCCTCTGAATCAGCCCCACTACTACCAAAAAGTTTGAGAATTTGTATGGCCCTTTGCTTTTGCTCTTCAGAAATATCTGCCTTTAGGACTTTGGGAGACAAAGGTTGCCCTTTTGTTAAATGGACAAGACCACTTCTAAGCTCTAACAAAGAACGAACTTTACCCTTTAATGACGAACCAGGAATATAGGGTTCATTAGTAAAAGGATGTTTTATAACAGGATTATCCGTACCACCAATATGCATTTCTACATCTCCAGCCCCTATATGCAAACCAGTCTTTAAAGTAATAACACCTTTAAGCTCTTCTATTTTACTTAAAGTCAAACTTTTCATTTAAAACCTCCTAATTATTTCTTTTATTTGATTCTTCATAAAATTTATAAAAACCAACAAAAGCTTCAAAAAAATCCGTAGCTAACTTTAAATCTTCCTTTGTTTTTATACTTTCGACAAGCCATTTAATCATGTTTACAAATTTATCAGTCACCAATTTTCTACCTTTAGCATATACAACTTTTGGAATAAGCATATGCAATTGAGGTAAAATTACATTTTCCCATTTTTTTGCTCATAATTAACAGAACGACTGTTTAATTTAAACATCTCATCATAAAATTTTCTAATCTGAGAAGACTTGTTACTACTATTACTACCTTCTTTATTTACTTCTCTCGCCCATTTATCCGCTTCTCTAGAAAACAACTCATAGTTTATACTTCCATCATTATTTTTTAACTTCAACTTTTCCATATCTTCCTCCTTTTAACAATACTTTCTATGTTTATACAAAACACTCCATAGAGGGATTATCAAGTCCCCTCCATGTTTATTAACTAAGTCAACAAAATAAGTTATATACTTTTCTTTTTCTTCCTGAAGATTTCTAACTAAAACATAATGCAACAAAGATCTCCATTTCAAACAATAAACATCTTTTAAATTAACTTCTCTCTGTCTTAAAATATCCTTCTCCTTCTCTGCCATCATTATTATTTCAGAAAATTTATAAAGGAAAGATTTACTAATAATATTTTTTCTAACAGTAAATCTATATTTTTTCTATATCCAATAGGATATCAATTTTTGAATGTTTTATAACCCTTCCAAATATATATATTGAGTCTTTTCCCTTATCTTTAGCTTCTTCTAAATATTCTTCTGCCCAATCTGCTATGGTGTCTATTGGCAAATGAGGCTTTGACAAGTAAAACCCAGTAGAAAAATGTATTTCTTCATTTTCACAAACATATCTTTTGAACTCTTTATAAATCTTTTGATTAAGAGATAGGCCTTTACTCCATGGTCCTATTAAAAATAAATCATCTCCTCCAGCAAAAACCGTGTAGAAAGAATTGAATTCATTTGAAGATTTTAAAACATGGTAAAGATAAAAAGAAAAAAAGATGTTTAGTTGAGTACTTAGAGCATGCAAGCGCGAAATAGTAAACCTATTTCTTTCTAATCCACAGCCAAACAACAATCCCAAATCATCTACATCTGCCTTTAATATTCCTAGAGCATCTACTCCCAACCAATGATTTTCTTTTTTCTCTAAACTCAAAAGAGCAATGTGAGCAAAAGTTTTTGGAGCACCGTCTCGAATCGCCTCTATGAGTTCTAAAGTTTTCTCTTCTGACTTCTTCCCTAAAATTAACCGTTCATCTTCATTATCTTCTTGCCCATACACTGGGACATAACCATTAAGAGGCAAAAAAGAAACTTCTTCTGGGATCGTGCCATTTTTTTCTGGATTAACCTTCCACAATTTACGCAAAAGACCTTTTTTAGCTAAATCACTAGCCTTTCCAGTAATAAATGATACTTGATACTTTCCAAAAATAGGCTCTTTCAAACACTTATTCTTATCTTTTAAATCCTCATCCTTTGCATCATAAATAACTGCTATTCTTCCATTTTTTACCAAATTAGTCCCAAGCATAATATGATCTCTACACAACTTACAGGCAGAACCTTTTTGTTCCTTATAAATAAGTGAATCATTTTCTGCTTCTAAATGAGAAGCCCTTTTTCCACAAAAAGGACAAAGACTCTCTTCTAAGTCATTATTAAATGCATCAAGATAGCTATTAAAAACTCCTAAATATTTATGAATATTGAATCTTTCTACTTTTTTCTGCTGCAAATTGGCTTGTACCTTTTGCCAAAAATAAAAGAAATTACCTGCCAGAAAATCCTGTGTTTTTCCTTTAGTAAGAGAAAGCCCAATACTCGTTTCTCCAAAACTTATGTCCACAAGCCATTTATTGATAATGTCTTCTACTGCCTTTACCTTCTCTATTGTCTCAGGAAGGTTAGGGGCTAATATATAAAATTTCCCAGCACTATTAAGTAATACAGAGTATGGAGATAGTTGAAGTTCTTTACACAATAAATCTGCTGCCAACTCACAAAAAAGAGAAACAGAAAAACGACCTACCTCTTAAAAGTTTAGAGCGATGGCTAATTTCTTCTCCACCTCGTGAAAAAATAAATTTTTGAATACCAAAAAAATCTCCAGATATAATAATAAATTTTTCATCATCTTTTTTAATATCTTCAACATTCAAAGCATTATTTTTTAAATGATATAAATAAAGTGCAGTAGCAATAGCAGAAGTTGTTTTACTATGATGATACAAGGAAACATCTGGCACGATTTTACCTACTCTGGCTGCAGGCACAAAAAAAGAATACTTAAACCAAATCGAATCAAAGTGCTGCATCCACAAATACAAATTATCATTTCTATGAATTAACTTGGACAAAGCTTGAACAAAATCATTATACAATGTTTGGTACGCAATATTGCCATCTTCTTCCTTACTTCTTAACTTAGGAAATATACTTTCTACAGAAACTGGGGCCAATTCATATTCCCACTTAAAATCAGCTAAAGATGAAAACTTTTTCTTGCCCTGAACAGAAAGCTGTTCAAAAATCGTCACCAAACGAGTATTTTTATAATCTTTTATTTTTATATGCTCTCCTTCCTCAAACTCATCTCTATCTTGTCCACTACTTAATCTGTCAGCAATACTTATAATAAGTTGTTTAGGTGTCTCTGGCTTGTGATGCATAGCAGCTAAATTTAAACCACTATCCTGCCCCAAATCTTTAGAAAAGATTTCTGCAGGAAAATATTGTTTATATTGCTCAAGAAAGGCTGCTGTATAGAGAGCATGCCTGTGCGTATAAAACCCTTTCCACGATACAGGCTGATAAAGTTCTCTATTTTCCTCCAAATAATCAGAACTTACCTCTAAACAGTCTTCTACCATCTTGCCCACATCATGAAGAAAAGCAGCCAAAGAAACTATTAAAACATCATTAACTACCATAGATTTACTCCATTTTTTTAATTAATAATATATTTACCAAGCCCTACACTTGTATTTTTCCCTACATGCAAATACTCTCCCAACACTAAAAAAGGCCAAAAAGAAGAAATATCTCCTGTAAAACTTATCTTTCCAACTAACCCCCCAATGGGTATCTTTTGTTTTTGTCTAGTAGAAAACCTACTTAAATTAACCCAAATGGTTTTATCTTCTATAACTTTTATTTCTTGTGATTTAGTAATTAAATCTGAAAATTTTTCTACTTCTAATTCATCTTCTTTAACCTTGCAATGAAAATAAGCAAGAAGTGAAATTCTACGCAATAAAGAACGAAAAATATCCTGAAAAGTTAAGTTTTCTCTTATTATCTTACTATTCCTTTGCAGTTTTAGCGGAGTAACAAAATTTAAGCTTAAATCAATCTTATCAGATTTTACTTCTTTTAAATCCTGTAAGCTCAAAGGGGTCACTTTTTTAATTTTGGCTTCTTCATAATTAAAGACTTCTTTTCCCAAAACACTCACCCCTTGGAGAGTACACTTACCTCTATGTTTGCCCAGACCGGCTTTACCCAATTCATCCATAACCAAAATAAAGTAGGGCAAATATTCTATAGCCTTGCCAATTAAAACCATCTCCACTTCCAAGCATTCACCTGCCTTTACCAATCTATGCCTACTTAAAGTCGGACACAATACAAAAGGATGTGGGACATGCTCATATTTACGCATAATCTGAGCATCTTTAGGCCTGGGAGTCTCAAAGACATAAGCATACGCACAGTTTGAACTAAGCAAGCAATCTTTGCAATCTGCCACAGACTTAAGCGCACAAACACTTTTCTTAAAAGTATACCCAAATCCACCTCTAAAGGTAGCTCCTTTATAGGCAGGCAAAAGGACCTCTTCTTCTGCCTTAAACTTAAACAATAAAGGTAAAAAGTATATCTTTTTTAACCACTCCATTAGGTATATTCCCAAAATAAAAAATTTATAACCCAGTATAAAATTATAAAACAAAGGTCAACAATATAAACCTATTTTTTATACTTCAGCTTATAATCAAAAAGAAAAAAATAGGGGAAAATAAATATTTGGCAAATATTTATTTTCGAAAAAGGTGGGAAAATTCTGCAGAATAAAGACAGGAATTAAGTAGTTCCTGTTTAGGTATAACTAAAAATAAAATTTGTCGTTTTTGTTTAAAAAGTTTATAATCTTGAAGTAAATTTTTTAAATTGGAATAAATAATTTTTTCATCTGGCCAGCCTACTCTATAACCAATAACCACCAAACTATCTTCTGGATAGCCTGCTTGTAAAAGTTTTTTCTGTATTTCTGTTGCCTTAGTTGCAGATAGATAAATAGCCAGAGAACTTTTACTTTGAGCCAGGCGCTCCAGGTCTTGCTCCTCAGGGACCTTAGTTTTGCCAGAAACTCTGGTCAAAATAAGGGTTTGATTGGCTTCTGGAGAAGTAAAGGACACCTTTGCTCTGGCTGCCAGGGCAAAGGCTGCACTTATGCCAGGCACAATCTCATAGGGAATATTTTTTTCCGCCAAAATCCGGGTTTGTTCCCGGATGGTCCCATAAAGGCTGGGGTCTCCTGTGTGCACTCGCACCACCCTTTTGCCTTCTTTATAACCTCTTTCCAGCAAAACAATTATTTGCTCCAGGGTTAAAGGTGCACTATTGACTATCTCTTTGGCCTTACTCTCTTCAAACAAGCTAGCTGGCACCAAAGAGCCTGCATAGACTATAAGCTCAGCTTCATCTATAAGTTTTTTTGCCTTAAGGGTAATAAGTTCGGGGTCTCCAGGCCCAGCGCCCACAAAATAAATAGGATAAGACATATGTTAAGCAACCATCATCTGCTGTAGTTGCAGAAAGCTTGCCTCAAGAGGGGAGTGTTCGTCAACATTCTGACGCAAATAATTGTTCATGGGGTCAATCAACTTTAGGGCCAAATCAATTTCAGCATTACTGCCTTTGGCATAGGCGCCTATATTTATCATATCTTCCACTCGTTTATAAGTGGCCAGCAAGGACAAAAACCTCTGCCCTGCCTTTAAGACTTCTTTGGGCGTGACATCGCTTCTAAGCCTGCTAATACTCTTTAAAACATCAATGGCTGGATAATGTCCCTGGTCTGCCAGCTCTCTGGTAAGCACAATATGCCCATCCAAAATGGAGCGTACAGCATCAGCCACAGGCTCATTAAAATCATCTCCTTCCACTAAAACTGTATAAATACCTGTAATAGTTCCTTTATTGGAAGTACCTGCCCTTTCCAAAAGTCTGGGCAAATGGGCAAAAACCGTAGGAGTATAACCTCTGGTAGTAGGTGGCTCACCTGCTGCCAAACCCACTTCTCTGGCTGCCATGGCAAAACGAGTCACTGAATCCATCATCAAAAGCACATCCAGCCCCTGGTCTCGAAAATATTCAGCCACACTGGTAGCAGCATAAGCAGCCCGCATTCTAAGAAGAGGGCTCTGGTCAGAAGTGGCCACAATCAAAACCGAGCGTTTCAGTCCTTCTTCTCCCAGGTCCTTTTCAATGAACTCTCTTACTTCTCTTCCCCGTTCACCCACCAGGGCAATAACATTTACATCTGCCTTGGTATATCTGGCCATCATGCCCATAAGAGTGCTTTTGCCCACTCCAGAACCAGCCATAATACCAACTCTCTGGCCTTTTCCTAAAGTCAGCAACCCATTAATAGCTCTAATACCCACATCTAGCGGTTCAGAGATACGTGGCCTTTCCAGGGGAGAAGGAGGGGTGTTGTAAAGAGGATAAAAGGAAGAAAGGCTTATTTCCGGCCCTTCGTCCAAAAAATTGCCAAAGCTATCAATAACCCGGCCCAAAAGCTTTTTCCCCACAGGGATAAGCGGTGGATGGGCAGAGTTTTTAATCAAACTTCCAGGGGCAATGCCCCGCATATCCCCATAGGGCATAAATAAAACCCTGTTATCCTTAAAGCCAATTACTTCTGCTGGCAAAGAAGTATTCTTGTCTTCCGAAAGAATCTGACAGGTAGAGCCCAGGGCAGCCTTAATACCCTGGCCTTCTACCACCAGACCAATAACTTTACTCACCCGACCATACACTGTGGCCAGATCCATTTTATCAATAAATTCCAAACAGGAAGAGATACGCATTATTTCAACTCAATTTTGGCTAAAATTTCTTCAATTTGTTTTAATCTGGAAGAAAGCCTGTTTTCCACCAGGCCATTACCATTTTCCACAATTACAGCACAGTCTTCTAAAGAAGCGTCTTCTTTGACCTGACAGACATTTAAGCTAGGATATTCTTTTTTTATACTCTCAAGTATTTCCAGGACCAACTCTTTGTTCTGGGGATTTATTTTAACCACCACTTCCTTTTTATTTTGAATGTAATCCACAGCTTCCTTTAAAAAATTTTCCAAAATTTTATTCTTTTCTTCACTTAAAACCACATAGGTTATCTTTTGGACTGCTTTGCGCAAAAGTAAAAGCAAATCTTCCTTATATTCCGCATAAATCTTTTGTTTTTCCTGCTCTAGAGAATCAAAAAAGGTTATCCACTTTTGAGCCAAGTCCTGTTTTAATTTGTCCAGCTCAGCCCGGGCCTGTTTTTGCCCTTCAAGATATCCTTCTTGAAAGGCCTTTTCCTTTATAGCCTTAGCTTCTCTTAGAGCCTGGTTTAAAATCTCCTTGGCCTTTTCCTTGGCCTTTTCCTTGGCTCCAGCTAAAACTCTCCTTTCTACTTCTTCGGGTGGAATATAGGTGGGTTTATACTCTACTTCTTCCACACTTTTGGTTTCCAACCCCACAATTACTTTGCCAAAGGAAAGTTCTTTTTTAGACAAGGACATCTCCACCACCCTTACCGCCAATAACGATTCTACCTTCTGCTTCCAGTCTCCTAATCACCTTAACAATGTTTTGCTGAGCAGCTTCTACTTCTGAAAGTTTTACTGGTCCCATAATTTCCAGATCTTCTCTAATCATATTGGCTGCACGCTCAGAAAGATTGGAAAAGAACTTTTCCTTAAGCTCTTCAGAGGCAGTCTTAAGGGCCAGAGTAAGGTCTTCATTGCTAATTTCCTTAAGCACTTCCCGCACAGCCCTGTCGTCCAGTTCCAGAATATCTTCAAAGACAAACATAAGTTGTCTGATTTCCTCTGCCAGTTGAGAGGATTCTTCTTCAATTTCACTCATCACTTCTTCTTCAATGCTTCTTTCCACAGCGTTCAAGATTTCGGCTACTGACTGGACACCACCTACCTTCTTGCCTTCCTTGGCTCCAATGGCAATAAGCTGACTCTGCAACACCCTGTCCACTTCCAAAAGCATATCCTCTGGTACAGACTCCAACTTAGCCAACCGCATTAATACCTCTGGCCTAACTCCAGGGGGAAGCTGAGCAATAAGGTCTGCTCCGTGTTCTGGTGGTAAATGACCAATAATCAAAGCCAGGGTTTGAGGATGCTCATTCCTTAAAATCTGAGCCAGAATCTTGGGGCTTACATTGGTAAGCTCTCTAAAGGGAATCTGGTCGGAATCCAGTTCTAAAGAATCGATTACATACTTGGCTGTTTCTTCATCCACTTTGCTCATCAGTTTCTTTACCACATCTACTCCGCCCAAAAGCATTTCCTTGCTTACAGTAAGGGCCTCATTAAACTCTTTTAATACCTCTTCAGCTGTTTCCTTGGGCACACTTTCCATTTCCACCATGGCTTTGGAAATCTTGGCTATTTCTCGCCTATCCAGGCGCTTGAACACCTCAGTAGTAAACTCTTCCCCTAGAGCTAAAAGCAATATAGCTGTTTTTTGGACTCCGCTAAGCTTATCGGCCAACCTGACTACCCTCCTCTTTTAACCACTTTCTAACCACTTTAAAGGCCCTGTCAAAGTCATCAGCAACCAGTTGTTTGGCCAAAGCAGCCTGATCTTCTATACGTTTTTGAACTTCCAGAGCCTCTCTTTCTTCAGGAGAAAGGTCTTCCAAGGCCAGAGCAGGTTTCTCTTCTGGAAGCTCTCCCACTTCTTCTATCTCTTCTTCTGTCACCTTGGGCTTTAAGATGGCCATAACTATTGGTCTAACCACCAGGAGAATAAAGAGCAAGACAATTAAAGTATTTAACAAGGGCTTACCAATAATGCGGAAATAGTTCAGGAATTTCTCCAGAAAAGAAGGACCTTCTGCCACTTCTGGAGCACCAAAGGAAAGATTACTGACTTCGATTTGATCTCCTCTAGCCCGATCATAACCAATGGCATTTTCCACTAAAGCCCGAATGCGATCCAGGGTAGCTGCAGGTAAAGGCTGGTAAACAAAATTACCCTGATCATCTTTTATATATTGACCATCTACCACCACAGCCACACTTAGTTTCTTTACCTCGCCCACAGGAGCAATAATTTGTTGTTCTTCTTTGTTGATTTCAAAATTGGTCAAAGAACTGGTTCTAGAAGTTTCCTGGGTAGTGCCTGTACCTGCTGTACCTGCAGCATTATAGGCAGGCTCAGGAGAGCCAGCTTGAAAATTGGTAGTACCTCGACTGTTTTCTTCAGTTTTTTGCTCACTTCTGACCACGGCACTGTCAGGGTCGTAAATTTCCTTGTGAATGGTTTTGCGGCTAAAGTCTAATTCAGCACTTACCTTGGCAATAACCTTGTTGCTTCCTCCCACAATAGGTGCTAAAAGCTCTTCTATCCGCTTTTCCAGATTGCGTTGAAAATTTAACTGATATTCCAGTTGAGTGGAAGTAAGGCCTTCTATAATTTCTTCCTTGGGCTCATACAAAATCTTACCTCTGGTATCAGCAATAGTTACTCTTTCTGCTTCCATCCCGGGTACGCCAGTAACAATCAAATTGACAATGCTTCTTACTTGTTCCTGAGAAAGGCTTGCACCTGGTTTTAATTTCAAGACCACAGACGCAGAAGGTGGTTCACTTTCTTCAATAAACAGGCTCTTTTGCGGCATAACCAGATGAACTCTGGCGCTATCTACCTCTGAAAATTCAGCAATGGTCCTGGCCAATTCACCTTGTAAGGCCCTTTGATAGTTTATTTTCTGGACAAAATCAGTTTGGCCCAATTTGTTACTGTCAAACAGTTCAAAACCCAATCCCTGACCATGCAAAACTCCCTGTCCGGCAATAGCCAGTCTTAAATTATAGACCTTATCCTCTGGAACCAAAATAGTGGTTCCATTGTCTTTTAGCTTATAACTTACCTTTTGTTTCTCTAAAATATTTACAACTCTTGCAGCATCTTCAGGATAAAGATTGGAGTACAAAACCTTATAGGTAGTACTTTGCACCAGCCAGATTAAAATAACTCCAACTACTATTAAGGAAAAATAATCCCCCGTACAGTATTTTCTGGGCTGTGGTGCTTTTATCCCACAAATTGCGGATCTGCTCTATACTCTTTTCAATAAAAGAAGGCATTCTTTTCTCCTAAATTAGAAAGTAAGGTGCATAATTTCTTTATAAGCTTCCAGGACTTTGTTGCGTACAGCAGTAGTCATCTGCATCGCAATACCTGCTTTTTGTAAAGTTATCATAAGTTCGTGCACATTTTGTTTTTCTCCAGCAGCAAAGGCTTTTATCATGGATTCCTTTTCTTCCTGCAAATCATTAACCTTTTTTAGAGAATCTTTTAAAGTAGCTGTAAAGGAATCTCCCTCTGAAGAGGTTTTTTTAGATTTTTCTTCAAATAATTCCTGTGTTTGTAAGTAGGCTTTTAGCCTAAAGGATTTATTTTGGACATAGCTTACCCCTCTAACGGCCTATCTCCAGGGCCTTGTTATACATGCTTTTCACTGTAGTAATCACAGAAACATTGGCCTCATAGGTTCTAAGAGTCGTCATTAAATTGGCCATTTCCTCTACCACATTGATATCTGGATAATAGACATAGCCGTTTTCATCTGCATCTGGATGGCCAGGTTCATACACGCGCTTAAAGGGACGCTTATCGTCCACCACTGCAGTTACTTTCACCCCTTCCACCTCTCTATCCAGAGCAGAAGCCATAACCTGGGCAAAGGGAGTATCTACTGGAGCAGTCTTAAACAACACGGTCTTACGGCGATAAGGACCTCCCTCTGGAGTCCTGGTGGTCTTTACATTGGCCAGATTCATGGAAATGACATTTAAATGAGTGCGCTCAGCACTGAGGCCAGAGGCACCTATTTCTAAAGCAGTCAGTAAATCCATTACTTAGATCCCTCCGTAATTACACTTTTCATTCCTTCAAAGCCCTTTTTCATTACCTGGGCCAGGGTATCATAAATCATGCATTTTTAGCCATTAAAGCCATTTCCTTATCTAAATCTACGCTATCTTCTCCCTGAACCACTCTTGGCTCCAGACTCTTTAGTAAGGTAGGGCTAACCTTGTTGGGGTCAAAGGCAACGGGCAAGTGCTTGGGATTGGTCCGGGTTATACTCTTGTTCTCTTCAGCCTTGAGCATGGCTTGCAATTCCTCTTCAAACTCCACCTTTTTGGCTTTATAACCAGGCGTATTTATATTGGCCAAATTGGAAGCGACAATATTCTGACGAACCAGGTGTAAATCCATGGCCTTTTCCACCCAGTTAAAATGACTTGAAAAAAGGCTTTTCATAACCCACCTCACACTTTTTTGCACTATTTATTGCAACTTGCGTTCCAGCTATTCCCAGGCACCAAGTTACTTAGCTTCTCTTCTTTCAATCCCAAAAAACTTCTTCCCAGATAGACTGCAAAAACCAACCCTTTCATTAGATTCCTGGCATAAATGATGCATTTTATTAATCCGAGAAACCTTTTTCGGAGGAGAACCATGAGTAATTTAGATTATGAAATCAACAAAGAACTGGGAGAATGTTATTTGTTTATGGGCGAGTTGGATAAGGCCGAAGAATACTATGAAAAGGCCTGTTCTTCCAATGGAACACATGCTGATCCCTATTTGGGTCTGGCTACTATTTATGTCCAGAAGGGAGAGCTAGACAAAGCTAAAGAATTTTATCAAAAGGCCTTGGAAGCTGAAAAGGACAATGACAAACCCTATGCTGGTTTGGGGCTGTTAGAAGTAGAAGCCAACAACCAGGAAAAGGCCTTTGAACTTTTTCAACAGGCCCTCAAGTTAAACCCAGAAAACCTCATTGCCCTTTATGGTTGGTACAGGCGGCCTATACTTTAAATAGGGTTAAAGAAAGTATTGCCTATCTGGAAAATTACTTAAAGTTGGACCCAAATAAGATTGAAATTAGGTATACTCTGGCGGGTTGTTTTTACTCCCTGGGAGAAAAAGAAAAGGCCCAAAAAGAACTGGAGACCATTTTAAGTCAGGACCCAGGAAATAAAAACGCTCAGGAACTGCTGGCCAAACTATAAGGTAAAACTTTTTTGTTTCTCCTCCCCTTAGGAATTTTCTGCCCTTTTGGGGCAGAAAATTCTTGCTTGGGCGGCCTTTTTTTGGCAGTTTTCAAGAAAAAAAGGGGGAGAAATGGAAGTTTTACCTATTAAAAGAGCTATCCTAAGTGTTACGGATAAAAGCAATCTAGCTGAATTGGCCCGTTTTTTACAGGCTCAAGGCGTAGAAATTGTCTCCACAGGAGGCACCAAAAGAGTTCTAGAAGAAGCAGGGATAAAGGTAACTTCTGTCAGTGAAATTACCAGATTCCCTGAAATCTTAAACGGCAGAGTAAAAACTCTCCATCCCCATATTCATGCTGGGGTACTGGGAGACAAGGATAATCCTGAGCATGTAAAGACCCTACAGGAGCTTGCTCTGGATTTTTTTGACCTCATTTGCGTAAATCTTTATAATTTTGCCCAGGCCGTGGAAAACTCCCTTGATTTAAAGGCAGCCATAGAGCAAATAGACATTGGCGGTCCTACTTTACTTCGAGCAGGAGCCAAAAACTTTCATTCTGTCTGTGTACTTCCCCATCCTAAGTTCTATCCAGAATTTCAAAAAGAATGGGAAACCCACCAGGGTATCAGCCTTGAATTCAGGCTCAAAATGGCCGCCTATACCTTTGAAATGACCTCTAAGTACGACGCCATGATAGCCTCTTACTTACAAAAACATCTTTAAGGAGAACCGGTCATAGCCAGAGTTAGAGGAAATTTAAGCGGACTTAAAAGCAGCGAGGTCAAAGAACTCTCCCGTCTATATTCCAGGCGCTTTCCAGAAGATAAACCCTTTCGCAAAGAACAGGCCAGGGAACTGGCCTATTTAAGTCAAAAAATCAACAGACAGATTGGCCTGATTATCAACCGCAAAGGCAGCGTAGAAATGGTTATTGTAGGGGATAACAGGGGTATCCTTATCCCCTTTTTAGAAAAAGTAAGACATAATCAAAGCCGTTTAAGTGGTCTTAGGCTTCTGCATACCCACCTAAAAGAACAGGAACTGGACCAGGAAGATCTCATGGACATGATCTTTTTGCGTCTAGATAGTATAGAGGTCCTCACAGTAAGCGAAGAAGGTTATCCTAAATCCTATGCCTATGCCCACATATTACCTGCCAATAAGCAGGAACAAATGTATAGCATAAGTTCTCTTCTTCCCTGGGATCAGGCAGACTTCAATCCCAAAGAAGTAATAAAAAGCCTGGAAGAAGAGTTGGAACGAACCAGTGCCAAAACTTCAGAAGTACTAGAGGAAAACCGAGCTCTCCTTATTAGCGTAGACTCTGCGCCCAAAAAAGAACAGGAGGCTACCTTAGAAGAATTAAAGGCCCTGGCCCAAACTGCAGGGCTAGAAGTAAGAGGCTTTTTTATCCAGCAAGTAAAAAAGGTTAATCCTGCTCATATCTTAAGTAAAAATAAATTAGCAGAGCTGGAAGTACTTGCCCTGCAAAAAGGAGCAAGTATCCTGGTCTTTGCCTCAGAACTTTCGCCATCTCAACTCCGCAACCTAACCAACATTACAGAGCGCAAAGTCATTGATAGAACCCAACTCATTCTAGACATCTTTGCTCAACACGCCCAAAGTAGAGCCGGGAAATTACAGGTGGAAATGGCGCAACTAAAATACACTTTACCCAGGCTAATTAAACAAAATAGAGCCTTAAGCAGGCTCACTGGCGGCATAGGTGGAAGAGGTCCTGGTGAGACCAAACTGGAACTGGATCGCCGTAAAATCAGAACTCGTCTCAATAAAATAGAAGAAGAATTAAATCAGATAAAAAAACAACGCAAAACTGCCCGCTCTTTAAGAGAAAAAAGCGAAATCCCCATTGTAGCCCTTATTGGTTATACCAATGTGGGCAAATCTACCCTTTTAAACACCTTAACCAAAAGCCAGGTATTGGCTCAAAATAAGCTCTTTGCCACTTTAGACCCTACCAGCAAGAAGATGCGCTATCCTCAGGACAGAGAAATCGTCTTCACCGATACAGTGGGATTTATCAAAAACCTGCCCCAAGAACTAAAAGAAGCCTTTTCTGCCACCTTAGAAGAACTCTATCCTGCCCATTTGCTCTTGCATGTGGCAGATGCCAGTCATCCCCATCTGGCCAAGCAAATTCAAGCAGTGGAAAATATTTTAAAAGATCTAGAGCTCCAGGATAAACCGAAAATCCTAATTCTCAATAAGTGGGATAAACTAGAAGAAGAAAGCAAAAACTTCCTGGCCAACCAATATCCTCAAGCAGTAAAAATCTCTGCTTTGCACAAGGAAGGACTGGAAGAACTGATGCAAATAATCTTTAGAAAACTTTTCTAAGCTTAAACCTTCTTACGCCAACTCTTTTCTGTGCCCGCAATAAGCCTTTCTATGTTTTCCCTGTGCTTAAAAATAACCAGCATGGCCACGACAATGGTCAAAGGAACATAGGCTATCTTAGGACTAAACACCAATAAAAGAGGCACAGTGGTTACAAAAATAATAGACCCAACTGAAACATAACCACTAATCCAAATAACCAGGGCAAAAAGAAGTAAAGCAAAGCAGGTAAAAAGAGGAAATAAAGCCAGGTACACCCCTAAAGTAGTGGCAACTCCCTTACCACCCTTGCCATAAAGATAGACAGAGTACATATGCCCCACAATACTAGCCAATCCAGTTAAGGATAAAAACCAGGGTGAATTGGAAAGATAATAGCCTGCAAAAACAGGCAAAAAACCCTTTAATAAATCCAGAGCCAAAACCAAAAGCCCATACTTTAGCCCACACAAACGAGCAATATTGGTAGCTCCAGTATTTTTACTCCCAGCCTTTCTGGGTCTAAACGACAAAAAACTTGAGCCACCAGCAGTCCAAAGGGAAAAGCTCCCACCAAATAGGCCAATATCCACCACACCACATATAACATAACTCGCCTCAAACTTAACTTATTGATTTAATTAATTTTAAAATTATTGCTCTTTTAATTTATTTTTTTCTAACTAGATAAGACATTTCGAGTCAATACTTTTTTAGATTAAAAAGAAAAAAAGGCTTTGGCAACTAAAAAGATTAGAAAGAAAATCAAGATGTTAAACAAAAAAAGGGCTAACTTAAAAAAGTTAGCCCTGTAAGAATGTTTGTTTTTTTAGTTGTTTAAAGCAAGGGCAAGTACTTTTTCAATTCATACTCAGTAATCTGAATGCGATAATTATCCCATTCAGCCTTTTTATTGGCAATGAATTGGTTAAAGATATGCTCACCCAGGGCATCCTTGACCACTTCACTCTTTTCCATGGCTTCAATGGCTTCATTTAAACTACCAGGCAAACTGGTAATTCCGTGTTTTTCGCGCTCAGCCACATTCATTTCAAAGATTATCTTCTTCTACTGGAGCAGGTAGTTCATATTTTTCTTCAATACCCTTAAGACCAGCAGCCAGCATGACGGCAAAAGCCAGGTAAGGATTACAGCTGGGTCTGGAGAACGAAGTTCTATGCGGGTAGCAGCTTCTTTTCCAGGCTTATACATGGGTACTCTGACCAAAGCAGACCTATTCCTTCTAGCCCAGGCCACATACACAGGAGCTTCATACCCGGGAACCAAACGCTTATAAGAATTTACCCACTGATTACAAATAGCGGTAATCTCTGGAGCATGTTTCAATATGCCAGCGATATAAGATTTACATTCTTCACTTAAGTGATATTGGTCTTTGGGATCATAAAAAGCGTTTTTACCATTTTTAAACAAAGACTGATGGACATGCATTCCACTACCATTTTGCCCAAAAAGGGGTTTAGGCATGAAAGTGGCATAACAACCATGTCTCCTAGCCACTTCTTTCACTATAACTCTATAAGTGACAGAAACATCTGCCATCTTTAAAGCTTCTTGATAACGCAAATCAATCTCATGCTGACTGGGAGCAACTTCATGATGGCTATACTCCACCTGAATGCCCATTTTATTCAAAGCAAAAATAATTTCCCTACGAATATCATTGCCTAAATCCAAAGGAGGAGCATCAAAGTAGCCACCTCTATCTAAAAGAGTAGGCTCTTCAGAACTACCAAACAAAAAGAACTCCAACTCAGGGCCCACATAAAAGGTATATCCCTTTTCTGCTGCCCTTTCCAACATTCTTCTCAGCACATAGCGGCTATCTCCAGCATAGGGAGTCCCATCTGGATTTTTGATATCGCAAAACATTCTGGCTACAGGCCTTTCTGTGGGCCTCCAGGCTACAAACTGAAAAGTGGTAGGGTCAGGAAAGGCTACCATGTCGCTTTCATGAATGCGACAAAACCCTTGAATAGAAGAGCCATCAAACCCCATACCCTCTTCAAAGGCAGCTTCCAGTTCACTGGGAGTAATTTGAAAACTCTTTAAAGTACCCAAAACATCTACAAACCAAAATTGCACAAAACTAACATCATAATCTTTAACTGCTTTTAAGACATCATCTGCATTTTTGCAGTTAAATCTGGGAAGTTCAGCCATACCTTTCTCCTCTTATTTTCAAAATTTATCTTTATCTAAGCAGAGAGCATGCCAAAAAATAAAAACCATAATATTTCAATATGTTAAAACAACAAGCACGTTTTCTAACTTTTATTTAGTTTGTTTTTTTACATTTTTGCAAAATTCTATCCAAACCTCTAAAAATATTTTTTACATTTTTGCAAAACAATTTCACCTATTCTTACTCAAAAAGGTCCTTTTCTCCCTCAGCCCTCTCTTAGAGCGCCCTTTTTCTTAAAGGGCAATTTTCCATTTTTGTAAAAAACCTTCTACTGTTCCCTGATTCTGCAAATAACGAATAAGGGAACTACCAAAGACCACTCCGTCTAAATATTGTTTTATGGGGTCTAGTTGTTCTGGAGAAGAAAGGCCAAACCCCAAGACCAGAGGGCAGTTAAAAACCTCTCGGGCCAGTTTTAGTTGTTGGCTTAAGACCTCTTCCACCTTTAATTCACTGCCAGTAAGCCCCAAAATTGAAACCATGTAAACAAAGGGTGGGTTCAGTTGGCTATAGGCTTGCATTCTTTCCCTGGAAGTATTGAGACCAATTAACGGAATATAGCTCACTTTAGAGTCTTGAGGAAAATAGTTTAAGTATTCTTCCAGGGGCAAGTCTGGAATAATTAGGCCAGAGATATCACATTGAAGGCATTTTTGCAGCAACTTTTCCAGTCCATATTGATAAAAGGGGTTAAAATATCCCATTAAAACCTTTTGCGACTCTAAAGGAGTAGCAGCTAAAACTTCAAAGATGTAATCCAGGTTTACGCCCTGGTCCAGGGCCTTTAAGGAAGCTTCTTCCACCACTGGTCCATCTGCCACAGGGTCAGAAAAGGGAACGCCAATTTCAATGATATCTGCCCCTTCCTGGGCCAGAAGTTGTAATTGCTTTCCAAAACTCTCACGAGACGGAATACCTGCAGTTAAAAAGGGAATTAAGGCCAAACGCCTCTCTGCTTTAGCCAGGCTAAATACTTGCTGTAATTTTTCCTTCATCTTGCATCTCCTTATCTTTGAACAAAATCAGAGCCAAATACAATGTCCAAATCCTTATCTCCTCTGCCTGAAAGGTTTACTACCACCTGAGTTTCTGCAGGCAGCTTCCCTTTTAGTTTTAAAGCATAGGCAAGGGCATGAGAGCTTTCCAGAGCAGGGATAATACCCTCTTTAGCGCTTAAAAGATAAAAGGCCTCTAAGGCTTCTTTATCGTACACCACCTCATATTTGGCTCTACCAATACTTTGAAAATAGGTGTGTTCAGGGCCAACACCCGGGTAATCCAGCCCAGGGGCAATGGAATGCGAAGGTAAAATCTGTCCTTCCCCGGTTTGCAAAAGATAGGTTCTGGTGCCATGTAAAACTCCAGGATTGCCTTTATTTAAGGTGGCAGAATGATAGTCTCCTTCCTTTCCACTTCCGCCAGCTTCCACTCCAATTAACTCCACCTCTTTATCTTCAAAAAAGGGGAAAAAGATACCCATGGCATTGGAGCCTCCTCCCACGCAGGCAACAATTTTATCCGGCAATTTGCCTGTCTGTTCCAGCATCTGAGTCTTTGTCTCCTGGCCAATAATGGATTGAAACTCCCTGACCAGATAGGGAAAGGGATGCGGGCCTACCACAGAGCCAATACAATAATGGGTATCCCTTTGATGGCTTATCCAGTAGCGCAAAGCAGCATTAATGGCGTCCTTTAAGGTCTGGGTGCCACTTTCTACTGCCACCACTTTAGCTCCCAGAAGTTCCATGCGTTTTACATTGAGAGCCTGCCTTTTTACATCCAGAGCGCCCATAAAGACCAGACACTCCAGCCCCAGCATGGCTGCTGCTGTAGCTGTGGCCACTCCATGCTGGCCAGCTCCAGTCTCAGCTATGATTTTGCTTTTCCCCATATACTTGGTCAAAAGGGCCTGGCCTAAAGTATTGTTGATTTTGTGAGCGCCTGTATGGGTCAAATCTTCTCTTTTTAACCACAGTTTAAATCCCAGGTCCTTAGAAAGGTTGGGACAATAATAAAGAGGAGTTGGCCTGCCCACATAATTGGCAAACAAATGGTTTAACTCCCTTTTAAAATCAGTATCAGATAAAAACCTTTCCATAGCTGCTTCCAGTTCTTGCAGAGGAGGAATCAAAAGCTCGGGCACAAATTGCCCGCCAAAATCTCCAAAATAACCCTTTAACATGCTAACTCCTTTATGGTTTGTAAAACTAGTTTTACCTTTGTTAAATCCTTTCTTCCAGGTGCTATTTCTACTCCTGAGTTTAAATCCACACCCATAGGTTTATACTTAAGGACCTGCTCTATGTTGTGCGGCCCAATCCCGCCAGCCAAGATTATGGGATAATCAGCCAGAAATTGCTCCCAAACACCCTGTTTAATCACTCTTCCATGTCCACCTCCAAATCCACCAGCATCAAAGAGAAAATACTCCACCCAAGGGGCAAAAAGTTTTAAATCCCTTTCCAGGTCCTTTGCCCGGGTATACTTTTCTGGCCACATAACCTTAATCAACTTCAAAAATGTAGCTCCTTGCAAAACTTAAGGTCCTGGGCTCCATGTAGCTGCACATAATCCAACCTGGCGATTTCACTAATGTTTACAATTTCTTCTACCCTATTATTCACAAACACGCCCACTCTTTTGCCTTGGGAACAAAAAGGCATCACTTGAGCTGCTTCCTGGGGAGCAAGGTATCTGGGACTCTGGGGATAAAAGATAAATCCCAGCAAATCCACCCCCATCTCTGCCAGGGCCTCTACTTCTTCTGCTTGGCGCAAGCCACAGACCTTAACCAGCATTCTGCCCTCCCAAAAGGGTTTCCAGGGCTTTTTGGGGACTGGCTTCAGCCATCAGGTGTGTCCCCACCAAAAAGGCATCATAGCCAAGAGAGCTAAACTCTTCCAGTTGCTCAAAAGCCTGTAAGCCACTGGCAGCAATCCAGACTTCACCCTTTTCCTTTTGCGGAATAAACCTTTTAAAGGTAGTTAAGTCTATCTTTAAGGAATCCAAATCCCTGCTATTTACCTGCAGGATGAAGGGATTTAGCTTTTTGGCCAACTCCAGGTCCTCAAAGGAAAAGACTTCCACTACTGGTTCCAGGCCAACTTCCAGCGCCAGTTCGTACATATCTTTTAATTGGGCAAAGTCTTCAAAAAATCTAACAATAAGCAACACTGCCCTGGCAGGCGTACTTAAGGTCTCCTTTATCTGGAGAGGGTGATAGAGAAAGTCCTTGCGCAAAACAGGTAAGCCCACTGGATAAACCCGTGAAATAAAATCCAGTTCCCCTGCAAAAAATTCCCTTTCCGTTAAAATGGATAGTGCTGTAGCGCCTGCTTGCTTGTATTGCCAAGCTACTTCCTCTGGGCTCAGGTGCTTATTGATAACTCCTTTAGAAGGAGAAGAGCGCTTATATTCAGCAATAACCTTATACCTGGGACTCTTTTCCCTCAGGGCCTTAAGCAAAGATGGTTTTGGGCCTTGAAACGGAGCAGGAAAAGTTCCTGTTTTTTCCTTTAAGGCCAGAAGCTCCACTTCTTTTTCTTTTACTTTTTTAAAACGCTCTAACATAACTGTTCCTCAGGAATAAGTCTTTGTAGCCCCTTATCCACCACTTCTCTGGCATAGGCAAAGGCCTTTGTTAAATCCTTTCCTTCCACTTCCAGCAGATAAAACATCACGCCCAGGTTTAAGGCCACCATACTCTTTAGAGCCTTACTCCCTTCCCCTCTAAGCACCTGTTTTTGCTTGCTTAAGGCTTCTTCTTTGCTGGCACAGACCAGTTCTTGCGCAGGTAGGGGCTCAAAACCGTATTCAGCCGGGTCTAAAACTTGCTTACTTACCTTGCCCTCTTCTACCCAGTAAACTTGATTGGGCCCACAGGGAGTAAGTTCATCAAAGCCCATTGCTCCATGGACCACACATCCCCTGACCAAATTTTTTCTGGCCAGGACCTTGGCCACCAATTCCATAAACCCCTCTTGAGGCACGCCTACAATCTGATGGGTAGGATTGGCAGGATTTAAAAGTGGCCCCATGATATTAAACAGAGTCCTTATCCCCAGTTGCTGACGAACAGGGGCAATATGGACAAAGGCTGGATGAAAATAGGGAGCAAATAAAAAGACAAAGTTTCTGGCTTCCAGTTCTTTGACCACTTCGTTTTCATCTTTAACCAGAGGGAAACCCAATGCCTCCACCACATCTGCGCTGCCGCAGGAACTGGAAATGGCTTTATTGCCGTGTTTCACCACTTTAATTCCCTGGTCAGCCAGGAAAAAGGCCACTGCAGTGGAGCAATTAAAACTATTTTTTCCATCTCCACCTGTACCGCAGGTATCCACTAAAACCCCTGTTAATCCCTGTATTTGCCTGGCCTTGCTTAAGGCTACTTCCACTGCCCCCTGGACTTCTTCCTCTTTTTCCCCTTTACTTCTAAGCCCCATTAAAAGCGCTCCAGCCTGTACTGGAGTCAGCTCTCCTGCAAACAACTTGCTGAAAACTTCTTTGCTTTCTTCATAAGTTAAGTCCTGTCTTTGAGCGATTTTTTCCAAATATGCTTTCATGCTTACACCTCCCCTTTTATCCTTAAAATTTTAAAAAATTGGCTATAAGCTTAGGTCCTTCCGGGCTTAAAATGGACTCTGGATGAAACTGGACTCCCACCCAGGGCCTATCTGTATAGCGCAAGCCCATGACTTCTTTGTTTTCAGTCCAGGCAGTTACTTCCAGAAGCTCGCTCTCTTCTGGATAAACCAGAAGAGAATGATATCTACATACCTGGGTGGGATTGTTTAAACCCTCAAAAAGAGGTTCCTGTTCTTTAAAATAAACCCAGGAAGTTTTGCCGTGCATTACCTGGTCGGCCACATCCACTCTGGCTCCAGCCAGAAAACCTAAAATCTGATGGCCCAAACACACGCCCAGAACAGGGGTGGTTTTGGGTACGAGTTTTAGCACTTCCAGACAAAATCCCGCTCTTTGCGGATTACTTGGTCCAGGAGAAATAATGATCTTTTTGGCCTGTTTGACCAGGGCAAAGAGCTCAGGCCGATCATTGCGTACAACCAGAGGGTCCAAACCCAGTTTTTGTACAACCTGAACCAGGTTGAAAGTAAAGGAGTCATAATTGTCTATGAGCAAAATCATCTGTATCCCCCTTTTGTTCCAGGGCTTTTAAAATTGCCCTGGCCTTATTTTGACACTCCTGCCATTCCTTTTCTGGCACAGAATCAAAGACAATCCCTGCACCAGCCTGGCCATAGACCTTTCCCTGTTCAAACCAGAGAGTACGAATGGTAATACCCGTATCCAGGTTGACACTGTCCTTGTCCAAACCAAGCCAACCCACTGCTCCGGCGTAAATGCCCCTGGGAAAGGGTTCAAACTGACTTATTATTTCCATAGCCCTGATTTTGGGAGCACCTGAAACCGTGCCTGCAGGGAAAGTGGCTCCCAACACATCCAGAGCATCCAGGCCTGATTTTAACTGGGACCTAAGATAGGAAGTAAGATGCATAACATGGGAAAAATACTCTACCTGCATAAACTTACGCACTTCCACACTTCCTGGCGTAGCAATGCGCCCCAGGTCATTACGGCCCAGGTCCACCAACATCACATGTTCAGCCCGCTCTTTCTCATCTGCCAACAAATCTTCTGCTAGGGCCTTATCCTCTTCTTCGCTTTTCCCTCTAGGCCTTGTGCCAGCAATGGGCCTGAGTTCCAGTTCTCCCTGCTCACACTTTACCATCAATTCAGGGGAAAAACCCACCAGAGTTTCCTCTTCAAAGTGCATGTAAAAGGTATAGGGAGAAGGATTTATAAGTCGTAAATGTCTGTACACAGTAAAAGGGTCTCCCCGAAAACTGGCTTGAAAACGCGTGGAAAGCACAACCTGAATAGCTTCACCCTGTCGAATCATTTCCTTAATGGAGCGCACACTTTGTTCAAACTCCTCCCTGGGAAAGAGAAACTCCACCTCTCCTACCTGTATCTCTTTTTTCTCTTCCAGGCGTTTGGGTCTGGGCAAAGATTCATGCCCTTCCAGAGTCAAAAATACACAGCGATGATAAAGGTGTTCAAACAAGAGCACCTTGGCTGGCAAGACCAGACGGGTTTTGGCTTCTTCTGGAGACAGGACTTTAGCCAGCTTGGGCTCCAGAAGACCAGCCAATCCATAACCAAAATACCCCACTAAAGACCTGGTCAAAGCTGGGTACCTGGTTTTGGTCAAAGGCTCTATTTCCAGGGAATTTAAGACCTTTCTCAGGCCTTCTATAAACTCAAGTCCATCAAATTCCTTTAAAGCATCCAGCCTGGCATCTCTGCTCTCCACCTTTAACTTGCCCTGCACACAACTAAGCTCCAGGATAAAGTCCCAGGCCAGAATGCTGTATTTACCCAGCCTGCCGTCCACTTCAGCACTTTCCAGAAGAATTCCTGGTTTGCGGCCAATGATATCCAGATAAAGAGAGACAGGCGTCTGGGTATCAGCAGATAGAATCTCGGCCTTTTGTTTTAGTTTAATCATACCTCCTCCGTGTTTTTTATTTACCAAATTAAAAAGCCGTGCCCTTGAGGGAAGGACACGGCTTTTTAATGCACCTTTACCTCTGCCTTTTTACGGCCCTTCCCCCTTATTTTTCTCTTGCCACCACCACCAGCTTCTCTGGGCTAAGACTTCCAATTCTCCAGCTGCTGCCAGGTTCAAGTAGTTTTTAAAAGTTCTGACCACAGTAGAAGAATAGGGATTTTGCTCAAAAAGGGTCGTAAAAAGCTCAAAATCTTCCTGTAACATTTTGGCTGCTGCTTCTTGCCTTCTTTTAAAAGAAGGGGTCATAAATTTATCCAGGGACAGGTTTTGCTCCAAACTGGCAAAATAGGTCAGGGTGGAAATAAAATTTAGCCCCTGAATATAGGCCATGGCTAAATCATGCTCCCTGGGTGTGGTAAAAAAGGTCTCAAAACCCAATTGCTGAAAAAATTTAGCTACCCTGGACACACTTTCCTGCTCCCTTGCTTCTGCACAAAGGGCAATTTTACTAAAACCTGCCTTTAGGTCTGGCCCAAAAAGGGGATGGGTCCCCACAACAGGACCAGCATAAGCCTTGTGCATCTTTTGTAAGGGAATGACTTTTACCGAGCAAATATCAGCTAAGATAGTAGGTGGTTGCAAACAGGGAGCCAGCGCCTCTAACACCTCGTCTAGGGCCTTTATGGGTACGCAAAGCAAGACCAAAAAGGCCTCCTTTACCTCTCTGGCCAGAAGCTTTTTCTCCAAAGGCAAGTCAAATTCCTTTACAGGATAAAACCTTTGAGCCCGCTGGGTAAAAAGCTTACCCATCTTGCCCCTGGCTCCTAAAATAACTACTTTTTTCCTTTCCTTTTCCATCTATAACACCTGGGCCAATACCTGAAAAAAATCCGGAAAGCTCTTGGCCACACATTTAGGGTTATCAAACCTGGCCTTTAACCCCCTTAAACTATACAAACTAAGGCTCATGGCCACCCTGTGGTCATTATAAGTACAAAACTCCACTTCCTTTCCTGCAAGCTCTAACTCCTGCGGAAAAATCTCCAGACCATCTTCTTTTAAATCCACCCTACAGCCTACTTTGGCGATTTCTGTAGCCATGGCCAAAAGCCTATCACTTTCCTTAAGGCGCAGATGAGCCACATTGCTAATTTTAGAAGGAGTGGTGGCCAAGGAAGCCAGAACCGCCACTGTGGGAACCAGGTCCGGACAAAGCCCCAAATCTACCTCTATCCCTTTAAGTCTGGAAGGAAAAACCAGAAAACCATCTTCTTTCGCTTCCACCTTTGCTCCCATTCTTTTTAAAACCTCTAAAATAAACTTATCCCCCTGCAAACTGTCAGCCTTTAAATTTCTGACCCAGACAGGTTTTTGACCCACAGCTCCAAAGGAAAGCAAATAGGAAGCATTGCTAAAATCACCTTCTACCGTAAAGAAAGCAGGTTGTAAGTCTTGAGGGAAAATGGTGACTCTAATTTCTCCAGGACGAATTTCTTTTACTTCTCGAAAATCCACCTCTGTAAATGTTCCCTCTTTTTTCAACTCCACTTTAAATTTGCCGCCAAAATGTTTTAATACCTCCAGAGTAAGCCCCACATAAGGCCAGGAAAGGGCCTTTTTACCGCTCACTTCAAGGGTCAGGGGAAAGTCAGCCAGAAGAGCGCCCAAAATAAGCCCTGAAAAGTATTGGCTGCTTTGCTCCAAAGAAACTTCCAGCCTGGGAGATTTAAACCCCTTGCTTTTTAAAATAAAAGGAGGGCATTTGGGCTTTTCCAGATAGACAAACTCTATTCCCTGGGACTGCACAGCCTCTTCCAGGCCATCCATAGGCCTATCCTGCATCCTTCCCTGAGGAAGAAAAAGGAACTCTCCCCTGGCTCCACAAAGAAGGCCAGCTAGCAATCTAAAAGTAGTGCCAGACTCTCCACCCATAAGTTTTACCAAAGAGGAAAAGTGAAAATCCCTACCCTTGCCCTTTACCCTTAAAACACCAGAATTTTCTTCAATCTCCACGCCCAGGGCCTGCAAGCACTCCCTGGTCCTGAGGATATCTTCGCTTACCAGGACCTTATCCAGCTGGGAAATCCCCTTAGCCAAAGAAGCCAGGAGTAAGGCCCGATGGGAAAGGGATTTGGAAGAAGGGGCCTGCAAAACTATGGGTTCTTGCTTAGCTGCCAAGATACTCTCCTTTGGGATAACTTCCCAATACTTTTAACAGATGACAATTATTTTTAAGTTAGTGAGCAATTCCTTGTATTCTTCCCGGGTAAGGTCACATTCCACATCAGCAAAAAATACATATTGCCACTTTTCCCCGCGCAAGGGACGCGATTCCAATTTCTTCAGGTTAATTTTGGCTCTGGCAAAAATCTCCAGCACGGTAGACAAACTACCTGGCTTATCTGGCAGGGTAAAAACAATGGAAGTCTTTTCCTTGCCTTTTATTTCAGCTGGTTGATTGGCTATAATCAAAAATCTGGTCCAGTTGTCGCTCAAATCCTCAATATGACTGGCTAAAATATTTAAATGTAATAACTCAGCCAGTTTTTTATGCCCAATAGCCGCACTTTCCTCTTCCTGGGTTACCCTTTTGGCTGCCTGGGCAGTGCTTCTTTCAGGAATAATCTCAGCCAGCGGCAAATGGCTATTTAACCAGCCATCACACTGCTCCAGGGCCTGGGGATGAGAGTAAACCCTTTTTATCTGTTTTAGACTTTGAGACTTGCTCAATAAAAAGTGGCTAATGCGAAAGTAAATCTCAGCCTGAATATATACCTCATAGCGCATGAAGTAATCCAGACTCTGCCCCACACTGCCCTGCAAAGAATTTTCCAGAGGGATAATCCCCAGATCTGCCTCTTTGAACACCACGCCCTTAAATACAGCTTCAATATTCTTTTGGGGCCTGAAATCAGCACTCTGTCCCAGATATTCCATCCCAGCTAAATGGGAAAAAGTACCCTCTGGCCCTAAAAAATAGACCTTTTGAGGGCTTTGTAACCTTCTGGAAGAAGAAAGAATCTCCCTATAAATCGCCCTTAAGTGCTCGGTGGGCAAAGGACCGGTATTTTTTTCTTCCAGATTTTTTAAGACTTCTCTTTCCCTAAAGGACTTAAAGACCAAGTCCTTGTCCCGGCTTTTATTTTACCCACTTCCAGGCTAAGTTCAGCCTCTGGTTTAAGAGCTTTAAAAGCTCTAAATCCAGCTTGTTTATTTCTGTTCTAATTTCTTTTAATCTATCTAAGTTCATAATTATTATTTTTCTATAATCTCTTCTTTAATTCTCATGCCAAAGTGCCTGCCTGCCTCATCCACATGACAAAGGACCTTATCTCCTTCTTTTAGCTGCACTACACTCACAGGCTTGCCCTTTGCATCCACCAAACGAATGGTTTCTGCATTTTGGATAATCACACTTCCCTGTAGCCCATCCACTTCTGCTTCTAAAAGCAAGAGAGGTCTAATTTCTGTTTTTACCCTGCCCACAACAGCAATTTCGGTTTCACCCTGATTGTTGACAATCAAGACCTCTTTTCCAGGCTCCAGTTCTTCCAGATAACAGGTTTTATCCTGGGGCAAAAAGGTATAGGAATGCACTCCCCCTGCATTTACCCTAAAGGGCCTGGGAGCCACATAAGGATTGGCTTCTGTTTCTGCATGGATTAAAAAGGTAAACTTGGAAGAATTTCCCACCAGCATTCCCTGTCCAGTGGAAAGCAAAGATACAGTGTCCACACACACCCTGTGTCCTAACCCAATGTTTTTGATGTTTTTTATGGTAGCTGGCTGCAATTCCACCTTTCCCTGTTTTAGTTTGCTCACCTTTACTATTTCCTTTAAGTCTTTGGCTCCCCTGGAAGTAACCACCAAAAAACCAACTCCCACTTCTAAAATGCCCAGAGCTGTTTTGGCCTTTTCCAAGGAAGATACTTCCATGCCCACTTCTTGGGTCCGGGCCAGGATGTTTTCCACAGGAATAATTTCTGTGTCTTCAGGTAAAACCACTAGTTTACCCAGGGAACACTTTTTAATTACTTCATCTTCATCCTGCTTGCTTTTAATGGGAATAAGTAAAAGGTCTTCCTCTTTTAGTACTTGAATGCGCCCCAGAGCCAGGACCTGACTTTCTTCGCCTCCCCTGACGATAATTCCATCCACTCCTGACTCCAGGGCAAGAGTTACTAGCTCCTTATTAAATGGTATGGCTTTAAAATATATTTTTTTAGACATTTTCTTCCTCTTGTTCCTTTAAACCCTGTTCCAGCATTTCCATGGCTTCTTCTAAACTACCCTCTTCGTGAACAATATAAGACAGTGCCTTGACCAGCAGGGTTGGATTCTGGTGCTGAAACACATTTCTGCCCACACTAAGCCCTGCTCCACCTGCGGCTATGGAGTCATAAACCATCTTTAAGATGTCAAAATCATTATCCATTTTTTCGCCACCAGCAATTACTACTGGAATACAACAAGCTTCCACCACCCGTTCAAAGGTTTCAGGACTACCAGTATAGGGCACCTTGACCACATCTGCCCCCAACTCTTCTCCCAGCCGCGCACAATGGGTTACCACCTGAGGGTCATAACCATTTTGAATTTTGGGACCGCGAGCGTAAACCATGGCTAAAACAGGCATACCCCATTCATTGGCTCTGGAAGTTACTTCTCCCAGGTCTTTTAACATTCTAGCCTCGGTTTCATCTCCCACATTGACATGTACAGACACTCCATCAGCACCCAGGCGAATGGCATCTTCCACTGTACCAACCAATGTTTTGGCATTGGGAAAAGGAGAAAGTGCAGTACTAGCAGATAGGTGGACAATAAGACCTACATCTTTTCCATGGCCACGGTGGGAACAACGAGGTAGACCCTTATGCATCAACACTGCATTGGCTCCACCCTCAGCTACCTTGTTTACTGTATCTCTTAAATCTACCAATCCAAAAATGGGACCAACAGTTACTCCATGGTCCAGAGGAACAATAATGGTCCTGCCCGTGTTGCGATTAAAAATTCTTTCCAATCTTACAGCCTTGCCCAAATGCATCTTCGCCTCCTCTTTTTACAGGGCCCAAGGCTTTTTTTGGCGGCCTTTTAGGATAAAAAAAAAAGGGCCGCCGGCTTTTGCCTGCGGCCCTTTGGGTTTTTACTTTTTACTTTGGCCTAAACCACACCCTCCAGACCACAGGCCTCCCTAAAATAAAAATACCAAAAAAAGTAAAAATTAAAGTAGGAATTGCTGTGGTTGGAGAATGTTCTATTCATGGGAATAGGTCTTTAAGCAAACTCAAAAAAAGTGTCAAGCTTTTTTTGAGTTAAACTAAAAATTTACTTTTCTCCTGCTTTACCTTTTTCTTGCAAAAAAAGTAAAACTTATACTCTTGCCAAGTACAAAACTTTTACTTAACTTTAACCAGATTAATTCAATTTCATTTTTCAGGAGGCAACAATTATGAGTGCAGCTAAAATAAGTAAAATTCCTTCTGCTGAAAAAAATACTCAGGAAGAACATCAACAATTTGCCCAGGAAATCCTGGCCAAAACCCAAAAAGACATGGGTAAGGTAGGACTTGTCATTTCCATTCTGGCTGTAATCCTCTCTGCTGTTTTATTTTTGGGCTTAACCAGAATGTCAAAGGTCTAAGCGAGGAAGTAAGCAAGTTAGGCCAACTCAGCACAGAACTAAAAGTTCTTAGCTCTCAGGTGGGTTCTTTGGAAAGTAAGGTTGCAGCCCTGGAAAACCTTCCTCAGAAAACCAAAAACCTGATTATTGCCAATACCCTGCAAGACATGGCCCAAAAAACCAAATACCTGAGCTCCCAGGTACAAACTGAAGAACAGGCAACCAAGCTCTTGCAAGCTCAGGAACTTTTAAAACAGGTCCAGGTAGAAATAGGCTCCAACTAATATCCTTGACTAACCAACCCCCTCCTTTAATTAAAAGATAGAATCTTTTTAGTTAAAGGAGGGGTAGAAATGTCCTTTAGACTCAACCTTTCCAAAAAATTTTTCCAAGCAGGCTCTGACTTTTTACACTTAATAATAGGAATTCTCCTCATTATCTTAGGTGTTTTTTTTGTTTTACATCTTTTTTACAACCTAAAATCTTTGCTGCTAGAAAAAGATTTTGCTGTTACTGTAGGAATTATCTTAAACAAGGTCTTCTTTGCCCTGATGATTTTAGAAGTAGCTCATACTGTGGTGGTTTCCTACCAGGAACACATTATCAGGCCAGAACCTTTTTTAATCATAGGACTTATCGCTAGTGTAAGAAGGGTATTAGTGCTGACTTTAAACCTGGTAGAAAAGATTCCTTCTCAAGAAGAATTTTATAGAGCCATGCTAGAAACAGGCGTTTTAGCTTTGCTTATCTTAATTCTCATCATAGGGCTTGTACTTTTACAAAAAAATCAAAAGCCGCAAGGATAAAACCTATTTCACCTCCTGATAATTCTTAATGTACAATTAATTAACCTTCTAAATAAAAATTTTATGTTTACATCAAAAATTTTAATTAAGATTTAATCCCATTTATGTTTTTTTAATCTTGACTTAGAAGATAATATCACATTAAACTTATAAAATAAAAAATAACACCAATCAACCTAAAATGTCCAAAAAATCATCTTTACCTATTCTGGGCTATCTCCTGATTATACTTTTGGCCCTTCCTTCCCTGGTAAAAGCCAAAGTAGAAAAGGTAGTTGTGCTGGGTGGAACTTCCTATGCGCCCTTTATTTTTCTTGATGCCAAGCAACAACCTCAAGGTATTTTCGTGGACTTCTGGAAACTCTGGTCTCAAAAAACAAAGGTCAAGGTTGAATTTAAGCTTACAACTTTCAAGCAGGCCCTTGAGCTGGTTCAAAAAGAAGAAGACCATGTCTTAAGTGGCTTTTTCTATAGCCAGGAAAGAGAAAAGTATTTTGATTTCTCTGTTCCTTACCTTAAAATAGATACCACCATTTTTTTTTCACAAAAACATCCTGGGCTTAAAAGACCTATCTTCTTTAGCTGGCTTTGATATAGGAGTAATCAAAGGAGATTTTGCTGAAGAATATTTAAAAAACCATTTTCCCTCTTATAATTTAGAACCCTTTCCCACTGTAAAAGAACTGTTTAGAGCTGTTCTTGAACATAAAATTAAAGTTTTTATTTTAGACAAACCAACAGGCTTATTCTTCTTGTCCCAGAAAAAAGAAGGAGAAGAGTTTCGCTATTTAACCAAGCCCATCTACACTCAAAAGGTAGTGGCTGGAGTAAAAAAGGGAAACCCAGAGTTATTAAACCTAATTAATTCTGGTTTTAGCCAGATAACAGACAAAGAAAGCAAGGAAATCTTAAAACAGTGGAGCGGAGAATATGTGCTAAATAAAAAAAGATATACCAGTTTATTCTGGCTTTAACTGTTATTATTGTTTTATTTTTACTCTGGAACTTTCTTTTACGCTTCCAGGTCAAAAAAAGAACCAGAGAATTGGCCAGGTTAAGCAGTCAGTTTGAAACCACCTTGCTCTCTTTAGGGGACGCAATGATTGCCACTGACCTTAAGGGCAACATTACCCTAATGAACCCTGTAGCAGAAAGCCTAACTGGCTGGAGCTAGAAGAAGCTAAGGGCCAAAAACTTACTGAGGTCTTTAAGATTGTAAATGCACTTACCCGCAAGCCTGCCTTAAATCCCGTAGAAAAGGTTTTAAGCACTGGGAAAGTCTGCGGACTGGCCAATCACACCAAGCTAATCTCTAAAACTGGTCAAGAGTACCATATAGAAGATTCAGCAGCTCCCATTATAGATCAGCAGGGAAACCCCTTGGGAGTAGTACTTATCTTTAGGGACATAAGTAAGGAATATGAACTAAAAGAAGAACTTCTTTCCCAACAAATATTATTAGAAAAGTCCGCCAGTCTGGCTAAACTAATTGTTCTGGAAATAGACTTAAAAACTGAAAAGGTCAGGGCCAATCAAAATGCTTACTCTTTGTTAGAGCTAGATAAAAAAGAAGAGCTTACTCTAGAGTATCTTTTAACTCTCCTTACAGAACAGGATAAAAAATTATTCAGAGAAAAAATTAATAAGCTTAGCTCCAGAAGAACTCCTCAACCTTTGAATTGTTCTGGAAATAGACTTAAAAACTGAAAAGGTCAGGGCCAATCAAAATGCTTACTCTTTGTTAGAGCTAGATAAAAAAGAAGAGCTTACTCTAGA
>LZQN01000046.1_pt1 | contig 34730 bp, 44 predicted proteins | sample 768531 | NCBI WGS metagenome assembly LZQN01 (sample SAMN05207080, study PRJNA324506) | oil field metagenome | isolation source: sample BH-FW-7 from oil reservoir | place: India: Bombay High | collected 2015-12-02
GTAAAGGATCAGCGCCATGAGCATCTTCTTTTGACAGGCCATGACATCCTTCAGGTCACGTATTTCCTGGCGTAGGACGGCGATGGCCTGGTCCGTGATTTCCCCGTGAGCGTGTCCCAGCTTGGCACAATCGGCCCGCACATCTCGGCACCCCTGCTTTGTCTGAAAGAGCAGGTATCCTCCGGCGAAGCTGGAGAGTGCCCCGACGATCATCCCAACCAAAGCAGACACCAAAGAGAACTCGTGCGTCATAATCTCTCCTAGCTGACAATCTCTCGAAGCCTCACATTCGGGTCCGATGCCTCGAATTGTGAAAAATCCCAAATGACGGCAAGGGCCTCATCCTTCGTGGCGGTGGCCTTTATTTCGGCGTCCTTCTGGTAGTGATAGGCAAGCACCTGGGAAATCCAGGCGTCCACCGCCTCAATCCGTGCGATCTTGTCCAGCGTGGCTTGGTCCGGGTTCTCGATTAACTTCAGCTTCTGATACCAAGCCGAAAAAGACTGCTGCTTTTCCGGGGTATAGCGCTTGGCACCATCAGGCCGGTAGTAGATGAAGTGCCGGGTATCCTTTTCCAGCAACCGCACCTGCTCATCCTGCACTTCCTCCAGCGTCATGGCGAGATCGCTGGGAGATGGAAATCGTCTTCTTGCGGCAAAGCAGGCGTCCTCGTATGCTTGATGGCGGCCTGGTCGTCTCGGGCGATGGCGTCCTGGTATTGGGAGATGGGGGGCACAACTGCATCCCTAAGATCCTCTGCATGATCCAAGAGCCATGAAGCAGTATCTTCCACCCCATACCTTACGAGGATGTCCAAAACGTCACTATCAGTTGCCCCATCTCTCAACGCTGTAGTCACCACATCAATGGGGTCTTTCTTGAGCAATCTAAACTGCATGGATCACCACCTTGTGGTCTCTATATGGGAATAGAGAGAACTCAATTGTATAGGTTCCAGGGGTGTCTGTTGAAAATTCCAAGATTTCGTCTGTCACCTGGAAAGGTTCTTTTCCTCCGATGATCCAACATTTTGCTCCAACAGGAATCCCTGAGATGGTTGTGAAATCGAATCCATCAGCCTCAATCTCTTGTTTGCTAACACGAATTTCCATGGACGGGCGTTCAACAACATCGCCATCTGAGATATAATAGAGGTCATCTGGAATTAGATAGTCACTCACCAAGTAGGATTGCCCAGGTTCGATAATAGTTTCTGGATCAACGTTTGTTGACGTATTCATTATAATCCGTCCATTCGTTTCATAGATAACGAAAACCATAATACTACCTCTTCAAAGATATGACAGATATGCTACGATTTTTGACTCTCATATCAGTCCTATCCGTGACATTACTAAAATACAAACTGTACGTATATGTTCCAGGCGAAACGCGTGATACTATGGATGAGGTACAAAATTGCTTATAGTTCCTATCGGCTTCAAGCGTTACGCTCTGCAAAACAGTCGTTCCAACACGAAGCTCGAAACGTATGAACCTGGTGGCTGATACTTTAGATCTATAAGCACATGACGCTATAATTAAAACTTTGGTGGTATAATCAAAGCGAACTCGCACTGAAACGGCTGTTCCTTGATTGTTACCCCACTCTGACGCAATATAAGAACCAACTGGAATAGTGATCGCATTTCCAGCAACTTTCAATGTCGTAACTGCAGCATTGGCGATCTTGGCATTTGTAATAACAGCATTAGCAACCTGTGCAGACGTTGTGATGAGTGTCTTGGTGGAAAGCTCTCTCGCCGTTATCGTCCTGGAGGCGATCTTGTCGGCTGTGATGGTTCTGGAGGCAAGCTCTCTCGCCGTTATCGTCCCGAAGGCGATCTTGTCGGCTGTGATGGTTCTGGAGGCGATCTTGTCGGCTGTGATGGTTCTGGAGGCGATCTTGTCGGCTGTGATGGTTCTGGTGTATATCTTCCCACCATCAATCTTGGTGATATCGTAGGGATGCCTCCAGGCTGAATCGTTGGTGGCACCGTTTTCCGGTTTGCCGCGCCCTGAGATGCGGGCCCAAACGGCCCTAGTTCCCAGGCCTGCATTATCGATCAGCTCGGACGTCCTGGTAACGAAATTCGCGACGTTGTTCCAGCTCCTGCCGTTCCACCGCTTCAGTATTTTCGTTGAGCTGTTATACCAAAGATCTCCGATAGCTTCTGCGGTAGGCGTAGAGGTCGAAAAATAGGTGGTTACTTTCCCGTCGGCCTTGGCGTCAGCGGTCTGCGCCAGGGCGAAGGCGTTCACGGCCGTCCGGTCCTGGACCGCCACCCAGGAAGACCCGCTGTAGCGATAGGGCTTGTTGCCATTGGCGGTGTCAAACCAAAGGTCCCCCTCATTCATGCCGGACGTGGGGGGCGTCGCCTGGTAGTAAGTGGCGATAGCACCGTCGGCTGCGGCCTGGGCCGCTGCTGCAGTGTCCAGAGCGCTCTGGATGTTGGACAAGACCGTCTCAACGGGCGTGTCACCTATGTTCGTCCCGTAGGGAGCGCCCCACGTTGCGTTGTCTTCAGGTTTGCCAGTGCCGGTTACCGCGCTCCAATCAACGGAACTTCCCACCTCCAAGGTGCCCTTGATCCTAAGATCCGTCCCGTTCCAATGGAGCTTGGGGTCGGTGCTCCCACCGGCCTGGATGGTGCCGTTTTCAAGATCAATGAGCATCCCAGAGTTGGCCCCCCAATCCGGGGAGGCGAGCTTCCCGGCCGTTAGTGTCCCGGAGACTACCGCCGAGACCACAGACAGATCGAATGTCTTAATATGCTGAGCCGTGACCGAATTGTAGGCAATATCGGACTCGCCCACCTTGAGCGTGGTGGCGCTCACCACACTCGACCACGGCCCCTGGTTGCCAGAGGTGTCCACGGCCCGCACCCGATAGTAATAGGTGGTGTCTACATCAAGCTGGGTATCGGCAAAATAGGTGGCCTTGACGGTCCCAGCCGTCACCTCCTCGCCCGCGAAAGACCCCGTCTCGGACCGTTGCACCTCGTAGTGGGCCACGTCTTTATCGGCAACCGCGTTCCACGCAAGGCCCATCACCTTGAATCCGGGGACGATGTAGTTCTGCGCAGGCCAGGTGACTTGTTCCGGCGGGTCGGAATCCAGCGCCGCCGTGATGGTGGTGGAAACGCCCCAGGCAGAACGGGCAAGGCCGGAATCCACCGCACGGACTTCCACGTGGTAGGCCACGCCGGGCTCCACAGAGTCCCAAAAATACTGCGTGTCCTTGGTGGCATAGACGGACGTAGGAAATCCCGTGATCTCCTTTACGAGCTTGATCTCATATCCGACCCAATCCGGGTCCAGCTCGGCATTGTCGTCCCAGGTGGCCCGCAGCCAGACGTACTGATTGCCGTCCTCGGCCACCCGCACACCCGTGGAAAGGGCGATGTTCTGCGGTACAGAGAGCCCGGAAAGGCTGGTGTTGATGGCAACGTCCGTCCAGGCGGCATTGACGGAATAGACTCCGAAGCGGTCCACCGCCTTGATCCAGTACCGACGTGTGCCGCCCAGGTTCTCAGTGAACGGGATGAGTACGCTGGTTCCCGTTGCCTGCTCCACCACCACGGAAGCGCTGTCCCAATCGGGCACATCCCCCATGCGGATCTCGTAATGGGAAAGGCTCGGATCTTCCACCGGCCCCCACGCGAGCTTCACCTGCCGGGAGGCGGGAAGATAGGTGCCGGAAAAGCTCGTCACATCCGGCGGCGGATCGTCGATTCCCTGGGTCGTATAGGTGTAGTCGGACCACGGCCCCCGCTTGCCGTCCGGGTAAACTGCCCGGACCCTAAAGGAGATCTCACCGCCCAAGGGTACCGGGATCTCCACCAGGGTTCCCGTGGTGGTGACGGTCTTGGTTTCGGTGTCCGTGGAATACTCCACGATGTAATGCTCAGCGCCCAAGATCCCGTTCCAGGAGGCGATCACGAGCCGCCCTTCCACGCCAGGAGCCGGGGAGTACTTTGTCTCGGTGCATTGGAGGCCGCTCGGAGCCTGAATGGTGAACGGATTCTGCGTGTAGGGCTCCTGATCGAAGAGGATGCCCTGATCCACGGCCGCGTATTTCCCCTCGTCGTATTTCACGGCCGAGATGGTGAACTCCACCTCGCTTTTCTCGGCGATACCGACGATCCGCCACTTGGTGGTGGGGATCTCGGCCTTCTCGATCACCCAAACGGCCTTTTCAACGGGCAGCGCACCGGAGATGGAGGGCGTGAAGGTAACGGTATCCGTCTCACCGGCTGCGCTCGTGATGGTGGCCTCGTGGATCGTCCCATCAGGAAGCATCGCCTTGAAAGTGTAGGTGACACCACCTTCCAGAAACACGGTTCGGTCGAGCGTCGCCTGGTTGCTTGTGCAGGATACAAGCCTTCCGCCATAAACAGCCCCGGCGGCTCGGTCGTTATCAGCTATTTCGATAACCTTGCCGGGGCCCAAGCCATAAACACCATCCAACCCGCAGGTGAAGGACACGGCCTCTGAGAGTTTTGCAGTCACGATCACATGCGCCCGTAGCGTCGAGCCTGGCCCCGGCTTGTGCAGCCGATGGCTTGAATCGTCTTGTCCCGGTAACCAAACCTGGACAAAAGGTCCGCATCGACAACCGTCTCCACGGTCTGCCGGTAGAAGTCTTGGGGGTCGTTCCAAATCACGTGAACGACGGAGACAAGCTCCGAAAGGCTAGACTGCTCGTACTGGAAAACACCGTCCTTGACGTTGGCGTTAGTAAAGAGCTTCACCGGGGCCTGGGGCCGATCACAGGCGATGGAAAGAAGCCCAGCCTGGTAATGGACGAACCCGTGGCAGATGGCCGCTATGTTCTGAAGAACTTGAAGCGCCTCTTCCCGGCTCTGGATATAGACGTTGCAGGTGTATCTCGGCTCGTAGCCTCCCGACCCGTCCGGGACCAGCTCATCGCAATATTTCGCCACTTGGTAAAGCGACCACTTGTCCACGTAGCTCGAATCAATGTACTCGCCCAGCCCATAGCGATCGTTGGTGAGAAGGTCATAGAAGATCCATGCCGGGTTGTTGGTCCAGCCGAGCTTGAAAGTTCCGTCCCACTCGCCGGTATAGGTCCTGGCCACAGGATCGTAATTGCTCGGAATCTTCACATCGTTTTTCAGTTTGACGTGATAGGCCCTCTGAGGGATAGAGTCGAAATAGCTGGCGTCAATCTCGACCCCCACCAGGGCGCAGTTTGGATGGGCGAGTTTTGCATCAATGATCTCGGTGTAGCTATACCAGTAGAGGCCATTTGCAAGATTTGCACTTCCGGAATCCGCCGTGATTCGACGCACGCGCACATCCCACGGACCGGGATCAGGAAGAGAGATCACATACGAGCCGAACCATTGGCTCATGGTCTTGTCGTTCAGGGTGACGGTCTTCGCTACAACCCACCCGGCCCCGTTGTTGTTCACGTCAATGGCGAACTGAAGCGTGGTTTTCTTGATGTCGCCTGTCTTGGAGTCTTGCTGATAGAGGGCCGGGACGAAAACGGTCACGCGGAGCCGGTCAACGTTGGTGTCCGTGATGGACCGAACAATGGGTGTCGCCTGCTCCACCTGGGTGTTGACGATGACCTCGTTTTCGGCTCCGGGAAAACCGGGTATGTGGTTCTGGTCCTGAGAACCATTCACGGTGTGGATGGTCACACCCTCGAAGTTGTAGGAGCCATCCTCGTTTTGGATCGGAGTCTCATCCAGATAAATGGACTTGGCTCCGTTGACCAAGCCTTGGATTTCGCCCTCGCAAAGAAGATCAATTACGCGGGCAATCTGCTTCGATTGCAACGTGTTGGGCTCTTCGACAGGTGCACGTGTGGACGTTTTCTTTTTCTTTCTGCCCTTCGATCCGATAATGATGGATTTCACCTGTGTTCCCTCGCTAGAGCTGTTCGGTATGAATGCCGAAAGAAATCACCTGCGAGCCAACGATTAGCTCCCCGTACCCGACCGGAACGGCATTTCCCTCAGCCACGGTGTTGACCGGACCGTTGAAGGCATAGCTCGGCCGATCCTCGGGCCGTTCCGTGGTGGTGAGCTTTGGTGTCTGTACGGGAAAGAGAAGCTGGGTCAGCCCCCCGAGCATGGTGGAGACGCCCATGCCCATGAGGACACCACCAACCTTTGCAACCGTTGCGGCCGTAACTCCAAGTATTCCTGCAAACGCCCCGCCGACAGTAGCCGTCGTCATGGCATATCCGGCCCCGGTAAGAAGCGCGCCGCCGATGAGGGCCACCTCAATACCGCCGCCTTTCACGACGGGAACCACCCGGATGATCTTCCCAGGAGACTCAATGAGCCGGTCTTCGGAAATAACCTTTTTATCAGAAAAAATCCGGTAGTTCAGATCCTTGTGCTCGATGGCCCAAGGAAGAAAATCGGGATACATGGCCATGAGCGGACGGAACACGTCGCCCACCCGGTCCAGATCCCATCGGTGGACCTTTCCCCAGCGCTTTCCGATCTCTCCGTAGAATCTCACCTCGGTCAGCATAAGTCCCTGTGCCTCACGATCTTCACGGTGTGATGCCGCCAGTAACCGCCGTAAACGTCACGGGATGAGAGCCGATTCACTGCATGGTGAAGGAATTGCCCGTCCCCCAGGTAAATCCCCGCATGGTTGATGACGGGGCTCGCCACCTGCATGAGAAGACAATCCCAGGGCTCCGGCTGCATGTCGGGCCGGTGCATCTCAACGAACCCTGCCTTCTCGAAGTTTTCCTCGTAGAGATTTTCTCCCTTCAGCCACCATTCCCAACGACGCTCGAAATCCGGCATCTCGATTCCGTGCTCCCGCTCGTGCCAATCCCGGATGAGCGTGTAGCAGTCGAGCACTCCGTGACAAAACTGCCTCCCCACAAGCGGTGCTTCGTATCCCTCAGGCTCGATCACCCGCACAAGGCCGCTCGGGATCGCCATGATGATCCAGGGAAGGCCCGTGGCCTCACACATCACCCGGTCCGCGTCGCTCGGGGTCGCCGGGTGGTTGTAATGAGAATGGGCGATGGCCACGATCTCCCCCATCTCCTCGGCCTTGGCGTAGCACTCCGGGTCCAGTACGAAAAAATCCTCCGGCGATTCGGCCAGGTTCCGGCATGGAATGAAGCGGTATCGGCCCCTGAAGACCACCACGGCTCCGCATCCCTCTCCGGGGGCCACGGAATCGAAATGGTCTTTCATGGCAGAAAGCAGTTTTTCGTCTTCGAGAAAGCTCATGGCCTCATCACCTGTAGATCTTCGCCACCGCGGGAAAGCCTCCGAAGGGGAGCGTGGCGTTGGAGCCGAACCGGAGCTTGCAGGAGGTGAGACGTTTCCCGCACCGGTCCTCAGCCGGATTGCTCGTAGGAGTATCGTCTTCCTTGGCCACCGGCCCTCCGGTGTAGCCACAATAGGGGCCTCGGTATTCCCACATGCAGGTTTTGACGACCACGCGCCTTGGAAGAAGCACTCCGCTCACATCCCAAACGCTCGAAAGTTCAAGTGTTACAAGCGACTTGGTTTCCGTCTGGACCCGGTTTACAAACCAGATCTCGTCCGGGAAATGGGTGTTGGGGTCGGCTTCGGGATTGCCCGCTGAAAAGTTCACGGCATCCAGGTAGCGCACGAAGGTCCGCTTGCGGATGACCTTGGCTCCCCGAAGTCCGTCCGTTTGGGAGATGATCCAGCTCATGAGGCCCATCACGTTGCTCACGGTAAGCGTCGGCCTGGGAAGGGAACCGTTTCCTCGCCACTCGAACCCGTCGGCCTCGATGGGCATGAACTCATAGGTTTCTCCCTGCCAGACCACGTTTTCCTTGAGTTCGTTCAGGCCGCTGTGCCACCGATAGGTGGTGGGGGTGGGATAATCCACCTCCAGGACGTAGCCCGTCCAAAGGGCACCAGGATTGAGGGATTGCACGTCCTTTGCGAGGCTCATCAGAACGCCTCCTCGAAGGTCACGCTCAGGCTCGAATCATTGGGGTAATCGTAGCTTCGGGACCAGGACGTACATCGGACCGTCACCGTCTCGCCCCACGGGGTGTCCCACGTGAAAGTGTCTCCCGTCTTGGATGCAAGAAATGCTGCGATAGCTCCTATGTCCGAATGACTTTTGAGGAACTGCATGGACCATTGCCTCGGCGTCGTATTGATCCCATCGGCCGCCTGCTGGACGTAACCGTCCCCGAAACTGATTGCTTTGACCCTGGCTGTCGTCTTTTCCATCACGCCGTAAGAGGGCGTCCATGTGAAATCAGCCATTCAGCATCCCTCCAGGCCGTTTCTGTTCGGCCAAAACGTTCAGGACGGCCACCTTGATGGCGTTTCCGAGTCCCTTGGCGTCAGCGCCGCTCACCTCAGTCCTCGCTCCTGCGTTGGTGACATTGACGTTCACGGTGACGTTGTTCACCTGGCCTGTTCCACCCATCTTGGACTGCGGAACCACCAGCTCCGGTCCCCTTTCAGCCAAGGTGTAGGTTGTCCCCGTCCTGAGTCCCATGCCGATGATGGGCTCCATGAGCCAACCGCCCTCGGCACGTTGCACGACTCGATTGCCGTAGGTGATGATTCCGGCGTCCATACTGGTGTTGGGAAACAGACCGCCCCCTGGCGCCCCAACGCTATTGTTCACCGTAACTCCGATCCCCCCTGAGATAAGACTCGCAATCCCACCCACCAGCCAGTTGGAAATGGGTTTGGTCACGGTCGTGTACATGGTGATTCGGATGAGATCCTGGATGATGGAGCGGGCAAGATCGGAGAAGGACGCTTTCCCAGTAGTCACCATCTCCGTGAAGGTGTCGGTGAACTGATCCCCAAAGCGCTTTACGGCGTTTTCCAAAGTGCGAAAAGTTTCCTCTCCGAGGCCTCCGAAATCCTTCATTTTGGAGCGGGCGTCCTGCACGCCCTCCATGAACTCCTTGGACGCTTCTTCGGCCGCTGTAATTCTGCTCTGCTCAAGCGCATAGCGGCTTGAGGCCATCTCATTCACGACTCCGCCGGAAAGGATGCCTGCGTCCCCACCAACGGGGATCCCGTAGATGGCCCTGGTGGTGGTTGCTGCGGCCCTCGTCTGAATCTCCTCAATGGAGATGGTGACGCGCTCGATCTCCTTCAGCTTGGCCTCATGGAACTTCTTCAGTTCATCCAGCTCGTCCTGTTGGGCACGACGATTGATGTCAGCCACGGTCCTGTTATATTTCGTGATAACAGCCGCCCTCGCCTCTTCGTATTGCCGGCGGACTTCATGCATCGATGCAAGACCAGTGGAAGCCACAGCCTTTTCCTGCTCGTAGAAGTCCTTCAGCCGCTCTAACTCCTTATCACGCTCGATGGCGGCCTTGGCCTTCTCTTTCTCGTACCCTTCCAGGCCGATGAGCCGGATGTCTTCCTGAATGCCCCGGACGAAGCCCCTGAGCTGCTCGTCCACCTTCTTGAATGCATCCAGGGCGTCCCTCAGCTCCTTGGTCATCTCGACCGTGGTCTCGGCGATCTCCTGATTGACGATCCCGACGTCATGGCCTGCGTCAGCGTACTGCTCCATGGCCGAATAGAGACGGTCCACCGCCCCCACGGTCTGTGTGTCGATGTATTCGGTCTGTGACTCCAGGTGGGAATAGCCGGGAATCTCGATGGCGGGCGCGCGTTGAGTCTCGTGGAGCTTTTCTACAAGCCACCCCAGGGCATCGGCTATCTGCTCTGCGGCTTTCGCAAAATCGCTGCTGGACGGAATGAACCGATAGAACCACTCCGTCAGCCAGTGGTCCGGCTGGTTTTTCTTCATCCGTTCCAACTCGGTGTTGAGGATCGCCAATGCGGCTACAATCTTCCCGATTTGGCCTGGAATGCCGGCAATCCTGGCGCCCCATGAAGCCGCTCCCCCAACTGCGGCGGCCCCCAAAAGCTCGCCAAGGATTCCCATGCCGCCACCCCGGTCGCCCTCGCCGCCCCCCAGCTTGTCCAGAGCGCGGGACAGTTCGTCCACCGTCTTTACGGTGTCACGGATAACAGGAGTGAGTATGGACGAGAATCCACCGGCTAGGTCGTTGATCCACCCGAGCCATCTGGTTATGTCGTCCCCGTCGAACTGCCCGAACACTTCACGGAAGGCCTCTCCAATCCCATAAACACTCCGCTCCACCTCGCGTGCCCAGTCCGCGATGACGGCCTTTCCCGTATAACTTCGCGTGAATCCGTACAGTTGATCCAGCACGCGCCCGACATCCTGCTCAAGCCGCCGCAGGAATCCTGATTCCTCCATGAAGGTGGACTTGAAAATGACACCGAACGCCTTGATCCGCTGGCTCAAGAGTTCCCATAGACCGGACAGCCTCTCCAGCGTCCCGCCGTAGCGCTTCTGGAATCCGGCGATCATGGCGTCCCACGCCTCCTGGGCGCTCACAAGGCCCTTGCCGACCCGATCCGTCAGCTCCTGGTAGGATATGCCGAGCTGTTCGGCCAGGATCATCATGGCGGACGGAATGCGCTCGGAAATCTGCCTGCGCAGTTCCTCCATGCTCGCCACGCCCTTACCCATCATCTGTTGGAAACCGATGATGGCTAGGTTGAGATGTTCCCTTGAAGTCTGTCCGAAGGCGATGAGGGCGTCGACGATGGCCTTGAGCGAACCATCCAGCGGGTCCACCCCGACGGACTTGAGCTTCATGAAGGCGTCCATGATGGCGTCGATGCCATAGACCCTGGATCCCAAGTTGAAGATGTAGTCTAGGGAACGACTCATCTCTTTCACGTCTGGGACGAATCCGCGCAACACCTCCCGCATTCGCTCGATCTGTCCAGCGGCGTCCAGGAAGCTCCGGCCCCACTCCGTGATCTTCCCCACGGCCATGGACGCCATCCACGAGCGCACATACCACGTCAGTTCATTGAACGCCTTGGCGAGACGGGCGGTGTGCGACTCGATCCCCTGCAGGGCGCGCCTCATGGGTGCCGTCGCCTCGTCGTAGAACTTCATGGCTATGGCGATGGAAGCATCGGCCATCACTTGTCCCCTTCATGTTCCCGGTACGCAGCCAGAAACTCACGGTCAAACATGAGCGCCTTCAATACGTCCTCTCGGGTGGCATCTTCCAACTCGGCGGCCACCGTCACGGCCTCGCTGGCGAGAATCGGTCCAAGTCCCCCGAACGACGGCTGGCGACCATGCACGTGGCAAATCTGCCAGACGCGGTAGGCTCTGCGGTTGCACGCCAGTAGGGTGGGCCGCCCGCATTCGTCACAGGGCGGCTCCTCCTCGGCTGCTTCGTGTTCTTCCATGCACTCGTCGCACGACAGCCTCTTGCCGGCCCCCTTCGCCTGCATTGCGTAACCCTGGGCCAGCCATCGTGCGAACTCTAGGAGTTTTTTTCCGCGACAAACTCGGTTTCGTGGAGAACGGATTCCCGGTATTCCTCAATCTCGTCAGCGATCTTGGACCCAATGTTGGGGTATTTGTTGATGACGGCCAGTTTGTTGGCCCGGTCGCACGGGATCTCGTTTCCGTTCTCATCGTAGAGGTTCTTCCACGATGCAATGGTCGCGTCCCAGAAATCGGCGCTAAATCCCTTGTGATCCATCACTTCCCGACCGCGTTTCCATTTGGTGTGCTTCTCGCTGATCCGCTGGATTTCTCGTGTGGGGAGTACGTTCACAACGAAGACGGCATCCGAAATTTTCACTTCGATCTGGTCATGATCACTCAGGTTCAGTCGCATACTGTCCTCCAATAGAAAGGCCCGACCTATCGGCCGGGCCCATCTGTGGTGGGTTTATAAGGTTGATGTGTCGATGGGATTAGTTGAACCGGATCGAGAAGGAATCCTCGCCACTGGAACCAAGGGCCTGGAATCTAAGTCGCATCTCGATGGGCTCCTGTACGTTGAGCGAGGGGATCTCCAGTGCGGCGTAGTTGAACGTGACGGTCATGCGCTTCCCGTCCTCGGAACCGCACACCACCTGCACGGCCACCCTCGAGTCCCCCGGGTCCTTGAAGTAGGTTAGATCTGCCGGGCGAACGTTGAGGCTCACCTCCCCGCGAAGGTTCCTCTGCTGCTCTAGGTAGGAGATGGGGTGCGATTCGGTGGTGATTTCGTCTTCCAGGTACATGACCGGAGACGAGATGGTGAGATCGATGGACTTGACCGCCTTGGTGACGCCACCAATGGTGATGGTGGTGTCCTTGGCCGCCACCGCATAACTCGTGGCCGGCGAGGCATCCGGCAGGAACCATGCGATCTCCTCGTCAACACTCCACCCACCGGCATCTGCGATCCCGGGAGAAATGGTCAGTGTGTTCGCACTGGTATCCACGGCAGTCACCTCGTAGCCCTGCCCGGAGTTGTTATCGTCGGCATCCACATTCCAGATCCTGGCTCCAACCGAGAACCTGGATGCGTCATCCACCGAGATGGTGGTGGCACTCGCTGCGGCATTGGCCGCCATCTGCGTCCGTCCTGCGAACCCGGCCCACATGAGCCCGCCGGAAAAGGTGATCTGCGGGTAACCCCTGTTGGTGATCGTAAGCCTCATGTCGCTCACCGTGCAGCCCTTGGCGAACCGACAGAGCGGCCCCGTCCCCCACCAGATGCTGAAGCTGTCCTTGGTGAGCGACGGCAGGTAGTCCACGTAGGAAGCCTGCACGTCCTTTGCCCCGGCCAGACACTCAAAGAGCACGTCATGGGGCGGCACCATCCCTTGTGTGCCGGAAGGGCGGACCAGTGCCGGGATGGACCAGGTGCCTGCCGGAGTCATATCTTGGACGCGGGCAAGCACATCCAGCGTGTTCACGATCTCGGGACTGTTGGTGTACGATGGCTGCTGATTGATCTCCGGGTTCCCCGCCAGGTAGATGGCGTGGCTCCCGCTGGGGAAAGCTAACGTCCCCTGGGTGGACTCCTTGACGACAAAGCACACGATCTCTCGCGGCTTGCCGATGAGGTTGGCATCGTAGGCCATCGTTACCTCCTTGAAATGAAAAAGGGGCCAGAAGATGGCCCCGTTAGGATATTGTGTTTATCTATCGTCCGGACTAATCCCCGTGGGACTCCAGTCCGACCACTGCCCAAAGTTGAATGCAGGCGATCCGTCCGGCATGCACCTGCATGTAAAACTCCTGAAACCCGTAGTGAGCTTCCGGGTGCCGTGTCTGTACGGCCACGCCCCAGCCCGCTATCTGCTTCCCGTGCAATCCGGCCTCAATGGAATCCATCACGGGCATCACCCGCTCGGACGCCATGGTCCCGGACCTGTCGGTCATCACTACGGCCACCTCGTAATAGAGCGACCGCTCATAGGTAATGGCTCCGATTTCCTGCGATTCTTCCAATGCAACGGCGTAGGGGGCCACGTAGATGGCATCGGAGAGTCTGGAATCGTCCATCTCCTCGATGTTCCGGTTCCACTTGCGGACGGGCAACCCGCCGGAACACGCCTTGATGGCCGACACCAACCCGTTATAGACCTCCAATCGCGAAATCATGCATTCCCCCATTCGGAGATCCAGGAGCGCGAATACCTGCCGCCTTCCATCTTGATCTTGTAGAGCTGGCGGATGTTTCGGATGGAACGTTCGGCCTCACGCCGATAAACCACCTCGGCCACGGGGCGCGGCTCTACGGTGTGCCACCCGATCCGTGGAATCAGCTTGTGGTATCGCTTGGTCTTGAAACGCTTATTGAGAATCTTGGCGATCTGCCGCTGGGTCTCCCGCGTGACCTTGAATCGATACCCGCGAGCGTGGCGGTAGGCCGCGCTGGCAAACCCTCGGCTGATGGGCTCGAACCGGGCCTCCCGGCGGCTCACTTGGTCGGAACTCAGGATGCCGGCCAGCGCCTCAAGCCGCTTGGTGTCAACATGATACCTGGCAAACCGGGCCCACCACTTGCCGAGACCCTGCCTGCGCTGCTTTCGGATCGCCTTGGTAAGCGGGTGGGCTGGCTCCCACTCTCCGGCGCCCCACTGCCTCCCGAACTCACGCTCCTTGAGGTAGAGCCGCCTAGCCTCCGCACGGAGCGCCGTCCTCATGGCGGACTGGTGGCGGGCCGGGAGCTGCCGGGCCAGGTTCGTGAACTGCCGCTTGTCGAGGTTAATAACGAGCACCTGGCCCCACCCGGATGTTGTTCTCGCAAGTCAACGTCCAAAGCCCGATCCGTCGGTCATGGTCGGCCTCGACAACCGTCCATTCCTCACGACGCTCCGGATCCGACGGGTACAACACCACCACGTCGCCTCCTACGCCGTCGCGGTAGGGGGTAGGCGTGACCGGAATGGGAAGGTCCGGCGTGCCGAGATCCAACAGCGAGGCCGGCACCGACACGATGAGCCTATCGGCCACCACGACTTCACCCAGCGGAAAATCCTTTCGGGTGGATCGTGGGATGACCCTCAGCCCTTCAATCGTGAAGCCGTCCACGCATTGGTAGTCCACCTCCAGGACGGCCAGGTCCTCCATGGCGTCCAGAAGGTCCTGAGCTGCGAACTCATCCCACCCGGTCATCACCATCCCCCACGAATTACGCCAAGTTGCCCAGCAGATAGCCGGCCCCGGTGAACACCAGCCGCTCATCCAGGTAGTGACGGGCACGCACAACCACGCTGCGGATCTCGTCGCTGTAGTAGGTATCCACCACCACCAGATCCGAGGTGTCGGCCTCCCACAGGAAGGTGCGGCCGATACACGGCTCCTTCAAGTCGTAGTTGGACGTGGCGACGCGGGCCAGCATGGCGTAGCTGTCGCTCCAGATGTTCGTCGCGGACACGGACAGTCCCTTGTTGGCACTGTCATAGGCCGCATCCCCGACCAGAACGTCCCCGACGCCAAAATAGCGGGCCACGATCTGGCGCTGGCTCTCGAACTCATTGGTGACCACCGAGTTGGTGTACTTCACCCAGTCCTTGAACTCTTCGCTCTGGATGACGTTCTGGAAGGTGTTCCAGGAACAGACGAACACGTTGGGAAGCAGCCCAGTCTGATCCTTGACGGCCTTGAGCCCTTCCATCACGTTGGCGCGGGGGGTGCAATTGAGCCGATCGTCCCAGGACGTGTCGACGTTGTGCACCGGAAAGTTCGACGTGTTGAAGATCATGTCGGCCACACGCTTTTCACGCGACCGGAGGAGCATGCCGGTGGTGCGGATGGCGGCGACCTCTTCGGCGCTCACGTCGCTGAACCGGGAGAACACCTTGGCGTCCCCGTCGTCGATGGGTTCCTCGAAGCCGAACTCCTTGCACGCGAAGACGCCCTTTTCATATTCCCAGCTCCCCCGGTTATAGTGGCCGGTGGGGGCGCGACGAGTGTCCGGGGTCTCCAGTAGCGCCTTGGCCGGGATGATGGGAAACTCCCCGCTCCGCTCCGAGGTAGGGAACACGGGAAGAATCCTGCTGGCAATGAATCCCGCATCCGCCGCGTTCAGGAAGTACTCGGTGGCGGCGGACGACAACACGGGGTCGATCCGATTGGCTGCAGTCGTTTGAGGCATGGTCTTTCCTCCCAAAAAGAAAAGCCACCCGGCGGGGTCCGCCCGCGGGTGGCTCTTGGTTTGTGGGTCACAAAAAAACCGGCTCGGGGCCGGCTCTCAGGTTACGCACACGTTGTGGGTTACGATACGGTCGTGGTGCTCACGTGGTCGTCAGGCAGCACCTCGATCACGGCTCCGTCGCCGGACGCGGCCTCGAGGGCCGTGCCGACCCGGTAGTACGTCCCCGGCGCAGCCGGGAGAGCCTGGACCTTGCCGCTGGGGGCCGCATACACGGCAGCTCCCTTGGCAATGGCCCCGGCGGCTTCGATCTCGAAGGTGCCCGCACAGTTGATGAGCTTCACGCTGCAGTGATCTCCGGCCGCCGAGCAGTGGTTCAGCGACACGCCGTGGCCCACTTCGTCGTCGCCGGAGTAGTTGATGGTTCCATCCGCTGCCATGGTCACGCGGCGATAGGCCGCAACGGCACCGGCGGTCACAAACGCCTTGATTCCTTCATTCCAAGCCATGACACATCTCCTCTTGGTGGGTTCGTTGGGGTTGTCGAGGATTATTGGGGGATATTCTTCCCGACCTGCTGGCTGTAGATCTCATAGAGATCCGGATGCTCGGCCCGTAGCCGCTTCAGGGCCTTGGTGCGGCTCATCCCCTCGCCCATGTACTTCCTGACCTTGGCTTCCGGGTCGCCGACGGCATCGTCCGAGACCACCGCGCCGGCAGGTTCCGGGGCATCATCGGCCATCTGGTTCAGGGCCGACACGCGGCGTCGCCTCTCGGCCTCGTAGAACATCTTGAAGGCAGACTCCACGGAGATCCCGTCTCGGATCGCCTTCAGGGTGGCCTCCCTGTCCGCCTCGGCGTCCAACAGGGCCGTAACCCTCTCACGTTCCTCCCTGATGCCGGCCTCGTAGCCGGACCCGTAGGCTTCCTCCTGAGCCTCGTTAATGAGGGCGTCCGCTTCCTTTCGTCCTGCGGAGCAGCCCTCCTCATAGATCTCGTTGTAGAGATCCGGGTGTTCTGCCAGAAGCAGCTCCTTGGTCAATTCCATCTCGGCTCCTTTCTTGCTGATTCCGTTCTCGTCGATGTGGGTCAATACGTCGTCGAGATACCCGACGAAATCAATGAACCCGCGCTTCTTTGCCTCGGACGCAATCCAGATCCGCCCGTCGGCCATTTCCTCCATGGCCCATGCTTTGGTCACGGCCCTGTTGGCCGCAATGGACGACACGAACAGGTTATACTGAGCGTCCACCAAGGACTGGATAACCGCCCGACTGTCTTCGTCCAGGGGGAGAGCATCACTTCCCACGGCCTTGTGGCGACCCGCGTAGATGGGTGTCCGCTTGAGCCCGGCCTTTTGGTCCGCTCCACTACGGTCGTAGTGCATGGCGATAACCCCGACCGACCCCACCTCGGCGGACGGCGACGCTGCGATGAGATCGGCTGCGGATGCGATCCAGTACGCCGCCGACGCCATGAGTCCGTCGGTGTAGGCGATCACGGGCTTCTCCGCCCTCCGCACAGCTCCATGGCCTCATGGGTGCCGTCCACCGTCCCGCCGGGGGAATCCACGTCCAGCACGATCCGGGTGACCCGCGGGTCCAGATCGGCCGCCCGGACCTTGGACGCAAAGATCTCCATGCTCGTCCCGCCGGAATAATTGGTGATGATGTTGGCCCGCTTCATGAGCGTCCCGTAGAGCGGGATGATGGCCGTCCCGTCCTCCAGGACCTCGTATTCGTCAGCCGCCGCAAGTCCCGATCTCCCATCAGCGGCCCATTCGATGGAGCCGATCCGCTCGATCCGGGAGTCCACGACAGCGGCGATGTCGGTCAGCTTTTCAGGGACAATGGCCCAAGGCGTACCGGAAAACCGCTCCAGCAGGAGCGCCCCACGCCCCCCGTCTGGCCGGATCTCATCTGCGCCGACTGCTCCATCGCCCCCAGTGCCTTCCTGTGCTCCTGCAGGTGGGCCAGAACCTCCGGTGGAGCCTTCCTGCCGCTCCTGGCTCCATTGGCGGCGGCCCATGCGGCGTTGAGGCCTCCACGGTGCAGGAAAAGCTCCCCGTCCCCCACACACCGTCCTCGTCCTTCTCCGTCCCTCCCTTCACCCAATGGTGAGGGTACTTCCAGGTGCTCTTTTTGTCGGCGTCTCCCATGTCGGCGAATGCAATGCGCGGGAGGGCGGTCTTGTCCACCTCGCCCCAGTCCGGCTCATCACGCACCGTCCGGGAGTTGTGCTCATGCGCCATCTCCACCTCCTTCCTCGTCTTCGAGCCCGGAGCCCATCAGTTCACGGACGCGACGCCGTTCCCTGGCGCGCTGGGCGATCACGTCTTCCCAATCACGGCCCTGAACCGCCGCTTCGTCGGCGATAGTGGACAGGTTCGCTCGATGGCCTTGACGCTCGCCTGAACCTCCTTCACCGGGTCCACCCATCCCCAACCGGGCCCGATCCAGCTTGTGCGACAGTACAGGTGCTTGTTCTCATAGAAGTCGGGGGCATCGAACATCCCCCTCAGGTAGGCCTCTTCCAGCACCAGCTCGTAGAACGGCTGGCAGAACTTGGAGGCGAAGAAGGATCGCCACGTGCTGAACCGGCGCCTGGCCTCGATGAGGGCCATTCGGGCCGATGAATAATTGGTCTTGCTGAAGTCCTTCGCCACCAGCTCGTAGGGGAGGCCCAAGCTCGCTCCGATCATCCGGAGAACGTGGGTGACAAACGGATCGAAGGCGTCTCCAGGACGCTTCGGATCCACCACATTGATGGACTCGCCGGGCCTCAACCGCACCACCTCGCCGGTCCGCAACGTCATATGCTCCTCGCCGGTGTGGGCGTCCGACTCGGAGGTTTCCAGCCCGTAGGCGTAAGGATCGGACTTGGTGATGAATACCGCCAGGCACGCAGCCACGCGGGCCGCCACAAGTTCCGCCTCCAGGTAGTCGGCGATGTCGTGAAACAGGTTGATAACCGGCGCAAAGAGAGGAATCCCTCGATATTGGCTGGGATGCAGCCGGAAGTACACATGGATCACCCTGGGACGGCCCGCCCTGTCCACGGCGGCATAGGGTACGGGCTCCGGGCGACGGCGAGATGTGCTCGTCCCATTCCCGGGTTCGATGGCATAGTGGGTCACCCTGCCGTACCCATCCACCCGGATGCCGTTGGTGAAACCATCCTTCTCCCCCCATACGCGCTCGGCATCGATGAGCTGCACGGCCCGCTTGATGACGCGATGATCGTCCCTCATCCACACGGGAAGAGCAAAAATCTCACCGTCGATGATGATGCGACGGAGGGCCAAGTGTTGCACCTCGGCAAATGTCATCTGCCCCGTCACGCACGCCTTGGAGGCGAAGAGACCCCAAGCGGACTCAGCCTGATTCCGCAAGACTTCCGCCTTGTCTTCGTCAATGCCTAGATCCTCGGCTCGGATGCGGCTCTGCGGCGTCAGGCCGAGTCCGCCGATCACGCTGTCGGCGTAGGTGTCTGCAATCCCGGCGGCAATCCCGTAATTACGAAACAATTCGTTGGACCGGCGCCGCATCCTGGTGAGGCTCGTCGCATCCGGCATCCCGTCGGTCCGCTGGGGGAACCTCCACGTCTCCAGCCGTCCGGCGGCCCCTCCCGACCGATAACCGGACAGGGCAGACGACGCCATGGCATCAAGGGCGTGCCGATGAGCCATGCGCCTGAAGGCCCGTTCGGGGCTGAAGAATGCCACCACCTTATCGACGATGTTCATGGGCTAGTCCCTTACGAATTTGACTTTGACGCGCGAGGATCGGTTGATTCCGCGTTGGATGGCGTCGTAGCGGGCAATCTGCTCCAATATCCACTGTTCCTCCTCCAGGAGGTCCTTGAGGTTGGCTCTTGCGACCGAAAAATCGTCGATGCCGTACCTCTGGCGCTTCCTGGCCTTTGTGATTTCCGCCCTGACCTCGGCGAGTCTCGCCTCCAGGTCACTCCGGCTGTCATACATACCGATGCCTCCTCAAGGTGAACCAGTCGTCAGGCCGCCTGTTCACGGGTCTCATGGTCCGGCGGCTCTCCCACCAATTCCTCGGCCCGGTATCATCTGGTACTGATGCGTCCTTCCTTTGCGGACGGCTGGGCATCAGTGTCTCCAGCGACCCGGACGGAACCACGCCCACTCTGTCCCGGAGGAGCGTCACGCCCCCGCCGGCCGGCCACTCGGGATGCGCGCAGGCAAGGGCCATCACCTCACAGTCCAGCAGATGATTGTCCTTTTTCACCTGGACCCACTGGTGACGCCCCGCTTGACAGTGCGCTTTTCCTCGGCCAGGATTTGCCGTGCGTAATCGTCGCCAACCTCGCTGTGGAGGTAGGCGCCACGGCGCTGCGCCTCGCGTGCTTGGTCCAGCGCGTAGAAGTGAGCGTCCTTCATCTTGTCCGTGTCGATCAGGACAATGCGGAGCCCGCCGGGCATGGCCTTGCCGGACGGGGAACGGTCCTTGACGGCGCTCAGGTGAAAGGTGGACGCCAGCGGCTTGCTGGAACCCTTGGTGCCGAAGCAGACACATCCGCGTCCTCTGGAGTTCTCGCGGAGCCACCAGTAGGTCATCTCCGTGAGACTCACGTCTCCTCCGGCATCGCCTCCGCCCGTGTCGATGCACGCCCGCCAGATCCTCATGTCGTGCCCAGACATCCCGGCGATGGGATAGGACGTGGCGAACAACAGCCGCTCCACATCGCTCCACGTGGGGAGATACCCGTAGTCGATGAGCCAGCGGGTCATGTCTATCGCCCACGCCCGCACGACGAACCAGAAACCGTTTTTCTGGACATCCACGCCGGCCGTGAGGGCTACCGCATCCTCCGGCACTGTCCTGGGGGGCAGATCACACTTGGCTTCCAGCACCTGAGTCACATTGGTGGATACCACCACCTGCCGCCACGGCTCAGCCAGGACCCCGTTGATGAAATCTTGGCGCTTGCTGGATCGTCCTGGGATGTGATCCAAGCCCTGACGAGCCTCGGGATGGACCCGCTGTCGCCCAGAAGCGAATAGAGCCGGTTGATATGAAATCCAATCCGTCGTGGCGACCCCTCCACAGGGGTCCTCGGTACCATCTTCCCCTTCTCGACTGCCCTATTCTTCTCGACGGTTGTCCACACGCCTCCGCACGACCCGCACTGGTATCCGGCCGCCTCGATCTGCTCCGGTGTGGCGTCACGGCCCCCTGACCACACCACGCATCCCAGCGGCTTTCTTTCCCCGCGTTCGTCCAGATAGGACCCGTCCTTGAAGTCGGCGCAGTCCGTGTTGCTCCAGCGAAGCGGCTGGAAGGTCCCGCACTTCGGACATGGAACGTGCCAGTCGTAGATTACGTCACAGGAGTTGAGCGCCTTCCAGATGTTCCCGTCCTCCGTCGTGGGCGTGGAAAGCATAAGGATGCGCTTGTCAAAGAAGGTCTCCGTCCGCTGTCGGGCCAGAGAGATGGGATCGGCCTCCTTGGACTCCACGTAGTAGCCGGGCTTGTCCACCTCTCGAGAACGACGATTCGGATGGGGCGACTGGCAAGCCTCGCCACGCTGGACGCCCACCCCATGCAGATATAGGTGCCGTTGCGAAGCTCCAGTTCCTCCTTGGTCGTGCGGGGCCCGTCCAGCAGCAACGGGGCCAAGTCCTTGCTGGCCGTGAACATGGGCTGGATGCGGGTCTTGTTGATGTGGGTGGCCGTGTCCTGGTCGGCGAGAATAATCATGATCGGACAGGGCTCCATGTGGGCGTAGTAACCCACAATAGAAAGCATGGCCTCCGTGCCGGCAATCTGCGCCGACTTACAAAAAACGACCTCCTCCACGTTCCGGTCCAATACGCAGTTCAGAATGGGAACCAAGTACGGTGTGCGGCGAAGACGGAGCGGCCCGGGCTCCTGAGACATGGGGCCGAGGACCCTGTACTTCTCAGCCCATTCCGACACACTCAGATCAGCCGGAGGCGCCCATGCCTCAATCTCCCTCGGCGTCCACTTCGGGGCAGTACGTTCCGACTCGAGCATAACTCTCTCTGAGTTCCCGGACCTCCGCCTTGATGATGTCCAGGATCTCCATCTTCGTCTTACCTTCAAGGGCCGGCGCCAACCTATAAGCCATGGCATTCAGCCCGCCGGTCAGCTCCGCAACCCTGGCCGCCCACTCCCTCGCCACATCATCCACCGGGACCAGCTTCCCGCGCGTCACATCCGCCTTGATCTCCTCGTTCTGGGCCTTGGCGACCCAGTAACGGCGTTTTGCGGACTTCAGCGTCTCATCGTCGTCGCCACGCTCCAGCCGATCTGAAGCGATGTTGTCCCACCACCAGACAAACACCTCCTTCAGATTCCACCGACCCCGGCCGTCCTTCGGGCACCCGTTCTTGGCCCATAGACGTACCGCCTCGTCGGTCACGTCGAAGAAATCTGCTACATCTTTGGTCCCGACGATGAAAGTGGCTTTTTTACTCTTTGCCATATCCCCAAACAGAAAAGCCGCCCAAAGGCAGCCTTGTGGTAACACGTCACGCAGTTTTGGGTAATTTATTCCATGATAAGCATAAATATAAATATCATCTTGGTGCAAATATCATCAGTTTCCGCCAATTTGATCAACGCCACTATCATGCCCGCAATTAACATGCTTATGGGAGCCAACCAATGGACTCCATATATCAGGGCATGGAATCAAGACGGCACACCCAATTCCCAAGCCAAAATTCGTGCCATCACGTGCCGAAATACCGCGCCGATGCGGACCGTTTCGCTCAGGAGGCTAGGAAGGACCCGCCCCTACCGGGCGATCGGTCCTGGGCGCCGTGCCGGGACCATATGGCAGATCTAGCACCAGCCGAGCTGCCCAGTGGCCCACTATGACTGAAAAGCGGTGTCCTGAGGCCGTATATCGTGATGAGATGCGGACTAGGCTAGAGGAGGAGACCATGACGAAGGATCGGCTGAGGCCCGACCTCTTGCGGGCCGCGCTAGAAGAAGCCGTGCGGGTGCGGGGCTGCCCTCCGGCGGAGATCCTGGCGGCGCCGGACGCCGACGAAGAGCTTTCGTCCCATCTGGCGTCGTGCCTGTTTTGCCGGGAAGAGCGGGATCTCCTGGTGGAGCTGGGCCCTGAGCCGGAGCATCCGCCTTTGGGTGAAGGAGAAGCCGGGGCGCCCGGGACGGTGCGGCCGGGCCAGGTGCGTCCGCTCTCGCCCGAACTGGCGGGTTGGGGGCCGCGAGGGCGGTTCTACAAGCCCCCGCTGGTGTTGGTTCTGGAGCCCGTGCCCGGAATGGAAAGGGCGGTGCGGGTCTGCCTGGTTCACGACTTTCCCCGTCTTGCCGGCCCGGGAGACGTGGAGCTGGCGCCCGGGCTTTTTGCGGAATCCTGGAATACTTTCCCCGTGCCCATCCACCGGCTGGGCTCGGCCGTCCGGATGGTCCACCGCACCGCATTGGACCGTGTCCTTCAGGCTCTCGGGACAAAAGAAAGCCCCGCAGCGGCGGTCTCGGCGACCGAGGACGACCCTCTGGAAAGCTCCTACGTTACGGCCTTCCGCCGCCTGGAGGTGGAGACGGTGGCCTATTTCGTACTGGGGCATTTTTTTGGGGGGAGCCGCATTTTTGGGTTGACTTTGTCAGACAATCCCGCTATTCTCCCCATAGAGACTGCGGGCGACCCGACCCGAACACTGGTCGCCTTGGAGAAGGTCGGCATGGTGGGCGGACCGTTTCGCTCAGGAGGCTAGGAAGGACCCGCCCCTACCGGGCACCCATCCTGCCCACCAGAAATCTTCTCCCTCAGGGATGGCTGAGGGAGCTTTGAAAGAAGGAGGCTGAAATGATTACAAGAGTTATTTTAAAAGATTTTAGTAACTTCGAGGCCGGCCGTTCCAATAACGGCGGCCGCTACGGATTTTATGAAGAATACAGCTACATCCCCGAGCAGGGGATGTGGCTAAAATCCTATCATACCACATCGGAGTTCGAGTACTGCTCCGCATGTGGTGTTTTTGTAACGGATCACTGCTCCGATGAGAGCAGGTGTCCGTTGCAAGACTGTGAAGATTGTGGGCGGCTTCCTTGCGCCCACAAGGTCGTTTCCAGCGAGCAGGCCCTTTTGGAGGTCTGCCGTTCATCATCTCCTCCACCAAAGCCAAAGCCTCACTTTGGTGTGAGGACTCTTTTTTGGCCATCAAGGTATATTTCCAAGATGGCCAAAAGAGAGAGGTCGTGCTAGCTCGAAAGGGTTGGCCAGACGACGAAACGGAAACGGAGACACGGAATCTGCGGGAGCTCTACTTGCTCCTGGCAGATTCCTCCAACAATCTCCTTCGCTGGTCCGCGTCTTATAACCTGGAGCGGCAATTCCTGTCGGAGGCAGCCAGGGTTTACCCCTGGCTGGACCCCGACAGCATCTCCGACACCCTCTCCGAGGCAGGTGCCTCGGAGAGGCACGAAGATAGGGATGCGGACTATTACAGGTCCGCGATCCCGAAGGCACAAAAAGCTGCCTCAGTATTGAGGCAGGCTATTGAGAGGGAATTATACAACAGCCTGATCGGGGAGGAAGATAGAACCTCCCGGATCAGGAGGAGAGTGGAGGATGCCCTTCGAAAAGGGTATCCAAACGAGCAGGTTGCTCGCCGAATGTTGGTTAAAGCCGCACTGGAATTGGAAGTGCGGCTTGACTAACAGAGAGAAGGATTGAAGGGCGCCAGCCAGGGCGCCAGCATAAATACTGGGCAGCAAGGCCACCAAATGTTGGTGGCAAAGCTAACCCGCTCAGGCCGTGCAGGCCCAAGCGGGTTTTTTGTTAATCCCATTTCAAAAGGAAGGAGCATCTCAATGATAAAGGTAATTGCATTGCACGACTATTCAGACTACAAATACGGAGGCCCCTGCTATGATGGGGGCAAATACGGCTTTTCCACCGTATTTAGAAGAAAAGCTGAATACTGGGAGGTTACATATGAGACCACCTCAGTATTCAGCTTTTGCAAGAATTGTGGGAAATTTGTGCACAGGCATTGCACACGCCATCATGAGTGTGCAAGCTTCCCGCAAGAGTGTGCTAAGTGTTATCTAGCACCTTGTCCCAGAGAGAAAATATCCTGGGATGAGGTGATAGCCAGAGTTGTGGCCTTCGCCGCAAAGGCGAAGGATGTGGAACTGAAGCACCCAGAGAGTTATATGGCTATCCATCTGGTCTATCCAGATGGAAGCCGGCGGCGCTATCTCTTGCAGTGATGCCGGCCGGGTGCAAGGAGGTGCTGTATGAATAAATGGAAAAAAATCCCATGGCAATGGTACTGTGAAAAATGCGGATCTCCCTCGTTTGTGGGGGAGATTTATGCCCACAATCGAGAGTCCATGAACAACTTTTTAGCCTCGTGGTACAAGGGACTTTGCCGCGAGTGCGAGAAGAAGGCCAGGGAGGGGGAGTAGATAGTGCCTCGGCCCGCTAGTCTATCGGGATGTAACCCAAAGGAGGTTTACCATGAAGTATTTTACGACGTGGTGTAAGGCCGCGGGTGGCTGTGGCCACCTGCACAGGTCCTTCCGCGCAGCCCAGGCGTGCTGCGCGGGCGGGCGCGAGTGTACTCGGTTGCCGGTCGCTCTGCTATCAAGAGCGACCGAGTGCGGTTCTATGGGGAGCCCCCGGGGGATCTCGTGATCCAATGCCCCGAGTGCGGGGCTCCGTGGTTCCACGAGGCCCCCTTGTGCCCCGAGTGCGGGGCACTTCAATAGATGGAGTGGTATCCCTGGGGCCAGAAGGGGAACACTCATCTCACTGGTCTGAGAAAGGAGGGAGGAGCATGCTCTACTTGGTCAAGAACGGCGAGGTTATCCGGGTCCGCGGGCCGGTCCCGGATGTCGACGGTGTCAACGCAATCCTGGCGTGGGCTACCGACGAGGCCCACGCCTTAGAGCTGGCTCGCCGATATGATGCTGGCGAGATCCAGCCGGATAACGTAACCCTGCCCGACGGCAGGGTTGTCGGCGCACTCCAGGACTGAGCCGGGCGCCGCCGGCTCCTCGCATGTGGTCGAGCGGTTTTACGCCGCAAGGCCAACATCGGGGAGCTGAGGCGGGCCGCGAAAGATGCAAGGGAGGCCCTGGGGGACTAGTGCCGCCCCCAGCGGCCCAGACATAGGCGCTCGACGTATGCTCCCGACGGGGGGCCACGACCATAGCGGTCGTGGCCCCCTTTTTTTGTGACGAAGGAGGTCAGCAAGTATGCACGGCATCGGCAGGCGGCGGCCCTGGAGTACTAGGATGCCCCGCCGGAAAATCACCCCCACAAGGGGGGGCGCACTGCGCGGATCACGGTCCGACTGACACCTGAGCACCGAGCGGCCCTGGACGCCATGGCCCGGCTGGACGGGGTCACCACGGCCGATGTGATCGAGCGGCTCATCGCCCGCGAGCTGAGGCGGCGCCGGGACGTGCGGGAGACGCTGGCGGCCGATGAGGGGACAGAGTGATCCGTGGACCGGCTCCACTCCGGGATCGGCCCGCCCCTGTGGGAGTGCCGGGCGGCCCAGGGAGGTCCGGCACCTATGGGGGGAGTGCCCGGAGGTCCATGGCCGATGCGGGGGCATGGCAGGGGTATATGTGCCACCCCACGGCAGGGCGGGCGCACAAGTGGGCGCATGTTCGCACGTGTGCCCGCGCGCGTAGGATTGAGCGTTTACGGGGTTGTGCGCGGGATCGGGCGTTTACGGTTCCGCGCGCGGACACGCCCGTTTACGGTGAACGTGTGGAAACGAAAGGAGACTCGAGATGATTTACGTCATGAACAGCGCCGTGATGCCGGCCGGGTGCTACGGCACCTATCGCTATCGCCCGGCCACCATTGATGACCTTCGATCCGTTCTCAACGGCGATCACGGCCGCTGGGAATCACGGATCGGCTACCCTCAAAATCTGGATCTCATAGAACGATGGACGGGCGTCCGGCCACCACTCGACAGGTCGCCGTCCACGTTTAAGGACGGAGACAAGGCCATCGTGATGCGGCTGAAATATCGGGTCGTTCCTGGGGCCAAGGGCGCCCCCGTGAGCGATGACCCGGATGATTGGGAATTCGCCTGGGTGGAGTTTTCGGAAAGGTGATGTGACTGCTCCCCACGCCTAAAGGCGGGGGTTTTACGGCGCTGGCCGATAAGGATCGGGTTGACCGTACATGCCGGGTTTTGTACGCTCCCACACATGCGCGGAACCTTGCGTTTACGGTCAACTCACATGGGAGGGAAATCCATGGCATACAAGCAAGCCTATTGCACAACCTGCAGCAGGTCGGTTCTGGCGGTCAGGAACGAGCCCAACCACGTCCTGCACCTCCTCCTGACGCTCGTCACTTGCGGGCTCTGGTTCATCGTGTGGGTGATGGTCGCAGGGTTTTCGGATGCGTCTTTCCGCTGTCCCGAGTGCGGATCGGTCGTGAATCCCCGGAGGAAGGTCGCCTAGTTTTGGGACCCTCCCACCCCGGTTTCGAGCCGGCCGTCGTCTCTGGTCGCATACCACCGATCTAAGTCTTCGGGCGTCGTGATGTACCTTCCCGACGGGCTCCGTTTCGCCGGGAAGGTCGGATCCAGCTCTATCCATGCCCGGATGGTGTTGACACTCACGCCGAAGTGAGCTGCGATTTCCTTCAGCGACGTATAATACGCCATAGTCTCTCCTGTAATGCTGCTGTTGGTTGAACTCGTCGTCTGGCGATTGCGCTCCACAACACGGAGCAGTCCACGGTTTTCGCACTCGTCCTGATAGGCCCTCAGGACGCCCATGATTATTGCCTTTGCCTCCGCGTGTCCGTACCCATGCCGTCTCGCAACGGCAGAGACGATCTCCTCCCTCCTGTCCCTGGCCCAGCGGCTGCCCCGGAGGTCCGAGTCCTCGCCGAACAGGAAATCCAACACCAGGGCCTCATGTTCCGATGGACAGACCTTGAGGAATGCGTGTCCGGCCTCCTGCCAGTCAGGATGGCGCGGAGGTTTCCTCCCGCCTTCCGGCCGTGACAGGATCGGCGCCACGGTGCATTCCCACGCCAGCCCCTTCCTCCGCCAGGCGTAGCCCACCTCCGGGAACACCGCCCGCACGGTGGCCTCCCTGGTATAGCGATACCACTTCTCCAGCAGCGTGCAGGCTGAATGTGAAACGATCTTCGGATATGGTGATCGCACTTGGATCAATACCTCACTCGGAGCCGCACAAATACAGCGTGGCTCCGTCCATACCTGTCCTCGTCGCAGTAAATGCCGATGCCTTCCACCTTCAGCCGCGTATCGTCCATGAGAGACTGGACCAAGTCCTTGATCCGGTCTTCCGTCTCATATACGCGCCTGCAGCTCGATGGCTCGTTGGTCTAGGCCATACTGTAGTACCTTACCGCCTGCCATATCCCCCCCCCCACCACATCACATATTGATCCCGCTCCGCTAGGTCCAAGTGCACGTGGTGCTTGTAGATCCCGATGCCAGGCGTGTCGCTCATGATCGCCACCTCGACAAGCCGCCGACGCAGTGCGCCATTGGTGACACGCACGTCGGCGGCCAAGCCGAGGAGGTGAGGGGAGGAGGTAGCCCCGCCGACAGCGGCATTGTGCCTAGGGCACCGGTAGCCGCTGGTGACAGGCATCGGGTGTCCGTACCGCTCACGGACTGCCTCGAGGTAAGCCAGAAATTTTTCGAGCACATCATCTTGGGGTAGCGCACCGCAACAGGGGCACGCTATTTCGTCGCGCGAGAAGTGTGGGCTTAGAAGTTTCGACATATCAACGACATATCCATCAACTAGTCATCCTATTCCCCCGCCAACTGACTAATTTGTATAGCGAGTCAAACAATTAGTCAACCCATTTGTTTGGCTGCCTAACGAAAAAAAATCGCATGGGAGTGAAAAAAATCCTTGACCTAGTGCAAAGACTTTGCTCAAATGCAATCAAAAGCAAGGAACAGCGGCGCGCCGGGCGCCGCAACGGCAACGCTGGCCGCCCCCGGCAGCAAGGCGGTCAGCAAGGCAAAGGAGGTTACCATGGTTATGGTTAAGCACGTGAGCTGGGTGGTTCCCGGTGAGGGCCGTGGCAGGGTCGCGATCCGCCACGAGGCGTACGACATCATTGCCATCCGCAGCCTGGCCGGAAAGACACTCCCGGCCGGGCTGTTGAAGCCGGCCCTCGATGCCGCCATACCAGGGTGGCAGGAAAGGGCCGTGAATCTACACCGATCCCGCCAGAACCTTGGCGGGTCGAGCTCCGGACGGGCATGTCCGGATGTGTCACCTATTTACTCAGGGTCCTTAAGGACCTTGAGTTCCACGACGCGCCAATCGTGGCGCGTCTCCATTTCACCATGTCAGGTCGGGTCGAGCAACTCGGCCCGATCTGGATGGGCGATCTGCTTCCTCTTTTGGAGGAAGCAGAAGCCTCGGTAGCCTCAAGACTCCCGAGGGGGCTGTTGTGGAGTGCGTGCAGCCCCCCAAGCTGGAGGGGTTTATCTACCCCTCCAAGGAAACAGAGGAAGAGGGAGATCAACCTCCTGTAGAGGAGGTTGAGCCTATGTAAACCGAAGAAGGCAGGATGGCCCTTCACGGGCTGTCCTGCCTTTTTATTGTTACTTGCCTACCTGCGCTCTCAGAAACGGCAGCCCCTACGGCGCGCTCAAGGTAGGCAATACAGGCAAGCTAAAGGAGGGCATCATGGAAGGTCGAGTCAAGTCTCTGTACCTCGTCCAAGACGGCGAGGTTATCCGGGTCCGCGGGCCGGTCCCGGATGTCGACGGCGTCGACGCAATCCTGGCGTGGGCTACCGACGAGGCCCACGCCCTGGAACTGGCTCGCCGGTATGACGCCGGCGAGATCCAGCCGGATAACGTGACCCTGCCCGACGGCAGGGTTGTCGGCGCACTCATCTCATGCAAGGAGGTCAGCCATGAATGAACAGAAAATCCCGTGGCAGTGGTATTGCGAAAAATGCGGGGCTCCCTCGTTCGTGGGGGAGATTCCCGCGCGCAATAGAGAGTCCATGAACAATTTTTTGGTCTCCTGGTTTAAGGGGCTTTGTCCCAAGTGCAAGTGCGAGAAGAAGGCCGGGGAGGGGGAGGGGCGAAGGGCGCCCCAGTAAGTGACGACCCCAGGGACTGGGAGTTTGCCTGGGTAGAATACAAGGAGGTGGTGCCTATGGACTAAGGCTGGCCTATCCCACCGTGTCAAAGGCGGGCCGCTCGTGGGTGAGGCGGCTCGGAATCGAAAACACGAGTGGGTGAGTAGGCTACTGCATTTCGATCCAAGCTACTCGCCAAACCCCGGATCGTGGCAGGATCTCCGGGCCGCTTCGGCGGCGAACGATCTAGCCTTTCTTGGCTATTCGCAAACCTAGAAGGTCGTGGTTTTTTCGAGCAGCCCCGCCGGGTACAGAGCGCGGGCCTGGCGGGGCGACCAAAGAAGGGGGGTGATGACGTTGAAACCGAGTTTGAAGTTCCGCTCCAGAATCATGGAGCGGGGTCTTACGGTGAGCAGGTGGGCGCTTGACCACGGGTACAACATCAACACCGTGTGGTCAGTTCTCGGGCGCATGGATGAAGGCCGACGAACATTCAAGGAGTGTTCGATCTCTAATCAGATAGCGGCAGAAATTACCAAAGAGATGGGGGAGGAAAAATGACATGTCCAAGATGCGGTTCTCGGTTGATCCTGGCAAAGCTGATGCGAAGGAGCTCAAAGGCTATCATGACGTGCCGGAAGTGCGGCTCCAGGTGGTCGGTCCCGAGGGCGACCATTATGAGTGCTTCTGGTGCGGAGAGACATTTTCCTCTCCCAAGCGGCTCCGCTTTTGTCTCAGATGCGGGCACTGCCTAGACTGCGGATAGGAGGGGGGCGATGGACAACAGAGTCCGACAGCTACAGATCCGGCGCGATCTTTCCGTCCCAGACGAGCACGATTGCTCGGTTGACGGCCACCGGTGCGTCTTTGTGGGCCGGGCTGAGGACGGGACGGTGTTTGTGCGGTGCAGGAAGTGCGGGAGGGAGGAGGAGCAGTGATCAGGAGGCTTGAAGGGCTTGTGCTCTGCTTGGAGGAGGATTGTGGGCACACCTGGCACTGGTCGGAAAGCAACGTCTCCAGGTGCCCGGTGTGCGGATCCGGCGCCACGGTGCCGGTGGCTAGCTGCATCTATCGAGGGGAGGAAAATCATGGGACTGTCGCTAATCATTAAGGGATTGACCCCAGGGCTGACCGAGCGAGGGAAAATCAAAATCGGTGAGAAGGGGCGCACAATAACGAGCCGAGGCGGGAAAGAGTTCCAGCCACCTCAAAAATTGGACCACTTCCGGGTCGTCTCGCTGATGCGCGGGCCGGACGGCAACTTTCTAAGGGATGAGGAGGTGCATCGCCTCTACGGGGATCGGCCCCGCGTGCTCCCGGTCCGGCTCCTGTACGACGACATTGAGCTAAATTTCCAATGCCGTTACACCTGCTTCGTTGGGCGCACCATGTGGTGCTACGGAGACGGTGAAACGGCCCTACGGTTGAACGCCAAGAACGAACGCGACACGGTTGCCTGCCCGTGCGGGCGTCAGGACCCAGCCTACCAAGGCCAGGACAGGTGCAAGATCAACTCGTGCCTGTCTGTCATCATCGACGGCGTGGAGCGGGTCGGCGGCGTGTGGAAGCTCCGCACGACGAGCTACAACACCACAGTCGGGATCCTGTCCTCGCTCGCGTTAATCAAGCGGCTGACCGGCGGCGTTCTGGCCGGTCTCCCGCTCCAGCTCACACTCAACCCCAAGACCGTCATCAGCCCCGTCAACGGCCAGGCCATGCAGGTGTGGGTGGTCGGCATCGAGTACCGTGGAAGCATTGAGTCGCTACAGCAGATTGCATACGACGTGGCCCAACGCCAGGCCCTCCATCAAGCCAGGATCGAACAGATCGAGCCGAGGCCAAAAGGCTACTGTCGGCCCCGCCGGTGGAGCCCGAGGAGATCGACGACGTGGTGGAAGAGTTTTTCCCGGAGCAGGTGGAAGCCGCCGTCAAAGCAGAACCTGAGCCGAAGATCCCCAAGGAGAGCCAGGACACTCCCGATCCCGATAAGGACACGACGCCACATCAGCCACCCGACGTTCGGTGGGAGAAGACGGAATACCCAAAGCGATCCCGTCGCAACAGGTTCGCGGTGGACCCGGCTATTTTTGGCAAGCCGGAGGTCCTCACCTGCGGCGCGACTCCCGACCAGCTCTTGGCTCTACGCAAGCTCGGGCAAGGCAACCCCGAGGTCAAGGCGGCGGTGAAGGAGCTTACCGGATATGACCAGCTCTCGTATCTCCGGGAGGACGAGGCGGCGGAGCTGATCGCGCGCTTTGAGGACGACGTGGTGGACGTGGCGCCTTCCGACGATCCAGGACCTGAGCCCGAGCCTCAGGATGAAGCGTCAAGCCCCGAGCCGGAGGAGCCCACCATTACCAAGGTCACCTGCCCCCAGACCGGCGACATCGTCTATGCCGAGAAGGTCTGTCTCGTCCCTGGCGGTTGCAAGCTCCGGGAGCGCACCGGGTATTGTCCCGAGGTCGATGGGATGCCTGAAATCGAGGAGGTGATCTGATGCTACTGTTCATGACGCACACCGTGTATATCGACGCGAGTTTTGATGGGTGCGATGCGTGCCGTGACGATTTCCCGTGCCCGGATTGCTTGCAATCTATACTGGAGAAGATCTCAGATGACCTAGGTGGCATTCGTCTATTTGAGATCAATAACCGCATGGTTTCTGTAACCGTTGACCCTGAGTTTATCCCAGATTCTGCAACAGTGTTGACTGGCAAGTCCATGACCAATGATGAGCTTGTTGGGTATCTCCCTGCCGATGAAGCACCGGAGGATGACCGATGATTGCGCTTAGCTGGTCCAGGATACAGGATATGGCGTGCCCGTTCCGTTTTCACGCCAAGCATATTGCCAAGTCCTACACAGAGCCCGAGAGCCCTGCCATGAGGGTTGGGTCAGCAGTCCATGAGATCATGGCCGAGTATCGAACCCACTGCCTTGTGAAGAGGCTCCAGTCTGACGTCGAGTATTTCGACGAGGTCATACCCAAGATCACCGGGCAGCTACATGAAGACGAGGTCCAGGAGGTCAAGGACCTCATGGATGGCGTCATGGACAGCCCTGCTGTCTTGGTGCCCACCAACACCACCTGGCATGCTGTGGAGCAAAAGATGGGGTATTCCCTGAACGGCGACGGTTTCAGTCCGTGCGAATGGCTGGATCCGAGCGTTGCGTTCCGGCTGGTGGCTGATTTTGCATATGTCACCGGGAAAACGCTCCACATCATCGACGATAAGACTGGATGGGGTGCTTCTGACCCGGCCCAGCTCGTCACCTACGCAGCGTTCTACGTCAAGTGCCATGAGCGGCTATCCGAGATCGAAGAGATCAAACTTGGATTTCTCGATCACCGGCGTGGGAAATATGTGCCGGTGATGGAGTGCTCGGTAAGGGACGCGGAGCCCGAGTTCAGCGAAAAGCTCGCCATGATCCGGGCCCACATCGAGACGGTCAACTCATGGACCGAGTTCCCGGCGGTGCCCGGCGCCTTGTGCGCCAACTGCCAGGTTCCTGACTGCCCGGCCGTCTCTGAGGCTGAGGGGGCCCTGGTAGAGGCGATGTCTGCGCCGGCCTCCTCGATCCCCACCGAGATCACAACGCCCGAGCAGGCCGAACGGGCCGTGGAGTTCTTGGTGTTTGCCGATCAGATCATCAAGCAGGTTAAGGACCGCCTCAGGGAATATGTCCAAGAGCACGGAGCGGTCCAGGCCGCAGGCAAGTCCGCCGAACTGCGCGAGATCCAGGCGTGGTCGCTCTCTGATCCTGTCGGCTTCATTAAGGCCTCCATTGGATTCGGCATCCCACAGGACAAGGTCTTGGGCGCCATGAAGATCGACAAGAAGAGCGTCGAAAAGCTGGTGCGCGACGACGACGTGCGCGCCATGCTCATGGCTAAGTACGGCAAGTCCAGATCCTATCAGCGGTTTGACCTTTACAAAGACACGGAAGGCGAATGGTGAGCCATCCCGCCTGAGGTCACGGCCTCGTGGCCCAACACCCCGCCGTCCTGGTGGAGCCGTGGCCTCTGCGTGTGGCGCGGGCCTAAGCTCCTAGTCCAGTGTGTAGCCTTCCACTGGACCAGGACAGGCCCGGAATGTGGGGCATGGCGTGATCCAGTGAAGGATTGCTGGTGGATGAAGGAGCGGATGCGATGACGGCCGAGGAATGGCTTGAGAAACACGGATTTTTCTGTGAGCGCCTGAAGGCGAGGATCGCTCCCGCAACGTGCATCCTGAACCAAGAGCGGGCGCGCAAGGGCGACAGGGCGACCAGGCAATCTTGGAACGAAACCGGCGCACAACACGGCTCAGACAGGATCACCTGGCACTGTTTTGACTGCGAGCAGGGGAAACGCATAGCGGAACAGAATATTTGTCCGCACTGCGGAACAAGCCCGAAGCGTCCAGGCATGAACACGTGCGACAAAGCAAAGTGCAAGGCCAAAGAAGGAGGATCAAGATGGGGAAGACCGATAACATTACGAAGAGCGAAACATCTTCCATCAAGGAAAAGCCCATCACCACGACCTGCACGGAGTGCGGCGCCGAGGTGACCCCGTGGAAGGCCGGTGCAGTCACGATCTCCAAGCTCTGCCGGGACTGCTGGCGCGAGAGGCAAACTGGATATTGCCAGAAGGCCGCGAAGGCCAAGAAACACTACGAGAGCACGCGGATCACCGTAGATTTTGAGGGGCGCATCGACCTTCTCGACGGACTGCGACGCATGGCCGAATCCAACTTCAGGACCCCGGACCTACAGATCTTGGCGATAGTGGCCGAGGCTCTTGAGAGGGCGGAGAGATGAGTCTTGAGGCGACCAAGTGGGCATGGAGCGTCACCGTCCCTCCCATGGCCAAGCTCGTTCTACTCCGCCTGGCGGACATGGCTGACAAGGACGGTCCTGTTACCCGAGCGTGCGCCACCTGTCTGACTCCACTGGGATCACTGAGCGGTCGGTCTATCGGGCGCTGCTCCTTCTTGAGGGCCTGGGACTCGTATCCGTCGAACGACGGCGTGGCCGACCGTCGCTGTATCGCCTGGACCTTGGGGGGTGTCAGGGTGTCACCCCTGACACAGTGTCAGGGGAGGGGTGTCAGAGTGTCAGGGGTGACACAGTGTCAGGGGTGACAGGAGAGTCAGGGGAGGGGTGAGCACAGTGTCAGGGG
>LZQN01000047.1_pt1 | contig 34579 bp, 37 predicted proteins | sample 768531 | NCBI WGS metagenome assembly LZQN01 (sample SAMN05207080, study PRJNA324506) | oil field metagenome | isolation source: sample BH-FW-7 from oil reservoir | place: India: Bombay High | collected 2015-12-02
AGGCTGATTTTTGTTTCTTTAATGATTTTTTATTTTCAAACTGAAAAGACTTTTGTTGCTTCTTTTTCCTTGGACCTTTCTCGGAAAACAATTGAAGACAGAAGCGCAGAAAAAGGCATAGATAATGAAAATGACCAAAGCCAAAAGCAAGTTTTGGGCAAGGTTGAATCAGATAACTATGACCACTATTACCGCCTTAGGGCAGATGAAGATTTTGGAAAGAGAATTTCCAAGTGGGCAGAAGATGAAGCCATAAAAGAAGCTATTCTCAATAAAGCTCGAGAGAAAGGACTTGTTTTTGCCAATGAAGCAGAAGAAAGAAAGGTTTTTGGCAGAAGTTTCCAGCTGGAGCAGTTGGCTCCTGGTTATTTAAAAATAAGCTGGAAAACCAAAAATCCTGATCAGGCGGGCAAGCTCTCAGAGGCAGTCAAAGAAGTTATCAGCCAAAAGATAGCCGCTGTGGGAGGACAAGAAAATGGCTGGTTTGAACCTGTCTTTGGAGAAGTGGCTGTGTTTGAGAAAAAAATAGATCCTCTAATTTTTTTCATTTTGTCACTAGCGGCTGGTTTTTTTGTGGGAGTTTTTGCTTCCTTGTTGTGGCATTATTGGAAAAATGAATAATTTGGAAAGGGCTAGATAATGGGATAAAAAATAAGCGGCAAGAGGGTAAAGGGGCATTTAAAAAATCAAATTAAGCAAAAATGAGAATTGCTATTGATGGCAGATGTCTTCTGGAGGAACCTAAAACGGGGGTTCAAGAGTATACAATCAATCTTATTCAGGAAACTCTTAAAAAAGATAGCCATAATAAATATATAATCTTCATCAATTCTTTTGGAGAAAAGGGAGGGAAGTTGGATTGGCTTGAAAAATATCCTAATGTTGAGATTAAAAACTTTGGCTTTCCCAATAAAATTCTCAATTTTTTTCTTTGGTTTTTTAGCTGGCCCAAATTAGATCATTTGGTTGGCGGAGTGGATTGTTTTGTTTTGCCCAATATTTCATTTACTGCCTTTTCAAGGGATTGTCGGGTGATTTTAGTGGTCCATGACCTTTCCTTTGAAAGGTTTCCTGAATTTTTTTCCCTCAAAAGGAAAATCTGGCATTTTATCATTAACCTCGCCGCCTTTGCAAAAGATCCAATAAAATCATTGCTGTTTCGGAATCCACTAAAGATGATTTGATTGAGCTCTATGGAATAGAAAAAGAAAAGATAGAAGTTGCTTTTCCCAACTTCAGCTTCCAGTTTCAAAAAAGTTTTTTATCAAATAAAGTTCAAGCCAGCCAAGACAAAAGAAAAGAAGAAGCTGAGAAGGAAATACCACCTGCCAGAAGATTTTATTTTGTTTTTGGGCACAATTGAACCACGCAAAAATATTCGTTCCCTTATTTTAGCTTTCAATGAGATCAAAAAAGATGTCCAAATTTCAAAGAAAATCCCAAATCTCAAGCTGGTGATTGCTGGCAGTCGGGGCTGGCTTTCCAAGAATGTTTTCCAATCAGCCCAAAAAAGCTCTTTTTCTAAAGATATTATTTTTTGTGGCTTTATTGAGGAAAAGCACAAAATGGCTTTTTATGAGCAAGCAAAAGTTTTTATTTTTCCATCTTATTTTGAAGGCTTTGGCTATCCGCCCTTAGAGGCAATGTTAGCTGGCACTCCAGCGATTGTTTCTTGTTCATCTTCTTTGCCAGAAACAACAAAAGGAGCGGCAATCTCTGTTGATCCTTATCGGCCGGAAGAAATATATTTGGCAGCAAAAGAACTGCTCTTGGGCGAATCTATTTGGGGTGATTATTCCAAAAGAGGCCAACAGCAAGCCCAGAAAATTATCCAGCAAAAAAATAATTTGCTTGATTTTGTTTAAGGGAAGGGCATTTTAAAACCAATCTTTGGCTGATAAATTAAAAAAATAAAAACCAATTAGCTAGCTTCAAGGCAAGCTTTGAAATTAATGAAAAATTTTTTTCAAAGGGTCCTTCTAAAAAAATAAAAATGCAAAGAATAGGAATAGATGCCCGCTTTTTCGGCCCTTCTGGCAAGGGACTAGGCCGTTACACTCAAAAACTGATTGAGCATTTGGAAGAAATTGACGGGGATAATCCCCAGAGAGAATATTTTATTTTTCTTCGAAAGCAAAATTTTAAAGATTATTCTCCTAAGAAGAAAAATTTTAAAAAAATTTTGGCTGATTATCCTTGGTATTCCATTAAAGAACAATTTCTTTTTCCTCTTTTTTTGAAAAAATTCCAGTTAAATCTTATTCATTTTTGCCATTTTAATGTGCCGATGCTTTTGAGAAAAAGATTTGTGGTCACTATCCACGATCTTATTCTTTTGCGTTTCCCAACTGTTAAAAATACCACTCGTTCCAAAATTATCTACCTTTTTAAATTTTTGAGTTATCAATTGGTTATTAAGTCGGCCATAAAAAAATCAAAAAGAATAATTGCCGTGTCAAAATTTACCGCTCGGGATATTGAAGAGAGGTTCAAAACTAATCCCCAAAAAATAGTCGTCACTTACGAGGGTTGGGAAGAAAAGTTTTCATTTACCAATAAAAAAGCCAAATCTGACTCCGATGAAATTTTAAAAAAATATGGTATAATAAAACCATATCTGCTCTATGTTGGAAATGCCTATCCTCACAAAAATTTAGAAAGGTTGGTATTGGCTTTTGAGCGAGTCCAAAAAAATTTCCTCAGCTTCAGTTGGTGTTGGCAGGAGGAAGGGATTTCTTTTTTGAAAGGTTGGCTGATTTTATAAAAAACAAAAAAATAGCTAGGGTGGTTTTGGCAGGGTTTGTTTCAGAAAATGATTTGGAAACTTTGTATCAAGAGGCAAGCCTTTTTGTCTTTCCGTCTTTGTATGAAGGCTTTGGCCTTCCTCCTCTTGAAGCATTGGCTTGCGGAACTCCGGTGGCAGTTTCAGAAGTTGCTTCAATGCCTGAAATTCTTGGCAAAGAGGGTGCGATTTGGTTTAATCCGAACCAAATTGATAGCATTGCTGAAGCGATAGAAAAAGGAATAACTGATTTTGATCTTAGAAAAAAAATTATAAAAAGAGGGCAGAAGCTAAAAAATTGTTTCAGCTGGAAAAAGATGGCAGAAAAAACCAGCCAGACTTATCAGGAAGTTCTTAAAGAAATTTAGATTTAGCGGCTAGCTTTTAAAACTGAAAATGGAAAAAGAAAACAAAAACATTCTTTTGAAAATGTTTGACATTCGGCCTGTTGATAAGAGAGGAGAGCTTGATCTTGAAAAAATAATGAATTCAGCCGGAAGAGTGGTAAGAGTAGAAAAGGACCAATGGCAAGCTTCAAAAAGCAAAAAAGCCTTTCCTGTTCATTCTGATCATTCCTTAAGAGGCAAGGGTGATTTTAAAAAAGGTTCTCCCTTCAAGCCTCGGACGATTACTTTTAATCGTTTTTTAGACAATTCAACTGATCAGATCATAACTCCATCGGCTTATAAAAAGAGAGTTTTTTTTTCTGATGTTGCCCCTCGCGGGGAAACCCCAGATTTTCTTTCAGAAAAGAAGGCGCACTTTGAAAAACAGCGAAGCTCAAAAGGGGCAGTTTTCTCAGGTTTCAGCCCTGGCGTTTTAAATTCTTCTGTCAATGAAGAAAAAGAACAGAATTATTTTAAAGAGAGTGTCCCAAAAATAGAAAAGGTCAGTTATGAAGACTTCTTTTCCCAGTTGGAGGGCAAAGAGCAGGCTGAAAAAACAAAAGAGAGTTCAAGTCTAGTTCCTAAGGCTTCAAACTTGCCCGCCCAAGAATACTTCTCCAAAAGCAGTATTTGGCCAAAGTTTTCTTTTTGGAGTTATTTTGGAAGAAAAAGGAAAAAGAAGAAGGGCTTTTTCAAAAAATTTAAGAGCAGTCTTTTTTCCAAAATTCAAAAAAGAACGGATCAATTAAGGGAAATGGAACTGCAGCTGGAAGCAGTTGGGGAAGAAGCAGCTGAATCAATCTGGCCCTTCGTCTCTTCTCTCTTGGCGGTTCTTTTGTTGGTTAATGTTTTTTCTTTTGTTTCCTTGGGTTTTCAAATAAAAGATAATGTCCAAGTGAAAGGAGTTCAAGCGATAAACAAAATTTTTTCAGCCAAGGAAGAACTGGAAGAAGCTGATTTTGATGGAGCCCAAGAGAGCCTCTTGTCCGCCAGAAATGATTTTTCCAAAATTAACCAAGAAATAAAAAGCCTTGGCGGGGAACTGATGAAAATGTTTTCTGCTGTCCCGGTATTATCCAAAGCCAATTCAGCTCAAAATGTTTTTTTAGCGGGAGAGCGCTTAACAGAGGGAGCCAGTTTAATTGCCCAAGCGGCAGAGAATTTCTATGAAGCGCAAAAAAGCCAAAGTCCTCAAAATCGCTCCCTCCTTATTTCAGAATCTTTTTTGGCTGTTCAAAACAAAACCGAGGAGGCTAAAAAGCTTTTTCAAGAAGCGCAGGATCTACTAGAAAAAGTTAATCTGGCTGATATTCCCGAAGAACACAGAAAAAGCTTTTTAGTTGCCAAGAAGGCAGTTCCAGCGGCAATCAAAGCAATTGAATATTTCCAAAACAATCAAGAACTTTTTTCTGAATTTATGGGAATTAACGGGCCGAGAAAGTTCTTAATTCTTTTCCAAAACAACAATGAAATGAGAGCTACTGGTGGATTTATTGGAAGCTACGCCATTGTCAGTGTCAGCAACGGCCAGTTAAAAAATATTTTTATTGACGGCATTTACAATCCCGATGGCCAGTTGAAAGAAAACATTATTCCTCCTCGTCCTATTCGCAAGATTTCAGCTGGCTGGTCAACCCATGATGCCAATTGGTTTCCCAACTTTCCTGACTCAGCCCAGAAGATTGCTTGGTTTTATGAAAAAACAGGGGGACCAACAGTGGATGGGGTAATTGCCATAACCCCAGTTGTTCTGGAAAAACTGCTTAAAATTTCTGGTCCTATAGAAATGGAAGATTATGGAGTGGTAGTGGATAGTGAAAATTTCATTGAAACCACTCAATTCAAGGTGGAGGTTGATTATGATCGGACAGAAAATCGTCCCAAAAGATTTATCGCCGATCTGGCTCCCTTGGTTATCAATAAAATAATGCAGGAAACCGACCTTAGCCAAGCGGCGAACATCTTGTCTGTTTTTTCCAGCGCTCTCAAAGAAAAACACATTCAAATTTATTCCTTTGACAGCAAGGTCCAAAAACTGCTTTCTCAGCAAGGCTGGTCAGGGGAAATAAAATCCACTGATAAAGATTTTTTGATGGTGGTAAATTCAAATCTTAATGGCTTTAAAACTGATGGAGTGATAGATGAATATATAGACCACAAAGCAACCATCAATCAAGACGGAAGCGTGATAGCAGAAATTAAGATCAGAAGAGTTCACAATGGCGGCGACGAGGTGTTTGAGTGGTTCAATAAAGTTAACAGCAACTATATGCGGATTTATGTTCCCTTGGGAAGCCAGCTTTTAGAAGCAGAGGGTTACACTCGGGAAGTTGTGGAAGATCCTTTAAATTACGAGAGGCTTGGATTTAAAGAAGACCCTGATGTTAAGAAACAGGAAGAGTCCATCAAGTTTGATGAAGAAACTGGAACAAGAATCTATGAAGAAAACGGTAAAACGGTTTTTGCCAATTGGGTTTATGTTTCTCCCAAAGAAGAAGTAACTGTTCGCTACAAATACTTACTGCCTTTTAAGGTTGATTTAACTGAGAACGAATTTGCTAGTTATTCTTTGTTGGCCCAAAAACAGGCTGGTTCAAGAGGTTCAAAATTTTCTTCTCAGCTTGAACTTCCAGAAAATTTCAAAAAAAGCTGGCTTTATCCGGAGAGTTCAATAAAAGAAGACAGCCGTACCTCCTTGTCCTTCTCGTCAATTTTAAATGAAGATAAGTTCTGGGGAGTTGTTTTTAGCAGATAAATCAGCAGAAAATCCAAAAGTTAATAGCAGCCAATTAGGCAGAATTAACAATTTAAATTTAAAACAAAAAAATGAAGAAAAAAAAGTTTGTTTCCGCTTTGGCTATCTTTTTTGCGGCAATAGGGCTTCTTTTGGCGTTAGCAGTTCAAAGATCCCAAGCAGATGGAATGCTTTTGCCAATTGTTGACAGAGCCATCTTTGAAACTGGCCAAAAGGCAATTATCTTTTTTGACGAAGGGAAGGAAGACTTGATTGTTGCAACTTCCTTTTCTGGCAATGCTGAGGAATTTGCCTGGATCATTCCCACTCCTTCTAAGCCAGAAATTTCCAAGTCTACCCAGCTGATTTTTGAAAGGTAGATGAGATTACTCGGCCTCAAATCTGGGAGCCTCAAATCCAAGATCAACCTGCTTTACTTGAAAAAAATTTAAGAACTGAAGGCGTTGAAGTGGTTGAACAAAAGAGCATAGATTACTATGACATTAGTGTCCTTGAGGCCAGCGACAAAGATGCTCTTTATAACTGGCTCAATGATAATGGCTATCTTTTTCCTCTCAGCGGCAGAGGCATCATTGATGAATATATTCAAAAAGGGTGGTTTTTTACCGCTGTTAAAATTAACAATCAAATGATTCTGGGGTCAGTCAGGGAGCAACTTTTTACCGGGAATATTATTCCGCTAAAACTTTCCTTCAAAACTGACAAAATTGTTTATCCTCTTAAAATTTCTCAAATAACAGGATCGGAAGATGACTCATCTAGGGATACTCCCTTCTTTGTTTACGGGAGAAATGAAAAGGCCTTGCGGTTGGGCAAATATCAAATGATAGCAACTGATCGGGTGGTGAAAGGATTTTCAACCAATCAAGGCTCAGTTAACTTCAGTCTTAAAAAGAGAGCTTCTGCGGGAGTGGGAGATGTTTTGGAGGTTCAGATTCCAGGGGAAGGAGGCAGTTTCTATCAAAAAATTGAAATTAACAATTATACTGAAAATTTCTTTATTTTTCGCCTTTTTTCTGGTTTCAAGGTTCATATTTATCAGATTGATTTGGGAAGTGATTTTAAGGAAAATCAGTGGCAGGATTACAGTTTTAGTTGGCAAAGAAATTTTGAAAGCGGCGATTATTTAGTTAATTTTTCCATTGATGGGATTCCAAGAACAGTTGATTCTGTGGCTTCTGGGAATTTTTCTAGCATGGCGGCTGCTCCTCTTTTTGGAGATAGTAGCGCTCAAGTGGCTATTGGAGGAATTGGCGGATCTAATTTGGACCAAGAGTTTGCCAGCCAACCAGCTGATCCTTTTGAGGCAGATAAAGCCAGAAGAATAGCTCCCTCCTATTTAGCTGGTCGGATGGGAGAGTTGTTAATTGATGAACTTTCAATTAGTAATGGCGGCTCTAAAATATTTGAAGCAAATTTCAATGACAACCTTTCATTTTCTTTGGGTAAGGAAGCCGACAATCAGGACAGAAACTTACTTAGGTTCAGGATTTTTAAAACCACAGTTTCCAACTCTCCGACCTTTCCTATTTATCATTCAGATCAATCAATCCTAATTTATGTTTTTGCGGATGGCGAGTATTATTATCCCGGTTTTGAGAATCAATTTGGAGCTTGGATGAGCAAAGAAGAGATTGAAAAATTGGCAAAAATTGAAGGAACTGACCCTTGGATTAAGCCTTCAAAAGGCAGCTATTACCTCACTCGTCTTTGGAAAAATATGCCAACTTCTCAGATGAATGAGGATCTTTATTTGGAGAAAAATGCCGATCAGGAAGGCTCTTCATTGGTTGCCGCTGAATCCAAAAAGGTTGCCTTTTTTGTTTTGGTGGGAATTTCTTCTTTTTTGATTTTGTTGGTTTTGGCGCTTTTTATTAAAATGGAAAAAACCAAAAAAGACCAAAAAAATCAAGGACAAGCTGGCAAAATGGAATCTTGAGAAAGAATGGCGACATTAATTTTTTGGTTGCTTTGGCGAAAGAGTGCTGGCTTTCAGATTGAACGCTAATTGCATCTAGCCCGAAATTAAACAAAAATCCTAAGAATTTTCACAACGAATGCTTTATGCTAGAATAACAACAGGTAAATAATAAAAAATTAAAACCAAAAAAAATGGAAGAAAAAACAAAAGAGGATTTGGCGGGCAATAAGGGATTCAATAGCCAGTCTCCAATTCAAAAAAATCAATGGGCTCAGGAACAGCAAAAAGAAGTTATTCCTTTTTAAGCATTTTAATGGCCTTTATTTTTCTCTTGGTGATGATTCTTTTGGGGGAGCGGCTTATCTTTGACCTTAATCGTTTCCTTAATCCTGTCATAGACAAGCAATACAATCCACAATACCAAAATTATTCCTCAGGAAAGAGAACCTATGATTTTGAATCTCCTGAAACCCCCTTTTCGTCATCAGGAATGAAAAGTGAACGGTCGGCCATTGGGGGAACTAGAATCTACTACAAGGAAAGCGATAGCGGCCGTTATATGATGTATAAAATTATCATTCATGCGGCGGTTATTATTCCTCTTTTTTTGCTTTCTTTTTTTGTTTATTATCTCAAGAAGAACCAGAGACAGTTGAAACCAATTTTAGTTAGCCTTATCATCTTTGCTTTTTGGATGTTTTTTCATCTATTGGGAGAATTGACCAGTTTTGTAATGAATGAATATAGGAATGTGGCTGTTTATGTCATCTTGGTTGTTTTGGCGATTATTTTAGCTATATTGGCTTATGTTATTCAGGATAGGTTTGAAAGAAAAGATGAAGTTGAACAGTAAAGGAGATTAGTTGATAAAGTTTAGTTTTGAATCTTTCTTAAAAAAGCAAAAGGCAAACAAGCCGAAAACCAGAGGATGTAATTGGCATTTCTGGTTGGTAAAATTATTTTGAATTTTTCTTAAAACAATTTATTTGGCGGCAAAATGAAGAAATTTTTCTTGTTTATTTTGGTTTTAGTTGTTTTAGGAGGAGGCTTTTTTCTTTGGAAAAATCGTTATGAGTATTTTTTTCAGCAAGATGAAGAGTCGTTGAATGGACAGCCAAAAGAAGAGAGTTTTCTGGAAAAAATAAAGATCAACCTTGAAAAGAAGGAATCGGCAATTGAGGGGACGGAAAATAAAGAAGAAGGAGAGGTTGTTGAAAAAGAAGCAGGAGATGATCCAATCAATCAAGGCAGTGGAAGCAGTGAAACCGAAAAGAGCCATTTTTTTCCCAAAAAAAATTTATTGCTGAGGATTATTGCTCAAAAGAATGCCAAGAATATCAGGACGACAAGGACCAATATGAATATTGCCGAGAAATTTGCGGCTTCAATGACTGGAAAATAACAACAGAAGAGGCAGAAAAAAGCGATTGCGAATCAGCCAGTGGCCAAGAGCGAGACTTTTGTTTTCGCACCAAGGCGATTGCCGAAAAAAATATGTCTTTTTGCGAAAAAATAGCAGATGAAAAAATAAGAGAAAGTTGCCAAAATAGAGTGATAGAAGAAGTTTTTTACTGATCTTTTGGCAAAAGAGTAAAATAAGCAAGATAAGCGAGCAAGAAAAACAATGTTAAAAAGCTGTCTTAGAATTATTTTTATTTTTTTAGTTTAAAAAAATATGCCTAATGTTAAAAAACCGGGAGAGGTCTATAAATGCAATATATGCGGCAATGTGGTGGAAGTGCTTTTTTCGGGAGGGGGAGAGCTTGTTTGCTGTGGCCAGCCAATGGAGCAATTAGAAGAAAAAATAAAGGAAGAGGGAAGGGAAAAACATTTACCCATTTTTCAAAAAGAGAAAACCAGGCTTAAAGTCCAGGTGGGTGAAGTTCCTCATCCTATGGAGGATGGCCATTATATCCAATGGATAGAAATTTGGCTAGATGGAAAGCTTTGCCAAAGGCGGCAGTTGTTTCCTGGAGAAAAGCCGGAAGCTGTTTTCGCCTTGAAGGAAAATTTTAGCCAACTTAAAATTAGGCAACTTTGCAACATTCATGGGCTTTGGGTAAGGGAGGAGCGATAACCCACCTAGCTATTATTTATTTTGCGGCGTATTTTCAGGGAAGCATTAATTCAAGATAAATCAGCTAAGTTGTCCCAAAAAGGCGTTCTTGATTTTGTTAATCTCTTGTTCCAAAATTGGAGATTTTTTATATTCTCCTTGGTGAGCCGGCTGATCTTTATAGCGAGTGGGGGCTTGATCGAGATGAAGGCTAATGACGAGATTTTCTTTTTCTAGCCTCAGGTAAAGGTGCAACCGTGGATAATGGGCTGGAGGATTTATTTTTTTGGCATAACTTCTTTTCTGGGTTAACTTGTCAAAGATGGGAACATAGCCCAACTTTCTGAGGACTGGATAGAGGTTTTTATTGGCTAACTTTGACTGGGGAATTTTTGTTACCATTTATTTTTTATTGTAAGGTGTTAATTGAATAAAACAAAAAAGCTAGCTGGCTGTTTATCAAATTCTACCAATGAGAAAAGTTTTTGCAAAATTTTTTTACGGAGCGCTGTTTTTCTTTTTATTGGCGCTTTTTTTGAATTCCGAAATCAAAATTAGCAATAGTCCTCCTTCTGCGCCCAATGAAAAGTGGGGAGCGGGAATAATAAGGAACGAAGAAAAGCCCTCTGGCGAAGAAGTGGCGCCAGAAATTGTTTTTGAAGGAACCGAAGATGATATTATTGCTTTGGTTAATATGGAAAGGGAAAAACAGGGGCTAGCGGCTCTTGCTAGGAACGAAAAATTGATGCAATCTGCTTTTCAAAAAGCTTTAGATATGAAAAATAACCACTATTTTGACCATGTTTCTCCCGACGGGGTTCAGCCCTGGTTTTTTGCTGAAAAAGTTGGCTATAAATACAGCACCATGGGAGAGAATCTAGCAGAAGGATTTTTTTCGGTCCAGTCAGTCCATCAAGCCTGGATGAACAGCCTGGCATCGGGAAAACATTCTTTCTGATAGTTTTGAGGAAATTGGAGTGGCTATTGTTGATTTTGAAGAAAATGGCCTCAGGAGCTATCTAATTGTTCAGCACTTTGGAAGCCAAATTAAACCAGAGGAATTGGAAAAGGTGGCCCAAAAACCAGTTTGTAGTGAGCAGATTGTTCAGCAATGTGAAAATCTTGAAGAAAAGGATGATGATCTAGAAGAAGCCATTGAAGAATATGAAAAACTTCTCAAAAAAGCCAAAAAAGCGGGAGCCAGCAAGAAAGATCTTAAAAAGATAGAAGATTACCTTGAGGAAATAAAAGACATAGAAGATGAGGTGGATGCCTATTTGAATGACTGCAAAAGATATTTTGAAAAGTGCGAAAAGAAATAAGCAAATTTTTGGAGCTTTCCAACAGGTTGATTTTTTGCCTTAAGCAGGATAATATGGATAAAGCAGAAATACTAAAAATGCTAAAAGTTAACTTAAAAATAAAATGAAAAAAATTTTAGTAGTTGAAGATGATCCAATGCTTTTTGAAATTTATAAAAAGAAATTTTCTGATGAAGGCTGGGAAGTCAAGGTGGCGACCTCTGGAGCAGAAGCAGAAAGGATTGCGCTCAAAGAAAAGCCAGCGGTGGTTTTGCTTGACCTAATATTGCCCGAAGAGGATGGCTTTGAGGTTTTGAATAAAATCAAGCAAAGTCCAGCGGGCAAAAATATCAAAGTGATTGTTTTTTCCAATCTTTCTCAAACAGAAGATCAAGAAAAGGCCCAGAAGCTAGGAGCTGATGGCTTTTTGGTGAAGTCTGACTACACTCCTAGCGAAATAGTCAAGAAGGTTTCTGAATTAACAGGGGAAGGGGAACAAGCGGAACCTGTATCAGAGGAAAAAAGCCAGCATTCAAAGGAAGATGGCTTGGGAGGGTTTAAAAGCCGTAAAATCTAGAAAGCGCTAGTTTTATTTTGGCCCTGAGTTTTAAGTTTTAATAACCATAAACATCAAGAAATGAAAAGGACACTCATAGGAGAAACCCCTGGTAAAGTCGGGGAAAAGGTGAGGATTAAAGGCTGGATAAGCACCAAAAGAGATCATGGCAAAATAACCTTTATTGACCTTAAAGACAGAAGCGGTGTTGTTCAGTTGGTAGTCTTGGGAACTAATAAAAAAGCTTTTAAGGGGGCCAAGGAGGCTCGCATTGAAGCGGCTATAGAAGCTTGTGGAGTAGTAAAAAAAAGGCCCGAAAATTTGATAAACCAAGAAATTCCAACTGGAGAAATTGAGATTGAAGTGGAATCACTGGAAATTTTGTCCAATCTCAAAGAAGACTTGCCGATAGATATTTCTTCCAAAGAACTGAACTTGACCTTGGAAAATTTGCTAAAGTTTAGAAACCTAGTTCTCAGAAATGAAAAAGTGAAGGCAATTTTTTTTGTTTTTCAGGAGGTGCTATCCAGCTATGCTCAGGCCTTGAAAAAGAATGATTTTGTGGAAATTAAAACTCCCAAAATCATTTCTAGCGCATCGGAAAGCGGGGCTAATGTTTTTAAAATAAAATATTTTGACCAGATGCTTTTTTGGCCCAGAGCCCCCAATTCTACAAGCAAATGGGAGTGGGGATCTTTGAGAGAGTTTTTGAAATTGGGCCGGTCTTTCGGGCCGAACCGCACTTTACTTCTCGCCATATCAATGAATACATTTCTCTTGATGCCGAAATGGGCTTTATTGATTCTTTTGAAGAAATAATGGAAAAATTAGAAGAAGTGATTTGGGAAATAATGGCGGGAGTGAAAAAAAATTGTGCCAAACAGCTAGCTCTTTATGGAGCTGAAATTCCTTCTAAAGTCAAAATACCTCGCCTAAAACTCAAAGAGGCGCTAGATATTTTGGAAAAAGAGTACGGCAAAAAAAGCTTGGAAGTTGACATTGATCCCCAGGGAGAACGGCTTATTTGTCAATATGCCAAGAAAAAATGGGGAAGTGATTTTGTCTTCCTAACTCATTACCCCAAGACAATTAGGCCTTTTTATGCTATGCCCAACCAAGACAATCCCGAAGAAACCAACAGCTTTGATTTGTTTTTTAGGGGAGTAGAAATTGCCACTGGAGGCCAGCGCATTCATAATTATGATCAGCTTGTAAAATCAGCAGTTGATTTTGGGATAGATACCAAGAGCATTGCTTCCTATTTAGAAAATTTTAAGTTTGGGCTCCCTCCTCATGGAGGATGGGGAATGGGATCGGAAAGAATTACCCAGAAAATTCTTGGCCTTAAATCAATTAAAGAGGCGGTGCTTTATCCTCGGGATGTAAAAAGAATAACCCCCTAGATTTCAAAACTCTCCTGAAAAAAGCCAAAAACCTTTGGCGATCGGTTTTGGCTTGAAAAAAATCAAAAGACAAGACAAGAGAGGATTGAGGCTAAAAAAATAGAAAGCGGATAATTTTCTTAAAAAACAAACCCCAAAATGAAAAAAAAATCAAATGAATTGAATTTTTTAAACTTCTTTTCATTTCTACTTGGATTTCAAGCAATTTTAGCGGCCTATGTGATGTCACCACTCTTGCAAGAGGTGAGGGAATTGAAAATGTGGGCGGTTTTTTCTTTTTGGCCTATTTCTTTTCTCTTGTTTTAATACTCAATCTTCATCATTTTGTAAAAAAATTTGGCAAAGGGAGAGTTTTTTTGTCCGCGGTACTAATTAAGCTGGCTGCTCTTTTGGGAATTGGGTTTTTTTCTAAGAGTTTCTTGGCGGTTGGCTTTGCTTTTTTTTCTCTTCTTATTGGCCCAATTATGTGGGTGGGATTGGATCTTTTGGTGGAAACTTTTTCTCAAGACAAAATAACCGGAACAATCAGGGGAAGGCTTTTGACAATAATGAATACGGGCTGTTTTCTGGCTCCTTTTTTAGCGGCCTTTCTAATTGAAAAAAGTGGCCAATTGGCAGCGCCTTTTCTCTTTGCCGCTGGGTTGGTTTTTGTTGTTGTAGTACTTTCTGCTTTGAAATTTTTCAAACTCAAGAATGACTATCAAAAAGACTTGCCCGTCAGAAAAATACTAAAGAAAATAGCCAAAAGAAAAAATATTCAGCGCATTTATTTGGTTTCTTTCATGTTGGAATTTTTCTATGCTGTTATGATTATTCACACTGCTTCATTTTTCATCCAACAAGGTTTGAGCTGGAGTGAAATTGGAAGGATATTAACCATTATGTTGATTCCTTTCATCATCATTCAATATCCTCTTGGGATTGTTGCTGATAAGAAATGGGGAGAAAAGGAGGGTATTCTGATAGGGCTTTTCATAATGGCAATTTCGTCTGTCTTGATGGTTTTTCCGGTGGGAAATAAATTTTTTTACTGGACAGCTGTTCTTTTTGTTAGTCGGATTGGAGCTTCAATGGTGGAGCTTTTAAGAGATTCCTATTTTTACAAAAAGATAGCTTCCACGGATGTTGATATTATTGATTTTTTTCGAACCACTCGCAGTATCGCCTATATCATAACTGGATTTTTATCTTTTCTTTTGCTTTCTTTCTTTTCGATAGAAAAGGTTTTCTTGGTTTTGGGAATTGTTATTCTGATTGGAACGGTTCCAGTTTTTAAGCTAAAAGACACTCTTTGATTTTATTTTAATTTAGAGATAAAATGGAGCTATGTACAATATAAAACTGGAAAATTTTGAAGGTCCGCTCGATCTTCTTTTGGAGCTGATTGAAAAAAAACAACTTGACATTACTCAAGTTTCTTTGGCCAAGGTGGCAGATGACTATTTGGAATTTATTGAACAGGAAAGAGAAATAGATTTGGCTAATTTAAGCGAGTTTTTGTTGATTGCTTCTCAACTGATATTGCTCAAGTCAAAGGCTCTTTTGCCAGTTTTTGAGTTTACCAAAGAAGAAGAGGAAGAATTTCAGGATTTGGAGGCGCGGCTGAGGGAATATCAAGAATTCAAAAAAGCGGCAGAGAAAATTGGAAAAATGATTTTGGGGCCGGCAAAATCTTTTTCCAAAGAAGCTTCCAGTTTTGAGATTGGGCGATTTATTCCCCCGAAAATTTCAGCCAATGAGCTTAAAAAAGCCCTATTGAGAGTTATTGCCGCAATGCCAACTAAGGAGGAACTGGAAAGCCAGCTGGTAAAAGAAGTTGTCAATATTGAAGAAAAGATAGCCTTTCTCAAGGCGTCTTTAGAAAAAAGAATGACTTTGGCTTTTCATGAAACAATTGAAAGCGCCAAAGACAAAATTGAAGTGATTGTCACCTTTTTAGCAATGTTGGAAATGATAAAACAAAAAATTGTTTCTGTTGAACAACAAGAAATTTTTGGGGAAATTAGAATTAATTCTGCAAAATCTTGAAATTGCTGGAAAATTTATAGCAAGAGGCAAAATCCCCATTTTGTTTAATTGGCCCAAGCAAAGCCAATCCAAAATGAAAAAAGAAAACAATCAAACAAAAGTTGTTGGCAAGGTGGAAGAAAGCCAAGGCAATTCCAAAACAGAAAGCCTGATTGAAGCAATCTTGTTTTCAGTTGGCGATCCGGTTGAAATTAAAAAAAGGGAAGTAGAAAACATTTTAAGAAAAATGAGCGCTGATTTTGCTGAGAAAGAAAGGGGAGTAAATTTGGTTTTAACCCAAGAAAACGTTCAGCTGGTTTCAGCGGCTCAATTTGGAAAAGAGATTGCCACCTTTTTGGGCCAAGAGCTCTCAGAAAATCTTTCCCCTGCCGCCTTGGAAACTCTGGCTGTGGTTGCCTATCGGGGACCGCTTACTCGGCCAGAAATTGAATATATTCGGGGGGTAAATTGCAGTTTTGTGTTGAGAAAATTAGCAATGAGAGGACTGATTGAGAGAAAAGATAATGAAAATGACAGCCGAAGCTATCTTTATGACATTAGTGTTGATTTTTTAAAAAGCTTGGGAATTTCAGAAAAAAGCCAATTGCCGGATTTTGAAAAACTTTCCAAAAAAGAAGAAGATTGGCCAAAAAAAGAAGAGGATGCAGTCCAAGCCGAAAGTTTCAAAGCCAATCAAGAAAGCGGTCTGGCAGAAAAAATAACTCATAAAGATAACGGTGATAACGAATGAAAAGGCCAAAAAAAACAATGTCATCGCTTTTTGGATTATTATTTTTTCTATTATTTCCTGGCAGGTTATTTTTAAGGGATTGGGAGAAGTGAAGAGTTTTGGGGAAAAACTTTTCAAAGAAAAGAAAGTGCTGGTTGAAGGCGAAAAGGATTTTAATTTTTCTGCCAGCAATGAAACGGCCTCTCAAAACCTTGCCTTTGCTGGACCAACTTTTAGCCCGGTTTCCAGTGTTTTTACTAATGCGCCTGTCAAAAAGGAAGGTTATGGCGAAACCTATATCAGGGCCCACGCTTCTATTTCTATTGATGCGGCAACGGGAACAATTCTTCACTATAACAAAGGCAAGGAAAGAAGAGCCATTGCTTCTTTAACCAAAATAATGACAGCAGTTTTAGTTATTGAGAACATTAAAGATCTCAAAAAAGAAGTAGTTACCATAGATAGAGAAGCCGTCTATGCTGAAGGAACCACCATCGGTTGTCCCAATAGCGTCAGGTGCGTTTCTAACACCTTATATGTTGGAGAAAAGGTTTATGCTCAGAACCTTTTAGAAGCAATGCTTATGAACAGCGCCAATGATGCTGCCATTGCTTTGGCAAAACATATTGCTGGATCTCAGGAGAATTTTGCCAAAATGATGAATCAAAAAGCCAAAGAGCTTGGACTGAAAGACACTAATTTTTGCAATCCCTCTGGGCTTGATGAAGATGACAAACCAGGGGGCTGTTATTCTTCTGCCTATGACTTTGCCAGGATTGTTGCTTATTCATTGCAATATGATCAAATTTGGGATATTTTGAAAATAAAAAGAAAAGAATTTTCTTCAGTAGATGGAGACTGGACTCATACAATTGTCAACACCGACATTCTGCTTGATCAAATGCCCAATTGTATCGGCGGGAAAACAGGTTTTACCTATGAAGCAGGCAAGTCTCTGATGATGGTGGTGCACCACCCCAAAATCCCAAGCACAAGGTGATTGGCGTCATCTTGAATGACGACTATCGTTGGGAAGATATGAAAAAGCTGTTAAATTGGAGTTTTGAAGCCTATCAATGGCCTGAGGAAAAAAGCTAATCTGAAAAATTTCAAAAGTTCACTTCTTCAAAATTATGCAGTTAGCTCAAGTTCAAACCATTCCAGAAGTACTTGCTATTGCCAAAATTTCTGTTTTGGCTTTGTTGGCCTTTTTTTTGGCAATGGGACTTACTCCGTTGTGGGCCCATTTTCTATATAAATATAAAATTGGGATTAAGATAAAAGACACTTCGGTTAGCGGAGAAAAACTTTCTTATATTAACAAACTTCACTCCCACAAAGCGGGAACACCCACTATGGGGGGAGTTTTGATTTGGGGAACGGTCTTTATTTTGATTTTTTTAATGAGCTTTTTGGCTCCATTTTTATCTGAAAATTAGGCAGTGTTTGGATAAGCCGGCTTAACTTCTTAAGCAGAAGCCAGACTTGGCTGCCGCTTTTTGCCCTGGGAGCAACCGCTTTTTTGGGTTTGGTAGATGACTATATGAGCATCAGAAAAATAGGCACCAATAAGGGAGGCGGCCTGTGTTTTTTATGGCGTCTTATTTGGCTGATTGCAATCGCTCTTTTGGGAGGCTGGTGGTTTTATTCAAAACTGGGCTGGAGTTCCTTTCATCTTCCAGCAGTGGGAGATTTTGAAATTGGCCTTTGGTATATTCCTCTTTTTGTTTTTGTGGTTGTGGCTTCATCAGTTGCTTCCAATGAAACCGATGGTCTGGATGGGCTAAATGCTGGAATTTTGGTTCAGGCTTTTGTTGTTTTTTCAGCGATTAGTTTTTTTCAGGGAAGAATGGATCTTGCCGCTTTTTGTGCAGTGATAGCGGGCGCGCTTTTGGCTTTTCTTTGGTTTAATTTCTATCCGGCCCGTTTTTTTATGGGAGATACGGGAGCGGTTTCACTAGGCGCCACCTTGGGCGTGGTGGCAATGCTTACTAATTCTGCTTTGGTTCTTTTGTTTGTGGTGATAATCTATTGGATTGAATCGTTTTCGGTGGCAATTCAACTTTTTTTTCAAGAAATTTTTCAAAAGAAAAATTTTTTTTAGCGGCGCCAATTCATCACCACTTTGAAGCGAGGGGCTGGCCCGAAACAAAAGTAACTATTCGTTTTTGGATTATCAATGCAGTATTTGCTCTGGGGGGACTGCTTGTTGGCATATTGGGGTCAGGCAAATAATTTTGGTTAAAAGCAAAGGGGGATCGTTGAAAAATGGAAAACCAAATAACGAAAAGAAAAATATCAATAGTAGTTCCGGTCTTAAATGAAAAAGAAAATATCGGAAGGCTTCATAGTGAAATAGTGGCTGTTTTGAAAGCGGAAGGATTGGGACCAAAAGAAAGTGAGATAATTTTTGTTGATGATGGCAGTACTGACGGAACGATTGAAGAAATGAAAAATATTCGGCCGTTAAAAATTATTATCTTCAGAAAAAACTTTGGCCAAACTTCGGCCTTGGATGCTGGCATAAAAGCCGCCAGCGGAGAGGTAATTGTCACAATGGATGGAGATTTGCAAAATGATCCTCGTGACATTCCCAAATTGCTCAAAAAAATTGATGAAGGTTTTGATGTGGTTTCTGGGTGGCGAAGAAACAGGCAGGACCCTTTTATGAAAAAAATTCTTTCTCGCGGGGCTGATTGGCTTAGAAAATTTTTGATTGATGATCAAATAAACGATAGCGGCTGTACCTTGAAAGCTACAAAAGAGAGTGCTTTGAAAATGTTGATCTTTATGGAGAAATGCATCGCTTTATTCCAGCAATTTTGAAGATAAGAGGATATCGAATCGGTGAAGTTGAGGTTAATCATCGCCCTCGCCGATTTGGAAAGACGAAATATAATTATAAAAGGCTCCTAAAAGGCTTTTTAGATTTGATTTCAGTTTGGTTTTGGAAAAAATATTCTTCTCGCCCTCTGCACCTTTTTGGTTTTATTGGGCTGGGAATGGTCTTTGTTGGCTTGGGATTGCTTTTTTGGATGGCCTATGAGCGGCTTGTTTTGGGAAATCCCATTGGGGGAAGAATTTGGCCAATTATCGGAGTTTTTATGGTGGTTATCGGCATCCAATTTTTCATCTCAGGACTTTTAACTGATATTTCTCTTAAAAATTATTACCAGTCCAGAAGGGAACTGCCCTATTCCATAAAGGAGATAATTGAAAACAAAGAAGAATGAAAATTCTGGTTTTGAATTATGAGTATCCGCCAGTGGGGGGCGGAGGAGGGGTTTTTTGCCGAGATTTATGTGAAGAATGGGCTCGGAAAGGCCATTTAGTTGTGGTGGTAACTTCGCGCGCCAGGGGGCAAAAAAAATATGAAAAAGTCAATGGAGTGTTGGTTTTTAGGGTCTATGCCGGAAAAAGAACTGATTTAAACAAGGCGAACTTCCTAAATTTGTTGCTTTTTATTCCTTTTGGGCTCATAAAGGGTTGGCAAATTTTGGGAGCTGAAAAGTTTGATTTTATTAACACCCACTTTGCCATTCCCACTGGCCCAATTGGATTGATTTTACAAAAAGCGTTTAGGATAAAAAACATTTTAACCATTCATGGGGCAGACATTTTTGATCCTTCCCGGAAAATGTCAGGAGATAAGTGGTGGCTGACTAGATGGCTGGTGGCGCAGGTAATAAACCATTCCACTTTTACAGTAGCTTCAACTGACGATATAAGATCGAGAGCCTATCAAAAATTCAAAATAAAAAAAGAGATTAAGATAATCCCGCTTGGATTTTTGCCGCCCTCTGAAAACCTCCAAAAGGCAAGAGACCAGTTGCTGGCAAGAAAATCTTTCCAGCTTCCCCTGAAGTTGGTGACTGTGGGAAGGCTGGTAAAAAGAAAAAATCTCAAGTTTTGCCTAGAAGCATTGGCTGGCTTTGAGGAGTCAATTCATTTAAAAATCATAGGAGACGGGCCAGAGAAGAAAGAGCTGGAAGAATTCGCCCGAAATAGAAATATCAAAAATGTTGTTTTTTTGGGCAAGCTTTCTGAGGAAAAGAAATATCAAGAACTAACTGAAGCAGATGTTTTTATTTCCACTTCTTTGCATGAAGGCTTTGGAGTAGTTTTTTTGGAGGCGCTTTGGAGCGGGCTTTTGATTGTTGCTTCTAATGTTGGCGGCCAAACTTATTTTCTTCAAAATGGCAAGCAAGCGCTTTTTTTTGAAAACAACAATCAGGAAAGCCTGAAAGAGGTTTTAAAAAATTTAATTAAAAGCAGGAACAAAATTTCTCTTCAAAGCAAAAAAAATTGTGATTTTTCAGAAAGGTTTCATATTTCTAATATTGCCAATGATTATCTGGAACTGGTTGTGAAAAATTCCTAATAACAGAAGGTCAAGGCTGTTTTGCTCCTTGGGTAGATCAATTCTGGCCGAATTCAAACGGCAGTTGCTCAGAGAAAAACAAAATATCCAAAAAAATAAAATATTCTCAAAATGAAGAAAGAAAAAAGCTCAAAATCAGTGGCGGTGGTGATAGCCAATTGGAACGGGAAGAAGGTTTTGGAAAAATGTCTCAAGTCACTTCAAAAGCAGACCTTTTCTGATTTTGATGTTTATGTAGTTGATAATGGCTCTGAAGATGATTCTTGCCAAATGGTAGAAGAAAATTTTCCCAAAGTTGTTCTTATTAAGCTTTCCCGCAATACTGGTTTTGCCAAAGCCAACAACATTGGGTTTCGCCAAGCCATCAAAAAGCAAGCTCAGTTTTTAAAATACATTTGTCCTTTGAATAATGATATTGAGCTGGCCGAAAATTACCTTGAAGAGTTGGTAAGAAGCGCCCAAAAATACCAACAAAAAGAGAACAAAAACTTTGGAATTCTGGCTGCCAAATTACTCTTTTTTTATGAAAGGGACAGAATAACTCCGTTGGAACAGTTATTTTTCCTGATGGCAGTGGAATGGAGAGAGGTTTTCGGGAAAAAGATCAGGGCCAATATGAAAAAGAGGCTGAAATTTTTGGGGGCTGTGGAGCGGCTGTTTTGTATAACATTGAAATGCTCAAGGCCATTTCTTTCAAAAACAAAGAAGGCCAAGAATGTTTTTTTGATGAAGACTTTTTTGCTTACTATGAAGATTTGGATCTTAATTTCCGTTCTCGTTTGGCTGGCTTTGGAGCCTTTTATGTTCCCAAGGCAGTAGCTTTTCATGTCCATTCTTATACGGGAAAATCATTCTCAACTTTTAAGAGTTTTCATGTTCACCGCAATCAGTTGTTTGTTTTGGTGAAAGATTATCCGATGCCATTTTTGTTTTTAGCATTTTTACTTTTACTGCTGAGGTATCTTTTTTTACTAGTGGGCGCTTTTTTTATCAAAAAGGGGCCAGCCGCAAAACTCCAAAAAAAGGCTGGCAAGAAAAATGTTTTTAAGATCACTCTTTCTTGTTGGCAAGATTTTTTCAAGCACCTTCCCGATCTTATCCGAAAAAGAAGGGAAATCCAGAAAAAACGGCAAGTTTCTCTTTTGGAGTTTGGTAGTTGGTTTTTGCGATTTCGGGCAAATTTCTTTAAAATGATTTTTGGAGAATAATAACTCAAAAATGAAGGTTTTTATTTCAAGGCTAGGAAAAACAATAGAGCTTTTCTTTCAAGCAAGGGACCAGCCACTTTGCCCATTCTTTTTGATTATGCCCGAAAATATTTTTCCTACCCCTCAAAAGGAGAAGTTCTTTATGTTTCAGCTGGAGTGGGAGCAAGCGGGCTTTATCGATGCTTTTACCAAGCTGAGGAATTGAGAAAAAATGGAATTTGTGCTTCGGTAGTGGTGCAAGGCTCGCCTTTCTTCTCTCAAAAACTAGTCTCCAAATTTTCTGTTTTTGTCATTCAATTTAGAGTGATTTTTGATAATAAGATGGCTCAATTTGTGAATGAGATAAAAAGGCAAAAGAAAGAAATAATCTTTGAAGCGGATGATTTGCTTTTTGACAAGGAATATTTTCACCAGGCAAATTATTTTGAAAAAGTGGGCCGACTGGAAAGCAAAGCCTATGGCCAATATCAAAAAGGAATGGGAGAGGACATTCTAAACGATGAAGCGGTTAAGGTTTGTGTTACCTCAACAAGTTTTATTGCTAAAAAATTAGAAGAAAGGCAGAAAGAGGCTTTTGTTTCTCCCAATAAGCTTTCTCAAAAGGATTGGAATTTTTGCCAAAGGACAGTTTCCAAAAGAAATTCTCCCAAAAGAAAAGAAAAAATCACTCTGGGATATTTTAGCGGAACCAAAAGCCATGATCGTGATTTTGAAACCATTTCAGGGATTTTGGCGGATCTTTTGAAGGAAAATTCCCGTTTGGAGCTGGTATTGATGGGGCCATTGAAAGTTAACGAGCGGCTTAAAAATTTTTCTTCCCGCATAAAACTGATTCCTTTTTCCAGCCGAAAAAAATATTTCAAAGAATTGGCAAAAGTGGACATCAACTTGGCTCCGCTGGAAATAGGGAATCCTTTTTGCGAAGCCAAAAGCGAGCTGAAGTTTATTGAAGCGGGAGCCGTTTCCAAGCCCACTGTGGCGGCGGCAACCAGTACTTTTTCTGAGGCTATCCAAGACGGCCAAGATGGGTTTCTGGCCCAAAACTTTCAAGACTGGACAGCCAAAATAAAGCGGCTAATAGAAGATGAAAAACTAAGGAAGGCGATGGGAGCGGCAGCCCAAAAGAAAGTTTTTGAAAATTACACCACTTTTAATTCAAAAAACCGACTCTTTTACCAAAAAATAAAATCTTTAATAGAAATATAAAATGTTTCAGCCAGATAGTTTTGTGGGATTCTGCAAAGCGGTTGCTGTTTTTGATTTTTAAAAACAAGAAAAATTTTCACCAAAATGCTAAATAAAAACAAGATGCCAGACAAAAACAAGCATGAAAATTACCTGGAATTAATTTGGGTGCTGGCAAAAACCGATTTCAAACTGCGCTATCAAGGCTCCATTTTGGGCTATATTTGGGCAATTCTGAAGCCGCTTCTGCTTTTTTCCATTTTGAATTTTGTTTTTTCTTCTATTTTTAATACTCGCGGCAATGGGATTGAATACTATTCTCTCCAATTGCTTGTTTCTATTGTTTTTTTCAACTTTTTTTCTGAAGGAACTAGCGCTGGGTTGGCCTCTTTTTTGAGCAAGTCTTCATTAGTTACTAAAATTTACATTCCTCGCTGGACAATAATTTTGGCTTCCACAATCTATACGGCCTTGGTTTTTATTGCCAATCTTTTGGTAATTGGAATTTTTTTCGCTTATTATAAATTTGCACCTTCTTTTCTGGCAATAGGAATGATGCTGTTTTTTTCTCTTCTTACCTTTGCTTTAATTTTGATTTTTTCCTTTTTTGCCGCTCCGCTTTATTTGAAATTCAGGGATCTTAAACAAATTTGGGATGTGGTGCTGTCGGCCCTTTTTTATGCCTCTCCAATTGTCTATCCCTTGAAAATGCTTCCCGCCTGGACTCACAAAATCATCCTCTCCAATCCAATTGCTTTCATTATCCATTTTTTAAAAACCAGCTTGATAGAAAATCGTCCTCCGGAATTTTTTCAAATCATTCTTTTTCTTCTCTTTTTATGCTTGGCGGGAACAGTTTCCTTTCTTGTTTATAAAAAGATGGAAAAGAACATTGCTGAGAATATCTAAACAATTGAAAAACCTTGGCAACCAAGACTTTGTTGGCCGGTCCTTTTTGATTTTTATTATTAGGTGTTGAATAGGCTGGGGGAATTTCTAGCCTTTTTATTTTTAGCCCTCTTTTTTGCAAGAAGGCTTTTGTTTTTTGGGATTTTAGAAATCAAGGAAACTGTATTGACAATTTTGATAACCTGATTTAGATTATTATTAGCAAACTAGACTTGAGAGTGCTAATCAATTTTTTAGCCAATAAAATAAATAATAATTAATAACAATTAAAAAGAAAAAACAATGGCAAAGCAAATTAGGTTTGATGAAGATGCCCGCCAGCTAATTATGGAAGGCATCAACAAGGTAGCTAATACCGTCAAGGTCACCCTTGGCCCCAAGGGAAGGAATGTTATTTTGGACAAAGGCTTTGGTTCTCCCACCATCACCAACGATGGAGTTACCATTGCTAAAGAAATAGAATTGGAAGACAAGTATGAAAACATTGGAGCAGAATTGGTGAAAGAGGTGGCCAGCAAAACCAACGATGCGGCCGGAGACGGAACTACCACTGCCACTATTCTCACCCAAAGTTTAGTGGAGCAGGGAGAAAAAATGATTTCCAAGGGACTTAATGTGATTGATCTTAAAAATGCCCTTTTAAAACACACTGACAACATTGTTAAAAATCTTAAGAGTGAAGAAGTTTCCAAAAAAGTAGTAGGAGATGCAATTGCCCAAGTGGCAACGATTTCTGCCCAAGATAAAGAAGTGGGAAAAATAATTTCCAAAGTGATTAGTGAAGTGGGAAAAGATGGCGTGATCACCGTTGAAGAATCTCAAACCTTTGGCTTGGACTATGAAGTGGTGAAGGGGATGAAATTTGATAAAGGCTACATTTCTCCCTATATGGTCACCAATGCCGATTCAATGGACGCAATTTTAAAAGATCCCTATATTCTTATTACCACCCAAAAAATTTCTGCCATCAATGACATTTTGCCGGTTCTGGAGAAACTGGCCCAAATGGGCAAGAAAGAGATTGTTATTATTGCCGACGATGTTGAAGGAGAAGCTCTGGCTACTTTGGTTGTTAACAAGTTAAGAGGCACCCTTAATGTTTTGGCGGTTAAAGCGCCCGGCTATGGAGACAACCAAAAAGCCATGCTGGAAGATATTGCCATTTTGACTGGCGGCCAAGTTATTTCTGAAGAAAAAGGATTGAAGCTTGAAAATGTTGATATTTCTGATCTTGGCCAAGCCGCCAAAGTAATTGCCACCAAAGATGACACCACCATTGTTGGCGGAAAGGGAAGCAAGGCAGAAGTAGAGGCCAGAGTTCAGCAAATTAGGAATTTAATTGAAAAAACCGACAGTGAATTTGACCGAGAAAAATTGCAGGAAAGATTGGCCAAATTAGTTGGCGGAGTGGCTGTAATCAGGGTGGGCGCCGCTACCGAAGTGGAAGACAAAAAGAAAAACAACACCGAGTTGAAGATGCCGTGGAAGCAACCAAGGCTGCTATTGAAGAAGGAATTGTTCCTGGTGGAGGAATTGCTCTTTTGAATGAAGCCACCAAGCTGATTGATTTCAAAAAGAAAAATGAAGACAAGCTTTCCATTGAAGAAAAAGCGGCGGTTGAAATTTTAATTGAAGCTCTTTCCGCTCCCGCCCGCCAAATTGCCCTTAATGCTGGACTTTCGCCTGATTTGGTGATTAACAACATTCTTGATCGCCAGAACGCTTTTGAAAAGAAAGTGCTAAAGAATGGAAAGATGTCAGTTAATGTTCTTCGCGACAGACGGCAGATTAACTTCAACATTGGCTACGATGCTGCCAAAGATGCCTATGTAGATATGTTTGAAGCGGGGATAATTGATCCAGTCAAGGTGGTTGCTTCAGCCCTTTCCAATAGCGCCTCAACGGCTGCTATGATTTTGACCACCGAGGCGGCTGTTACAGAAATTCCAGAAGAAAAGAAGGAAGAACACCTTCATGGGGGAGGAATGCCGGGAGGAATGGGCGGAATGATGTAGACCTAAGAAAATTGCAGGCCCGAAGATCGTCTTCAAAAAACATAAAAACAAAACCTCGTCGCAAGGCGGATGGTTTTGTTTTGGAATGAATTTTGAGGCCAACCAATCTTGCTGCCAAAAGGTTGATTTGACATTTTTTTATTTTTGATTTGTAATAAAACAAGGACAAAAAGTTGTTTCTGGTTCTAGCCACTAAAAATTTCAAATTCATCAAGATTGCCAACTGGCGCCAAAAGTATTTCCAAAAATATGGAACTGAAAAAACTTCTCTCCTTAAGAAAATTTCCTTTTAACCAAAAACAAGTTGAGTTAATCTCAAAGGCTTATGAATTTGCCAAAATTGCTCATTTGGGCCAAAAAAGGAAAAATGGGGAAGAGTATTTTATTCATTGCGTTGAAACAGCGGCTATCTTAGTAAGAATGGGATTGGGGTCAATAACTGTTTCTGCCGCTCTTTTGCATGATGTGCCGGAAGACACCAATGTGAGCATTGAAGAGGTCAAAAAAGAGTTTGGCGAGGAGATTGCTTTTATTATTGAGGGTGTTACCAAATTAGGAAATGTGAGGCTAAAAGGAAGCATGGAAGAATACTATCTCAACAATTTGAGAAAAATGTTTTTGGCAATGGCGGCTGATATTCGAGTAGTGTTGATAAAACTGGCCGATCGGCTTCACAATCTGAGAACCTTAAATGCTCTTCCACTGGAGAAACAAAAGCGAATCGCCCGAGAATCAATGGAAATTTATGTTCCCATTGCCAATCGATTGGGAATCAATGAAATCAAGGGAGAAATGGAGGATTTATGTTTTCGTTATCTTGACCCAGTTAACTATAATAAAGTTTCCAAACTAGAAAAAGAAGCCTTCAAGGAACGTTCCAAATATACCAAAAAGGCCATTAAGGAACTTCGCCAAGAACTGGAAAAAACAATATAAAGTCATTGACATTCATGGGCGAGCCAAGCACTATTACAGCCTTTATTTGAAGCTCTTGCGCTATGAAATGGACATTGAAAAAATTTATGATCTGGTTGCCATTAGGATTATTGTTCCCAAGATTGCTGATTGCTATGAAGCCCTTGGAATTGTCCACAAAAAATACAAGCCCCTTATCGGAAGAATAAAAGACTACATCTCTTTGCCCAAGCCCAATGGCTATCGCTCTTTACATACTACTGTTTTTGGTCCGGAAGGAAAGATAATGGAAGTTCAAATAAGAACTGAGCGAATGCACGATGAGGCAGAGTTTGGGATTGCCGCCCACTGGATATATTCCCAAACCAAAAGCTGGAAAGATTTTATTTTCAAAAGAAAGAGTCGGCCTCATTTTGTTCCTCAAGAGGAAATTTCTTGGGTCCAACAGTTGCAGCGTTGGCAAAAAGAAACAGAAGGCAAAGACGAGGAATTTTGGCATTCCTTGAAAATTGACTTTTTCAAAAATCACATCTTTGCTTTTACTCCCAAAGGAGATGTGATTGATTTGCCAGAGAAAGCCACCCCAATTGATTTTGCCTACTTTATCCACACTGAAGTGGGAAATAGGGCTACCGGCTGTAAAATTAACGGCAAGATGGTTTCTCTGGATCATGAGATAAAAAATGGCGATTTGGTTGAAATTATTGTTTCAAAAGACAAAAAACTTCCCAATATTGATTGGCTCAAATTTGTCAAAACCGCCAACGCTCGATCCAAAATCAAGAATGCTTTGAGAAAAGGCGGCGTAGAAGTGGTGTAAGCCGTAGAGCTTTCAAGCAACTTCCGAATTCTCTTTTTTAGTTGTTTTTGGGGTTTTAAATCGGTGCGCCTTAAAGGCGGTAAAATCTTATTTTGCGGAGCAAGAGGAGGACTTAGGCCAAAAAGGAAGCTGGATGATTTTCAAATACAGCCAAAAGATAAATCAAGTTAAGGTGGTTTTGCTGGTTATAACTGGTCATTGTATGGCCGACCGAAGGCATCTTAATTATTTTTTGATTGTGTTGTTAATCATTGGAGGATAGGTCGTCCTTGACCAAGCTGTCTTTTTGTGCAATTAATATAGGAAGAAGGAAACATCGCGGGGTGGAGCAGTCTGGCAGCTCACTTGGCTCATAACCAAGAGGTCGTGGGTTCAAATCCCACCCCCGCAACAAAAGTGATTTTAAAGAAAATTGGCCAGCCCAATACCAAAAGGGAAAAGTTTGAAAAGAGACATCTTTTGGATTTATAAAGCTCAATCCAAGAGCTTTTGTTTTTGCCAGGGTAGCTCAGTTGGTTAGAGCGAGGGACTCATAAGCCTAGGTCGTGGGTTCAATTCCCACCCCTGGTACTTTTTATCATTTACTTTCCAAAAATAGAAATGAAAATTGGCATAGACATCAGAGCGATTGGGAGAAAAAGAACAGGGGATGAAACCTATACTCTCAATTTGGTTCGGAATCTTTTGAGAATTGATTCCCAGAACCAATACCGGCTCTACACAGATACTGCCAATCTAATTGAAATTGACCAAATCAAAAACAAAATTGGCCCAACAGCGAAAAAAAACTTTGAAATTGTTTCTGTTTTGCCTTCCCAGAAATTTATTTGGACGCCTTTGGCAATTGCCAAAGAAATTTTCAAGCGGCCAGTTGATATTTTTCACACCCAATACATTGTTCCGCCTATTCTTCCTTCAAAAACCAAAATCGTCACCACCATCCATGACATTTCTTTTGCTCGTTATCCCCAATTTATTTCCCGCAAAGACCTTTTCCTGTTGAAGTTCTTGATTCCTTTCTCCATCCAAAAAGCCGATCAAGTGATTGCGGTTTCAAAATTCACCCAAACAGAGATAGTTGATTTCTACGAAGCTCCCAAAGAAAAAACAACTGTGGTTTATAATGGAGGCGCGGAAGAGGATTTCTTCAAGCCGCTTCCTTTGGCCAAGATCAAAAAAACTATTCAAAAATTAGGCATTGGCTCAGATTATATTCTCTACACTGGGACCCTCCAGCCTCGCAAAAACATTCCCTTTCTTTTAAAGGCTTTTGCTGAATTTCAAAGAAGGTATATGGGCCAATTCGGGAAAATGGAGCTAGTAATAACCGGAGAAATTGGCGGCCACAACTATGACCAAGAAATTGGCAAAACCCTAGAAGAAATAAAAAAAAGAAATCTAAATGTTTTCAAGTCAATTAAATTAATTGGTTTTGTTGACAAAAAAGATTTACTGAGCCTTTTTCAGGGAGCCAAAGTTTTTGCCAGCGCTTCTTTGTATGAAGGCTTTGGCCTTCCTCTTATTGAAGCAATGGCCAGTGGAACGCCAGTCGTTTGCACACGGGAGCATTGTTTTCCCGAAATTGCCGGTGGAGCAGCTCTCTATTTTTCCAAAGATAATGTTGGGGAATTTTGCCAAAGGCTCTTTGAGCTCTTAACCGATGAAGAAAAGAGAGAAGAAGTCATCAAAAGAGGGAAAATCCAAGCCAGGGAATTCTCTTGGGAAAAATGCGCCCAAGAAACTTTGGCTGTTTATGAAAAAGTTCTTCAAAAAAATCGTAGAAAATAGCAGGCGCTGTTTATTTGCCAATTGCCGGCTTTTGATTTAGAATTAAAAAGCAAGAAAAGATCCAGCCGCCTTAATTGGCTCTGGTTTTGTTTTTTTGGGAATTTTTGTTAGCTTATACCGCTACAGAAAAACAAGCAGGAAGGCTAATAAGCCAGATAAAAGACTTGTTAATGGATCTGGCTAATTTGTTATTAAGGCAATATTGCCTAGTCCGCTGGCAATATAAAATAACAACTATAGCAGCAATACCAAAACAGCTTCTATAGCTTTTTTAAAAATTAAGAAAACAGGATGTTTTTTGGGGGTAAAGTTAGAAAAAATAAAGATTCTTGGCAAAAAAATCCGACGGCTATGTCTGGCAACAAAAAAAGGATCTATCAAAAAAAATGGTTTTGGGGGATGATTGTTTTTTTCGCATTGGTGGGCTCAGCGGGAGGTTTTTTTGTTTACAAAACCGGTTATGTTTTGAATAAAATTTCTGACAAGGACAGTTCTGTTTTTGAAAGCCTTTTGAATGTTATTCCCGGGGTTCAAAAGGGTGAGCTGGAGCAAGAAGATGACAGAATCAATGTTCTTCTTTTGGGAATGCGGGGCCAAAATGTTCCCGGGGGAGGGCTTTTAGCTGATTCTATTATGGTGGTTTCTCTTAAAGCTGATGAAAATAAGGTGGCGATTATTTCCATTCCCCGCGATCTTTATGTGAAAATTCCAGAAACCGAAAACCGTTCCAAAATAAATGCCATCTATGCTTTTGGGGAGGAAAATGGAAAAAAACAAGGACTGGAAATGATGAAAAAAATAGTAGGAGAGGTGACAGGCCTAAATATCCACTACAGCGCCGCGCTTAATTTTATAGGCTTCAAACAGTTAATAGATGCTATTGGGGGGATTGAAATAACTTTGGAAACTCCTTTTTATGAAACCACTCAATTTGTAAAGGGGAATGAATGCGGCGGAGAATTTATTCTGCCCAAGGGGGTAAATGTTTTGGATGGGGAAAAAGCTCTTTGCTATGTACGAGCCAGAGAGAACACTTCTGATTTTGACCGCGCCAAGCGCCAGCAGGTAGTCTTAAAGGCGATGCGGGATAAGCTGATTTCTATGGGAACTCTTTCTGATTTTGGAAAAGTGAGCCAGATTCTAAGTGTGGTTGGAGACAATGTAAGGACTGATATGTCTTCTGCTGAAATGAGGAAGTTTTTTGAAAAATACATTGGCCTTAAGGACGCCCAGATCTATCAGAGGGTTTTTGAAAATTCCCCCGAAGGGCTTTTGGAAGTGCCTCAAAACGCCCCTGAAGGAGCTGGCTACATTCTTGTTCCCAGAAAAGGCTGGGATGATTATTCAGAAATCCAGCAGTTTGCCGAGATATTTTCACCTTGCCGCCCCAAAGCGATATTCAACCCATCAAACAATACTATCGTCCTCAATCCCAACAGGAGGATAAAGAAGATGACAAGGACAAAGAAAAGGACAGCAAGAAAAGCAAAAAAAGATAAAGATAAGAGCAAGGACTAAAAAAATAGCTAAAAAAATTGGCAGTAGGCTTTCAGCGGGAGCGGGTTTTTTTAAAAAAAGATTGGTTTGAGTAGTAAGGATCTATTGCCAAAGAATTTATTTTGGAATAAAGCTTGGGACAAAAAATGGGCCAAAAAGAACTTTCCATCATTGTCACCTCCTATAAAAAAACCGCTCTTTTAAGGCTTTGTTTGGCTTGTTTGAAAAAAAGTGTTCAAGGAATTGACCATGAAATAATCGTAGCTGACTCAGAAACAGAGGAAAAGAGCTATGATCTTATGCGGGAAGAATTCAATGATGTCAAATTTATTCCTAATTCAAGGAATGTTGGCTTTGGAGCATTGGTTAACCAAGGTTTAGTGGCCGCTAAAGGCAAGTTCATTTTCATCATCAATGCTGATATTATTATCAAAATGACACGGTTCAAAGGTTGATGGATTTTATTAAAAGCAATCCTGATGTTGGGTTGGTTGGCCCTCAATTGATAAATTTTGACAACACTGTTCAGCCATCTTCTTTTCGGTTCTATACTTTGCCAATGATTTTGTATCGCCGAACTTTTTTGGCTAAGTTTTCCTTTGCCAAAAGAAAGCTGGACTGGTTTTTAATGAAAAAAGAAAGGCAAAAGAATGAGCCTTTTGATTGTGATTGGTTAATGGGTTCGGCTATGTTGACTACAGCTGAAGCAGTCAAAAAAGTGGGCAAAATGGATGAAAAATATTTTATGTATTTTGAGGATGTTGATTGGTGCCGAAGATTTTGGGAGAAAGGCTTGCGGGTTGTCCACTATCCACTAGCTCAAGTTTTCCACTATCACGGAAAACAAAGCTTGCGCTATAAGAATCCTCTTTGGGAAGTCTTTTTCAATAAATATACCCGCTTTCACATCAAAAGCGCCCTGAGGTATTTTTGGAAATTCAAAGGAAAGAGAAATCCGCGCAAGGTTTTTTATGAGAAAAATAAAAACCAATCCCAATTGACTTAATTTTTGGGGCATTCCCAATCAAAAAATTTTTGGGAGTTGATTTAAGTAAAGGCAATTAAATGACATAAACACAGGCTGTGGGCAAAGCAAGGCAAGGGCCAGCAAAAAATAAACCAGATTTTAGTAATAGTTAAGGGGGCGGCAAAAGGGATGGGAATTTCTTGCCGAACCAGAAAACCGAAAAAAACCTAAAATAATTTCTTAAATGAAACTGCAACAAAAATGACCGAAAATGAATCAGAAAAAAATATGCCTTCAAAAGATAAAAAACATCTTACTTTGGAGGATAAATCTTTTGCAGGTGGCGCATCAACTCAGCCACACCAATTGAACCAAATTGATTCTCAGGAAAAAGAAGCCGCTTCTTTGGCGCCTCAGGCTTCTCTTCAAAATCAAGCTTCCCCCAAAAGAGGGATTTTGGGAAGCATTTTTTTGATGATTTTTGTCATCACCGCATCTTTTTATGTTGGAGCGGCTTGGCAAAAAAACAATCTTTCCAAGCTTTCTGAGAAAAAAGAAGAAGGCAAGATCAGCCTGCTGTTGAAAAGCCTGGCTGATCCTAAATCAGTTTTTTCAGTTAATCCAGAAAAAGAAAAGCCCCAAGAAGTTGATTTCAATACCTTTTGGGAAGCTTGGAAGGAACTTGATAAAAAATTCATTGATGAGGAAAGATTGGATGTTCAAACTAGGGTTCAAGGAGCTATTCGGGGAATGGTTAAAGCATTGGGTGACCCCTATACTGCCTATCTTGATCCCAGTGAGAGCCGGGAATTTGGGATTGAAATTGAAGGAAGTTTTGAAGGAATTGGGGCAGAATTGGGGATGAAAGACGAAATTTTAACCATTATTGCTCCTATCAAAGGCATGCCGGCAGAAAAGGCAGGTATTCGTTCTGGAGACAAAATCATCAAAATCAACGGGGAATCAACGGTAGATATGACAGTGGAAGATGCAGTCAAAAAATCAGAGGGCCAAAAGGAACTGAAGTGACTTTAACCATTTTGAGGGAAGGAGAAGACAAAACGCAAGATATAACAATAAGGCGTGCTACTATAAAATCACCAGTGTTGAATATGAAAAGAAAGAAGGAGGAATTGGTTATGTTCAGTTGAAACGTTTTGGAGAGGATACTAGTAAGGAATTTAGCAAAATTGCTGCTATGATTATAGCTGATGGTGACAAAGGAATTATTTTGGATCTTCGAGATAACCCCGGTGGACTACTGGATGAAGCAGTAAGAATAATTTCCAAATTTGTTCCAGAGGGAGAAACAGTGGTTTGGGAAGAAATGAAAGAGGGTCAAAGGGAGCCTATTTATGCCATTGGCGGCAATTTCTTGGACAATCTTCCTGTTGTTGTTCTTATCAATGAAGGAAGCGCCAGCGCTTCAGAAATACTAGCTGGAGCCCTTAAAGACATTAAAAATTCAACCTTGGTGGGCAAAAAAAGTTTTGGAAAGGGTTCGGTTCAGCAGTTGGAAGAGTTAAGTGATGGATCTAGTTTAAAAATAACTATTGCTCGCTGGCTTACTCCTAAAGGAAATTCCATCAACGAAAAAGGAATAGAGCCAGACATTGAGGTGGAATTAACCAAAGAAGATTTTGAAAACAATCGCGATCCTCAACTGGAACGAGCCATTGAAGAGTTGAAAAAGCAAATCAGTCAATAACTTATCAATTTAAAACCAAAATGCCAGTTCGCAAAAAGATTGTTACCATTGGAGGGGGAACCGGAAGCTTTACTTTGCTCTCTGGCCTTCGGGATTATCCTTTTGAGATTAGCGCAATTGTTTCCATGGCAGACGATGGCGGTTCCACAGGCAGATTGCGAGACGAATTGGGTGTTTTGCCGCCGGGAGATGTTCGCCAATGTTTGGTGGCTTTGAGCGAAGAATCAAAAAAGCTTCGCCAGTTGTTTAATTATCGCTTTGAAACAGGAGATCTGGCAGGCCACACGGTGGGAAATATTCTTCTTTCAGCTTTGGAGAAAATGGAGGGGAGTTTTTCCAAGGGGCTAGACTTGGCAATGAAGATTCTCAGAATTAAGGGAAAAGTTATTCCGGTTACCAACAACAATGTCAATCTTTTTTTAAAAATGAAAAACGGCAAGGTGCTCAAGGGAGAAAATGAAATCAATCACAATTTTGAAATTTCAAAAACAGGAATAGAAAAGATTTATTTGAAGCCCCAAGCCAAAGCAAATCCGTTAGCCATAAAAGCCATTCGAGAAGCGGATGTGGTGGTGATTGGTCCAGGCAATCACTATTGCAGTATTGTTCCCAATTTGCTAGTAAAAGGAATTTCCAAAGAAATTTGCCGCGCAAAAGCCAAAGTGGTTTATGTTGTCAACTTAGTTAACAAAAAGGGCCACACTGATGGTTTTGATTTGGACCAATATGTTCAATCCATCAATTCTTTTTTGGGTAAGGAGCGGATTGATTTTGTTGTCTATAACAACCAGAGGCCCTCTTCTTCTTTGGTGGAAAAATATCGCAAGCGAGGAGAAACATTGGTTCAATTCAATCCAACCAAAAAAATTGAGCGCAATTATACCATCATCAAAGGGCGGCTTTTAGGCAAACTTTCTGTTCAAAATCCAGCTGACAAAATCTCCTATGTTCGCTCTTTGATTCGCCACAACAGCCAAAAAATAGCCAAAATCATTCGCTATATCAGTGAAATGGGGGAATATGAAAAGACAATTTCCGAAATTATTCCTCCTTCTCCAAAAAAATAAAAACTAAAAACCCAAAAAAGAACACCAAAAGGCTTGGGAGAGCTTGGGCAGTTGTTGCCCCTTTAAAAACAATTGATTGAAGATGAGGCTCCAATGAAAATATTTATTGATTTTGATGACACCATTTTCAACACTGCTAGATTCAAAACAGAGTTGAAAAAATATTTTTTTTCAATTTGGCGTCACCCCAGAAGAATTTGAGGCTACTTATTTGAACTATCC
>LZQN01000048.1_pt1 | contig 34364 bp, 43 predicted proteins | sample 768531 | NCBI WGS metagenome assembly LZQN01 (sample SAMN05207080, study PRJNA324506) | oil field metagenome | isolation source: sample BH-FW-7 from oil reservoir | place: India: Bombay High | collected 2015-12-02
AAATCAGACCAAAATGGGATTGAAAGAGCAGGTTACAGAGCAGGCAAACAAGGAGTTCAGAAAGGTTGAAATCAGACCAAAATGGGATTGAAAGGAAAATGACTAGGAGGTGGTGTGGATGTTTGGGCTGGTTGAAATCAGACCAAAATGGGATTGAAAGGTTGTCGTATTCGGCAATCGGCTGCTCCCCTGCAGTGTAGTTGAAATCAGACCAAAATGGGATTGAAAGCTCGGTTTACCGAGAGGGAGTATTAGGGCCATACTGGGTTGAAATCAGACCAAAATGGGATTGAAAGAGCTTGTTAAGTGCCTCTATATGCTCTCTCTTGGCTCGTGTTGAAATCAGACCAAAATGGGATTGAAAGATCTTATAAGCGATAAGCTTACAGAGCTATTTGGTGAGTTGAAATCAGACCAAAATGGGATTGAAAGTTTTTACGGGGGACAGGGATGCACATTGACGATAAGGTTGAAATCAGACCAAAATGGGATTGAAAGTAACTGGGGAGGGATAAGAGAAGCAACGGCGACAGTGTTGAAATCAGACCAAAATGGGATTGAAAGTGTCCATACCGGCACGACGAGGACTGTGGTTACAGGGTTGAAATCAGACCAAAATGGGATTGAAAGGAAGAAGAAGGTAGCTCTGAAAATCCGTGAAGGCCTGTTGAAATCAGACCAAAATGGGATTGAAAGGCCGAAACGTACGGAGAAGTTATCATAATCGGCGAGGTTGAAATCAGACCAAAATGGGATTGAACTTCAAGTATCTGCCAAAATCTAAACTTATTTTTCTCTAAAAACTATCTTGAATGAGCTCTCCTCAACAATATCTGGGCGTGCGGGCAAGTCAAGCACCAGCTTATCCCGTAGTCACCGTGCCCGAAAAGCGCTTCTCCCTTCCCCAGCAGTCTTCTGAGACCTGCTGGTGAAAAGCCATAGAAGGCAACAATCAAAATGTCTTCTTCAGGGAGGAGTTTCTCTGAGAATTCGAAGTTTTTACCTTCTCCAACTTTGAAAACGTTCCTATTCCATTCGGAATGATAAAGTTCCACCTTTGCTTTTCTTGACTTCGAAGATTTGAGTAGACGTTTCGCTTACAGTTTTGCCACTCCCTCTAAAATTGAGGTGGGCAGCGTTCCCGTTAAATGTAGCATGGATGTCTCCATTACCAACAACCTCTCCTTTGGCATCCATGAAGAGCAGCAGAACGTCTTCGTAGGGCTTACTTTTTATTCTGATAGCAGGGAATTTTATTATTCCTGAATCGTCGTTGGCAACAGATACAACAAAAGGTCCACTGGGGAGGGCTATAGTGCTTGACTCTTCCGAATGCTGTGGTGTGAAGCTCGGGTACGTATGGTAGTTTCTTGCATTGCTTCCAGCCCTCCAGACTCCTGTACAGACGTACTCACCCACTTCGTATCTGACTGTTGTTGGTAGCACGACCTTGTCGGAGATTACAGCGTCTCTAAGAAAAGCTGAGATGCGTCTCTTCGACTTGTTTATGTGAAAAAGATTTATGATGAGCCCTGCGACGAAGAGAACCAGCACCCATGAGTAAATTACCTTTGCGGGTATATCTGCGGACATTATTTCTGCTCTCATTCCAATGAATAGTAGCAGCGCTATTATTGCGGAGAACACAAGAGTCACTTTTAAAGGTGATGGTGGGCGATATACCATCACTTTCATCTCGTCACCTACCACTTGGCTTAGTTTAAGACAGACGTATGTTCACGCTAATTTTAAAGAGTATATAATATTTTTTCTTTCAGCTTATGAAAACTCTTTTTGTGTAGTAAACTTTAGTAGAATGCTTGTATTGCCACTCGTTTCCTCAGCAAGTCTGTCAATTCTTTTGCTTCTCCTTCTTGAAAGGCAATTGGTGAGGGGCTTTACATTATATTCGAAAGCTCCATTTTCCGAGAAATCTTATCTTGATTTTATTGGTCTCCAAGAAGTTGATAAACTTCAAAATTGGATATACAAGCTCCAAAACTTTTTGCCAGCAGCTGAAACGAGATTGTGAGCATTTCAAACGATTTCATTCTTAAATACGGACCGCTTCCTAACGATGCTCTTATTTTGGCAGCATACAAGCATTACGAATTAGATGCACTGGTAAGTCTTGATGCTGACTGCGAATAAGCTTGCAGAAGTGAGAATGTAGCTCGGATGCTGACTGAAATAGGTGACGCAATCAGGCTGCCAATTGGAGCGTAGTTCTCCTATTTGCAAGCTGTCTAGCTATACTCGATACATTCATCCTAAACCGAAATGTTGATATTTTTTCTCGTGAAATAAAAAGCATGAGAATTTTTATCCGGGATGATGGAGCACTTGTCATCAGGTTAAAGGATGAGAGTGCTCCCTACTACGATGACTATTTCCACCATAATAATGAGATAAGTCGAGGGATACACAGAGCGTGGATCTATCCCTACTATTCTGAGAAAGGTGAACTCGCAGAAATTGTAATTTACATTTCTCCCCTATATACGCCCTCTTTTAGAGAAAGCACGGATTTTCATCCAGAGATTGAAGTTCCAGAAAAATTGCCTTGGAGGAATTATGTATTTACTTTCTACAGTGACTTCGGAATCGAAAAGGCATGTGCAAATCACTTCAACGAATTACACGATATAGACGACCGCTTTATTTACTGCGTTGGATTGGTGGTAGAGAGAAGAGATGGGAAAGAAATGAACTCATACGAAATCCGAGACCTAAGAAAAGCATTATACAATCGCATTATACAATCGTGCAGTAGAATGGTTTTCGGAAGCTGACGCCTTTTATGACTGGGGGATTAAAAGTGTCTATTTTAACAGAAAACTCTTCTTCTGGAAAGTTAAGGAAAGGTACTATCCCGAGTCTTTGGAGGAATTTAAGAAAAATATGGTCGAGATGGTTAAACACATTTATGGGGAGGATTATGTCGTCAATGAAACAACCGTTGACGGTTTAGATGGAAGATATCTACTTCTCAAGATTGTTGTTGGAGACAGAACACACTGCATCGATTGTCTGGCAAATGAAGAGAGCTTCTCTGAAGAGTATGAGGGGTTACGTTACGATGATGTAGTTAGAATCTGTAAAAAACTGATTGATAATTCATATCAAATCAGACCTTTGTTTTTTATGATTTGTTACCCGAAGAGGAAAGGACAAAGCTTAACGAGTGGGCGAAGGAGAACGGTATCGAAATTAAGGACATGCTGGAGTTTATATCCTGGTTTTACATGCAACAGGCAGAGATGAACGATATTCTTGCACGAGAAAATCCGGATGAATGGAGGAAACTGCTTGCAAAGATTTTTCCAGATTTTGTATACTAAATTTTTAGGATTAATAGTCACAAACTTCTCAAAGTCACAAACAACCATCCTTCAAATCCAAACGCCCAAACCTTAAATAGCAAATCGCCCATCGAGAACCAATGCCCCTCAGAATTGCTGTGGTTGACAGAGACCGCTGCCAGCCGAAGAAATGCGGCCATGAGTGCGTGAAGTACTGTCCCCGCGTTAGAACGGGAGACGAGACGGTAAAGATAGAGGACAAGGCCGTGATATCGGAAAACCTCTGCGTTGGATGTGGAATCTGCGTCAAAAAGTGTCCCATGCACGCTATATGGATTGTTGGACTCCCAGAAGAGCTTGAAGGCAGAGAGGTGCACCGCTACGGCAAGAACGGCTTTGTCCTGTACAACCTCCCCATCCCCAGAAAGGGGTATGTGGTCGGCATTCTCGGACCCAACGGCACAGGAAAAAGCACGGCAATCAAAATTCTTTCAGGACAGCTTAAACCCAACCTCGGCAAGGAGGATGCGAGCTGGGAAGAAATCTTTGACAGGTTCGCTGGCACAGAGCTTCTGGACTACCTGAAAGGAGTAAAGGAGGGGGCAGTCAAAGTAAGCCAGAAGCCACAGTACATCGAAGCAATCCCCAAAGTTTACAGCGGAAAGGCCATAGAATTGCTCAAGAGAGTGGATGAGAGGGGAATGCTTGATGAGGTGATAGCGAAGCTCGGCCTTGAGGAGGCTGTGAAGAGGGAAGTAAAGGATTTGAGCGGTGGTGAGCTTCAGCGCCTCGCCATTGCTGCTTGCATTTTGAGAGAAGCTGACTTCTACTTCTTCGATGAGGTTACCAGCTACCTCGACATCTACCAGCGCATTGCTGTAGCAGGAGTGATAAGGGAACTCGCAGCAGAAAAAACGGTTATGATTGTGGAGCACGACCTTGCAATCCTCGACATGCTAGCAGACTTCGTCCACATAACCTACGGCACTCCTGGAGTTTTCGGAGTTGTCACCAACGCGAAGGGGGCGAGAGTGGGCATTAACCAGTACCTGAGAGGTTATCTGGCTGAGGAGAACATAAGAATTAGAGACAAGCCCATAGAATTCGAGGTTTTCCAGCCGAGGGAGAGCGTTGGAGAGCAAGTGCTGGTGGAATACCCATCTTTCACGAAAACCTACGAGGGTTTCAAGCTTGAAGTTGAGGGGGAGAGATTTACCAGGGCGAGGTTCTGGGTGTTGTGGGGTCAAACGCAACGGGCAAGTCAACCTTCGTTAAGGTTCTGGCTGGAGTTATTGAGGATGATGAAAAGAAGGTAAGGCTGGATGTAAAGGTCAGCTACAAGCCCCAGTATGTCAAAGCAGACGTGAACATGCAGGTCGGGATGTTTTTGCGAAAGATAAACCCCATGATAGACAGTTCCTACTACAAGACCGAGTTCATCAAGCCTCTCATGCTTGAGAACCTCATGGACCGCAACCTCGACGACTTGAGCGGAGGAGAGTTGCAGAGAGTTGCCATTGTGGCGTGTCTGCTTAGAGATGCTGATCTCTACCTCCTCGACGAGCCCTCAGCCCACCTCGATGTGGAGCAGAGAACTGAGGCTGCAAGAGTGATAAGGAGGTTTGCTCTCAACACAGGCAAGAGTGTGCTTGTCGTAGATCACGACATCTACCTCATCGACATGGTGAGTGACAGGCTGCTCGTCTTTGAAGGTCAGCCAGGAAAGCACGGCATTGCGAGAAAGCCGAGAGGAATGAGGGAGGGGATGAACCTCTTCCTTTCCAGGCTTGGAATAACCTTCAGGAGGGATGAGGAGACGAAGAGGCCGAGGGTCAACAAGCCAGATTCGAGGCTGGACAGGGAGCAGAGGGCTGCTGGGGAATACTACTATTATTTTTGACACAGTAAAACTTATAAGAACCTCAAAAATTTTTTACATGAAGCTTTTTCACAGAATCACCATTTCGCTCACGGATGAGGAAATGAATCTCATCGAGGAGCTAAGGAGGGACAGCGGCGACAGTCTGAGCAAAATTTTCAGAGAATCGCTTCAGATTTACTACAATTTAATCAAGGCATCCAAGGCTGCGGGAGTGGATTTCAGAAAGTACTTCAGCAACGTGAATCGGCTCGCCTTTCACATTCACGGTGTTGAGCAGAAGCAGTTTGCCGTCATCGACAAGGAAATTTACAGGGTTTTGCTGAAAAAGCTTCAGGAAAAGGTCCCACCAGAAAGCATAGAGAATGACGAGGAGTTCAAATCCGCCATGTCCGGACTCGTAAAGCTTTTCGAGGTTACAAGGGACTGGGAGAATTTCACAGAAACTGAGAAGGTTGAAGAAATCCTTTCCACTCTCGAATTTGCCGGAGCAGGTACTTACGCCAAGATAGGTGATGGTGAGTACATTTTCAACACTTATGCGGAATCCACAGCTATAACAAAGCTGATACTCTCCTCAATTTTCTCATCTGCTGGAATAAAGGTGGCGATCGACTACGCTCCCGGAAAAATTTTCGTGAGACTGTAGTCCACTATTTTTAACTTGTAATCAAATAATTTTGTTATGAACTCCTTCATAACAGAACTTATCTTTTGAGACCCCTTTAACAAAATTGGAGGTGTTGAAATGGCAGATGTTAGAGAAGAGTTCGTACAGGCCTTGGCAGACCTTGACGAGGCAAAAACCATAGAGCTAACTAAAAAAAGAGTAGAGAGTGGAGAAGATCCCTTCGCCATCCTCGAAGATGTTAGAAAGGCCACCGACATAATCGGCAAGAGATTCGAAGAGGGCAGGTACTTCGTCTCTGATCTCATCATGGCTGGAGAAATTCTGAAACAGATAATGGAAATCCTGAGACCTTTACTGGGAGAGAAGAAGGCAGAGAGCAAGGGCAAAGTGGTGATAGGCACGGTTGAGGGAGATGTGCACGACATAGGCAAGAACATAGTAATAGCCTGCTTGAGGCTGAGGGGTTTGAAGTTATTGACCTAGGCGTGGATCAACCCCCAGAGGCCTTCGTTGAGGCTGTGAAAAAGTATAACCCGGACGTTGTTGGACTCTCAGGTTTGCTTACAGAAGCCATAGAGAGCATGAAGAAGACCGTGGAGACTCTCCGCAATGCTGGCTATAAAGGCAAGATCATCATAGGAGGAGGAAGGACAAGCGAGGAGGCTAAGGAATACACCGGCGCTGATGACTGGGCGGATGATGCTGCAGTTGGTGTGAGGAAGATAAAGGCCCTTGTGGGGGTGGAGTAGATGGACGAGAAAACCCTCCAGCTCCTGGAGGAGAGGAGGCAGAGAATAGAGGATGTTGTAAAAGGAAAAGAGCCTGATAGAGTTCCGGTAACCGGTGCAACGACAGTTTGGCATGGAACTTATGCTGGATACACTGCGGAGGAAGTGCTTTTCGACTACGAGAAGTCCAAGGACGCATGGCTTAAGGTGGCAAGAGACTTTGATTTCGACACATTTACAGTCATTGCAGGACTTGAAGGGATGATTTACACTGTGGCAATGCTGGAACAGCCAGATATGTCTGCTGCGGCAAGATTCATCCTTGGTCCTACTCATCTTGCGCTTCAGGATGTTTACACCAAATGGCCCGGTGTTGAGCTTGATGAAAACGCACATCCACAGTTTATAGGCAAGGAAATAATGAAGGTAGAGGAGTATGACCAACTTATCGAGAATCCGCTTGAGTTCATAAACAAGGTTGCGATGCCGAGAATAAACAAGAAGCTTGCAAATGTGGGTTCTGCAGAATACAATGCGGCACTGGCAAAATACGGGGCAGAGCTGGCAAGATTCGGAGCATTCATGGCTGACGTTTCAGCTGAACTTGCAAAAATAGGCTATCCAACGTTCCCCATGTCATGGGCCTACGCTCCTCTCGATCTGATAAGCGACTTCCTGAGAGACATAAAGAACATGGTGATGGACCTCTACAGGTATCCGGATAAGGTCAAAGAAGCGGTTGAGGCCGTAAAGCCACTTATACTGAAGGCAGCTGAGATTTCAGCTCCACCGAAAGAAGTCAGAAAGCAGATTTTCGGAACAGATGTTGTAGAGTGTTTCTATCCACTCCATCTGAATGAGTATCTCAACCCCAAGCTCTACAACGAGTTTTACTGGCCTTCTTTGAACGAACTCTTCCACAAAGTTGCAGATATGGGACAGGTGAACTTCGTTCTCTTCGAGGGCAGGCATGATGCACACCTCGAAACACTGCTCGAAGCTCCTAAGGGTAAAGTGGTTGGCGTGTTCGAGAAAACTGATCCAAGAAAGGTCAGGGAGGTGCTTGGAGACCACGTTATCCTTGTCTCTGGCCCACCGAACTCTCTGCTGATAGGAGGAACTCCTCAGAAGGTCGAGGACTTCATGAAGAGCCTGCTGGAGGACTGCAAGGAAGGCGGAATGATGATCTGGCCGGGAGTTGACGGCGGAATATCGAGGGATGCGAAGCCCGAGAACGTGAAAGCTGTTATTGATGCAGTTAAGAAGTACGGAAAGTACTGAATTTTTTTATTTTTTTGGTGGTGCAATGCTGAGCATCGAAAGACGCTACATTTATCCGATTTCGGCAGCTGTTCTGGCTCTGTTCTCGATGTTCATTCTGATATGGAGTCAGTTTTACCCTTACATTATGGAAAAATATGGTTTAACGAGCGTTGCACCCGTTGCGTTATCATCCTCAATAATATTTGCATCGGCTCTCTTCTCCCAGATAACAGCTGGATTTATTGCAGACAGACTTGGCCCAAAACCACCACTCGCAATTGCAGGACTTGGAACCCTTCTGGGAATGATAATTATCTCGCTAACGTTTTCTCATGACTCATGGGAAGTTGCGAGGATTTACTGGTATGCCGGAAGTTTTGTGACCGGCATTGGTGCTGGATTTTACATCGGCACATTCCCCGTCGTCCTCGGGAGATGGTTTCCGGAAAGCCCCGGCAAGGCCTTCGGAATCGCAATTTTCGGGCAGAATCTCTCTCCCTTGGTTATGTCCCCTCTGGCAGCCTACCTGGTATCTCGCGTTGGTTTGAGCAACACGTTTGTTACGATCGGAATTTTGGTGTTCGTTCTGCTTTACTTAATTGGTTTTGCATTCTGGAAAGTTCCTCCGGCGGAAAGAAGGGAGGGGTACGATTTCACGCTCAAACAAGCGATCAGAGACAGGAGATTCTGGATACTCTTTACCGTAATGTACTCTACTGCCTTCGGATGGTTTCTGATCCTGCTGAACATAGCCACAATAATCGTGGAGGGTCTAGTGGATCTGGCTGGAATGAATGCCGAATACGTGCTCGGGACCTTCGTTCCCATGTTCATGGGAGTAACGGCGATAGGAAACGCGTTTGGAGGGCTAATCTGGGGCTTTGTGAACGACAGAATAGGTGGCCCGATGAGAACTCTTCCAATAGTTTATTCCGTTGGAGGTGTTGCGATAGTTCTCTTAATGCTAACCTACGCAGAGCCCCTCCTGCTACTGCCGGTGGGCTTCATTCTGTACTTTGCTCTCGGCGGCGAGCCCACGATCCACTTCTCAGCCGTTCCGACATTCTTCGGAAGGGAGGCTATAGGTAGAATAACGACGATACTCAACACCTCTGTCTTCACATCAGCAATAGTAGGTCCTTACATAGGCGCTTATCTGAAGGACGTTACAGGCACGTATCTCACCGCTTTGATGCTTGCAGCAATTTTGCACTTCTTTGCGACAGCAGTCGTTCTGATTGGTAAAAAATATGCAGGAGGTGGTGTTAATGTTCAAGTTCGAGAACCAGAAAGTGTTTGAGATAGGAGGAGTTAAAATTGGAGGAGAGGTTGGAGAGAATCCGACGGTGCTGATAGGAAGCATCTTTTACGGAAAGCACAAAATCGTGGAGGACGAGAAAAAGGGACTGTTCGACAGGGAGAAGGCAGAGGCAATAATAAAGGAGATGGAGGAGCTTAGCGACAAAACTGGCAATCCCGGACTTCTTGACGTTGTAGGGATGAGTGAGGAGGCCATTGTCAGGTACATTGACTTTGTTGCAGATGTAACTGAGAAGCCTTTCCTGATCGATTCTGCGATTGCTGACATCAAGCTTGCTGGAGTCAAGCACGCTGATGAAGTGGGGCTTTCGGACAGAGTCATTTACAATTCCATCTCCCCAGAATCCAAGGATGCCGAGATAGAGGCGCTAGCGAACAGCAAAGTTGAGGCAGCGGTTGTTCTGACCTACACCTACAACGTTATCAGCAGCTCGGCAAGGCTTCAAGCGCTCGAAAAAGTAATGCCGAAGGTGGAAAAGGCAGGAATAACGAAGCCAATCGTTGACACCTTTGTAATGGACGTTCCGAGTTTGCCTGCAGCCGCCAAGGCTGGAATAGAGATAAAGCGCAAGTATGGCCTTCCGACAGGTTCTGGAGCGCACAACGCGATTGGAAGCTGGAAGGGATTCAGAAACATGTTCGGAAAGGATGCGGAGAAGGCTGCAACAATAGTTGCGGTAACAATGCAGATCATACTCGGCTCCGACTTCGTCCTCTACGGCCCGGTCGAGGACTGCAAGGAGGTTTTTCCCGCGATGTTCACAATCGATACAGCATATAAATACTTTAGACGAACAAAGGACTGGATAGAGATGGTGTAAGATGGTTTCGGTAACGTTCGAACCAGCGGGAAAGAAGGTAGAGGATGAGCCGGATACAATCCTCGAGATAGCGAGGAGAAATGGGGTGCTTATCAGGTCTGATTGTGGTGGCAAGGGAGTTTGCGGGAAGTGCAAGGTAGTCGTTGTTGACTTCAGAGGCAGCCTGAGCGAGGTTACTGAGCAGGAGAGAAAGCATCTGACAGAGGATGAGCTCAGCAGAGGATACAGGCTTGCCTGTCAGGCAAAGATAGTGGATGGGAGAGCGACGATTTTCATTCCCCCGGAGAGCAAGCTTGAGAGAAGGAAGGTTGCTGGGATTACAATCGAGAAGGAAGTAGAGCTAACGCCAGCGGTCAGGAAAGTCTTCGCAGAAATCGAACCTCCGAGCATTGAAGACCAGACTCCTGACTACGAGAGACTGGCGAGAGTTCTGGCGAGTTCAGCGTCGACCTGGAAACACTTTCGAACATGCCGGGAGTTCTGAGGGATGCTGACTGGAAGATAACCGCCACCTTCTGGAAAGACCGCCTGGTGGACATAGAAGCCGGAAACACGAGTGACAAGAGCTATGGCGTGGCTGTTGACATTGGGTCATCCAAAATAATATGCCACCTTATCGACCTTAAAACTGGAAAAACGATTGCAACGGGCTACTCTGACAATCCCCAGGTTGCTTACGGAGAAGACATAGTTTCTAGAATCACCTACGCGTCAAAGGGTGAGGAAAACAGAAAGAGGCTGAAGATGGTCGTTGTGGAGACGATAAACCAGATAATAGCGGAGCTATGCAGTGAAAGCGGTGTTGATCTCAGGCATATCTACGAGGTTATGGTGGTTGGCAACTCTGTGATGCACCACCTATTTTTCGGCATAGATCCGAAGTTCATTGGTGTCTCGCCCTTCACTCCTGCCGTCAGAAGGGGCGTGAGCTTTCCTGCCAGAGATGTGGGAGTAAGGATAAACGAGAAAGGTTTCGTCAGCTCGTTACCTTTAGTTGCGGGTTTCGTTGGAGCGGATGCGGTTGCAAATATAGCCATAACGGGAATACACAAATCCGAAGAGGTTTCAATGGTCATAGACATTGGCACGAATACAGAAATTGTCATCGGGAACAGGGAGAAGCTCGGAGTTTGCTCCGCTCCATCAGGCCCAGCTTTCGAGGGAGCGCACATAACCTTCGGCATGAAGGCCATAAGCGGAGCGATAGACTCAGTTAAGATAGAAGGGAATGAGGTGAAGTACACCACAATCGACAATGGAAAGCCGAAGGGACTTTGCGGAACCGGGCTTATTGACCTCATCGCAGAGCTTTATAGAAACGGAATAATCAACAGAAATGGCAAATTCGTTAAGGATCATGAGAGGATAGTCGTGGAAAAGGTTCCAAAATTTGTTGTTGCAAAAGCGGAGGAGACCGAGTTCGGAAAGCCCATAACGGTTAGCGAGAAGGACATAAACGAGCTTCTGATGGCAAAGGGAGCGATAAAGTCAGGATGGATGATTCTTTCGGAGAAGCTGGGGATAGTCCCGGATCAGATCGAGAGGATTTATCTTGCAGGGTCATTCGGCAAGCACATCAATGTCGAGAACGCGAAACTAATAGGCCTCCTCCCACCGATTTCCAGCGAGAGAATTACCTTCGCTGGCGACACAGCAGTTGGTGGAGCTAAGATGGCTCTGAAGTCCGTAAAGGTAAGGGAAGAGATGGAAGAGGTCGTGAGAAGGCTGAAGTACGTTGAACTTTCCGTCGAGAAAAACTTTTACAGTGTTTTTGTCAGAGCGATACCCATTTAATTAGCATTTATTTTTCAGCTTTTTTAATAGATGGAGTTTTAATAGATGGAGTTAATACAAAGACAGAGTCTTTTTGAGCAAACACTGGGATTTCAGGATGAAGAGCTTTGTCGTTAAATCTGAAATGAGCGTTGGCCAAACTTGACTTCGTCAACGAAGATTAAAAGTGAAACCAATGTGCGAATCACGAATATTTTTCAATTATTTCTCTAAAGGCATTCAGAACATAGTCTATCTCCTCCTCTTTCAGCCCGTAGGTAGAGAGCTTGAAGTATCTTGTTAGACCGGGCTTTATGCGTGAATCCTCTTCGACTTTAGCTCTCTGTACAGGAAAAACCTTCCTCCCTTGGCCTTTTTTGAAATCTCGTAGAGGTTCTCAGCGTGGAAAAACATCAGGTCGTGTTTGTGGGGCTTCTCGCCAAGCTGTCTGATTCCAAGCTCCTCCATCCCATCGGCAAACCTCCTCGCCTTTTCAACCTCCTCTGCCCACAGCTTAACCCTCTCCCTTACATGCGGGAAGGAGGCCATCAGCGTAATTATCGTCGCTCCCCTCGCAGTGCAGCCCAGAAGCTCAACTTCCTTGTTCTTGTACTTCTTGGACTTTCTCAGCACAACATCTGCCCACTCCTCCTTCATGCCCAAAACACCCACTGGTCCGCTGGCAGCCATGCTCTTGTGCCCGCTTCCGACAATAAAGTCGGCTCCAATCTCCTTCAGGCTTACAGGCATCCTGCCAACCGCATATGCCCCATTAACGAGGAGCGGGACATCATAACCAGCACAAATTTCTGCAATTTTTTTAACGTCAGGCAGATTTCCGTAATTACCGTCAGGGTAGGTTATGAGAGCAAGAACAACTTCACCCTTTTTCTTTGTTTCCTCTATTGTCTGGGCAAAGTTTTCGGGAGTTATGAAGTAGTCAGGATAGTCTGTTTTAGGGACTAAGGCAACGTTGAGTCCAGCCCTCTCAGCAGCGACGTAGCTTGAGTAGTGGCAGTTGGAGTCCATGACGATCCACGCGTCCTTTTTTGCCAAAGAATGTATTACGGCAAACTTTGCCTCCCTTGCTCCGTTTGTCACTCTCGCAACATCGCAGCCAAGAAACTCTGGAAGCTGCTTGTGGACGAATTCGTAAATGGGCGGGGTTTTTATTTCATCAAGCCTCCCGGTTGTGCAGAAGTCACAAACGCTGTAGCCATCCCCCATTCCAGCAGTGCTCTTCTCGCATCTTCGGTTAGCTTTCCACCAGTCTGGAGCGGGTCGATGTTTATGAAGTCCTTTGTCTCCCTTTTGAACATACCTCTGGAAAACTCCGAAGTTAAAAAAAGTTTAGCATGTAAGGTGGGCAGCGAGAACGACCTTTTTGCCGGCCTTAAGCAGTTTGTTGTAGGTTCTCACCGCATCTTCAGTCTTTTCGACCACAACCTCTATGCCCCTCTCCCTGAGCTTTTCAACAACAGCGCTGTCAACAACAACCCTCCCATTCGCTCCGGTACCAAAAACCACAATTTCAGGCTGGAGGTTCAGAATATCCTCTATGTCCTCAAGAACCACCCTATGCCCTTCTTTCCTCCACCAGTTCTCTTTCAGATATTCTGGGCCGAGAATGACATCAGAAGTGTACTCCCTACCACCAATTCTGATTCTGCCGAAGGAGTATGACTCAACTTCCATGGAAAACAGTACCTCTCACTGAATTTCTCCCTTACTCTTGGCCCTCGCTGCAATTACCTCCATAACAATTTTTGCAGCAAGTGTTTGTGTAACCTTGTTCGAGTCGGGAACAACTTCAACAACGTCAAAACCAACAACTCTGTCTGCAACTTCTGCAAAAAACCTCAAAAAGTCCATCGGAGCGAGACCAAATGGTTCAGGTGTGGAAACACCAGGAGCAAATGCTGGGTCGAAAGCATCCATGTCGAGAGAGACGTAAATTCTGTCAAATCTCTCCACAACTTCAACAGCCCTTTCAACCTCAAAATCCCACGAGAAAAGGAATTCTATCCCTTCTCTCTCTGCAAACCTCCTCTCCTCCTTTGTGCCGCTCCTGACACCAAATATGACGACGTGCATTCCACTCTCGTAAACCCTTCTCGCAGTGCAGGCGTGGTTATATCTGTCTCCGTCAAATTTATCCCTCAAGTCGAAATGCGCATCGAAAGAGACGAAGCAGCAGTTTCTGAATTTTCTGGTGGCTGCGTAGCTGACCGAGTGCTCACCTCCCAGCGCTATAGGAAAAGCCCTTAATTTATCCGTAAACTCCCTTGTTCTCTCAACTATTTGCCCAAAACTGCCGTCACAGTTTACATTTCCTGCATCACTTACCTTCAGAAAAGAAAGCTCGACGTCAAACAAATTGGAGTAGGATTCGAGGTTCCAGCTTGCCTCTCTTATGGCATTGGGAGCAAAACGGGAACCGGGCTTGAAGGACTGGGTAGCGTCGTAGGGGATACCGTAAATTACATACTCCGCTTCCTCAGCGTTGCAATTGGAAATTGAAAAGTAGGAGTCGATGTGCATTAAGCCATTCTTTCAATTTTCCTCTTTCCGAGGGATTCAAGGTAGATGACTTCCTTCCCCTGCTCCATTTTGTCCTTTAGCTCGTCTGGAACTTCCAGCTCGAAGGTTTCGTAGGTTTCGAGGTCCATGAGCTGAGCCACTCCGCCTGTAACGCTGATTATCTGTGCCCTCTTCCTCTCTACTATTGGAACGTAAATCTTGGCAGTCACAGGCTGCACTATGCTCCTCTTCTGTGAATCGAAGATGCCTATAGCATCAATCCTGGCCTTGGCTGCACCATGCTTTCCGGGCTTGCTTACAGATATGCTGAGAATCTCGCAGGGCTCATCATCGATGACCACGTAACCTCCCTCTCTAAGCTGCCTCACTTCAACCTGCTGCTTCATACCTTCCTGCCTAATTTTGCGTTAATTTAAATTTTTCTGAAGAAGATTTAAAAATGGTGGTGATAATAAAAGACATGATTCTCGCGAAAATCAGACGGCTGGTTCTGTTTTACCTCATGGTGGTTTCAGGAATTGTAATTGCCTTTACCGGAATCCTGCTCTACCTTTGGCCTCACGGGCCGAAATCCGGGCAGTTAGTAATTCTCGGATTTCAGAAGACTTTCTGGCAGGATGTTCACACCTACGCGGCAGTTTTCGGAGTTGTGGTAATTCTGCTCCACCTGATTGAGAACAGAAGGTGCGTGAGGCTCTACATAAGGGAGACTTTAAAAGGTGTTTAGTCATGCCAGCTTCATGGCTGCCTCGACGGCATCAATTACACTTTTTCCGGGTTTAATTGTTATCACAGGCACGTCGACGATCTTCTCAGCCAAGCTGCTGAGTATAGGAGCACAAACTATTGCCTTAGCACCGTCCTTCTCAGCCTCACAACCGCAACTATTGCATCTTCAAGAGTCGATACGGGGTAAACTCTGACCTCTTCTCCAAATTTGAGCTCTTCAAGGACGTATCTTGCTGCAATCAACGCTACGAACCTCTTTTTTTCGTACAGCGCTGAGAAAATCCTCGCTATGTTGTCATATCTGGGCTTGCTACCCTTTAAAATCTTGTAGAGCGAGGATAGAGGAATATTTGCTCTCTTTGCGAATTCTGAGGGATGCATCCCCTTCTCTTCGAGCAATTTCTGGAGGCACTCTCCAAAGTCCTCCCCTCTCGCAATGCATTCGGCAAGGCGGTATATCATAACCATAAAAGAGCATAATTCTTTTAAATTTTTCTGTTTTGGATATTTCTTTTTCAAAAGGGAAACCTTAAAATTTCCGCTTGACCTACGCATCTTATGAAGAGGTTGCTGATTCTGCTGATCGTCTCAGCACTCATGCTTTCCGGCTGCTCACAGGTTGAGGACGGAAAGGTGAAAGTCGTTACGATGTCTCCGAGGGATATGGTTGAACAGCTGAAACTCGGCGAAATTGACGCCTTCATAGCCTGGGAACCCTTCGTAAGTGAAGCGGTTGTTAACGGCTACGGTAAAATCGTTGCTACCTCAGCTGACATATGGCCGAATCATCCGTGCTGCGTCGTTGCGACAGCCAATAAAGATGAAGAGCTCGTTACAGCGATAGTCTGGGCACACGTGAAAGCTACGAGGTTCATAAACGACCCTGAAAACAGAGAGAAGGTGATACAGTATGCTATGGAGTTCACAGGCAAGGGCAGGGAGGTGGTTGAGGAAGCTCTGTCAAGGATAAAGTACGTTGAGTATCCGGATGAAGAAGAGTTCTTGAAGTACTACGAAAACTTAAAGAAAGGAGGGTACCTTAAAAAGGATGTTAAGGAGCTTGGTTACGAAAGTGAGGATGAGTTCTTCCACGATTTTCTCTACAAGGACATCTATAGTTACGTAGCCAGCAGGCTTGCTGAAAATGAAAGCTGGATGCCGGAAACTGTGGACAGGGCTGTCAGAATGGGATACCTTACAGCAGACCTCCACCAGCTAGCCTTCTATGTGGCGTTGAAAGAAGGCTACTACGAGCAGGTGGGGCTGAAGGTTGAACCCAAGGAGTTTGCCAACGGTGTGATGGAGATGGAGGGATTCAAGAATGGGGAAATCGACGCGGGTTATCTTGGAAGCGCGCCTGCAACACTGAAGAGGGTAAACGATGACATCAGAATCAGCATAATTGCGGGAGCAAACAGCGAGGGTTCTGCAATTGTGGCAAAGGATGTGAAAAGTGTAGCGGAGCTTGCGGGAAAGAAGGTGGCAATACCCGGCTTCGGAACGGTCCAGGACTTTCTGCTTCGGATGGTGGTGGAAAAGGCTGGATTGGAGATAACAACATGAGGCTGAAGGGTGCAGCTATCCTAATTTTTCTTTGGTATCTGATTTCCGCTTTAACCGACCTGCCCTACCCCCACGAAGTTGCCGAAGTCTTCTTTTTCTTGCTTTTCAACTCTGAGCCAGTTTTAGGTAAAAACTCTCGTTCAGCACGCAGTTGCAAGTCTTTTTAGAGTTCTTGCAGCCTCCTTTCTAGCATTCTCTGTTGCAATTCCTCTCGGAATAATTTCTGGATGGAACAGGACATTTATGGAAGTTATAGCACCAGCAGTTGAGGCCCTCCGCCCTATCCCTCCTTTGGCCTGGATTCCTCTGGCTTACGTAATCTTCGCTCCACTGCCAAACACAGTTCAGATTTCGCAGATTTTCATAGTCTTTGTTGGAGCGTTCTTCCCGTGCTTCATCTCCGTCTTTGATTACTCCCGTAACGTCCCTAGGGAGCTTTTGGAGATGGCTAAAGTATTCAGGGCTCCAGAAAGACTAATACTGACGGACATAGTCCTTCCTCACTCGCTGCAGGGAATTATGAGCGGTATCAGAATCGGTCTTGGTGTGGGGTGGATGAGCATAATTGCCGCGGAGATGATTGCCACATCTGGAGAGGGATTGGGGTATTTCATAATGGTTATGTACGAGGTCGGTGGGAGGACTGCGGAAATTGTAGCTGGCATGGCGATGATTGGAATCATTGGGTACATGATGAACTGGCTGCTCCTGAAGGCTGAGAAATGGGTGATGCCGTGGCGCTAATTGTTGAGGGATTGAAGAAAAGCTATGGGAACTTAAGAGTCCTTGATGGAGTTACGTTTAGTGTTGAGAAGGGAGAGTTCGTCTGCCTTATTGGGGAGAGCGGTTGCGGTAAAACGACCATATTGAAGATAATTGCAGGTCTGGAAAGACCCGATGAAGGGAGGGTGGAGTTTAAAGGCGTGGAGAGAATGGGCTTCGTTTTTCAGGATGACAGGCTTTTGCCATGGAAGACTGTTTACGGTAACATCTTCTTTGCTCTGAAAGCATCGTGGGATCGAGGATGGAAGGGTTGTGAGTAAGATTATAGACGTCGTGGGGCTTGTTGGGTTTGAGAACTACTATCCAAAACAGCTCAGCGGAGGGATGAGGCAGAGAGTAGGGATTGCAAGGGCGTTAGCAGTAAATCCTGATCTGCTGCTCATGGATGAGCCCTTTGCCAGCCTCGATGCGAGGACCAGAGAAAGAATGCAGGAGGAGCTCCTGAGAATTGTTGAAGGGAAAACGGTAGTTTTTGTGACCCACAGCATTGACGAAGCTGTTTATTTAGCCGACAGAATAGTTGTGCTCTCTCAGAGACCATCAAAGGTTCTTAGAATTGTTGAAGTAGGCTTTGAAAAGCCGAGGGACAGAAATTCCGATGAGTTTGTTGAGATAAGGAAAGAAATTTACAGCGCTCTCAAACCTTAATCATGAGGAAGTTGCTTGCCATTGCAATCATCGCAGCAGTTTCAACCATTCTCCTCTCTCTTGCTTATCAGGAGGATCACCTCTTTACTTCTGGAAGTCCTGTCGTTCCGAAACCATAAATTATGGCATCTATGGAAGATGTAGGAGTATGGATATTAAAGGTTGCTTACAGCTGAAGCAAAAATAACCTTTTTAATACCACTGGCTGTTCAGGTTTCATGCTTCCTGCTAAATACTCACCGAAGGATGTGGAATCTGAAATTTTCAAATTCTGGGAGGATAATGAAATCTACAGGAAGGTTAAGGAGAAGGGAGGTAGGAAATTTTACTTCGTTGACGGTCCTCCCTACACAACGGGAAGGATTCATCTCGGAACTGCGTGGAATAAAGTTCTGAAGGACACGATTCTTCGCTACAAGAGGATGATGGGCTTCGCACCGACAGACACCCCAGGCTGGGACATGCATGGCCTGCCAATAGAGGTTAAGGTAGAGCAGGAACTGGGATTCAGAACAAAGAGGGACATAGAGAGCTTTGGCATTGACAAATTCATCGAGAAATGCATGAACTATGCTCTGGCCAACAAAGATGCAATGACTGAGCAGTTCAAAAACCTTGCCGTGTGGATGGACTGGGAGAGGCCATACATGACCATTAAGGCAGAGTACATGAACGCTGCGTGGTTTGCCATTAAAAAGGCCCACGAGAGGGGATTGCTTGAGAGGAAGAAGATGGTTGTCAACTGGTGCTACCGCTGTGAAACGGCTCTGGCAGATGCTGAGGTCGAGTACTGGGATGAAGAGGACCCATCAATCTACGTGAAGTTTCCTGTGAAAGGGCAGAAGGACACCTACATCGTCATCTGGACAACCACACCGTGGACTTTACCAGCAAACATGGCCGTTGCAGTCCACCCCTCGCTTGAGTACGCAAAGTTCAGAGCCGTGAAGAACGGAAAGGTGGAGTACCTGATAATGGCCAAGGAGCTTGCCGACTCCGTTCTGGGGAAGGGAGATTACGACAGCTGGGAGGTTATCGAGACTTACCTTGGTGAAGACCTGGAGGGGCTGGAGTACGAGCACCCTCTTGCTGATGAGGTGCCGCTGCAGAAGAACTGGAAGCATCAGGTTTTCTTCGCCGATTTTGTCACTGCAGAAAACACTGGGTGCGTGCACATAGCTCCGGGCCACGGTGTGGAGGACTATGAGCTTGGGATGGAGAAGGGGCTTGAGGTGTTTAACCCCGTTGATGACAGAGGAGTTTACACTGAGGATGCTGGAAAATACGCAGGAAAGCACGTGAAAGAGGCTAATGATGATATAATTGACGATCTCTACCGCAAAGATTTGCTGCTTGCTGAGGAGAAGATCGTTCACCGCTACGGACACTGCTGGCGCTGCAAAACGCCGATAATTTACCGGGCAACCGAGCAGTGGTTCATCAAGATCTCTGAGCTGAAGGATGAGATGATTGAGGAGATAGACAAAGTCACCTGGATTCCTGAGTGGGCTGGAAGTGCGAGATTCAAGGACTGGGTGAGCAACGCCAAGGACTGGTGCATTAGCAGGCAGCGCTACTGGGGCATCCCAATTCCTGTGTGGATTTGTGAGAATTGCGGGGAGATGAAGGTAGTTGGCAGCATTGAGGAGATTGAATGGGATAGCGACCTTGATTTGCACAGACCCAAGATTGACGCTGTCACCTTCACCTGTCAGTGTGGAGGAGTCATGAGGAGAGTTCCTGATGTCTTTGATGTATGGTTCGACAGTGGTGTTGCAAGCTGGGGAAGCATAGCTTACCCGCTCAAAAGGAGAAGTTCGAAGAGTTATGGCCTGCGGATTTCATTACAGAGGGGCACGACCAGACGAGGGGATGGTTCTACTCCCAGCTTGGAACTTCAGTTGTCTGCTTTGACAGGGCACCTTACAAAGCCGTTTTAATGCACGGCTTCACGCTTGATGAGCAGGGAAGGAAGATGAGCAAGAGCCTTGGCAATGTTGTCGAGCCTGAAGAGGTTGTTAGCCAGATCGGTGTTGATGGTTTCAGGCTATACGTGCTTTACTCAGCTCCCTGGGAGGACCTGAGGTTTAGCTGGGAAGAAGCAAGGAACGTAAACAGAATGCTCAATGTCGTCTGGAATGCAATCAGATTTGCCCACACCTACATGAGCCTTGACAGCTACAGGTTCAGCGAGAAGGGAGAGCTGAAGATTGAGGACAGGTGGATTCTGTCTAGGCTGGAAAGCTTCATCAGGGAGCAAACGAGGCCATGGAAGGATATCAGGTACACAGAGTTGTCAGGGCCTTCTTCGACTTCTTCGTTGAGGACTTCAGCAGGTGGTACATCCAGATTATAAGGCCAAGAGTATGGGAGGAGAGAGATTCGCCTTCAAAGCTCGCAGCGTACTACACAATGTTCAGAGTGATTGACAGAGCTTTGAGGGTTATCGCCCCCTTCGCTCCTCTCATTGCTGAGTGGTTCTACCAGCATGTGATAAAGCAGTTCAGGGAGGGGGAGGAATCCATTTTCATGGAAGAGTATCCCACTGCAGAGGTCGATTTGATTGATGCTGAGCTTGAGGAGGCAATGAAGGTTGTTAAGGACATCGTTGAAGCTGCTGCCAATGCGAGGAACAAGGCAAAGAGGAAGCTGAGATGGCCATTGAGAGAGCTTGTTGTTGAGACAACCAGCGAAAAAGTTAGGAAGGCTGTGGAGATGCTTGAAGAAACAATTCTGAGCCAGTGCAACGTGAAGCAGATTAAGGTCGTGGACAGCTTTGAAAAGGAGATTGAAATCAAGCCGAATTACAAGTACATAGGCCCAATTCTAAAGGACAGGGCTGGAGAATTTGCCAAATACGTGGCGTCGCTCAAGGAGATTCCGGAGAAGCTTGTATTCGATGGAGAGGAGCTTGACCCCAAGCAGGCCATCGTGATTGATTACAAGCTACCTGAAGGGTACGAGTATGGAGAATTTCCTGGGGGAGTGGTATACATTTACAAGGAGCTTGACGAAGAGCTTGTAAGGGAGGCTTTCGCCAGAGAGGTCGTGAGGAGAATTCAGGAGATGAGAAAGGAGCTCGACCTTGATGTGGAGGAGTTCATAGAAACATCATTGGAGATGGATGCTGAGCTCGTTAAAGGCTGGGAAAACTACATAAAGAGCGAGACAAGGTCACAAAAACTGATTTTCGGCAAAGCTGAAGGGTACGTTAGAGAGTGGAATATTGAGGGGAAGAAGGTCAAAATAGGAATAAAAAGGCTCAGCTCCTGACGACCATCATTGCATTTTCGTGATACAGCCTGCAGAATTCCAAAGCTTCCCCCACATTTTTCGTGGGCACAAATCCGAGTCTTCTGCAAGTTCAGGTTAGACATGGGCTAAATCTTAATCTTCTGGCACGGAGTTGCCTTTAACACCTTCTCTAGCTCCTCTGCAACAGCTTTCAAATTGTAATCCCAAATCAAGTGGGCTTCTAATCCCATCCGCTACCAGAGGGTAGGCTGACCTTCATAACTGTATTTAACCAGATAAAATATTAACTTTATTTCAGAAAAACCTTCACCAAAAGTTTATTATTCCAGCAGAGAAGAGAGAGTTCATGTCACTGAAGGAAAAAGTAGAGGAAGTTGTCGAGAAAGACATCAGACCTGCCTTATGAGGGATGGAGGAAACATCGCTGTGATAGACGTTGATGAGAGTTCCGGAACAGTCAAAGTTCAGCTTCTTGGGGCTTGCGGTGGTTGCCCGATGTCGATGATTACACTGACTTCCTTCGTCGAAAGGTACCTCAGAGCCAAGGTTCCTGAAGTGAAGAAGGTCGTGCCAGTCTGATTATGATTAAGCTGGTAGAGCCTCTGAAAAAGCTCATAATTGACGGAGTTGGAGTTAGTGGAGAGGAAGTGGAAGAGCAGCTTTTCGGTGGATTTTGCGAGTGCGGCGGAGTGATGTACCAGAGGTTCTGGTTTACCAGGGATTCCGAAAAAATCCTTGTTTCGGAGTGTGACAAGTGCTGGAAGCACAAGGCAATGATATTTAACTCCCACTCCTTCGTTTCGTATCATAACGTTGAGGTTCTGGGGAAGTACGACTTCGTCGAGCTTTTAAAGGAAATTCTGGGTGAAAAGGAGTTCGAATCGCTCGTCAGAAAGGCAAAAAATGAGGAATTTGACCCTGTTTCATACACAAAGGCTAAAAAAATGTTGACTTCAATGAATCTTGACATCGACGAGATTTTAAACCAGATTCGATGAAGAGCAAGCTGCAGGAAATCAAGGAAAGAATCAAGCTTTACAGCGAAATGACCGATATTGCCTCGGTTTCGAGGCGTTATTTTATAATAGGTTTTTTTGACGGAGTTCTGACAATTCTGGGCCTCATAATCGGTTCTCATCTTTCTGGAGAGATTTCAGCAAGATTGATTATCAGCGCTGGTGTTGCCACAGCCCTTGCACTGGGCATTTCGAGTTCTTGGGGAGCATTCGAGGCTGAGAGGATAGAGCAGAAGATCATGAAGGATCAAAAAGAGAAGGCTCTGCTCGTAAATTCAAGAGAATCAACAATCGACCGTGCCCATCGCTTTGCAGCTTACGTTTCCTCAATTATTCATGGGGTAGCACCAATTATCGGCGCAATCCTGCCCATACTTCCTTACGCCTTCCTCCCGCTTGAAGAGGCCTTTGTACTGGCTGTTGCGATAGGATTTGCAAGTCTCTTTATTCTCGGAGCGGTAATGGGGAAGTCGGCCAAGTTCAATGTCTTCGTGAGCGGTTTTAGGATGTTTCTTGCTGGCGTTTTGACTGCGGTGATAGTAACGATTCTCAGTCCGAGCCACTTTTATCTGAAACAATTTTTTAATTCTGCCCCAAACTTTAGGCTCATGGGAAGAGCGTGGAAATTCGGGGATGACATAGATACTGATGTCATCATACAGGGAAGTATCTGGTAATCAACGAGCCTGAGGAGCTTGCAAAGCACGTCTTTGAGAACTTACGCCCTGAATTTGCAAAGGAAGTCAGGAAAGGAGATTTTGTAGTTGCTGGGGAGAATTTTGGTTGTGGAAGCAGCAGAGAACACGCCCCTCTTGCCTTAAAGGCTACAGGAATTGAGGCAGTTGTTGCAAAATCTTATGCAAGAATTTTCTTCAGGAACGCCATTAACATTGGTCTGAGAGTTCTTGAGTGTCAGGAGACGGACAAAATAGATGATGGAGATGAGCTGGAAGTTGATTATGAGAGAGGGATTATTTACAACAAAACCAAGGGAGAGGAGTACTCAATCAACCCTCTACCCGATTTCCTGAAGGAGATTCTCGAAAAAGGCGGTCTGGTTGAGTTTGCCAAGAGTCTGAGGGAAAAGGCATGAAGAAAGTCGTAGTCATTCCGGGAGATGGTATTGGCAAGGAAGTAATGGACGCTGCGATGCTCATTCTCGAAAAGCTCAACCTTCCATTTGACTTCAGCTACTACGAGGCTGGAGATGAGGCTCTGGAGAAGTACGGCAAGGCTTTGCCCGATGAGAGCTTGAGGCGTGCAGGAAGAGTGATGCTGTGCTTTTTGGTGCTGCCGGAGAAACTGCAGCCGACGTAATTGTAAGGCTGAGAAGAGAGCTTCAGACCTTTGCAAATGTCAGGCCGGCTAAAGCCATTGAGGGAATTGACTGCCTCTATCCAGGCCTGGACATCGTGGTTGTGAGGGAGAACACAGAGTGCCTTTACATGGGCTTTGAGTTTGGCTTTGGTGATGTGACGGAGGCAATCAGAGTGATTACAAAGAAGGCTTCGGAGAGAATTGCAAGATACGCCTTCGAGCTGGCGAGAAGAGAGGGGAGAAAGAAGGTTACCGCACTGCACAAGGCCAACGTTATGAAGAAGACCTGCGGACTTTTCAGAGATGTCTGCAAGGAGGTGGCAAAGGACTACCCTGAAATACAGTACAACGACTACTATATTGATGCTGCATGCATGTACCTTGTTATGGACCCCTTCAGGTTTGATGTGATTGTTACTACGAACATGTTCGGTGACATTGTCTCAGACCTGGCCGCCGGCCTTGTTGGAGGGCTTGGACTTGCCCCGTCAGCCAATGTTGGAGAAAAGACGGCAATTTTCGAGCCTGTGCATGGTGCAGCCTTCGACATAGCAGGAAAGGGCATAGCCAATCCTACTGCAATGATTCTCACAGCATGCATGATGCTCCGTCATTTCGGCTATGTTGAGGAAGCCAGGAAAGTGGAGGCAGCAGTTGAGAGGGTAATTAAGGAGGGCAAGAGAACTCCTGACCTGGGAGGTAGCCTGAAAACAATGGAGTTTGCTAACGAAGTTGCATCCCTTTTGGATTAGATTTAAATAGTAAAACTTGACTAATTTTTTTCATGAGTTACGAAATTTTGATGGCAAGACTGGGCTTTCCGGACTCAGAAAGGCTCAGGAAGATACTGGAGTACCTGATGAACGAGGAGGAGGCAAAGGTTGCCGCTGCATTGCCAGGCACCGCTGAGGAGGTTGCTGAGAAGCTGGGAATGGATGTGGAGAGAGTTAAGGAGATTCTTGAAAACCTCTTCTTCAAGGGAGTTGTCTTCCCCAAGGACTTCCAGAAGAAGGACTACTGGAGATTCGCAAAAGACCTGGTTCAGCTTCACGACGCCACTCTCGCATCTGTCCACATGAAAGACCCTGAGTACGCCAGAATGTGGAAGGAGTTTGGGGAGAAGGAAGCTCATGCAAAAATGGGTCAGTTGCTGGCTTTAGCAAACTTCAAGGTCTGGAGAGTGGTTCCAGCTTACGGGGCAATAAAGGACTTGCCAGATGTGCTTCCGCAGGAGAACATTGTTGAGATGATAAAAGCTCAGGAGAAAATTGCAGTTGTGCCATGCTCCTGCAGAAACGTAACGTATCTTGCGGGAGATGGCTGCAAGCGGACGGATGAGATGTCTCTCTGGCACTGCATTCAGTTCGGCAGAGGAGCAGAATACGTCATTACAAGGGGTTCCGGAAAGGAGATTACTGCTGAGGAGGCAATAGAGATAATAATGAAGGCTGAGGAGGATGGGTTAGTGCACACCTGGCCCAACACGGGTAAGATTGTTGACAGAAGGGTTACGGTAAACTGCAACTGCTGTGAAGATTGCTGTGAGTTCTTCCTTTCAGCGAAGTATGGCAACGTGCCAATCGAAAGCTTGCTGGAAAAGAGCAGATACCTTGCATATGTGGATGAGGACATGTGCATAGCCTGTGGAGTTTGTGAGGAAAGGTGCCCCTTCGAGGCCATAACGCTCGAAGACGTTGCGAAAGTTGACGAAGAGAAGTGCTTCGGCTGTGGTGTTTGTGTTGTTGGATGTGATCAGGAGGCAATCAAGCTAAAAGCTGTCAGACCGCCTGAGCACATACCGTCTTAAATTTTTTTATTTGTATAGGGAAACCAATTTCTGATACGCTCGCACTTATAAAATTGGCAAATCGTTTAGCGTTTTACATGCAATACCTTCAGCTTTTATCCGCTCCAGAAGTCTTTTTGACGGCTTTCCGTGGTAAAAAACAACCTCTTCGGGCTCGCAGTGGTCTATCATTTCGAGAAGACCTCTGTAGTCGAGGTGGTCGCTGATGGTTATTCTCGGCCATCTGTAGAACTTCTGTGCTGTTAGGATGTAACCTCCACCGTAAAGGTGGAGATTGCGGGGTGAAGCGATGGTGGGGCCATCAGTTGCTGTTAAGCCAACTGCACTGCAAATTTTCGCAATTTTCTCCTCAGCAGAGAACCCAAGCCCCTCGTTTGTGAGAATCTCCGCCACCCTCTGGGCCTTTCCGATGGGGTATGCCCCAAACACCGTGTTGTTTGATAAAGCGACCTTCAAAAGCTTGTCAATTTCCTCCTCAAAGATGTGGGAGGGATGGCCGTAGGTAGCTTCGGTAACGAGAATGGAGCATTTCGGCAACTTTGAGTAGTCCTTAACATCTCCGGTAATCAGAACATCACTCCCGGAGAAGTAGAAGGCTGTCGAGCCGTGCATGTGATAGGTCGGATAAGTCTTTATCCTGCACTCTCCTACCTTTATCCTGTTCCCAACTTCAAAAGTAACCCCGGAAAACCTCTTGCCAGTGGAAGCTTCAAGTATTGCTGCACTCTCCCTGCTTGCCACAGCACAGCCATTTTCCATGTTTCTCTGTCCGTAATGGTCTGTGTGGGCATGGGTGATGAGGTTTATCCCGTAATCTGCAGGAGATGTGTCGATATGGAAGTGCCAACCCTCTATGCAGAGAGAAAGGTGAGGTCTGCAGCCCCTACCGTATTTTCTTCTGTAAAACTCAACCTGCACCTTTTCGCATTACCGGCAAGATTTATAATACCTTTCCCCAATTATCACAGGAATGAACCTGAATGAGTTTGAGAGAGAGGTTAAGGAGCTGTTTGACAGCGACCTCGTGGAGAGGGCTAAGAACCTCAAGAAGAGCGGAAACATATTCAACCCCATCTTCTACATCTTCTTCACGAGGATTGTCGAGCTGTCAGCAATCGTAAACGATATGATTCTGCCCAACAAGTATGAGCTTGAGGAGCTTTTCAGAACGCGAAAAGACTTTCTGCAGATAGATTATGGCACTATTGGAGAAACAATAAGAAGGGCTTGGCTTTATGAGAGGGAGAGAGGTGTGGAATTCACCTTCAGCAACAGTGTGGAGGACATGCTTTACCTTCTGTACAGAATGGGGAAGCTTCAGGGAAAGCTCGACAGGATAATAATGAAGTATGCTGAGTGGGAGAAGAACAAGCTGGCTGAACTTTACTTCACAATCCTGAAAATCCTGATTGAGCTCGAAGACAGGATTAACAGAGAAATAAAGGAGGAATCGGAAAAATCAAACTCTTCCGATTAGCTCAAGGACTTTCTTTTTCTTCTCCAGAGCTTTCATCACAGCTTCGTCCACCCTTCTGCGCATTTCCTCAAAGTCCGGTGGAGTTTCCTCTCCAACAACCTTTTTTAGAGGAGTGTATGCTGATTCTCTGAATCTTGGCCTTATTTCCCTGATTTCACCATTTTCAACGACGAAGGCTCCGCTCTTTCCCCCCTCTACCCATCCCACCTCCTCTATTTTGATGCCAGCCGCTCTAACAGCATTTTTAACAAGCTCTGCGGTATCTGAGTCGCATATCACCATTAAAGAGTCGATCGAGATGCCCATGAAGTCAATTTCAAGCTCTTCAAGCATTTTCAGAACTTTCGGATTCACGCAGCTCCTCACCTTCTCGTAGTCGAAGATGAGTGCTGCCCCTGAGACCTTTGCTATTTCCTCCGCATCCCCTCTAATTCCTCCGTTGGTAACATCGCTCATGGAGTGAATTCTTCTGACTAAGTCAGCCTGGAAAATGGCCTTAACAGCTTTGATAAAGTCGAGGTTGATCGTCTCCTCAACAATCTCGTGCATGCCGTAGTATATGGCAGTTGTTGCCACAGTCCCCCCACCAGCTCCCTCTGTCAGCAAAATGACATCCCCATCTCTAACATTTCTGCGTGGGGTGATGTATTTTGCCACCCCTACGCATCCCACTCCACCCGTCATTCTTTCTCCGATAACCATGTCGCCACCGATTCTCAGGGTGCTCCCGCTCACCAGCGGAACTCCAGTGGCCTCGCAAACTGTGGTTATACCCGCAATGTGATCGAAGATTTTGCTAACGTCCCCATCATCTGCGATGTGGATGTCTGAGAAAACTGCTACAGGTTCAGCGCCCATAACCAGAACATCCCTCATTGCAGCCCTTGTCACATGAAAGCCAGAAATAAAGGGGAACTCGCTCAACCTCGAATGAATGCCGTCAATGGCTACCGAAATGTAGAAATCACCATATTTTACTACACCTGCATCATCGAGGTCTTTGGTTGAAACAACAGCTCCAGAATCACCAATAACCTCTGCAATCTTCTCGTGAACGTAGAAGTCTCCCCTGCCCCTAGAACCAACTCCAAATTCTCCAATCTGTGACTCCGGATTTGTGGTAGTCCAGCAGCCAGTTAGTTTTGTTGTAGGCGTTCTTAACCTCAATAATCACAGCTTCAGCCATCGCATTGCCTTATCGTGGCTCCAGTTTTTAATCTCAGCTATTCTCTTCGCCAGAAGGTCTTTAACTTCTTCTTCACTCATTTTTTCGAGCATTCTTCTCGCGTAGCCTTCAATATCCATCGAAGTGATTTCTCTTCAAGTGTTAATAAGGTTGACTCGGGGCAATCTTTAACACAATGAAAAACTCACGAAACGTTAAATATCTTAGGAAAGCGTAAAACCTTATGGGTGTGCTTAGAGTTGTTAACCTGGGAGTCAAGGTTGGTGAGAAAAATATACTCAAAAACGTTAATCTCTTCATCAAAGAAGGAGAGACCTTTGTGCTTTTCGGTCCAAATGGTTCGGGCAAATCAACGCTTCTCAATGCTCTGATTGGGAACCCGTCGTACAAGGTTACAAGCGGGAGGATCTTGTTCAAAAAGATTGACGTCACGAACATGCCCACCAACGAGAGAGTTAAGCTGGGAATGGGTATTGCATTTCAGAACCCCCCAAAGATAAGCGGAGTCAAGCTGATTGATGTGCTTAGATATTGTGCGAGAGTTGGGGGTACGGGGAAGACAAGATCATGGAGCTTGCGGAGAAGATGAACATGACAGACCATCTTTATAGAGAGATCAACATGGGTTTTCGGGAGGAGAGGTGAAGAGGTCTGAGCTTTTGCAGCTCATGCTGATGAACCTGATCTAGTTCTCCTGGACGAGCCTGACAGCGGTGTCGATTTGGAGAATGTCGCCTTAATAGGCGAGGCCATAAGGACGATTCTTGAGAGGGATAAGGATGAGGACGAGAGGACAAAGTCGGGGATAATAATAACCCATCAGGGTCACATCCTTGATTATGTTGATGCAGATTATGCTGCAATCCTTTACAATGGCAGGATTGCCTGTATAGGTGAGCCGAAGGATATTCTGAACCAGATTAGAAACCACGGTTACGAGGGGTGTTTGGCAAAATGTCTGGCGAATATGGAGAACTCGGAGTAGATAAAGAGAGATTGAAGGAAGTTGGAATTGAACTGGACAAATCGAAGAGGTCAGGTACCTTTATCCAGGAAGATCAGGAGGCAAAGACCTTTGCATCCTTCTTTGAGGGTGTAGAAGTGATGAGCATCAAGCAGGCAATGGAGAAGTACGACTGGGTTAAGGATTACTTCTGGAAGCTACTGCGTAAAGACCAAGATGAGTTCACAAAAATGGCCGACACAGAGGACGTTAACGGTTACTTCATCCGCTCTTTGCCTGGAGCAAAGGTTGAGATTCCGGTAGAAGCGTGCTTGTATCTCAAGAAAGCGGAAAAGCAGAAAGTCCACAACATTGTTATTGCCGAGGAGGGGTCGGAGCTCAACATAATTTCGGGCTGCACCTCACATCCAGGCGTTGCCGGGATGCACATCGGCCTCTCAGAATTTTTTGTGAAGAAGAACGCAAAGCTATCCTTCACCATGATACACAGCTGGGATACCACGATAGAGGTGAGACCGAGGACTGCGATAAAGGTGGAGGAGGGAGGGACTTTCATAAGCAACTACATCCTTCTCAACCCGGTGAAGCTCGTTCAGACCTATCCAACTGCTTATGTAGAGAAGGATGCGACGGCAATATTCAACAGCGTAATCGTGGCTCTTGAGGGCAGCGTCATCGATTCTGGATCAAGAGCTGTTTTAATGGGTGAAAACAGCAGAGCCGAAATCATTTCGAGGACGATAAGCAAAGGTGGGAAGATCATTGCTAGAGGGCATATTATCGGAGATGCTCCTGAGGTTAAGGGACATCTTGAGTGCAAAGGATTGATGCTGTCTGAAAAGGGGCTGATTGACGCAATTCCTGAGCTTGAGGCGAGGTATCCAAATGTTGAACTTAGCCATGAAGCAGCCATAGGCAAAATTGCCGAGGAGGAGATATTCTACCTGATGTCCAGAGGACTGAGCAGGGATGAGCCATATCGGCAATAGTGAGGGGATTCATGGAGATAGAGATAAAGGGTCTGCCGGAAGCGCTTCAGGAGGCCATAAGAAGAACCATAGAAATGGCAGAGAAGGACTTGCTTTAGTCAGAGAGTACAGCGTCATCATCGCATCGGCTCAGGTCCTGCTAGATTCATCACCCAATTCTCTTCGGACCAGCAGAACTTTAATTTTTTGCTCTGAAATCGTTCAAGTTACATTGCGATGACCATAAACCTCATAAATCCAGTTAATGAATAGGCCCTGAGCGGGGGTTGCCGAGCGGACAAAGGCGCTGGATTCAGGGTCCAGTCCCGTAGGGGTTCGAGGGTTCGAATCCCTCCCCCGCATGGTTTTATTTTGAGAATATCCTTCTAAAGGTTTTTTCTGCTCTGAAAGAATCCAACAGCTCATCAATTACTTTGAGAAGCGATTTTCCAAAATTTTATTTTCCCTTTTGGAATCCTTATGTACAAATCGACTCTCTTTTGCTGTTTTTGGCTAAAACCCCTTTATAGATGATTTAGAATACATTTCAGATTCTTCCACGTGGGACATGTAAAAGATATTTGGTATAAAATATATAAAATATAGGAACAAAAAGGATAGCAATCAAGGAAGTCCTTCAATCTTATTGATTTTATCAGAACTCAAATCATATTCATACACGAGAGTAAGATTTGGATAATACAAGTTCGATGCTTTTATCCTTAAAACTCCCGGAATTTTTAGATTTGCGTCTAATTTTTTATTACTTGGAACTATTATCTCCTGATTTGGAGGTATGATTATGCCATCAGCTCCAAATAAGCCATGTAAACATACTGGTTGTGGCGGTTCTCTACTTTCTCTACCTTCATGAGACTTTTCAATAGTTTCAGTATCTTTTTTACAGGGTATAAAATCAACGTATTCAACTTTAACTGGATATTTTGAAAGATTAAATATCTCAAATGCATAATTGACATTTGCTACTCGAAAAGCTTCTTCTTTATTTTCTGTGCTGTTCAGGTTGATATCTATGTTTTTGATTTCTACGTCTTGGATGGAAATAGCTTTCTGGAAAATAAGCATAGGTAGTTTATCAATTTCAAGAATTTTGTTTTGCCTCCTCATAATCTCTGCTTGCAAACCAATTACAGCAACCATCAAAATTGCTACCATCACGTTTAGAATTTGAGCAGTAACATTAGCTGATCTTTGTATCCACATGTTATTAGTATAACACCTACTATCCCAACAAATCCTAAGATAAAAATTAATACAATAAGCACTTTCTTAACCTCACTGAAGTCTTTCATAGAATCATCATGGTTTAAAGACATCTCAATCCCTCACTAAATAAATGCCAAACCACACACCTTTCACCCTCTTTTTCATCTCGAAGTTCCTAGTCCCTCGTTACCCTTTTTATACACCTCTAAACACTGAGTTACCTCTTCGGTTCATCCCAATTAACTTGATCCCCGCTTAAGCAAACCTTCTTTCAGCTTCCTGATTTTCTTAGACTCCTCCTCAGAATTTTCTCCACTGGAATTATAAGTTCTTCTATCATTCGTGACATTACAACGAAATAAAAAAGCAAGTATTCATTAAACTTGAGAATATAAATACGTTACCAAAAGCGATTTTAGTTTATTTTTTAAATCAAACTTCAAAAAGCTAAATAAAGTCTTCTAAAGCTTTCCTTTATAAAACTCGGTTGCGGGGCAGCCAAGACATCTCCCAGTATTGTACCTCTCGCAGCTCAGGCAGTCCACTCCACACGGAGCTTCCGTTCCCTTTTCTGCAATTTTTATGTCCAAATAGGGATCATACAGAACTTCCTGCACGGGATAAACCTCATACCTCCTTATCCCCGGCTGAGAGCGAAGGGAACACTTCTCAAGCGTAACACTCTCCAAAGAATGCAAATCCTCAGCCAGATCAGGCGAAGAGGTTGTAACTGCCAGTCGTAACAAAAAACCTGATGATGCGGGGACAGTTTTCAAACTTCTTCAGCAGCTTTTTAAGGGCCTCAGAACTTTCAACCTCCATTGCCAGAACTGCTGTTAGCACTCCCGCCTTCTCCACGTTCAGCAGTGCTGTTGGTTTGATGATCTTCTCTCCCACCAGCCTGTCTATTCGCTTCTTTGCCCCCATGGCCGACATTCCCACTGCCTCGCCTATCTCGGCAAGTGTTGGGCGGGCTGCACTTTGAAGAATGGAGATTATTTTCCTGTCCTTCTCATCCATGATATTTTTACACTCTTCTCTGTTAAAAAGTTTACCTGATAAACTTTAAAATTTAAACCAAAAGCTTAAGTAAAGTTTAATATTAAAAAATTCATGGAGATCAAGGAAATTCTGCCCTGCATTGCAGATGCAAAAAAGCTCAGAGTCATTGGAAAAATTGAGGGTGAGTTTCCAGCAGTGTTGCCCTACCTCGCAAGACTCATTCCCAATGCAAGCTACAGCGAGAAGAGGGGGTGGATAACCTTCAAGAGAGGACAGAGGATTATCACAATTCACGAAGATGGTTTTGTGGCAATGACGCAGATCAAGGATGAGGATGAGGCTAAGAAGATTTTGATGGAGTTGGAGGATAAGGCCAAGGAAGCATGGCAGAGAAGGAACGAGATAGACCTTTCGAAGCCCCTCGCCAAATCCGTTATTGGCGCGATGGACGTTTACAACTACCTGCCGAAGACAAATTGCGGGAAGTGTGGAGAGGCTACATGCATGGCCTTCGCAGTCAAACTGCTGAACGGTGAGATTGGGTTGAAGGCCTGCAAACCGCTTTTTGAGGATAGCAAGTATGCCGGGTTGAGGGAGGCGCTTGCTGGTATGCTGACTGCTGCTGGTTACGACATTTGAAAGGTTGCTAAAAATATTACAAAAAAATAAATAGAAGTATTATTCAACAGGCAGTATCGTTTTGACTTTGAAGCCTCTGGTTATGTAGCTAGGTAAACGATGCCTAGAACCAGCCAAACTATGCCAACCTCTTTTGCGAAGATGTCAAGCCCATACCATATTGCACCGGTTAGCAGAAAGCCTATTTCTGGGACAATTCCAAGGGCAGGTTTGTTTTCTAATGCTGATGAATCTGTATGCTGGAGCTATGTGCATTAACGAGAATGCAGTGAGAGCTCCAAAGTTTATCAGAGGCGAGAGGTATTTAAGCGTTAGCAGATATATTAACGAGCGCCACGACGAGAATTATAGACGCGTATGGAGTCTTGTATTTGGAATGAACCTTCTCAAAAATTCTCGGTAAATGTCCTGCTCTCTCATTAAGTACAGAAATCTATTGCTTTACCCATAACTCGAAACCGCAGTTCACTTTAAAAATCCCAGATTGGCAAGCAGATTGGACAGAACGGCTACACCTCGCCCTATTTCATCCATCTCGACGTATTCGTGTATGTCGTGAGAAAATGCACCTGCAGGACCAAACTCTACGAGTGTTTCAAATCCAGCCGGATGCAAAAAGGCCCCCTCTGTCGCACCGGGAGCTATCTCAAGATGTCTTACCCCGCTACTTTCTATTGCCGCCCTAACAAGCTCATGGTTGCGAGCATCCTCTATGGAACCTCCAATCCCTGCAGCAGGATAGAATGTATCATCTTCGAGAATGAACTCGAAATCATCTGATATTTCCTTTATTCTCTTTGTGAAAGCTTCTCTAATTTGATCGGCAGTAATGTTTCTGCCAAATCTAATATCGATCGAAACTTCACAGAAATCAGGTATCACGTTCAGATCAACTCTCTCCACCCTGCCATTCTCAACCTTCTTCACCCCTCCACCAACAATTGAAGTAACGCTGAATGTTGGCTTTCCAAGTAACTCGTCACTGGAGTAAGAGTACAGCTCATCAATTATTTCTTCTCTATCAGCCTCAAGGTGATTGACAATTTTGCACATCTCGGTAACAGCATTCCTGCCAAGATGTGGGGTTGAGGCATGCGACCTCTTTCCGTGAGTCCTGATGTATGCCCAGCAGACGCCTTTATGGGCGATAACCGGTGTAAATGAATAGGACCCTTCTAGCACAACAGCATATCTTTTTTGAAAGTAGAAAAGTCATACTCATTGATAAATTTCCTGATACCCGCTCCATCTACCTCCTCGCGAACTGTGAATGCAAAGTAAACTTTTCCATCCAAGTCTTTGTCTTTCAGGAAGTCGATCAAAAACAGCAAAATTGCTACAGAAGCTTTATTGTCGAAGCTGCCTCTGCCATAAATTATTCTCTTCTCCTTCACATCTCTCATCTGCCAGATTCTGTCCAGTTGCTCTGTGAATGCAAAGTAAACTTTTCCATCCAAGTCTTTGTCTTTCAGGAAGTCGATCAAAAACAGCAAAATTGCTACAGAAGCTTTATTGTCGAAGCTGC
>LZQN01000049.1_pt1 | contig 34164 bp, 50 predicted proteins | sample 768531 | NCBI WGS metagenome assembly LZQN01 (sample SAMN05207080, study PRJNA324506) | oil field metagenome | isolation source: sample BH-FW-7 from oil reservoir | place: India: Bombay High | collected 2015-12-02
TAAAGTGTAGAAGCTGCGGCAATCCTGTAATCCTTCTCTTCAGCCTCACTTCCACAACATTTCCTTCAATCCTCTCAACCTCTCTCCCTGAATGATTATCGTAAATCCATCTTTCTTTACCGCTGAGCAAAACCGCATACCTGGCTCCCCTGATCCTGGAGTAGCTTTTCAAAAAGGTTTTAACAGGCTCAGCAGCGGTTGGAGCAGCGAAGTCGAGGCAGAGCAAAATCCTGCCCTCTTTAATGCCCAAGTAGGATGCCTTTACGTAATGTTTTCTCCCGTCGAGCTCCACTGCAATTCCACCATCCCTGACAAACTCGATGTTCATGCCTTTCCTTTTACCCTCTGCAGGATGACTTTAGAAAATATCGGTTTCTCCTTGATCAACCCCTCCGGGCGGTAAAGCAGAACGAAGTACATGAGCAGGCCAAAGAGGATGTACTCAAGCCAGACAGCCTCGAAGGGCAGCATCAGAGCATTCTTGATTTCGTACTTGTACATCGTCAGCAGAATCTTCACAAGAACGAATGTAAACGTTCCTACGACCACACCCCTGTTGTTTCCCGCTCCTCCAAGCAGAACCATGAGGAACGGATAGAAGGTCCACTCAACCCTCGAAAAGCTCGTTGCTATGACATTTACCGAGTAGAGGGAGAAAAGAGCTCCGGCGATTGCTGCAATGGACGAGCCTATGGCAGCTGTTTTTATTCTCAAAATCATTACACTCTTTCCCATAGCCTCAACAACGCTCTCGTTCTCTCTCATAGCCCTCAAAAGCCTGCCGTAGGGGGAGTTCAGCAGCCTTTCAACAAAGATGTACACTAAAAGTGCAAAAAGGAGAGATATCACGGCAAAAGCATGAGACCTGTACTGCCCGGGCAAAAAAGCGAGGACGTCCGGAACAGAAACACCGTAGTATCCCCCTATTATCCCCGTGTGGTAGTAGAAAACCATGAAGGCAACTTCGCTTATTGCAAGCAGTGTTATTGCAAGATAATCTTCAGAGAGCTTCGCACTCGGCAGTATGAACAGTGCACCGGTAACAGCTCCAACTATCATTGCTAAAACGATGGAAAGCAGAATCAGCCCAATTCCGAAAGCTGGATTGGTGGCAATTTGCTCAGAACTGGCAAAATTAAATCGTAAAATTTATTATGATAAAATGAATTCTCTTTATGGTGTTGCTTTACCCGAAAGATGTGGTGGACAAATACACTTCTGAAGATGGTGGGACAATGTCACACTCAATGAGCGTTTCAGAAGTGCGGCAAAAAAGAACCCTGACAGAACAGCTGTCGTGGATGCGCCAAACAAAGAGGATCTGGTTGGTGTAAAGCCTGAAAGGATTAGCTATGCTGAGCTTGACGAAATGGCTTACAGACTTGCCTCCTTTCTTCTGGACAATGGAGTTTTCAAGGACTCAGGCGTTCTTGTTCAGCTTCCCAACACACTTGAGCTGATTGCAACTTACTTTGCCGTATGGAGGGCATCAGCCTTTATCTCACCCGTTCCGATGCAGTGGAGGGGGCACGAGTTAAGGCATGTTTGCAGAGTCCTTCAGCCTTCGATTTTCATAACGGCGGACGCTTTTAAGGGCTACAGTCACAGAGAGATGGCTGCCAGGCTCAAGGATGAATTTCCGAGCATAAAAAAGGTGGTAACATTTTCAGAGCTTTATGAAGTTTGCAGAAACTATCCAGTGAGGGAGGATGTGGATGAAGCCTCAGAATACTGCAATGCCAACGACGTTGCCGTTGTTCAGTGGACTTCAGGAACTGAAGCAGAGCCCAAAGCCTGCCCGCTAACCCACAACAACTGGGGCTTTCTCAGGTTTCTGTATGATGGTGAGAACTACAGTGGAGGCTTGCTCAGTGATGGCGATGTGATAATGAATCCAGCCCCAATTGTTAACATGACTGGAGTTGGTGTTGGCCTTATACCCTGGCTTCACTGCGTGGTACGCTTGTTCTCCACCACCCCTTCGACCCCATTCTTTACGTGAGGCAGCTTGTGGAGGAGGGCGTGAACTTCACTCTCGCTCCACCTGCAGTGGTGGTGGCGATGCTAAAGCACCCTATGGCCTCTCAAATCAAGCTTGATAAGCTGAAGTACTTTGCGCAGGGGGCTGCACCTCCACCACCGTGGACATTTGTTGAGCTGAAAAAGAAGGGGATTGAGCCCATGAACATCTGGGGCCAGAATGAGGGAACAGGCTTTTTTCGTACGACAAACAATCCCCGACTTGGAGAAGAGGGCAAGAGCCTTTCCCATTCCAAGTAAGGTGAAGGACATTCCCTTCTTTGAAGCCATAGAAATCAAAATTGTGGATGAGGAAGGGAGGGAGCTTACTGAAGAAGGGGATATTGGTGAGCTCTGCTACAAGAGCCCGCTAACTATGCCTTGCTACTTCCGACAGCCAGAACTCACCAAGAAGGCCTTTGATGAGGACGGATTTTTCCACACAGGTGATTTATTCCAGATTGTTGACGAGACAACAATTGCCTTCTTCGACAGGAAAAAGGACATCATAATCAGAGGTGGTTTCAACATAAGCTCTGCTGAGGTTGAGGACATAGTTAAGCAGCATCCAGACGTGGTTGATGCTGCAGTTGTGGGCATTCCCGATGAGAGGCTGGGAGAGAGAATTGGGCTTTACGTTGTTCCAAAGCCCGGAGCGACCATCACACTTGAAGAGATAAAAAAGCATATGGAGTTGAATGGTGTGGCAGTTTACAAGTGGCCTGAAGTGCTGGTGGTTGTCGATGAGATTCCAAGAAATCCCGTCGGCAAGGTTCTGAAGAGTCTGCTGAAAAAGGATATTCTTGAAAGGATTGGTTCTGGGAAAGCGGAAAGCAGCTAATTTTTCAGCTTCAACCAAAGAAAAGTGCTGCTGGTGACGAAACTCAAGTAAAAGTGAAAAGGTATAAATCTATACCTGACGATCTTAATCCGCTAATTTTTTATAAGTTGACGGGGAGGGATTCAGAGGTGTTTTGGAATGGCCAAGGTTCTCGACATAGATGAAAAGGATAGGCTGATACTCGAGCTTCTCGAAAAAGACCCGGAAATGTCCCAAAGTGAAATTGCGAAAATTGTAGGCCTCTCTCAGCCTTCTGTAGGAAGCAGGATTAAAAAGCTCAAAGAGCTGGGTGTTATAAGCCATGCGTACGGGCTCAACATAAAACGTTCTGGCCTGTATGTTCTCAAGGTTGATGTGAAATGCAAGAGACCGTCTGAAATTCTCAGCAAGCTATCAAGCTGCCCTTTTTTCCTCAATGGATTTGTTGTCGCTGGAGAGAAGAACACTACAATTTTGCTGGCTGGCGAAGACCTGACGACTTTAGAGGCAATCGTTGATAAACACATAAGGGCCGAACCTGAGGTTTACGATGTTGAAGCGGGGATAGTTGTCAGGGCCGAAAGAGATGCGGTTATGCCGATTAAGATGTACATTGAAAAGCAAAAAGAGGTGCCATGCGGGGACGAGAGCTGCCCAAAATGTGATTACTGGAGAATTGACCTCTGCCTTGGTTGTCCCGTAGCTGGGTACTACAGAGGAACGCTTTGGAAGTAAAATGCTGAGTCGGATAAAACCCATAACGACGGAACTCGTCTCCCCGGTTGCATTAAGGCTATCCAGACTGGGGGTAAGGCCCAATCACCTCACATTTGCCGGACTCCTTTTCGCTTTAGTTTCCTCTTACCTGATAGTTAAAGGTAACCTAATGCTTGCCAGCGTCTTCGTCTTACTCAGCAGTCTCTGTGATTTGCTCGATGGGGCTCTGGCAAGGAAGGCAGAATTAACCACGAAGTTCGGAGCTTACCTTGACTCAGTTACTGACAGATACGTGGATGTCATTCTCTTCATCTCGCTCGGCATCTACGGAGTTGACTGGGTTGTCATCGCATTGGCAATGAGCGGAGCGCTGCTCGTGAGCTACACAAGGGCGAGGGCAGAGACCATCATTGAGAAGTGCGATGTTGGCATAGCCGAGAGAAGCGAGAGGCTTTTAATTCTGCTTTTGGGAATGCTTTCAGGATACATCTACGAGGCAGTATTGCTGATAGCCGCTTTGAGTCATATTACTGCACTGCATAGGGTTGTTTACACCTACTCAAGAATTCGTGGGGAATTAAGCTTTTGTTTCTGAGCTTCATCAAAATCTCCTTACTTCGAGTTTGTGAAGGACTCGTAATCTCACGTTTATCCCTTTTGGAAAAGTTTGGGAGTAGTGAAGAGCTTGTGAGGTACTACGATGGTGGAAAACTTCGGGAGGCGAAATTATGTGACTTACTGTGAGGTTCACCACATGGGCCAGTTCGACCCTTCGAAGCTCGCCCCCATCTCGGCTATCCATTTCTGCACATCCTTGTCTTTGAGGGCTTTCTTGTCTACTATGACTATCTTTCTAACTCCTGGAATGACCTCTGCTTCAATCTGCATGGCTCTGAAGGCACCCCTCAGCATCCGCATGACCATGTTTGTTGCGCTTCTCGAAACGAGTGTCAGAATGTAAACTCCGCCCTCTTTGCTGTAGTTTAGTAAATTTTTGATTTCCATATGCTCTAACAGGTCTTCGAGGCCGAGCCCTTTTAGCTTCATTTCTACACCCAGCTCGTATCCCACGTTCTCTATTAGTTTCCAGAATTCTTCGTCGGCCTTTGAATTTACGAAATCGAGGAGAGCAATCCAGATTTCAAGGTCCAACATTACGTGGTCTCTTCTTTCGAGGATCTCCTCGTACTGTTTGAAGTCAGATATCTTCGCTCCCCCTTCGGCGAGTTCAGCATAAGTTATAATCGATTCTCTGATAACGTCCGATACTGTCTTATTTTCCACTGCCGTGAGCTTTTCGAGGATTTCCACAATTGAATCATCGACTGCCACGGACAGCCTTTTGAACTTGGGCATCGTCCCTTTATTATCACAGCGAACATAAAAGGTTTTCTGAAACAGTTATCATAAATAATGAAACTTTATCATACAACATCATAACTTTTATTATGTTTTATATCACCGTATACTAACACCTTTTTTCATAATCCAATGTAATAAAGATTATTTCAGTGTAATAAAGATTGAGAGACTAAACATAAAAAAATTTATTTTTGTAAACTGAAAACATGCCTTATCGAATCGAATCATACAATGTAAATTAAAAATCATAAAAATAGGAGGTGCAAAATATGGGAGGGAGCTTTGCAACGGGCGGAAGTGCGATGACGCCCGACATGTTCATACACATCGGACCTTTTGAGGCCATTTTCCTCTTAGCCCTCGGTTTCTTCGGTGGTATGCTGAGCGGCTTCATTGGGAGCGGTGGGGCTTTTGTTCTCACTCCGGGAATGATGTCCATCGGCACACCTGGCCCAATAGCTGTTGCCTCAAACATGTGCCACAAGTTTCCGAAGGCTATGATTGGTGCTTACAGGCGATACAAGCTCAGGCAGCTCGACCCCAAGCTTGCTTTGATAATGGCCGTCTCAGCCATAGCAGGTGTTCAGGTTGGGATTCAGGTTCAGAAGCAGATTTATGAAGCTCTGGGAGAGACTGGAACAAACCTTTACGTCAGTATCGCATTCTTGGTTGTTTTACCGGCTGTATCTCTGCTCCTTTTGAGAGACGTTCTGAGAGCAAAGAAGCTCGGCATATCCGACACTGAATCTGCACTGCCCAAAAAGCTCGAAGAGAAGTTCAAGCTTCCGCCGAGGATAAGGTTTGACGTTGTTGGAAGGACGCACTCAGCCTGGCTCACTATACCGCTCGGCTTTGGTACTGGATTTCTCGCTGCCACAATTGCTGTTGGTGGATTCATTGGAGTTCCGTCGATGATATACCTGATAGGGGCATCGAGTGCTGTGGCGAGCGGTACTGAGCTTGGAATTGCCTTTGTGATGGGCTCAACTGGAACCTTCACTTGGATTTATCTTCTTGGGGCTGTTGACCTCAGGCTTACCACCTTAATACTTGCAACCTCACTGATTGGCGTGCAGATTGGGGCTGTTGGCACCACTTACGTCAGGCAATACTACATCAAGATGGCTATGGCTACGGTTATGCTCCTCGTTACTCTGAGCAGGGCCTTAGCTGTTCCTGGCTATTTGGCGGAGCTGGGATGGATTGAGATGGATGAGGGATTAATAGAGACTCTGAACTCCCTTGTGCTCCCGGTAATGGCAGTTGCCATGCTCTCCGTAACCCCACTCGTTGGCTATCCGATGATGAAGGTAAGAAGGAAGTTAAAGAAGTACGGATTGCTTGACAGAGCAGTTGAGGCTTCTGCCACACTGGTTCAGGCAACCTGAAGAGGCTTGGGATATTTGGCATCTGGACTTTGGCCAACTACTACTGGCTTTTCAGAGACCCAGAATGGTGGCCACACTTTGTGACCTCCATACCCTATGCTGACCCGCTGACCGCTGTGCTTCTGTCAATTGGCGTGATACTGCTCGCCATCTACTGGAGCTTCATTCATGGAAGCTTTGCACACGCCTTCCTTGACTTAATAAAGGTCTCAGCTCTGAGAGATGACCTTGCCAAGTCAATAGCCCAGAGCGGGTATGAGGGCATAGATGCTTGGGCATCAAAGGTTAAAACAGGTGCAAAGGCATGAAGGTCAAGGAGTTTTTCGAATCGCAGATGGACTACTTCGGAGAAGTCTTTGAAAAGACAGAGTGGCCGTACTGGTAGTCAACCCAAAGCACACTTAGCACAGCGAATTTCCTCATAATTCACCTCTTTTCTTTCGTATCCAGCTTGCAGACCAATACTGGAGCCTTTGTTTCGTAGATTATCTCTTTGAATGGGTCACCCCTGAGCAACTTCTTCAGAAAGCTTCTCTTCTCCATCCCAAAAACGATTAGATCAGGATTTAGTAGCTTTTCAAGCTTTAGAACCTCTTCTGATACGTTTCCAAATATCATCTTGACCTGCTTCACTTCAAGCCCCGCTTCCTCCAATCTTTCTTTGTAAAACTCTACGAACTTCGATGCCCTAACTCTCAGGGATGTGTAAATCTTCATCTCCTTTTCGTAAGACGCTATCGGGGAGATCTCAACTTCCTGACCGAAAATCATGAAAACATCTCCTCTGAAACCAGCTCTCGCCATAAAAACCAGTCTCTCAGTTGCAACTCTCCCGCACTCAGTATCATCTATTACAAGAATAACTCTTCCCCTTTCATGTGAGTTCATATTCTCACATACCTCTTCTGATAATCAATTATTACCGCCAACCTTTATATAAGTTGCCATTTAAAATTAAATGATTAAACATTTAAGGAAAAATAAAAAATTTATCATTTACTTACCCATAATTATTTCTGGTGAGGCTGAAATGGAGTACGTAATTTGGTTGGTTTTGCTTTTCATCTTCACTTTCGTGATTGGGGTGATAGCCCCCATTTCGGGTGTGGGAGGAGGTGTGCTCTTTGTCCCACTCACCACAGCCTTTTTCCCCTTCAACATCGACTTTGTCAGGGGCGCTGGACTGGCGATAGCCCTAACTTCAGCCCTCTCGTCCTCACCAAGGCTCCTTGAAAAGGTTTGGCAAACTTGAGAGCATGCAATTGTAATCACAACCGTCTCAATTGCTTCGTCAATTGCTGGAAGCGTTCTGGGCCTGTGGATAACCAACGAGCTGCCAGAAGGGAAGCACTACATAACGATAGCCCTTGGAATTGCTCTCTTCTTCATCTTCGCCGTCATGGTAAAAAGCAAGAGAGTGGAGTTCCCAGAAGTTGAGAGGGTCGATTCCATTTCCGCAAAGCTCGATTTGAGTGGAAGATGGTATGAGCCTTCGAGGGGTGAAGTGGTTACCTACACTTTAACGAGGTTGCCCTACTCTCTCCCTGCCTTTGCAGGTGTTGGACTTGTAGCAGGTATGTTCGGGCTTGGGGCTGGCTGGGCAAATGTTCCCGTTTTGAACCTGCTGATGGGTGCTCCGCTTAGAGTTGCAGTCTCGACGAGCATGCTAATTATAACCCTCAACGATGCTGCAGCGATGTGGGTCTACATCGCCAAAGGAGCCGTTCTTCCGCTAATAGTCGTACCTTCAGTTCTCGGCGTAACTTTGGGGGCGAGAATAGGGGCAATGATTGCTGAGAGAGTTAGACCGAGAGTGATAAGGCTGATAGTGCTCGGAATTATGCTTTTCGCTGCAATTCTCGACATAGAGAAGGGTCTTTCAGGACTGGGGGTGATATGATGAAGGTGGAGGTGGGTGAGGAGTACATTCTGTTTGCAAAGGTGATAAGATACTCCACCCTCGCTGGGCTGATTCTGCTTGTTGCATCTTCTGCAATGTACCTGCTCGACTTTGACCCCTTCGTTGAGCCTGACAGGGTTGTTGAAACCTGGCATTTGCCTGCTTCGGAATTCTGGAAGGTAAACGTTGGAAAGGAAATGGAAAGCTATTCAGAGTTCCTCTACATAGCCCATCCCGACAATGTTGCTGTGTTTTCGCTCTTCTTCCTCGCCTTAGCACCGGTTTTTGCACTGCTCGCCATTCTACCAAAAATGAAAGGTATATACCGCATTCTAACCCTGATAGTTATTTCAGAGCTTCTGTTCGGTGCTGTCAGACCACTGATACTTGGTGCGATTGGGGAGTAGCTACCACATTGGCCAGTCGGATTCGGCAAAAGCCTCTCCCATCTGGTCCAGCCAGCTGTCCAGCCACTGCTTTACCCTGGTGAGGCTTCCCACTTCTACTTCATAAAGGTTGACTATTCCGAGGATCTCTCCTTTATTTACTTCACCGTCGGTGACTGGAAGGAAGATCGCATAATTGACAAATCTGTCGTCTTCAACCCTCTGAGGTGGAAGGTCTGAGTAGAGATCAACGAAGGCACCGTAAGCGTGTCTCATTATGCACATGGGGTATGTTATCGTATTTTTCGGAATCTTTATTTTCTTGATTTTTATAATCTCAGGCTCACCGTACCTCACTTCTTTTCTCTCGTCGGCTATTATCACCTCCCAGCTTGCGTTGGCTGACCTTTTGTAGCCAAAGGTTCAACCGAAATCTTCTTCCTTATAACCCCTCCTCCGCTTCTGTAAACCAGATTCACCTCTCTGCTATCAAGCTCAACAGGAATGCTCTCAAGTTTATCCACTCCGACGAAGTAAACGTTGATAACTCCTATCAGGTCGCCCTCCTCTATCACGCCATCATCAACAGCCAAAAACACAGCCTGCTGGATTCTCTTCTCCTCCTCAACTCTGCTTGGCCTTCCAAGCTGCACGACGTCAAGCACTGTTCCAAAGGCGTTTCTCATAATGCTAAGCGGAACAACGACTGTGTTGGGTGGGAGTTTGACCTCCTTTATTTTCACTCTGACTATATCGCCCCTCTTAACCTTCACGGTCTCATCTGCAACCAGCAGTTCCCAGACTCCAACGTGGCTTCTTGTGTAGCCGAAAACCTTCATCTTCACGTGCTCCCTGTAAATATTTCCATTGTCCCTCCACGTTATGTTCGCTTCAGTCACACCCTTCTTCAGCTCAACCTTTGGCGGCTTAAGCCAAACAGCCTTGTCAGCAGCCCTGTGCGTATGAAAAACACCTTGAGAACTCCAACAAGGTCGCCAGCCTTAACCTCCCCATCTTCAACGGGTATGAAAAGAACTCTGTTCACACACTTCTCATCCTCAACCCTCTCAGGAACTCCACACTCCACGATATCCTTAACAATCCCAAGAGCGTGGCGCATTATACTTAAAGGTCCAACTATGGTGTTCTGAGGTAGAAAGACGGGCTCCACTTTTATAATCACAGGCTTTCCCTTCTCCACCTTAACATCTTCCGCTGCGATGAGGGTCTCCCATTGGGTTAGAGGGGCCATACGATAGCCGAAGGGTTTGAGCTCCACATCCATTATCTCCGCCCTGCCACCTATCTCATCCACCCAGTAGCGCATCTTCACTTTCATGCAACTCACCCCCAAATTAAGTAATGATTACCTGTTATATATCTCTTTCGTTTTTCTACTTTTTTGTTTATTATCAAATGTCATATAAAACTTTCTCAGCTTTTCAAATACCAGTAAAAGGGAAGGGTATTTTTTAAATTCCTTACCAAATCACATTCAGAAATGCGAAGTCCAGCACAGACCCGCATTTTCTCAAGAATGCTTATGCCCCCATAACATTTGCGGTTTTTAACTGGTTTATTTGAGGTGTAAGTGCCCCAGAATTTTGATAGCCCGTCTGATACTTTCATTTTGCGGTACTGAATGACAGCCACAGCGAGAACGGTAGAGTTAGTCGACTTGAATTTTTAAAAAAGTAAAAATAAACTGCTCAGGCCCCGAACTTCTTTGCGAGGTTCAGCAAGTCAAGAGCGATGTTCAGCAAATCCATCCCCCTGATTCTGCAGAGCCCTCCCTTGTAAGCCTCGAACTCGCTGAAAGTCCTGACCTCATCCCTTCTCACATCCTCGTGAACAACAACGACCGGAACAGGGTCGGCGGTGTGGTCTCTAACCCTAACAGGGGTGGAGTGGTCTGCTGTCAGAATGAGACAATTCTCGCTGAAGTTCAGCTCAAGCAGTGGAGCGATGCTCTCGTCAAGCCTCTCTATGAAGGCCTTCTTCCCCTCAAAGTCCCCATCATGGCCGAGTTCGTCAGTTGCCTTGATGTGAAGCAGAACAACGTCGTAATTTTCGAGAGCATTCATCGCTGCCCTAACCTTAGCCTCAAGGTTCGTGTTCTTGTTACCCGTAGCCCCTTCGGGAGTTATCACATCAGCCCCCACAATTTTGCCTACTCCCTTGATTAGCGCAGTTGCTGCAATAACGCAGAGCTTTAAACCTGTCCTCTCCTCAAAGCTCGGAATGTGTGGCATCTCTCCAGCCCCTCTCAAAAGCAAAGCGTTGGCCTTCAGCAGTCCTCTTTCAGCCTTTCTCTGTTGATCGGATGGTTCTCAAGGACTTCATGGGCTTTCTGCATGAACTCATTAACTATTTCAGCCGTCCTCCTGGCTTTTTCGTCATCTGCAAGAGGAACGCAGCGCTTCACTTTTTTCCCTACTGCCTTGGGGTCGGTGTCGCCAACCTTGTCTGAGAGCCCCTCTCCCCTGAATACAACTGCTGCTCTGTGTCCAGTTCCTCTCTCAATCAGAAGCTCCACTGGCAGCTCAATTTCGCGGAGGGCCTTTATTAACTCCGTTGTGTCCTCAATCCTACCTGCCCTTCTGTCAACAACTGTTTTGTCGAACACACTTCCATCGCCCTCAACAGTTGCAAAGTTTGCCCTGAATGCCACATCTCCTGGTTGAACGTCAATTCCCACTCCTGCCGCTTCAATCGGCCCCCTGCCGCTGTAGTACTTGTATGGGTTATAGCCGAGTAGAGCAAGATGACTGGTGTCACTTCCCGGCCTTATGCCTGGAGCGATGGTGTCCATAATTCCGTTTATGCCAATCTCCGCCAGCCGATCGAGATTAGGCTTTCTTGCCACACTTAGCGGAGTTTTTCCGTTAACAGCCTGTCTGAGAGACCGTCAACAACAATCAGCAGTACAGGCAATCTATCCCTCCTCAGCAGCTTTTCAGGTTTGCATCCCTGATCTGAACATATCTGCTATAAATCTCCTCGTATTTCCTCATCGCCTCCTCAGATGGTTTTACCTCGGTAAATTCTGGCAGGAAGGTTCTGAGAGCATCATCAATACCGCTGAAGCTTTCACTGCCAGAGGCTGCAAGAATTGCTGCCCCTCTCGCAGTCGCCTCGACATCAGATGAGACAAGGCACCTTCTCCCCGTGACATCTGCAAAAATCTGATTCCAGAGCCTGCTGTTGGCAGCCCCACCATCAAGTCTAAGCTCTTCAATGCCAATCCCCTTTCTCTCCATCACCTCAATGTTTGTTCTAACCTCAAAGGCAACAGACTCCATAACAGCTCTCGCAATGTCTCCTCTGTCATGTGCAAGTGTCAGGCCAAATATAGCCCCTTTGGCCTCTGAATTCCAGTGAGGACAGCCTGCACCCGAGAAGAAGGCAGAATAAAGACTCCTCTAGCCCCAATTCCCGACTTCTCGGCCTCCTCGTTAATCACATCATACCCCTCACCGTGGTAGAACGCCCTCTTAACCCACGATAGAAGGCTACCGGTTGTGAATATACTCACCTCCCCCACATTGACGTCAGGCAACACGTGAGCGGAGTAGATTATTTCGCCATAGTCCCTTATCCTCTCAACCGGAGCCACCATGAATGTGCCCGTTCCGGTAGTGGACTTAACACTCCCCTCATCAACAACTCCCTGTGCGAGGGCAGAGCATTGCTGGTCCCCACCTCCCGCAACCACGAGTGGATTTGACCTGATTCCAAGCTTCTCCGCAACGTTTCCTCTGATTTCACCCACAACTTCCCCAGAATTGACGAGATCAGGCATCAAAGACAAATCTAAGTTGAATTCTGCAGCGATTTCGTCACACCAGCTTCGGGAACTCAGATCAAGGAGCATCGTTCTCGAAGCGTTTGAGTAATCAGTCACAACCTCTCCGGTGAGTTTGTAAACGATGTAGTCATGTACAAGCATTAGCTTCCAGCTTTTCTCGATAATCTCAGGTTTATGCCTCATCCGACCAGATAATTTTGGCAGGCTGAAGTAGGATCTGGCTTCAGCCCCGTAACTCTTGCCACCCTTTCCTCGCCGATTTTCTCCTTTATCAGCTCAACCTCCTCTTTGCATCTCCTGTCCTGCCAGACTATAGCCCTGCTTACCGGTTCCCCATCTCTGCCAACGGGAACTATAGTCTCCCTCTGGTTCGCAACTGCTATGGCCGCAATGCTGTCGGAAGCTTTTGCAATCTTTACCGCCTGTCTGCAGGCATCTACAATGCTGTTCCACCAGTGCTCGGCATCCTGCTCAACCCATCCCGGTTTGGGATAGTACGTTTCAAACTCGGAGTAGCTCTTTGCCACCAGGTTTCCGTCAGCATCGTAAACCCCTACAGTCACTCCTGTGGTTCCCGCATCGATACCGAGAAAATACACTAAATCACCTCCTCTATCCACTTCAACATGTCAGAAAGCACTTTCTCCTTCTCCGGCTCGTTGTGGGGCTCGTGGTAAAAGCCCTCGTAGCTTACAAACCTGCAAAGCTTCCCAGCCCTTCTTGCAAACTCCCGACTAGCATGGTATGAAGTAATACCATCGCCAGTCCCGTGTATCAGCAAAATCGGCTTTTTCAGCTTATCTGCATTCTCCAAAGCCCATTTGCCCGCTTCAAGAGACTGCAGGATGAATCGTGGGGAGATTTTGTTGTGGACGAGGGGGTCTGAGATGTATTTCTCAACAATTTCCTTATCTCTGCTGAGTAAATACGGGTCAATGCCGTTTGAAAGCTGAATTGACGGAGCAACAACGTTCAAGAGCTTCAGAATGAAAAGGAGGTACCGCGGGAGATCTTTTGGCAGGGCAAGGAATGGAGCGGAGATTATCCCTCCTGCGATGTCTGGGTTGTATCTCAGTATGTAGTTAAGAGCAAGATTTCCGCCCATGCTGTGGCCGTAGAGTATCTTCGGGCAGTCATATTTGCAGCTTTCAAGGAAAAGAGTAATGTCATCCATCAACTGCTGGTATTCGGCATGACCTCTTTTCCCTTCAGACCTTCCGTGTCCCCTCAAATCAAAGGCAGCGAAAGAGATGCCATTTTCATTGAAGAATTTGGCTACGTGCTCATATCTTCCAGAGTGCTCCCCCAAACCATGGATAAGGCAAACAACAGCTCTTGGAGATTCCACATCCCAGTTTTTTGTGTAGAGAGTGAGCCCATCTTTGGTTCTTAAGGTCATGTTCGGTTATTAACGTAAAAAAGATTAAAGTTTTTCTGCAGTCACACAGCCAGTTTGAAAAGATAATAAGAAAGAACTGCGACTGCAATGGACAGACCAAAGTTTTTCCAGCGGTAGAAGCTCAGGATGAGTGGAAAGAGGGCAGCAACCCTTACACCAAGCTCCACAGCATCACCCGTGAAGGTGGCGGTGACGAAGAGGGCTGAGATTACTGAAGTTGATGATAGGGAAAGAAAGCTCTTCATTTTTTGAGATCTGCCAAATTTAAACCTCAACGGCAGGAATCTGGCCAGGTAAGTTCCCAATGCTACAACGACAATCGCTAAAATCTTTTCACTCATCCTCCCAACCCGAAAGCAGTGGACCTGCAAAGGCAGCGGCAATTATACCCACAGAGGTCAGGTTGACCAAGTGAAAGGCAAGAGCAACAACTCCTCCTCCAAAGGCTGCTCTTAGATGCCTTCCCTTGAGGTTTGGAAGTAAAAGAATAAGAAAGAGGGCTGATATTGAGAAAACCAGTGCGGAATAAACCCTTTCGTCGAGGATCAGTGTGCCTCCTGCGAGAACTCCCAGTGCCGTCCCCCCGACCCAGGCCGAGTAGGCTCCCAACTCAAGCCCCAGCAGAAAACGCTCGCTCTCAGCGGAGTCACAGAGATTGCAAAAACCTCATCAGTCAGACCAAAGGCAGAGACTTGCGGGAAGCGCAGCTTCAGCTTTTGGGCTATTATCGAGCTGTAAATCAAGTGCCTGAGGTTGAGGAAAATGGGGATGAAGATTGCGCTGATTAATGACTGGCTGTAGAGGGAGATTAGGGCAAACTGGCTTGCTCCCGCGAATATCAGAAGGGATGCAAGCATAGCCTCAACATCTGAGAAACCCAATGCTCTTGCGAGAACACCAAAGGTGAACGCAACGGGGATGTAGGCCATTGCAATTGGGAAGCTGTAAACCAGCCCTTTTCTGAACATGATACCTTTTGCTGAGGGATGCATAAAATCTTAATTGGTTAAAAGCTACTGAGAGAACTTTGAGAAAATAAAAAGGTGTCACTTGTACTCGTGGGTGCCGAGCTTAACGGGAATCTGGAAAGCATTTTCGACTATCTTCGCCCACTCCTCTGCACTCCTGTATGGGCAGCCAGGCTCTCTCAGCATACATGAGCTGAAGTAAATCGCCTCTGGCCTAACCTCTGAGAGCTTCATTGTCATGCCTATGTTCGGAACCAGAGTGTTGCCTGGGCACTCACACCTCACAAAGCCTATCACTCTCACCGGCTCATCAAACTTTCCCTCTCCAAGCGCAGCAGCCTTCAGGCAGCGCCACTCACCAGGGCAGCCATAGGTTTCGTCCATGTATGCCCCACACCCAACTATAAAAACGTCCTTCATGCTGCTATGTCAAAATCAAACTTAAAAATTTTTTGAAATTAGCCAGCACCCCTCAGAAAAGCAGGGAGGGAATATGCATCACTTCAACACCATCCTTGTAAACCGTGATGTCTCCACCGCTCTCGGAAACGACAACAGCAATCGCTTTTGTCTCTTTGGTTATGGAGGCGCATGCGATATGCCTCCCCCCAAGTCCCCTTTTAATCTTTGATACCAGGTCCTTTGCAGAAGCTTCAATGTACCTTCCGCATGCGATGATAAGGCCGCTCTCATCAAGCACGAAAACACCGTCAATCTGCGCAAACTCCATCACACTCTCCCAGTTTTCAGGGTTTTTTATGTCCCTGTCTGCCTCCTTGTGTCCTTGATAGGGGTTTATCACAAGCTGACTCGACCTGTTCATGACCTCCTCCACATCCCCATGACAAACGCCGTCCCTATCTTTCTGCCCTCTCTCCCTTCTGAGCAATATTCAAGGCAACAGTAAGCACAGCCCTAAATGCTTCCGGGTGAACTCTCTCAACACATTCCTCAACCGCCTTCAGGAAGGAACTCTTTTCCGGTTCAAAGATTGTGAGGCCTTTCAACGTATCGGTGTCGAAAACAACAACCGCTCTTCCAACCTCAAAACCTCTCAGGTACATTTGAGCAGAAATATACTCCCTCGCTCTGTAAATCTGGGCAAATTTCTCCGCTATGATCTTCTCCTCGCTTTCCTCAAAGTAGTATATCATGCTGTCAAGGATTGTGGCAAATTTTTTGGGAGCCTGAACTATTTCAAACCCTTTCAACTCCTCCTCAAACTCCTCCTTGGAGATTAAAGCTATCCTCTCTATTCCGTATTTTTCGGCAATTTTCAAAGCAGCGTTAACAAGCACTGAAAGCATCCAATCAATAAATGAATGAAAAAATTTTAAACTTAACGCTTCTAAAATAACCATGCTTCGAAAGATGTTGTTTCCCACGGACCTTTCAGAAAACAGCTTTAAAGTCCTCGAATACCTTAATGATTTCAAAAAAGTTGGTGTTGAGGAAATTGGTGTCCTTTTTGTAATAAATCTGACAAAGCTGAGCACTGTTAGCGGTGGAATAGATATTGACCACTACATTGAGGAGATAACAGAGAGAGCGGAGGAAGTGCTGCCAGGAATCGCGCGGAAAATTGAAGATGCAGGAATTAAGGCGGAAGTAATTAAGCCTTTCCCTGTTGGAGACCCTGTTGTTGAAATCATAAAAGCTTCTGAAAATTACAACTTCATTGCCATGGGGTCAAGAGGGGCAAGCACCTTCAAAAAAATACTTCTCGGCAGCGTCTCGGAAGGAGTTCTTCACGACTCAAAGGTGCCTGTTTATGTTTTCAAACACGATATGGTTGTCAACAGCCTTTTTGATAGGGTCCTAGTGGCATACGATTTCTCGAAGTGGGCGGACAGAGTGCTTGAATACGCGAAGTTCGTCGTTAAGAGAGCTGGAGGAGAACTGCACATAATCCACGTCACAGAGGAGGAAAACAAAACTGCCGATTTAAGAGATTTAGAGGAGGCAATAAAGGCTGAGGGTATAGAGGTTTACGTTCATATCGAAGCTGGAACACCACACAAGGCGATACTGGCAAAAAGGGAGGAGATCGATGCCACCACGATTTTCATGGGTTCGAGAGGGAGCGGGGGTGTAAGTGACGATGCTTCTGGGAAGCACATCTGAAAGCGTTATAAGACGCTCCCCTGTTCCAGTCTTCGTCTGCAAGAGAGGTGACAACAAATGAAGCTGTGGGCAGAGCCTGGAAATTTGGAGATGACATCTCGACTGATCACATCACGCCTGGAAGATACTACCACCTGAGGAGCAACATGCCTGAGCTGGCCAAGCACATAATGGAGGATGCAGACCCTGATTTTCCTAAGAAGTTCAGCCAGGGGACTTCATTGTGGCGGGCGAGAACTTTGGAATGGGGAGCAGCAGAGAGCATGCACCACTGGCGTTGAAAATAGCAGGCGTTTCGGCGGTGATTGCCAAGTCCTTCGCAAGAATTTTCTACCGTAATGCGATAAACGTGGGCCTCCCAGTTTTGATTGCTGACACCGACCCAATTGACAGCGGAGATGAGCTTGAGGTTGACTTTTCGGAAGGCAAAATCGTTGACAGAACAAAGGGTATAGAGCTTAAGGTAAAGCCGATTCCTGATGTCATGCTGAAGATTCTCAACGAAGGGGGCCTTGTAAGCTACATCAAAAAATACGGAGACATAAAAATTTAGTCAAAACTTGCCTCTCTTTTTTCAAGCATTGCTGCAACCCCCTCAGCAAAATCACGGCTGAGTGTAGACAGGCTTGCAAGATTCAGCTCCAAAGCTAAATGCTCATCCAGTTTGTTTGAATGTGTTGCGTTAAGCAACCTTTTCAGATTTGCGATGGCCGTTCTCGGCTTTCTTGAGTACATTTCTGCAACCTCCTTCACTCTTTCCTCCAGTCTTTCGTCTTCGACAACTTCAGTGACTATGCCGTATTCCAGCGCTTCTCTTGCTGAAAAACGCCTTCCGGTGGACATTAGCTCAAAGGCCCTTTTCATGCTGCAGCTTCTCGGGATGGAGAAAGAAGTCCCTGAGTCTGGACTGAGACCTATAAGAACAAAACCGCAGGAAAAACGGCACTTTCGGCAGCGACAGCATAATCAGAAGCTGAGACAATACCAAGTCCTGCTCCAATGGCGTAGCCCTTCACTTCAGCTACTACTGGTTTTGGAATTTTCCTGATTTTCCTTATAACGTCAAAGTGCAGCTTTAACCCGTACTCGGAAGGGTTTCCCTCACCTGCAGCAAACTTCAGAAACTGCCTCAAATCTGCGCCTGAGCAGAAGCTTTTTCCCTCTCCCTTTAGCACGATGACTTTAATCTCGTCATCCTTCTGGCACTCCTCAAGGGATTTTGACAGCCCAGTGACCATATCCATGTTGATTGCGTTGTGCACTTCCGGTCTGTTGAGCGTAATCTCGGCAACTCTACCATTTTTTTCCAACTTTACGCATTCCATACAATTAAAATGGTAATAAACTACTTAATAATTGCCATTTTGTTCGTCAAAATGTAAAGCTCTGGCTTATGACAATAATGATTATTAACATTTGGAAAAATATATATTTTTATTGATTTAATAATTGCCATGAAGAGGCTTGCCTTGCTTGTGTTGCTGGTTTTTGCCATCCACAGTGCAGCGGCAGAGGAGTTCAGGCCAATAATTTTTGTTCACGGCCTTGCTGGTTCAGCAGGGCAGTTTGAGAGTCAGGGGATGCGCTTTTCTGCGAATGGTTATCCAGATGAGTACGTCAAAACTTTCGAGTACGACACCATCTCATGGGCCTTAATTGTTGAGACGGACATGCTTGTGAGCGGGCTGGGGAGCGAGCTCGGGTTGAACATTAGCCAGATCATCGATGCAGAAACTCTAAACAAAATACTGTCTAAAAGCAGAGAGGAACTGATTGAAGAGACCTTCAGCAGACTCGACAGGGTCATTGATGAGGCTCTGGCCGAGAGCGGGGCGGATAAGGTGGACTTAGTGGGACACTCCATGGGCACGTTTTTCCTGGTAAGATATGTGAACTCCTCTCCGGAGAGGGCTGCAAAGGTTGCACACCTCGTTCTGCTGGACGGGATTTGGGGTATTGAGGCTCCAGAAGGAATTCCTACGCTCGCAATCTTTGGAAATCCCAAAGCCCTTCCAGCTCTCGGCCTTCCAGAGGAGAAGGTGGTTTACAACGCAACCAACGTTTACTTCAACAACATGATGCACGTCCGGCTCTGCACAGCGCCACAAACCTTTGCGGTGATGTTTGAGTTCATCAACGGTTATCCGCCGCAAACAACAGACATAGTTCCTCAGGAGGGAGATTATGTCAAGGTCAGGGGAAAGTTTCTGGCCTTTGCAACCAATGACGAGGTTTCGGGATGGCTGTCAATCTATCCCATAGACGAGAACGGAAAGAGGCTTTCGATGTGGCCTGTTAAGTTTATGAGTGTGAAGGGGGACTTCGAGGTTAAGCTCAGGAAGGGGCAGCTTTACGAATTCCAGTTCCGCAAGGACTTCAGTCCAGTTGTTTACCACTACTATCGCGCCCCCTTCGTAAGGGACGACCTCTGGGCGAGATTTCTGGTTTCCACACTTCCGCTCGATGTCGAACTTCTGATACTGCCTGAGAGACTTTCTTCTGCGGCAAAAGAGACCTCGGGATTGCTGTTAATGAGATACAAGGAGATGATTGGAGAGTATGACGAAGAAATCGGTGCGGTGGATGAAGTTACGTGAACGGAGTTAACGTTTGCACCGATAAAATCTGCCCCATTGAGAAGGCCGTCAACGGCTTGTGGGTTTTCGACAGGGGGGCTGATGGGAAGAGCGAGCTTGACAGAGAGGTTGTGAGGTTCTCCATCCTGCCTTTCATGAGCGCTGCCGACCTTGTCGTTCCGGCTGAGGGAACGATAGAGATAACAATTAAGTCAAGAGCTGGTGGAGAGGAGAGATTTGTCGTGCCAGCGTGGTCTGCTGATAAGCACTCGATTATCGTCCAGTTCTCTGATTACATCTAATTTTTTGATTTTATTTTTTGACAAGTTTTCGGCCCAACAAGGAAAATCACTCAGAAGGAATGTACTCCACCACAACTCCAGCCTCTTCAAGCAGCTTCAGACCATTCTTGTCCGCGTACTCCTTTCCGTAAACCACTCTTTTTATTCCAGCATTTATTATAATTTTCGCACAGGTTATGCACGGGCAGTGGGTGGAGTATAAAGTACCACCATCAACGCTTATTCCGAACTTCGCAGCCTGAATTATCGCATTCTGCTCCGCATGCACACCTCTGCAGAGCTCCTGCCTCTCCCCACTCGGAACGGCCATTTTATCCCTCATGCAGCCTACCCCATCGCAGTGAGGCATTCCCGATGGGGCTCCGTTGTAGCCGGTCGCCAGTATACGCTTGTCCTTGACTATAACCGCCCCGACATGCTGTCTAAGGCAGGTCGAGCGCTTTGCCACCACTTTGGCAATCTCCATGAAGTACTCATCAAGAGTCGGTCTCTCCATGCTCCACCTCAAACCCTCAAGAATTTTCTAGCGTTCTCCCTCGCAACCCTCTCCATCTCCTCTCTTCCAACAGCTTGCTCGACTTTTTTGGCAGCCTCTGCGACTGTGGCTATCTCAACGTCTCTGTAACCTGCATCGCTGTTCAGCATGAACCTTTCAGGGCCGTGCTCTGCCACAATTCTTGCCACATCATCAGCAGAGAGCTTTCCCGGCTGGACTGTCAGCCCAACCCAGTAGCCCGTTTCAAGAACCATGTCGAGGGTTTCGAAGTTGACGTGGTCTATTACCGCAAGCTCCTCAGGGAAGCTCAGCCTATCCAGAATCTCTATGGTTTTTCTGGTCGCTTTGACTTTCTCTCCGCGTGGGGTGTGGATAATGCAGGGAACGTCGAGCATCTCCGCAATTTTAAGCTGAGCAGTTAAAACGTCAATCTCTTCATCGTTAACAAGCTCAAGCCCAATCTCACCGAAGGCTCTCCACTCACCGTTTTCCAGGTATTCGAGCACAATCCCGTAATCAGGAGGAATGCAGCGGGGATGGATGCCAACTGCAGGATACATCTTCAAGCCAGCAGCCTCGCACCTGAGAGGCTCAAACTCTACAAGCTTCCTGAAAACGTCAATCATCGTCTGCGGGTAGGAGGGCTTTACCGGGAAAAAGGCGAGGCTGCAAATCTCCCTTACACCGCTCTCTCTTAGCTGTGCAAGTTCTGAAAATCCCAGCCCTTCTGAGTGGAGGTGTGAATCAAAGTACATGTCCCTAAGCTTTGCCCTTGCTTTTAAATTTTATTCGCATTTTCCAACAGTATGATTTTTGCTATGCCTTTTGAAAGTTAGCTGAAATGCTGCCTTCTCAGACGGGATTAAGCTAACCTCTCCACCGTATCTTTTCATTGTAATAGCCACGAGGAACGGCCCAATTCCCGTATTTTTCGGCGAAGTTGTGAATCCGTATTCGAATATCTTTTCCCTTATTTCTTCAGGTATCCCGATTCCGTTGTCTGAAAAAATCACCTTGCAGAACTCCCCTTCTGGCTTTATGTTGACCCTGATTTCGCTTGCCTTCCCGTGTTCGACGGCGTTCCTTGTTAGATTGTCGAACACAGAGTATATTCCATCATCTGCAAGCACCTCACAATCTCCCTCAATAACAACATTCACCCTGTATCTCTGAGTAACTTCATCCAGAACCCGCTTTAATGAGTAAGGTGTAAGCTCTTTCGGTTCTGGGAGCTCTCTTGTGTGCTTCAGCAGTTTAATGGAAATTTCAAGCTCTCTGATGGTCTTCTCGGCAAGCTCCCCACACTCTTCACTCATAGCCTCTACATAACCAAGAACCGCTGTCAGCGAATTCAGAACGTCATGCCGAATGATTCTGGTTGCAAGCATGAGCAACTCGTTTAACCTCCTCAACTCCATCTCTCTTTCCTTTAAGCTGGTAATATCCACAACGAAGTGCAGAAAATGCCTTTCACCGTTGAGATTAACTATGCTGACTTTTGCCATCAGCCACCTGTTCAAATGTTGCTCGTAGAACTCCTCCCACTCAGTATCACCCTTTAGCGCTGCAAGTATTCTGCAGAAATCAGGAGGGTAGTTCAGGCCGTGGTAAATCTGAAAACATCTCTTTCCAATCACGTTTTCAAAAAGTTTCTTGGAAAACTTGTTTTGCATGACTATCTCAAAACTTTCATTTTGAACGGTGATCGGGATATCAAACTGGTCAATTAGCTCCTGAAGTTCACTTCTGTCCATATTGGTTATTTTTTGAGCTCATATAAAAATTTTTTTACTTATTTGTGAAAGTAGTGCTTTATTATAATGTAGATAGGGAAAGGATTTTAAAAGACAATTAAATGTATTATTCATGTTCATGAATAGGGTACTACTAATAGCATTTTTAATTATTGCTATTACAATCTTTCCTGTCTCAGCCTTAAAAGTTGGCATTTATGATAACCCCCCTCACGTTTTCGTGGAGAATGGGGAGGTTAAAGGCTTTTACATTGACATTCTCAAGCTATTGCCGAAGAGGAAGGATGGGAGCTCGATTATGTCTACGATAGCTTTCCCAATTTGCTGGATAAGTTGGAAAGAGGGGAGATAGACTTAATGGTGGCAATTGCCTACACGGAGGAGCGCGCCAAGATTTACAAGTTCAGCAACGAAACGGTTTTTACCAACTGGGGGAGATAGTCTCGACAGAGAGACTCGACTCAATTTTAGAGTTGGCAGGCTTGCGGATTGCTGGAGTTAAGGGAGACACTTACACTAAAGAACTGGAAAGGCTGGTTAGTGAATTTAATATTGATTGTGAGATAATAGGGATTGAAGGTGATTACAAAGAAGTTTTTGACGCTGTAAAGACAAGAAAGGCTGATGCAGGGATAGTTTCAAGGGTATACGCTTCGCTCTACGCTGAGAAGGAGGGATTGAAGAGGACAAGCATTGTATTTGGGCCGGTAGATCTCAGATTTGCAGGCGCAGATTCAGTGGTGCTGGAGAGAATAGACTACCACCTGTCCCAGATGAAGAAAGATCCTAACTCGGTTTACTATCAATCGCTTGACAGGTGGTTTGGGGTTAAGGAGGAGATTTTTCCTGCATGGATTTACTCTGTGGTTGCAGTTCTTCTGTTGACTCTTGTTTTTGTCTTTGCGATAAACACGTATCTCGGTAGAAAGGTAGCAGAGAAGACGAAAGAGTTGAGGGAGAAGGAGGAGTTTCTCAGGGCAGTATTCAACTCCATACAGGATGGAATAAGCGTTCTTGATGAAGAAATGAATGTTATCATGGTCAACCCGACAATGGAGAAGTGGTATGGAAATGTTGTCGGAAAAAAGTGCTATGAAGCCTACCGTGGCAGAAACAGCGTTTGTGAAGACTGTCCCACAGTAAAGGCGATGGAGAGTAAGCAAATGAGCTATGGTGTTGTTCCAGGACCGGGGGGCAAGGGATGGGTTGAGCTTTACAGCTACCCTGTTTGGAGAACGGAAAGGTAAAGATGGTTGTTGAATTTGTGAGAGACATAACGGAGAAGAAGAGGATGCAGGAGGAGCTTGAGAGGTTGCTGGAGAAGTACCAGTACCTTTGGAACAATGCGAACGACATCTTCTATGTCCACGACCTTGAGGGAAGAATTCTTGACTTCAACAGAAGGGCGGCTGAAGTTTTCGGAAAGGCAAAGATAGAAACCATCTGGCAAGTTATCCCAGAATCCCAGCACGACTTCATGAGAGGGGTTATTGATGAAATAGTCAGAACCAAGCAGCCCTATGGGCCCTTTGAAGTGCATGTGAGGTTTGGTAATGCTGAAATGTGGCTCGAAGTGATAGCACATCCAGTGGTTGAAAATGGTGAAGTTGTAGCCATTCACGGCATTGCAAGAGACATCACGGAAAGAATAAAGCTCCTTGAGGAGATTTCGGAGAACATAAAGCTCGTAGCTTTCCTTGTTGATAGAATCAGAAATCCTCTGGCAGCAGCAAGGGCTTTCTGTGAAATAAAGGATAGGCTTGGAGATGAAGTGTTTGAGAAGATTACAAACAACATAGACAGAGTTACGGAGTTGATTTCAGATCTGGACAAGCTCTGGGGCAATCTTGAAAGGCTCAGAAGGGGGCTCAGGCGGCCCTGAGCTTTATCACGAAGGTTGCCCCGAGAGTGAGTTGCTCCAGATTTTACCCCGGAATTCACAAAGAATAAAAAATTGAATTAAAAATTATTCAGAATAGCCAGCCTTCTTCAGGTACTCCTTAGCGAGCTCGATGTTTCCGTCTCCGTACATATCCTTGAAGACATCCTCGTGGCTCCACATTCCAATTGGTACGAGGGAGTAAAGCGGCTCAACTGTGCCTCTGTACACTCTCTGGGCGATGTCTTCTCTGTCAATTGCAGCAGCGATGGCTTTTCTGACGTAGACGTTCTTTGTCGGGTAGTCAGTGTCCTCATTGGCGTTGAGGAGAGGTACCTTATGAAGCCACCCGGAGCCTGGATTACCTGCAGTCCCTCCTTGCCCTTCAGGGATTCAATGTCGATTGGTGTGAGCGTTCTCCATGCGATGTCAACCTCACCCTTCTCGATGGCAAGTCTCAGAGTTGTGGCATCCTTGTAGAACTTGATGACGATTCTCTTTGTCATAGCTGATCGCCGAAGAAGTTCGGGTTTGCTTCAAGAATAAGTTCCTGGTCTCTCTTCCAGTCCACAATCTTGTAAGGCCCAACTCCACCAGCAGTCTGGTCTGGGTCGATCTCATCAGCCTTGTAGGCTGGGTGGACGGGGAAGTATGGCGGAGTTGCGAGAAGTGAGACGAAGTATGCTGTAGGCTTCTTGAGCGTGAACTTAACCGTGTAGTCATCAACGGCCTCCACATCCTCAACGAAGTCAGTTACAAGCCATGATGGGTCGCCCTGAATGGTCATAACTCTCTTGATGCTCCTGACAACATCCTGTGCCTTGCATGGTGTTCCGTCGGCAAACTTCAAGTCCTGTCTGAGGTGGAAGGTGTAAACAAGCCCGTCATCACTAACATCCCAGCTCTCTGCAAGGTATGGTTCAAGCTCGGTTGTGCCGGGCTTGTATCTTACCAGCCCTCCCATTATGTTATTCATTATCTCCCAGGTGTAGAAGTCGTAGGCGTTTGCCGGGTCGAGTTCGGTAATCTTGTCAGTAACGCCAATGGTAATTGTGTCCTTCTGCTCCTCGGAGTAAACCAGGTAGTATCTGAAAATCATGGTCGGGTCAAGGGTGATTCCCTTGATATCGTCCTTTGCAACTATTGTCAGCTTGCCCTGAATGAGCGGAATTATTGGAGCATCTTCAGCGAGCTTCTGCTGAATCTGCTTGTAAAGCTGCTCTCTCTCTTCCATTGAAGTTGCAGTTGAGGCCTTCTCAAGCAGCTCATCCATTTCTGGGTCACAGTATGGATAGCCAAGCCAGTTGTTTGCAGTGCACTTCAGGAAAGGTGTGGTGTAGTCATCAGGGTCGAGGTAGTCAGGGTACCATCCAAACAGGGAAGCCATCATCGCTCCTTTTCTGGCGTAATCAGTGTAAGTCGACCACTCAGCACTCTTCAGCTCAACCTCTATCATTCCCGTCGCTTCAAGCTGCTCCTTGAGAACCTGCGCCAGGTCTTTTTCTGTGTCACCGTAGTGCGTTGGAGTCCACCAGAGTTCAATCTTCAGCTTCTTTGCTTCTTCCTTCTGCGGTTGTTCCGCCTGTTGGGCACATCCAAGTAGCAGCACTGCGGCAACCAAAATTGCTAAAATATACACTTTCTTCATGTTGTAAATTTTTGTGTTATGATAGACTTTGGGACAAAATTACCTCATCACCCTCACAGCAAATATGTTGTGCCAAAGCCCGACAGCAAACAAAGCCATCTCCCTCCTGTCCTCCCTCCTCTGCCTTATCAACCATCCAAATCTCCTCTTATCAGCAGAAAAACCTGCCTCGCTCAGATTTCTCTTAAAATATCTCTTCAGAAACCTGTAAGGCATTTCAACAATCCTCTCAATAACTCTCAACCAATCAAATCCAATTCTGGAAAGATTTCGCTTTGGAATGACGTAGACAGATGTCTCAGCATCAAACATCCTTAAAGTCTTCCTTGTGCTGTAATACTTATCCAGAGAAATCGAGTTTACCTTCACTCCCATGCTTTTGAGCATCTTCATCGCCTTCTCGAAGGCATCCTTCTCAGATTTTGCAGAATAACCAAATCCAACGTACATTCCCGTTTCAAGATCGATTATCCTGAAAACGTATCGGAAATCTTTACCTTTCTTCTTCGGATTGCTTCGATAGTGCTTAGTGATGGCTAAGCTGTAACCTGTTCCATCTCCTGAAAATTCTCCTGATACTCCTTCATCCTTCAACAAAAGAATGAAGAGGTTGTGCAAGGCCATCCTTACCTCTTCATCCGAGTACAATCTTTCTATCGTCTTGTAGCTCACCCTGATTCCAAACAAAGGCTCGAATAACTCAAGCAGCTCTTCAACATCCCTGTTCGACTTATTTATCAGTCTTGCAAACAGGAAAAGCATAACTCTCTTCTCCAGATCAACTTTCTTTGGCCTTCCTACTCTTTTCTCAATTCTGATCGCAGAAACAGCCTCTCTAACGTATTTAGGAAGTTTTCTCAGCCTTTCCTTGACAATTTCCCTCTTCCTCTCCCATTCAGCATAGGGATATTTCTCCTTCTCCTCCTGTCTTATCTCCTCTGCAATTTCATCCAAAACATCCAGAAGTTCCCTTACAAACTTCCCTGTCACTCTGAATCCAAGGTTCATGTTCTGATTCCAACCAAAAAGTATTTAAGTATTTCTATGGATATACTTAACATGAGGAGGGTTGAAGTGAAGAAGGGAGATTTTGTTCTGAAAGAGGAGGTTGAGGTTGTTTTCGAGAAGAGAGTCACGCCTTTCGGTAATTCAGCAAAGGTTGATGTGCCCAAGAGGTATATTGGGTGGAGAGCGTATGTGATTGTTGTCAGGGATTAAAGGAATTTTGTCCCAAAACCAGCATTTTTAGAAATGCTTTTAAACCACTCTGAAGGGCATCTGGTAAGCTCAAGGAGGACGATAAAATGATTACGATAGACCCTGAGTATTTTGAAATTTTAAAAGAGTTTGGTGCTGAGAGAGTAGTCAGATGTTACCAATGTGGTACGTGCACTGGCATCTGCCCCGTTTCAACGACTGATGCAAGCTTTCCCAGAAAACCTGTGCTGCTTTCAAGATTCGGTGTGGGTGAAGTTATAGAGGACTTCGAGGAGGCCTGGCTTTGTCTCTCATGCAACCTCTGCACCGAATTCTGCCCGAGAGACGTCAAGCCGAGTGAGACAATGCTGGCAATAAAGAGAGTTCTTGTGGAAAACGGAAAAACACCGCCCTACATCAGGGACTTCTTCCAGAACATAATGAAGCAGAAGAATCCCTGGGGCATAGGGAAGTTCAAGAGAGAAGATTGGGTGAAAAAGAGCGAGGTTGAGGTGCCAAAAGTTAAGGACAACCCGGAGTATGAGTGGCTCTGGTTCGTGGGCTGTGCTCACAGCTTTGAGAACAGGAACATTAACGTCACACTTAAAATCGCAAGAATACTTAACGATCTCGCATTAACTTCGCAACTCTCGGCAGAGAAGAGGGGTGCTGCGGAAACGACGTCAGGAGAGCGGGAGAAGAGGCTTATTCGAAGTCCTGATGGAGGAGAATGTCAAGATTTTTGACAAATACGGGGTGCAGAAGCTCTTCACCCACTCCCCGCACTGCTTCAATGCCTTCAAGAACTGGTATGAGGGCTACGAGGTTAAGCTCTTCCTTGAGTTCATCAGAGATGCAATAAAGAGCGGAAAGCTTGAGCTGAAGAATAAGCTTGATGTTACAGTCACCTACCACGACTCCTGCTACCTCGGAAGGTACAACGGAATTTACGATTTGCCGAGAGAAGTTCTGAAGCTCATTCCAGGTGTGGAGCTTGTTGAGATGAAGAACAACAGGAGAATGTCTCTCTGCTGCGGTGGAGGGGCCGGAAACATAGTTGGTGATTACCCAGGCGAGATACAGCCCGCAAGAGTCAGGGCACAGGAGGCGGCTGAGACTGGAGCAAACGTTCTTGCGGTTGCCTGCCCCTTCTGCCTGCTGATGCTGGAAGATGGTGTAAAGACTGAGAAACTCGACAAGCAGCTTGTTGTGAAGGATATAGTGGAGCTGGTTTACGAAGCTGCCTACGGAGAGGAATAAATTTTTATTTTTGTTTTCTGCTTATTTTCAGTGCGTGAGAAAATCGGTTTCTGGGAAGCTGTCAGCATCGGCATTGGCGGGATGATTGGTGGGGGATTTTCGCAGTTCTTGGGCTGAGCGTGCAGCTTGCAAAGGGCTCAGCTCCAGTAGCGTTCCTCATTGCCGGGATGGTTGCATTACTTACAGCCTACTCCTACGCTAAGCTCAGCTTGAGGTTTCCGAGCGAGGGCGGAACGATAGAGTTCCTTGTTAAGGCCTACGGGACGGGTTTGCTTGCAGGAGGGTTAAACGTCCTCCTCCTTCTTAGCTATGTCGTCATGATTGCGCTCTACGCCTACGCCTTTGGTAGCTACGCTGCCAACGCCCTTGGCGCTCCAATTTTGAAGAACCTCTTTGTTGTATTAGTTATACTTCTTTTTACCGTTTTAAACGCCCTTGGAGCAGTTGTAAGCGGGAGAACTGAGGACTTGCTGGTTGCCTTCAAACTCTCAGTGCTTGTCGTCGTTGCTGCAGCGGGATTTTCTTTTGTAAATCCGGAGAGGCTCATGCCATCCAACTGGGCTGATACTGTGAGCATAATTGCGGGCGGTATGATCATTTTCCTCGCTTACGAGGGATTTGAGCTGATCGCAAATGCAGGTGGAGATGTTGAGCATCCAAAGGTTCTTGAGAAGGCTTTCTACGTGTCTGTTGTTGTTGTCATAGCCGTTTACGTTTTAATCGCAATAATAACTGTCGGAACACTACCCTACGAGAAGATTGTAGAGGCAAGAGATTATGCTTTGGCCATTGCTGCAGAACCATCGCTCGGTCAGCTCGGTTTCTGGTTCGTCACCTTCGCTGCACTTGCATCAACAAGTTCGGCAATTAATGCCACCCTTTACGGAACGGCGAGAGCGAGCTATATGGTTGCCAAATTTGGAGAGCTTCCTGATTTCGTTGGGAGAAAGTTGTGGGGGCAGGCTTACGAAGGACTGGTTGTAGTTTCGGTCCTTTCCATGATTCTCTCCTACACCACCAACCTTGAAACGATAGCTACTGCGGGCAGCGGGGGATTTCTGCTTATTTTTGCCGCTGTAAATCTTGCTGCAGTTAGACTCAGAGATAAAGTTAAGGCCAATCATTTTATATCCTTTGCAGGGGCGTTGATGGCCATTGCTGCTTTCTCCATTCTTACACTGAGAATGGCAGAGGAAAACCTCCAAGCTTTGGCTGTAATGATCTCATTCATAGCAGCTTCATTTCTCTTTGAGTGGGCTTACAGGTGGTATACAGGAAGGAAAATTGGTGGATATATTGACAGGAAACTGATCGAGAGGGAGAAGAACCTTAGAAACTGGGATAAATGGATTCCGGTTGTTGTGGATGAGATAGGGAAAAGATACAGCGATAGCGAGGTTTACCTTGTTGGCAGTTTGGCAAGAGGGGAGGCTGAGAAAACCAGTGATGTGGACCTGTTAGTCCTGACCGATGCGGTGGAGAAAGGAGAAAAAGAGGGAATAACGAGAGATATCAAGAAAAAGCTGGAGCTAACCCCTCAGCACTGTCTCGACCTTCACTTTGAGAAGAAGAGGTTCAGAGATGAGGCTTTGAAAAAGGCTGTGAATTACAAGCGCTTAAGGTAATCATGGGATTAAAACTCTCTCAATGTCCTCAGCCCCAGCCCTCCTCACGAGCGTTGAAAATGGGTCAGAAGTTCTTTTAAAGCTGTAGTTCCTGTTAAAGACGATGTAGCCATGCTTAGCACCAAAAATCTCGTATCCTGCTGTGGCTGCCCTGAAAATTGCCCTTTCTTTACCTATAAAGTAGGAGGCGAAGTGCATTTCGTCGAGCATTGAGGATGTTGCTATCATTGCGTTGTCAGTTCCGATCAGCCATTTTTCGTACTCGCTAAGCATTTCGTAGCTGTGTTTGTTCAGCAGTCCGAAAAAGGCGTTGCTCCTGAAACAGCTCACGATGGGTATTTCAGCTTCAACAAACTCCCCTATCCTTTCAGGACACATGTTCATGTGCACCACGACATCAGGTTCAAGAACTAAGGCAGCCCCAACATCCTCACAATCCCTCTCACCTGCGTGAATACCAAAAAGCATCTTTCTTTTCCTTGCAATCTCCCTAACCTCCTCAATCAACCTCAAATCGTGATCACGAACGCTGCTGTAGGCGAAGCCAAAAGCCTGAATTTCTTCAGCCTCTTCAACGCTTGCTGGTCTGGCAAGAGCCAGAACCCCATCAACTCCTGCCACAATCTTCAGTCCAGCTTTCCCACCCTCTCTAAAGTCGAGAAAGTGGGAGGTTCCAGCACTTCTGCTCTTCTTAACCTCAAGCTCAACCTCCTGCCTCAGAATTTCTGAGTCGGTTTGTGAAAGCATTCTGTGCTTGTAGCCCTTTGGCCCCACAAGGCTCACCAAATCGAGCCTTGGTGCTTCTCTCAATGCTGCATCTCCCAGATGCGTGTGGGCGTTGAAGAAAGTGGGAGAGATTACAAAATCATCTTTTTCCACTCTGCTCTCCTCAAACACCATCTCCTCAACAATCAGATCACCGTGAAGTGTTCCCTCAGGGGTGATGAGAATGCCGCTGTAAATGTCCATGGGAAGGGTTAAATATTCTCCCTCAAAACTTTTACCATGGCAAAGGCTCCGAAGGGGAAGGCGAAAACACCACCGCTAATGTCCTCGGCAGGTATAATGAGGTACTTCGAGGAGGAAAAACGCAGATAAAGGTAAGTCCTAAAACTGTCCTCGCAGCTGGCATCGTTACGGGTGTGCTGGTAATCATCTTAAACGCCTACTACGGGCTGTGGCCTTAGAGATTTGTTGGAATATCGATAACTGTAACTTCCACTCCAAGCTCTTTTTTAACAACCTCTGCTAAGGCTAAAACTCCGAACTTCTCGCTCTCGTAGTGGCCGAGAAAGATTACGTTGATTCCTCCCTCCTTAGCCAGATGGTATGCCTCGTGCTCTGGCTCTCCAGTAATGAAAAGCTCCACTCCAGCATCAATAGCCTCGTTCAAGGCAAAGCAGCCCTTTCCGGAACAGCCGCAACCCTTCTCACCTTCTCCTCTCCAAAGGGCAGGATTAACGCCGAACCCAGTTTTTCAGCTATTTCCCCTACTGCAGAAGGTTTTTCGAGTTCTCCTGAAAAGCCAATCTTCACCCCCTTATACTCCCCAAACTCCTCCTGCAGCTCAGCACCAATTTTCCTCAAAATCATCGCGTTGTTGCCAACTTCTCTGTGAGCATCAAGGGGGAGATGGGCAGCGTAGAGCGAGATATTGCTTTTCAGCAGGAATTCAATCCTTCTCCTCACAATCCCTCTGATATAGCCTATCCCACCCCAGATGAGGCCGTGATGAGCAACAAGCATGTCTGCATTCACAGCCCTTGCAGCCCTGAAGCTCTCCATGCACGCATCAACGGCAAAGGCTATTTTCTTCACCTCTCCACCACCCTCAACCTGCAGTCCGTTGTTTGATACATCCTGATAGCTCTTAATCTCCAAAAAATCGTCGAGAAATCTTACAACTTCAGCGAGATTCATGAATTTAGTAGGAGAGCAGTAATTTAACCTCACCGTTTTTACCAATCAAAATTCTTATATACCACTTTGTTTGAGAGTAACGAAATTTGAAAGGAGGGTTAGAATTGGCCGAAATAACAGAAGTTAGAATATACAAATCGAAAGGGAATGGGAGCATAAAGGCCTACGCGTCTGTGAGTTTTGACAACGAGTTTGTCGTGAAGGGTTTGAAGGTTGTGGAAGGAGAGAAGGGGCTTTGGGTGAGCATGCCCAGCAGAAGGATGAAGGATGGGAGCTTTCAGGACGTTTTCCATCCAGTTAGTAAGGAGGCGAGAGACAAGATAGTTGATGCCGTTCTGAAGGCCTATCACGAACAGGAGTAAATTCGGAATTTGCCACAATTGTTAAAACTTTTTAATCCTATACTTTACTAATTTCATGGTAAAAATTGTGAGTTTCTCTCCACTTCCGGAGGGTGTTGTGAGGGCGCTTGTAGCCTCTGTTTACAGTGGTAAGCTTGAGGTTACTGTGATAAACGATTTTGACGAGGAGGCTATCGTCAAGGCCGTTGAGGATGCGGACATAGTAATAGGGGACTACACATTCAGAATACCCATTACAGAGAGAATTATGAAGTCGATGCGAAAAGTGAGGCTAATCCAGCAACCCTCGACTGGCTACAACAACATTGATGTTGAAGCAGCTAAGAGGCTTGGAATTCCCGTTGCAAATGTTGGTGGTGTTAACGCTTTGAGTGTCGCTGAACACACAGTTATGTTCGCATTAGCACTGCTCAGAAGGCTGATTTACGCTCACAACAGCGTTTTAGGTGGGAAGTGGGAGCAAGATGAGATGGCAAACCTCGGCGTTTACGAGCTTTACGATAAAACGTGGGGTATCATCGGTATGGGGGCGCAGGGTAGGGAGCTTGTAAAGAGACTCCAGGGTTGGGGACTCAGGCTCATCTACTACGACATAAGGAGAGCTGAGGACGTCGAAGAGCAATACGGCGTGGAATTCAAGGATTTCGACTCTCTGCTTAAGGAAGCTGACATTGTCAGCCTTCACGTTCCCCTTACAGAGAAAACAAGAGGCATGATAGGGGAAAGAGAGCTGAAAATGATGAAGAATTCTGCAATACTGATAAACGTTGCAAGAGGGGAAGTAGTTGACGAGAAAGCTCTTGTGAAGGCCATAAGGGAGAAATGGATTGCTGGAGCTGCTCTCGATGTTTTCGCTAAGGAGCCACCTGAGGGTAGCGAGTTGCTTGAGCTCAAGAGCTACAATGTCCTTTTCACACCGCACATAGCTGGAGCAACGAACGAAGCGAGGCTGAGAATAATAAAAGAAGCGATGGAAAACATTGGAAGAGCGCTGAGGGGAGAAGAAGTAAAGTACGTCGTTAGCAGGTGAGAGCATGGATGCGGCACATGCAGTTGCAGAATGTTTGAAGAATTTTGGTGTTAGAAGAGTTTACGGCATCATAGGCACGTCAGTTGTCGATTTCGTCGATGCTCTTTACGATTACAGGGAGGAGATCAGGTACATTTCCTGCCGTCATGAGCAGGTTGCAGCTTCGATGGCAGATGCTGAGGGAAGATTGACGGGCTTTCCGGGAGTGGCTTTGGTTCACGCCGCTCCCGGCACGCTTAACGCGGCTATAAGCGTTGCCAACGCATACAAAGACGGTTCACCGATGGTTGTGATTTCGGGAGGAGCTAAAAGGAGACTTTATGGTAAAAACACGATGCTTGAAGTCGACCAGCAGTCCGTAATGAGGCCGATAACCATGGCAACTTTCAGAGTGGAAGATGCGAAGAAAGTTCAGAGCGTCGTTGCTCAAGCCTTCTCCATCGCCATCAAGGAGTGCGGCCCTGTTTACGTTGAAGTCGCGGAGGACGTCTGGCTTGAGGAAAGTGCCAGTGAGGAAGTGAGAGTTGAAGCAGAGAAACCCAGGGCGAGTGATGCAGAGGTTGAAAGCGTTGCTGAGATGCTGAAGGAAGCTAAGAAGCCCCTGATACTTGCGGGTTTTGGTGTGAACAGCGAGGAAGGGAGCGAGCTTCTCACACAGCTTGTTGAGAAAACCTCAATACCGGTTGCCACCACAGGCAATGGTAGAGGGGCAATGGATGAAGAGCACAAACTCTGCCTTGGAAGGGCTGGATTCGGGGGAGGGAGCATCCATGCTGATGAGGCTGTGAGAAACTCTGATTTCCTGCTCTGCCTCGGATGCCAGCTGACCGACGTTACAACCTATGGCTACAACTGGATGCCTCTGGAAAGGTTGTTGCTGTCACGCTGGACAGAGAGGCAGGAAAGAAGCTGGACTATGCAGTGATAAGCTACAGCGACGCAGTTGATTTTCTCAGAAGGCTTGTCGAGAAAGTTGATGGATACAGAGCTCCTGAAAGCTGGCTGAACGAAATCGAGGGGTGGAGAAAGAGCTGGGAACAAATGGTCGAAAACGCAGCAAACGTGGAGTACAAGGGCTTTGCAAACCCTGCAAGGTTTTTCAAGAAACTCAGTGAAGCTCTGCCGGAAAATACCGTTGTTACTGCAGGACAGGGAATGCACGTACTGTATCCGCAGGCATATGTGAAAGCCAGAAGACCGAGAAGCTACCTTGCTGCAACTAAT
>LZQN01000050.1_pt1 | contig 33780 bp, 35 predicted proteins | sample 768531 | NCBI WGS metagenome assembly LZQN01 (sample SAMN05207080, study PRJNA324506) | oil field metagenome | isolation source: sample BH-FW-7 from oil reservoir | place: India: Bombay High | collected 2015-12-02
AGCTTCACTTGTTAGGCTGGTTTGGTTTTTTTTATCCTTTTCTAAAACCAAAACCTTCTCCTTCCCTTTTTGAGGAGTTTCTTGTTCTTTGTTGGTCATTTTTTTAAATTTCCTTTATTATTTTAACCGCTATCCAGCTTTAAAATTAAGAACTTTTAATTTTTGTTCTTTGCAATAGAAAAGTAATAGAAAAAGAACAAAAACAAGGCAAGTCCTCCACTGGATATGAGTATTTTGAGCCGATGGCTCTTGAGAAATCTAGCACATAAAAATGCCTTTGTAAAGAGCCGCACCGATTCACTGCAGTTGGCGCTATTTGATGAAAAATTTCTTAATCAAACGCCTAATTGCTTGGTAATTGGTTGGCTATTTCACTGCCTTCATCGCCAAAAACATTTCTAAAAAAACTTTTTTGAAATTCTTTTTGAAAAATATTTTATCAAGTAATATCCAATGAGTGAAAGATTTTGCTTCCTTTGTGGTATAATAGTATAGTAAAGAAATACTCATGCTCATAAGAGAAAATAACTAAACTTTAAAATAAATAATTTATTAACCAAAAGCAAAAAAATGAAAAAAGGTTATGTAACCAACATTGAAAAAGAAACTCTGGAAAATGAAAATTTTCGCAAAGTTCTCTACACTGCCAACTACAGCCAACTAGTAGTAATGAGCCTAAAGCCCCAAGAAGAAATTGGCGAAGAAGTCCATGGGCTTGATCAGTTCATAAGAATTGAAAAAGGCCAAGGAAAAGCAGTTTTGAATGACCAAGAATATGACATTGAAGATGACTTCGCCATTGTTATACCAGCCGGAACAAAACACAACATCATCAATACTTCAGAGGAAGAAGAAATGAAGCTCTATACCATTTATTCCCCTCCTGAACATCAAGACGGAACTATTCACCCAACTAAAGCTGATGCCCAAGAAGAACACTTTGATGGAAAAACAACAGAGTAGAATGAAACAGTGAAAAGATAACAAACACCCAGCCAATCCAGGCTGTGTGTTTTTTAAAAAAAATAATTTCAGCGCCAATCCTCAAGTTGCAAGAGGTTTCTGTCTGTAAATATCATAACCCCTTAAAAACTTTTTAGCGCCATTTACGCCAATTCGCTTCTTTTAATTATTCACTGGCTTTTCAAAGAGAAATCTTCCTAATTGGAGCTATTTTCCAAGCAATTTTCTTAATTCCTTTGCCAGCAAAAGCAATCGTTGCCAAATCTTCTTCCACAGAAATGACCACTCCTTTGCCAAACTCTGGATGATCCACTTGGTCACCGTCCCTAATCTTATCTTTCTTGGCTTCTTTTTTGCCAGAATTTTTCCTCAAAAACCTCTTTGAAGATCTTAACTTTTTTTGCCATCCCGTCTCTTCAAATTCTGCTTCTTGGCAATAATCACCAACATCAATTTTTTCAGTCCCAGCTAATTCCTCAAAAGAAATTTTTTCTAAAAGGTGATCGTCAATTTCTTCCAGAAAACGAGAGCGAATTGATATTTGAGTACTGCCATAAATACTGCGAGAAGTAGTAAAAAGCAAATAAGCCTTCTGCTTGGCCCGAGTTATTCCCACATAACAAAGCCGCCGTTCCTCCTCCATTTCCTTTTCGCTTAAAGTTGATCGAGAATGGGGCAGAATTCCCTCCTCCATGCCCACAATAAAAACCACTTCATACTCTAGTCCTTTAGCACTATGAAGGGTCATCAAAGGAACTGCATCCAATTTTTCCAAATCGCGATCAGTCTGAGAAACCAATGCCACTTCTTCCAAAAAAATTTCCAAACCTTCTTCTTCTTTGTCAAACTTTTTAGCCACCGTCAACAGTTCCAAGACATTTTCTCTTCTTGTTTCCCCACTTTCCCGATCCCTTAAGAGCATTTTCTCATAACCACTCTCAGAAAAGACATATTCAATCAGCCTGGAAACGGGCTCTTTTAAGGAAAGTTCTTGACTTTTTTTGATTAGCTCAAAAAATTGTTGTAATTTCTTGGTCTTATCCTTAGGCAAAAATTGATTCGGCTCTTGATCAAAAACAATTTCCCCTATTCTGTCCAGAATTGATTGGTTTTCTTTTTTTGAATCTAGGATTTTTTGGATAGTTTTGGCTCCTATCTTGCGAGGAGGAATATTAATAATTCTCCCAAAGCTAACTTCATCAAAAGGATTTTTAATAAAATAAAGATAAGCCAGAATATCTTTAATTTCCTTTCTTTGATAAAACTTGACTCCTCCAATAATTCGATAGGGTATTCCCCATTTCATAAAAGCCTCTTCCAGCGCTCTGGACTGAGCATTGGTTCGAAAAAGAACCGCAAAATCACTCAGCCTTAATTTCATTTTCTTTTTTAATTTTTTAATTTCTTTGGCAGTAAAATCAGCTTCATCTTTCTCATCCAAAGCCTCATAGGAAGTTATAAGCTGGCCACCCCTTTGCTCGGTCCAAAGTTTTTTATCTTTTCGATTGGCGTTTTTGGAAATAACACAATAAGCGGCATCTAAAATTGTTTGGGTACTGCGATAATTTTGCTCCAATGTTATCACTTTGGCTTCGGGATAATCCTTCTCAAAATTAAGAATGTTTTGGACATCCGCTCCTCGCCAACTATAAATTGACTGCCAATCATCTCCTACCACACAAAGGTTTCGGTATTTTTGGGCCAAAAGCTTCAGCAGAACATATTGCGCTTGATTGGTATCCTGATATTCATCTACCATGATATAACGAAAAAGCTCTTGGTAGCTCTCTAATGTCTTGGGAAATTTTCTGAAAATTTTTACTGTAAGCATAATAATGTCATCAAAATCAACCGCATCAGCCTTCTTTAGATACGCATCATATTTTTCATAACAATTGGCAATAATCTCTTCAAAATAACTTCCCGCTTCTGCCCTAAATTCTTCTGGCCCAATCAGATTATTTTTGGCCCCAGAAATAGCTCCCAAAATAGCAGTTGGCTTTATTTGATCAGTTGAAATGTCTAGGTCCTTAACAACCTTTTTTATTAGCGCTCGCTGATCTTGTTCGTCATAGATAACAAAATTTTTATTATAACCCAGCTTTTCTATCTCCCGGCGAAGAATTCGCACACAAATAGAATGAAAAGTGCCAATATGAGGAAGATATTGAGAATAGGGAGGGATATTTTGGGGAAGGCCAAGCAGTTTTTTAATTCGGTCAATCATTTCCCCAGCCGCCTTATTAGTAAAAGTGACTGCCAAAATATTTTTTGGAGAAACTCCTTTTTCTTTAATAAGATAAGCCACTCGAAAAGTTAGCGTTCTGGTTTTTCCTGAGCCTGCTCCAGCCAAAATCAAAACAGGCCCTTCCGCTTGAGTTACGGCGGCTTTTTGTTTATCATTCAATTGAGAAAGTAAATTGCTCATAAAATTTCATTTTTAGGTTATTTTTGAATAATTTTCAAAACACACTAGTTTATACTAGCACATCTTAGCAAAAACCCAACCTCCCCGCCCTCAACTTAACTTTTTACAATTAAAATTATACCTAAAAAGAGTTTTTCTCCCAAAGCCTTTACAAAATTATTTTTTCTGTTAAAATTAAATGTAATAAATGCTAATAACCCAAGCTTTCCCGCGCGAAGCCAAAGCTACGGCGGGACAGTAGAAAAAAGATGTCATTGACACCAAAGCAAAAGGAAACCATCACCAAGAAATTTAAGCTCCATGAAAAAGACACTGGATCAGCCCAGTATCAGATTGCTCTTTTCACGGCCAAATCAAAAAGTTGGTTAGTAATCTCAAGAAAATCCCAAAGACAAACATTCTCGGAAGGGACTCTTGGGGATGGTGGCACAAAGAAAAAAGCTTCTCAATTATCTCAAAAATAGCGACGAAAAAGCCTATAAAAAAATACTCAAGGAATTGAAACTGAAAAAGTAGTTCCTCCCTAGCGTTGTTTGTTTCTTTTGAAAACATGCCCTCAAGGGCATGTTTTTGATGCGGATTATTTTTATTTTCAATAAATAACACCCCTTAATCAACAATTTTCATTTTTCAATTTTGCTAAAATCTGGTATGCTGTTTTTAGAAGATTTTGTCTTAGCCAAACTAACACTACTAACTTTAAACTAATGTCAAAATTTCCCGGCCAAAGAGTTGGCGTTCTGGTAGATATTCAAAATATGTACTACAGCGCTAAAGTTGTCTATGGAAAAAAAGTTAATTTCAAAGAGGTTTTAAAAGAAGCTGTTGCGGGAAGAGAGCTAATAAGGGCAATTGCCTATGGCATTAGCACTGAAGAAGGTCTGGAAGAAAAATTTTTTGAATCTTTGGAGAAAATCGGCTTTGAAGTAAAAACTAAGGATCTTCAAATTTTTAAAGGAGGAATGAAAAAGGGAGACTGGGATGTAGGAATAGCCATTGACGCCATAAAATTGTCAGAAAAGCTAGATGTGATTGTGTTGGTTAGCGGAGACGGAGACTATCTTCCTCTAGTTAAATATCTCCAATTCAATAAAGGAACTCGGGTAGAGGTTATGGCTTTTGAGGAAAGCTGTTCCCATCTTTTAGTTGAAGAAGCAGATGACTTTGTCAACTTGAGTCTTTCTAGAAGGTTTTTAATAAAATAAAAACAACCAAGATAAGGAGGTGAAAAATGTGTTCTTTCAACCCATTCGCAAAGATCAAGAAAAAGCCCCTTGATCTTTTGGACGAGGCTCGTGAAGTGACTGGTGTCATCGTCTTGAATGAATTCGGTGAACCAGTCCTCTTGACAGACTTCACCAATCGCACCACCAGCGTTAGTGAAATCCTAAAAAGCATCACTGCCGCCGGCGCGGAAGACACCATCATTTGCACCTTTCGCGGCAACAAAAAAAGGCTGGTCCAAACAATCAGCCTCATCAAAGCTGGAAATTTTTCCAACAATCTTCCAGCCTGATCAAAACAAGATCGCTTCGGCGATCTTTTTCATTGCCGCTTAAAGATAATTAATCTAAAATTAAAAAGTAATTTTTTCATAAACCGCTAAACTAGCACCAAACTAAATGAAAAAGAAACTGCCCCCCATTTTCTATTTCGGCAATCCTCTTTTTGAAAAAGACAATTTGGCCTTAAGAATAATCCCTTTTCTTGAAAAAAAATTCCCTCAAATCAATTTTGTTTACTCAGATCCAAATGAAAATTTTCCTCTAACAAAAATTCTTTGGTTAATTGATACTGTTTGGGGAATTAAAAAAGTTTCTTTGGTTGAAGATATTGAGAAAATTGAAAACAGCCCCCGCTTTTCTGCTCATGATCTAGATTTAGGCCTTTATCTTAAGCTCTATAAAAAATTGGGCAAAATTAAAAAAATAAAGATAATTGCCCTGCCTTTCCAACTTAGCCTTCCCAAAGCTATCCAAGGAGCAGAAAATATTCTTCGGAAAAACTTTCTTAAATCCAGTTAACTTTCAAAAAATGAGAAGCACAAGACATGCAAGGATCATAGGCGCGAATTATTTTTTCCGCTTCTTTTCTGATGCTTTCTTCTTTTTCTCCTTTTTCTATTTTTTCTTTTACCATTAGGCGAATATCTTCCCGCAGATTTATTAAATTTTGGGCAGTGGGAATTACCAAATTGGCATATCTTATTTTTCCTTCATCAATTCCCAACCAATAATAAAGCGTTCCTCGCGGCGCCTCAATCACTCCCACTCCTTCACCACTAAGTTGACTGGGCTGGGCAGGAGCCTCTTTTTTGAAAACATTTCCTCTCAAAATATCAATAGAGTGGTCAATAGAGTGCAAAATTTCAATCGCCTGAGCCAGATTATTGTGATAGATGTTTTTTGAAGGAAAAATTTGCAAATACTTTTGAGCATCTTGTTTCGTTCTTGGATGAAGATTTTCTTGATTGATGTTCATTCTTGCCAATGCCCCCACCATATACTCTTCTCCTTCAAATTTGAAACCACTGGCTTGAGAATAAGGCAAAACAACATTATGGAGATGATCCCAATAATCCTTTTCTTCTATGCAGGTATTATTAGAAGAACAATAGATTTTCCCCTCTAGAAAAGAAAAATCATCCGTCTTAAGAGCCACAAAATTGGTTTCCCTTTCCAATTTCCAATCCAGCCGATAAAAAATTTCGGCCAAATTCAAAACTCGTTTTCGGTTTTCTTCCAATTCTTTGATGACAGCTTTTTTTCTTTCTTCGTCAATGACGCTGTCAAAACCACCCACTTTTTCAAAAGGAGCATGGACTGCCCTTCCCGCCACCAAAGTGGAAAGATTGTTTCCAATTTCTTTCACATGGAGGGCGTCATGCACAAGTTCTTTTTTTTCTTTGGTAAGCTCCAAAATTGAATCAACTCCAAAAACATCCGGCAAAACAAAAAAGTAAAGGTGCAGAGCGTGGTCTCGAATCATAAGTGAATACATAGTCAGCTTTCTCATTAAAAGCGTTTGGGGTGAAATGAACACTTTAAGAGTTTTTTCTACTGCTTCAATGCAAGCGGTTAAATGGGCAATGGAACAGGTTCCACAGATCCGAGAAACCATTTGAGGAACCGAATTATAATTTTTCCCCTTTACTGCTTCAGTAAAAAAACGCTTATTCTCCATTACTCTTAAATTCACTTCTTTCACTTTCCCATTGCGAACTTTTATGTCTAGATCGGCGTGGCCTTCAATTTTGGAAAGCTTGTTAATTGAAATATCAAGATTATGGGTGTGCATTTTGTTGTTATTTAGAAATTATTATTATTTATCCTGATAAAGATACTTTTCAAAAATTTTGATAAATTCTTCTTGGGCAATTGGGCAACCAGAAATTTCATCGTCCACCTTCACTACTTCTTTTAAGGCGAGACACTGGGGAAGAAACTTAAATTTATCTAGGTCTTCCTGGATATTTTCTTTCTGCCCGGAAGAAAAATTGTTTCTTTGGCCGCTGGGCTGAGCTGAAACAGCGCAACTACCCATGGCAATAACAAACCGACTGTTCTTTCTGATTTTTCAAGATCTTTTTTGTCCCGTTCAGTGCTAACCACTCCTTCCACCAAAGCAATATCCAGGTCCTTCACCTCGGCATCTTCCTTCACTGATAAAAAATAGACTAACTCCATTTTTTCCAGCCATTCTAAAAGCTTTTGATTAAAAATCTCAATTAAATAAATGCTACAACCTTCATCACAAGTAAGAGAAAAATCCCAACTCTTTTTTTGTTTTTTTTCTTTTTGGGCCTAAAAAAATTAAAAATCATTTTTTTCAAAAATAGCCATTATGGACTGGTTTAATTAATTATTTTAAAAAAATTATAGCTCAACTTTTGTTTATCGCTTTTTTGTTCACCGAAACAGCATTTTTCATAGGTAGATTTTTAAAAACTCGCCCCGGTTCCTTGAGAAATATCCATCTTTGCATCCTTGCTTTTTTAGCCCAAGCCCTTTGCCAATCTTCTGTCTTGACTCTTCCCTTGCCTTAAAAACAAAAAATGGCCAGACAAAAACTTGCCAAGGTTTTGCTTTTCTTGTTTCTTTCCTCTTCTTGTTTTTTGAGCAATAAATCGGCTGGGCGTGCGAAAACCAAGTTTTCTATTTTGGTTTCTTGCTCTGCCAAATCGCTTCTTCACTTCCTAAAAATTTAATTGATTAACCAGCTAATATTTCTTTAACCACAAGATCAGCCTGCTGCTAACTTTACTTTTATTTTATAACAAAAAAAGTTTTTTGTAACCTAAAGAATTTTCTGATAACTAAAACTGACATCTTGGCAAAAAATCAACAATTATTCCCCTAAAAATACCCTTGTTTTTTCTTGATAAGAAATACATCACATAATCATAATTATTTTGGTTCTTTTTACTCAAACAAGTTAAATTAAGAACTCTCTCTTTTAAAAATGCTTTTGGGAAAAAAGTCAAAAAGCTTTTTTGATTATTGTCTTAGGTTCAAAATTCATCTTTAAAAACTAGCTCCAAAAGAACAATCATTTCTTTTACAACTGCTTTTTTCACTCTTATTTTGCCAATCAATTGTTCAATTTTTCCCAAAAGACGCATCAATTTATGGTTTCTGGGGTTGCTTTGAAAATTCTTGGTCGAAATGGAAGATCTTTTTGGCACTGATCACAAACCAGTCCTTCCGGAACAAGAAAAAATATTTTTCATCTTGAGAACTAGACACCTTTTTTTGGCAAGAAAAACATCTATGAATCTCGGGAATTCTGCCGCTCCAGTCTAAAATTTTCCAAATCAAGCCTCCTCTGGCCAAATTTTCCAGCAAAAAATCCTCTGTCTTGGTTTTGTCAACAATTTCTAAATAAAATTCAAGTCCGTTAAAAATTGGATCACAATTTTCCTCTTCTGGCAAACTTTTTTTAACCATTGATAGCACCTTCTGAACCAATAAAATTTTTCAAGGCTTTTCTTTGTTTCCAAAAATTGATCTTCTAATAAAGCTCCCACAACTCTGGGCATTCCTTTTCCTTCTATTAAAAAATCTCTGATTTGGTTATTGGCTCTAAGGCTGGGGCCAATTTAGCCTGAGGCTTGCGCACCCCCACGCCTAAAAAACTGATTTTCCCTTTTTCTCTGGTTAAGGCAGTGTAGATGCGATTATATTCTCCAACCTCTAGAGAAGAAAGATGATGGCTTTGTATTTTTTAATTTCATTTTTTGGCATCAGTTTTCCATAAAAACAAATCTTTTATGGCCATCCTAGGAATAATTTAGCATATCTATAAATTTAAAACAGCTAAATAGCTGTTTTAAGACACAACATTGATTTTTTTGGCTAGATCTTGCAAGCTAGATTCAACTCGTACCGCCACGGGGAATCGAACCCCGGTTTTCAGGATGAAAACCTGATGTCCTAACCACTAGACGATGGCGGCAATCGGATTTCTTTGGCTTTTTGCAATCTAAACATTTTCACAAAGAAAAGCCTAGCACAGTTTTTAAAACTTGACAAGGCTGAAGAAGGAATTATAAAATGGCACTTGTCGTTAAAAAACCGCACTATCTCGTAAATAGCCGACTGGGCACAAAGCCAAAAAAATCTCTGACTCTTTTGATGGATTGCCCAAAAGAAGGGGGTAAGCCTTAAGCAGTTTTTCAATGAAAAAACTTCCCCAAAAACAACTTTTAAAAGTTAAATCTATCTTTTTCAATAAAAATTTAATCAAAAAAAATAAAAATCTTTTAAGGATTTTGTTTTCTTGGAGCCTGCTAATTGGGTTGGTAGGCAGTTTTTTTGTCACTACCGCTGTCTCATCTCTTTCAAAACCAAAAAAAATTCCCTCCTTGTCAGCTTATGGTTTTGGCTATTCCTTTTCAGAAAATGCTCTTGTCCTCAATTCAACTTTCCGGCAAGAAAATTTCTCCGCTTCAAAAAATTCTTGTCAAGGAAAGTATGAAAAAGCGCTTAGCTCTACTGATAAAAAAATCTCTTATCAAGAAAAATTTCCCGCTACAAAAATTAATTTTCAAAAAGAATTATCTCTTTGTCTTTTGCCCCAAGAAGTCATTCGCCAGCCATCTGAAAAAGAAAACCTGATTAGAAAAATCCTAGCTGGCACTCCTATGGAAAAAATGGCTCCCTTTATTGCTCTCAAAAACCAAAAAACAGCCGCCTTTTTAATTGGCATTGCCCTAAAAGAAAGCGGCTTTGGGAGAAATGCTCCCCACAAAAACGGCCAGGATTGTTATAACTATTGGGGTTATAAAGGAAACATAAATCCCACCTCTGGAGGTTATAGTTGTTTTAATTCTCCTCAAGAAGCTGTTGAGGTGGTTGGCAAAAGAATTGAACAGTTAATTAATCAAGGGCTGGATACTCCAGCAAAAATGATTGTCTGGAAATGCGGATCAGCTTGCCAAACTCATTCTTCAAAAAGCAAGTCAAGTTGGATAAAAGATGTTTCCATTAATTACCAAAAAATAATTTCACTAAAAAATTAACCAAAAAGATTTGACTTTTGCTCTTTTTTTAATAGAATATAACCAAGTAAAACATTCTTTACATTCTTTGGAGTAGGGTTTTTGTGGCTTCTCTTGTCTACTCATATTCGTTTTTCAGTCAAAATCCGCTAAAACAAATTATGAAAATAAAAAAAGAGTTTTATTGTATAATTGACAATAATAACCGTCCTGATTTTAGGTTCATTTTTGAAGACCCCTCTGACGCAAAAAGAAAAATAAAGAAAATAAAAAACTCCATTCAGGGAGAAACTCTTTTTGTCAGCCCAAACGAAAAGAGTTTTTTTTGACAAAAAAATCAACCGCAATTTGATTTCAAAAAGCAAGCGAGTGGCCATTCGTCCCGGCTGCTGGACTAATCTTCGGGTAAAAAAAGTTAACCTAACTGAAAATATTCGCCCGGAAAATATTTTTAAAACCAAAATTAGCTCCAAGGCCAACCGCATTGCTCTTTCTTTTGAAAAAAAGGTTGAAAAAAACACTGCATTGGTTCAAAAAACCGAAAATCTTTTGGAAAAAATCAGAAAAGATCAGCTTGACCCAGTTCAACAAAAAATTTCTTCTTTTTCTAATTTTTGGAGCTTTAGTTTGGAAAACTCCTTTGTTAAAAACCGCCTTTTCCAGTCTGCCGTCCTGGGCGCTTTCTTGCTTGTTTTGGGAATTTCCTATTTTTATACCCAACAATTTGGTTCCCAGATAATAACCCCCCTGACAAACACCCAAAACCAATCCATAAAAACAATAACCCAAAGCCAAGTTAAGGTTTTAGGAGAAAAAACTGCTGCTGACGATGCTGGTTTTGACGAAGACTTTGATGGTTTTATCTTGGAAACCCTTTTAGCTTTCAACCAGCTCCAGCAAGAAGAATTTGAAAAAGAAATTCAAAAAATTGTTGCTGGCAGTCCCATGGAAAAAATGGTCCCGCTAATTGCTAGGCAAGATCGCCGAGTGGCCGCTTTTTTGGTGGGAATTGCCAAAAAAGAAAGTAATTTTGGCCGGCGGGTGCCGGTTTTAAATGGCCAAGATTGCTTTAATTATTGGGGCTATCGCGGAATAAGGCCTCGCATGGGAACCGGCGACCATACTTGCTTTGACAGCCCGAAGACGCAGTCTATACCGTAGCCAAAAGAATTGAGGAGTTAGTGAAAGCAGACATCAACACCCCTTCCGAAATGGTCATCTGGAAATGCGGCTCCTCTTGTGAACACCATTCTATGGAAAGTGTTAAAAAATGGATCAGTGATGTCAACATCTATTACCAAGAAATAATGAAAAATGAAACTAACGGCTCCTCCAATGGCTAAAAACAGAAAAATTCAAAACAAAAAAGGCTGAGCACCCCTTTGCAAAAGGCCCCTCAAACGAGAGGCCTTTTTATATGTTCAAGAATCATTCTTTAAAATTAATTTTTGATAAAATCAGTTGCTGTTTTCATTGGAATGAATAACCCTTTTTGCTTCATCCCACATTTGAGAATTGCCTTGAGTTTCTTTTAACCAGTACCACCACTCTGCCCCCCAAAGATAGCTTTCCTGAAACTTAGTTTTCTGGGCATAATCAATAATTTGATTAAACTTTTCAGGGCTCATTGATTTATATTGCTCCTCCACTGAAACATGAGGAATCCAGCCAGCCGCCCAAGGTTCAGCCTGCAATTCAGCAATAATTATGTTTTTTTGCTGGACAAAGATTTTAATAAAAAGACCTTTTATTCGAAAAAAGCTTGGCCCCAGGGGGTATTTTACATAGCCAAAGGGCTCCTTGTGATGATGCGATAAAGGGTGGTTCCAAAAATATCCCCTCTTTTTGCCGCTTGATACCACAAGCTAAGTTCCCCACTGTCTGTCACCATAATCGGACGAGAATTATCTAGTTTCTTCACTAGGGCAATCTCTTTGTCAACTAAATCACCATCCACTGCTTTTCAGGGCATTCCCCAAAAAAAGGCAAAAAGGTTCATTTTCAACTTGCCACATAATGATATTCTCCTTGTCTTTATATCTTTCCACCAATACTTTTTCATATTCCAAGAGAGCATTTTCCCGCAAGGCTTTGTCTTGTTCATAAAATTGAGGGATAAAACACTCTGGCCAACGAGGCGTTTTCACCCCAAAAGCTAAAATAATTTTTACTCCCCTTTTTTGGGCTTCTTCAATTTGCCAGTCAACTCTAGAAAAATCATACTGGCCAGGATTTTTTCAATTTGATCCCAATAAGCGGCTATCCTTATTTTCCGAGGCTTAAGATCTTCAAGAATTGCTTGATAAGTTCTTTTCCAATCTAGGCCCAAACTTTCTGCATAGATATCAGAAAAAGAAACATGAAACTCCATTTGATCGTTTTTGCTCCTAACTGGCCAATTAAAAGCAATAAAGACTATTATCACCAAAACCGCTAATATCAAAACCAGCCTAAAAATAAATTTGAAAAATTTTTTGATTAAGAAAAGCATCTTTAGTTTTATTTTTTTAGTTTTTAATTAATTTTAATAAACGAGAACAATTCCCAGGGAAACCAATCCCACCCCCATAGTTTTTATGGCCACTTCTTTTTTGTTTAATTTTTCTTGAAAAATTCTTGGGTATTTAGTGGTTAAAAAGGTGGCCAAGATAAAAGTAGTGGCATACTGCATAGAAGTCAGAGCATTTATAACTGAAACTCGGGAAGAAAAATTTATTGCCAAGTGAATTAGCAAGGTTCCTCCACCTGCTAGAAATTTGCTAAAAACCACCGCTAAAAAGTATTTTAGATTTTTTCGCCTAGCTTTGTTTTTGTTGCTATCTTTTTTTTGGAAAAATTTTTTAACAATTTCTTTTCTGAAACTGGGGCTAAGAAAAAAAATAGCCGTAGTCAGAACGATTCCCAAGCGGCTAAAGACATACCCTGTAACAAAGTTCTGCTCTTGATAGGAATATTGAAGAAAAACAAGAGCAAAGGCCATCAAGATCCCGCCTAAAATTGTTTCCTTGAATTTTCCGAAAAAAAATCGTCTAGATAATTCAAAGGAAATTAAAAAACTTCCACTTACCAACAAAACAATCCCCCAAAATTCCTCTGGGGCAAAATTTTCTTTGCTAAGAGCTTTTTCAATTAAAAAGGTAACTACAATGCTGGTGGCCCCAAAAACAACAAAAACCCGAGAAGCTTCTTCTTTTTTTAAAGAACGATATAGGGTTGCTATGGCTAATAAAAAAAGAAAGCCAGCAAAAAAAGAAATTCCAAATTTTTGCCAGCCAAACCACTTCAGCCCAAAAGGAGCAAAAAAGAAAGCAAAAAAGGAGAGCATTCCCACATAAAAAGAATAAACCTGCCAACTTTTTATTTTTCCAGTTAACAAGAATTTGCTGATTACCGCCTCAACACCTAAAAGAAAGTAACCCAAAACAGCCAAGAGAAATCCATCCATTTATTTTTGTTTATTTTTAAAATTTTATTTTTTAAAATAAATTAAATATGATATAGATTTAGCCAAATAAATATTTTCTCACTAGAATTTTTCCTACTCCAAAATTCCATTGTTTTTAATTATTTTTTGATAATAAAAATAGCTTGGTCGCGGTTTGCGCTCCATAGTTGAATATCCATTGCGCAAAGTCCAAAACGCGGCCCAAAGCCCAAAGCCCATTCAAAATTATCAATCAATGACCAATGAAAATAACCTTTTATTTCCACTCCCTCCTTGATAGCTTTGTTAAGCCAAATGAGATGATCCCGAATAAACTCCTGCCGATATTTATCTTCGCTGTCAGCTAAACCATTTTCAAAAATATATATTGGTTTCTGATACCTTTGCCAAGCATCTTTGGTAACTTCATAAATTCCACGAGGAAAAATTTCCCAACCCAAGTCAGAAACTTTCTTATTTTCATTGCAAATAAAAAAAGGAAAGGAGGGCTTGAATCCAATTTTGTTGTGAAAATAATAGTCAATCCCCACAAAATCTTGATAATCTTTTATATTTCCTAGCACGGAATGATTATACCAATTCTCAATTTTTTTAGTTAACCATTCCCAGCTAGCCGATTTGGGTTCAAAAAAATTAAAAAGAGTAGTTATTCCGACTGGCAAATTGGGTTTTCTTTTTTTTGCTAATTGGTAACAGCTTTGGTGAGCTAAAATCATATTTTTCCGGGCCCATCGGTAAAAAAGGGGGTTTCTTTTGCCGGGGGGGAATTTAGCAGTAAGATAACCATTATTTAAAGGAACAATTGGTTCATTCATAGTAATGAATAAATCAATTTCGTCCCCCAATTCCTCCAATGCCTTTTGGCAATATTTTTCAAAAAGAAAAACTGTTTCTTTTTTGTGCCAACCGCCATATTTTTTAACCAGCCAAATGGGCAAAGGCCAATGCCACAGAGTAACTACCCTTTTCATGCCTCTTTCCTTCAAGTCTTTCAATACCTTTCTATAATGATCAATTGCATCAAAAGAAAAAATTCCTTCTTTGGGTTCAATTCGTGACCATTCCAAAGAAAGGCGAAACCCACCACAACCAAGCCCTTGGGCCAACTGGTGGTCTTCCCGAAAGCGGTTCCAGCTATCACAAGCTTTTCCTGATTTATCATTTGCTTTTCCCTTTTGCTCCCACTCCCACCAATCATTGTTGCTGTTCCCCCCCTCTACCTGATGAGAAGAATAAGCCACCCCCCAAAGAAAATTGGAGGGAAATTTAACTTTTTTTGGCATGACTATTTCTTGTTATTTTTAAAATATCCCCGATCTTCAATAGCCTCAAAAAAATTCAACGCTTGGGCAAAAACACTCACCACCCGCTGAGCTTCTTCTTTTGAAAGCTCAAACTCCTTATCTTTGACGATTTTATTTCTTATTAGGTTAGCTTCTTTTACTTCTTCTAGATTCTCAAGTTGAGAAGGTAACATTGTGGCTAATTTCTCTCCTAACGTTTTCCCTTTATAACCAACAATATCCAGAATTTCATAAAGCATTTCTGAAACTTCTAAAACTGCCGCCTTCCACCAAGAAGAATTGTTGGTTTCCAAATAGCCTTTTATTTTTTCCCATTTTTTCTGCATCCGCCCCTTAGTAACAGGAAATTCTTGGCCAGTAAGTAAAATCACCCAATAAATCTTCCCAATTCGGTAAAGAACTCCGACTATCACCACAACCATTATTATTAAATAAAGCCCAATTGCAAACCGCGCAGTCTTGAAGAAAAAGGATTTTTCCAAAAAAGCGCGGGCTTTTTCCATAAGCTCAATAAATTCCATTTGCTTGAAAATTAGTCTTTAAAAAAGTAAAATCCTTGGTTGTTAATTATTTGTAGCGCAAAGCGTCCAAAGGATCAACCGAGCTTGCTCTTCTAGCTGGAATAATCCCAGTTAAAAAGCCAACGAAAGTGGCAAAGCTAAGAATAAAAATTAAAAACCAGGCGGGATAAAAAAACAAAGAAATAGATTGGCCGCCAAAATGATTTGCCAAGAAATTGACACCTAGGTTAAATATTTTGCCAGTAATTATTCCCAGCCCAATTCCTGTCAAGCCTCCAAAAAATCCCATAATGGTAGATTCAGAAATAAACATCATCATTATATCAACATCAGAGGCTCCAATTGATTTCATTATTCCAATTTCTTCTGTTCTTTCCAAAAGAGCCACTGTCATGGTATTAAACATTCCAATCGCGCTAACAATCAAGGCAATTACTCCAAAGAAAGCCAGCACGATTTGAATAATTCTAAAAACTTTATTGGCTTGGTCAACAGTATCAGAAAGAGATGACACCACATAGCTTCCTGCTCCAATGCTCCCCTGACTTGATTCAGGTAATCACTGTTCTTGCACTTTACCTTCAAACGTGAATAGCTTTCAACAGAAACCTTGTTTTCAATGATCTTTCTATTTAAGTATGTAATAACATCTTCCTCTTCCACTATTCCAATTATTTTCAACCTCTGCTCCACCTCTATTTTTTCTACTTCTTTTTTTTCTTTATCACCAGCACTATCTTCCTTAAAAAGACTGATGGCTATCTCTTTTCCTTCTATTTCTTGAGGAGTTTGATTGAAAATTTTTGCAAAAGCTGAGGAAATTACCACCCCATTGGATCATTGTCATCCAATCCCTTTCCCACTGCAATTTTTGTTCCATCTAGTTTTAAAAAATTAGGCTCAATGATAACCGCCTTGGAATCAGAGGTAAGGTCATTAAACTTAACCTGGGACTTCACTTCCCAAGCCGGGCTTACTTCAGCCACTCCTTCCACTTTTTTAATATTCAAAATTTCCATCTCTGACAACACTAGCCCCTTTGACTGATTGCCAGCAACATCTAAAGAAAGCAAAGAATCTGAAGTGGTGATTGTCTCTAAAAGCACTTTTTGAAGCCCATAGCCCATTGAAACCAAAAACAGAATCGCCCCAATGCCAACTCCCATTCCCAAGATTGTCAACAAGGTTCTTGAGGTCCTTGCCTTGAACATTCTAGTGGAAAGTTTTCCAAGATCGGTTAATCGCATAATGGTTTATTTTTTAATTAAAGCTTTTTGACTTAACAGAGCCTTCTAGCCAGAATATCTCAAAAGCAAAAGCAGTTCTAACTCTCTTGCTATTTTTTGGGCAGTTTTTTTGTTTAATCCAATTCCTCCTTTGGCAGAATTCAGGTCAGCCTGGTTGAGAAATTCAAGAACAGAAACTTTATTTTGTAGTCTTGCTCGAATCAAAAGCGCCAATTTTCTCCGTTGGTCTTGATTGAATTGAATTCCAGCAATTTTTTCTAAATACTGAGAAAGATTCAACGCGGTGCTTTCTGGTTTTGAAAAATCAATTTTCTCTGCTTGTTCCAAAATTTCCCGTACTCTTGTTGCAAATTTTTTGGCCACTCTCTTATCCCAGCCTGCTCCTCCTTTATTTAGATCCAGATCCAACTCTCTTGCTAGTTCTTCTGGTTTTAGCCTTGAATACATGACCTCTTCAATTTTTTTCTGAGCCGCTTCTACTTGCTCTTCTGGCATATCATAAAAAACATGAGAAAAAATCTGTTTGGCCTTAAAAGGAATAAGCAACACCCCTGACTGAGAAACAGAAAGATTCCGAAAGGCCTCCGTCAAAAGCTTTAAATCTAAAGGAATAATTTCTTTTACCTCTACTTTCTCTTCTTTTTCCTTGGGAGACTTTTTCTTCTCAACAATTTCAACCTTTATTATTTTGCCATCTTTCATATGGACAATTTTGTCTCCATAGGCCAGATGGTTGGGTCGTGCGTCACCAAGATAATGGTTTTTTGTCAATTTCATTTAATTCTTTTAAAATCATCATCACATTATGAGAAGATTTTGAATCCAGATTTCCCACTGGTTCATCGGCCAGGATAATATCAGGATTGTTTATTAAGGAACGAGCAATCGCTACTCGCTGTTTTTGTCCCCCAGAAAGTTCGCTGGGAAACTTATCGGCCTGTTCTGCTATCCAAATCTGTGCAATAGCTTCATTGCCGCCTCACGCCGCTCTTTCTGCTATCGCCAGTAAAGATCTTGGGCAAGCAAACATTATCAATAATATTCAAAGATGGAATTAAATAAAAGGCCTGGAAAATCATTCCGATTTTCCTTCGGTGAAATTCTACTTGTTCTTTTTTGCTGATTTTATTTATATCCTGGCCATCTACTTTGACAGTCCCATAGGTAGGCCGCTGCAAACCAGAAATTGAATAAAGCAAAGTTGACTTTCCACAACCAGAGGGCCCAAAAATAATAACATATTCTTGGGGGTAAATTTCCAAATTCACATTCTCCAATGACCTCACCTCGTTAGATTGGCCCTGGTTGTAAATTACGCTTAAGTTTTCTATTTCTATTTTTTGTTTTTCGGTATAAAGAGGCATCAAGTTGGACTTAATCAAGCTTAACCATTGTTTTCAATTATATCACAAAAAGGATAACTTCAAAAAAGAAGCCCTAAAGAAAAATGCTCCAAAATTTCCAAAAAAATTTTTGAACTCAAGAGCTAAAGATTGTGTTTTTTTAATTTCTTCTACCAGTTTTTTTTGCTCTTTTGATAGTCTTTGGGGGACGTCCACCTCTATTTTAACTAAATGGTCTCCTCTCTTTAGTCTCCCAAAAAATGAATTCCTTTATTTTTTATTTTTAAGAAAGTTCCTGATTGAATTCCGGCTGGTATTTTCACTTTTACAGGACCATCAATTGTTTCCACCTCCACTTTGCCGCCCAAGACAGCCAGGGAAAAAGGAATTTTTTGAGTAGAGATTATGTTATTGCCTTCTCTTTTAAAATAAGGATGTTTTTTGACTCGGATAGTTACATAAAGATCACCCGCTTGAGCACCGTTTTCACCCGCTTCGCCATAGCCAGAAAAAACAATTGATTGGCCATCTTCAATTCCTCCCGGAATTTTGATGGTTGTTTTTTGGTATTCCCTTTTTAATCCGTCCCCTCCACACGAAGAACATTTTTCCTCAGGAATCCGTCCTTTCCCTCTGCAGCTAGGACAACTCCGCACCTGAGTAAATGTTCCCAAAAAACTTCTTCTAGTTTCTTCAATTCTGCCGCTTCCATCACACTGGGAACATTTTTTTAGCTTTTGATTTTTGGCTCCACTGCCAGCGCACTGGGGACAAATGACTTTTTTGTAAAGATTTATCTCTTTTTCTGTTCCTTTGGCCATTTCTTCAAAAGAAATTTCTAGGTCAATTGCAATATCTGAACCTTTTTGGGAATAAGAGTGCTCCCGTCCTTTTCCAAAACCCATTGTTTCAAATATATCTGAAAAAATGTCTTCAAAATCAGCCCCTGAACCAGAACGAAAACCACTCTTTCCGCCAAAACCAAAGCCAAAATCCTCAAAACCAGAAAAACCAGAAAAGCCGCCCCCTGATTGGGCTTGATCAAAAGTTTGGCCAAATTGATCATACTGGCGCCTTTTTTGGGGATCTGAAAGCACTTGATAAGCCTCGTTAATTTCCTTGAAGCGCTTCTCGTCTCCTCCTTTTTTATCAGGGTGGTATTTGTGAGCTAAGCGACGATAGGCCTTTTTAATTTCTTCTTCTGAGGCATTTTTATTAACACCAAGAATATCATAATAATTTTTTGCCATATTGCTAAGCATTACTTAATTTAAAAACCAGTTTTAGCTAAAACCCAAACAATTTAAAAAGCTTAAGGATTTGATTCTCCGGCGTTGTTTATACTCTTTAACTTAAAAAACAAAACTAAACAATAGAAAATTTCCCATTCCTTTCTCTTTATTCTCTTTATTCTCTTTATTAAGAAAGATTCTTGCCTTAAGCCTTAACAACTGATGACAACCTGGCATTGGGGAATTTTACTACAAAATTATAATACTATCAATTCCTCTGCCTCTTTCATAACTTTTTCTTTTTTCACGATTTTTGCCTTTAGCAGAATGTAAAAAAGCGCTTCACTTGTCCAAAGCAAAGGATGCAAAAAGAACCAAATCAAAGAATAGGCAGTTAGAATAGCAACCGCTAAAAAACCCCATGAAAACTGAACCGGAGAAATGTTAATCGTTTCAAAAGCCTCTTTTAACTTCAAATTAACCGCCTCCGCTAGCACTTCTGATATCCTCTCTTCTCCAGTCAATTCTTTGCCAATTGACTGAGAAATCTTTTCTTTTTCCAAAGAAATAATTTGCTCTTGAAATTGATTTTCCTTTGAATCTATTTTTTCTTTCAATTCTTTTGACAGCGCCATTCCTGGCAAAGCCATCTCTTCAAAACCATTTTCTGTCTGGGAATAATTATTGCTAAAAATCTCTGTTAAATACTGATTGATTGTTATGTCAGCGGCAATTAAATCTATTTTTTCGTCTGAGATAAAATTTCCCAAAAGATTAGCCGAAGAAACAATAACAGTTGAAGAAATTTGGGGAACTAAAAAATCAACTGAGTTAACCTTATTTTCCTTTTTCCAAACCGCGAAAGAATAGCCTCCGGCTAGAAATGAAATTGCCAAGACAAAAAACAGCATTCCTCCCCGAATACTTCTGCTTACATCCACTTTTATACAATTATCTTTTTCTTTTTTAATTCTGGCCCAAGACAAAAAAGAAGAACCCAAAAAAAGGCCAAAAACAACAAGAATAACTCCTGTTGTTTCAGGGGTTAATTTCGTAAAAACCGGCGCAAAAGCACCCATTGAAATAGCTCCAATTAAATATTGGCTTTTTATCAAAAAAAGTAGCAACAAAAAAAGACCCAGAAAAACCAGAAAAAAACCAACCAAAACAGAGTGGCCCTTAGATTTTTATTCTTAATGGCCTGATCCAAAAAAAACCATTGCAATAAACTAAAAAACCAAAAAAATAAGGCTAAAAAGAGGGTCCACTTTTTTTTTATTTTTCATTTTTTTATTTTGTGTTATAATGATTGAAAGGTTTTTCTTCTCTTCAAATTTCCAGAGAAATCTTCTTCTTAAATGATGCCGTGAGGCGCCGCAGAAAAAAGAACATTTTCTGTTGTTTTGCTAGAACCAATAAGCAAAAATAACCAAAAAATAAATACTTTAAAAAAACATCAATGAAAGAAGGATTATTTTCAAAAATAATCGCCGGTCCTGCCATAACTTTTTCTGTTTTTTTTCTCATTTTCACTCTTTACCACTCCAAAGACCTTTCTCATTTTGTCACTACCACTTTGCTTGAAGCAAATAACGCCTCTTTCCAAAACCAACCCGTCCAAAACCCGAAAGCGCCTATAATAACAGTGCCTCACTCAATTGCCATTGGACAATTTGATCCAACTAGAAATTACATCAAAATAGACGAAGATAATTCTTTTGTTTATTTAAAGGCTATCCAGCATGAAAGGCTAAAAACTGAAAGCAACTTGCCAACTTTGAAGCTAGAAATCAACAAATCCGGTAAAACTTATTGGGAAACAGCCAAAATACAAAGCTGGGAAAAAGAAAGGGGGATAATTTATTTTGAAGCTGATGTTGTGAAAGAAAACCCGGACTTAAACCAATTTGAGACTTTTTACGCCGGCAATTACCAACTAATTTTCTAGTTCCTTTTTGAGATTGATAGTTCTCAATTCCCTTTCTTAATTCTTAACAGCCAGCTTTTTTTATCTTTCTTGCTTGCTGTTGCTTATTTTTATTTTTATTTTGTTCTCAAATTGCCCTTGGTTTTAAAGCCCTCTTGGAGGGTTTTATTTTATCTGAAAACTAATCATCTAGATAAAATTTAGATAAAAAAAGAAAAACAACAACAAAAACAAAACCGCCACAGCCAAAACATCCTGTTAACTCTTTCCTCTTAAAATTTCTCCCTCTTTTTTCATTTCATTCAATTTGGCCTTTTTTTGAAGCTGCATAATTATTTTGCGAACTGCTACTGGATGAGGAATTTGCTTAAAAACAAATCTTGTTTTTTCTCCAGCCGTTTGGATGAACAAATTTCCAAAGTCAAAGACAGTGGGAATAATTCCATATATCTCAGTGGTTACATCTTGAATTTTTTCGTGTTCAAGTTCACTTACTTCTCTTCTAAAAAGACCATGCTGTTCTATATTTATTATCCTAAAATTAGTTACCACCCAAACATCAAGATAATAATCAATCCAGGTAAAAAACAATCCAAGCCAAAGAAACATCAAAAAAATTACCTGCAAAAGATTAAGAATACCTTGATCAAAGTTACTTGCTCCCACTCCAGCCAAATCTAGCCAAGTAGCTTTTACTAAAAGCGGAAAAAGGACAACGCCTCCAAAAAGCAGTCCCAGTGGCAACATTTTAGCCAGCAGAATTAACCAATGCCGCCTCAAAACTAAAATTATTTCCTCATCATTTCTTCTTTCCTTGAAGACATAGTTTTTGTACTTGTATTGAAAATCTTCTCTCATTTTTTATGTTGAAACATTTTTAATAGGACCAAAGACCGCCTTAAAAAATAATATTAAACTGGCTCAAGTTGGCTTCCCCAAAAAACTTCCAGGCAAAAAAAGAGAGAAAGGCCGCCCCAACCAAAAAAATTGCCGTTGCCAAAAAAGAAGCTCGCGGATTTATCTTGTAAGCTTGCAGATGGAAGATTACTACAAAACAGCCAAACAAAAAAGACAAAAAAACTAAACCAAAGAGAATATTAAAGGGGTTGATTATTTGGCTGTCCATTTTTGCTAAAAATTAACTAATTTAAATAAGTTTTGACTGGTCAGGTTTGAAGGAGTTTATTCCCAAATGCTGATAAGCCGCCTTAGTAGCTTTTCTTCCTCGAGCGGTTCTTTCCAAAAAACCAATTTGCAAAAGGTATGGCTCATAGACATCTTCAATGGTTTGAATTTCTTCAGAAATTGCCGCCGCCAAGGTTTGAATCCCCACTGGTCCACCTTCAAATTTTTCAATGATCACTCTTAAAATTTCCCTATCATGAGGCTCCAGACCCATTTCATCAATTTCTAAAAGAGCCAGGGCTTCTTTGACAACTTTGTCGGTTATTATTTTAGCATCGTTAATTTGAGCATAATCTCTTACCCTTTTTAAAAGGCGATTGGCTACTCGAGGAGTACTGCGACTACAGCTAGCTATTGCCTGACAACCTGAGTCATCAATCTCTACTCCCAAAATTTGACTTGATCTTCTTACGATTGCTCCAATTTCTTCCGAAGAATAAAAATCCAGCCGATTGATTATTCCAAACCGATTACGAAGAGGTGAAGAAATCATTCCTAACCGAGTAGTTGCTCCCACCAGAGTAAATTTTGGAAGATCTAGCTGGATTGTTCTAGCGGAAGGACCCTTTCCAACGATAATGTCCAATTTTCCGTCCTCCATTGCTGGATAAAGAACTTCCTCCACCACCTTGCTAAGCCGATGAATTTCATCAATAAAAAGCACATCCCCATCATTCAAATTAGTCAAAATTGACCCCAGGTCCCCCACTCTTTCAATGGCGGGGCCAGAAGTTGTTTTTATTCCGGTGCCCAATTCATTGGCAATGATATAGGAAAGAGTGGTTTTTCCCAGTCCGGGCGGACCAAACAAGAGAACATGCTCAATCGGCTCCCCTCTTTTCTTGGCGGCGTCAATTAACATTTGCAAATTTCTTTTAGTTTTTTCTTGGCCGACATACTCACTAAAAGTTTTAGGCCGCAGGGTGGCCTCAAAACTTTCCTCAGTGTTGTTTTGAAGATTGGAAACAATCATTTTAAAAAAAATATTTTAGCTATTGGGCTATTTTAAAACATCTAACCTCCCTATAATTATTCTAGGCTATTTTAAACAACTTTCAAGTTTGAAATAATTAAATAAACCGTTTTAAAATATGCCAACAATATCCTTGCTTTTCCTATTAAAACAGCTCAAATTAAAAAATGAAAGATAAAGGGATTAAATTAAGTAATAAATTCTTAGAAAACGAAGAAAGCAAAATTGCTTTTTGGGTTTTTAAACCAAATTATTCGCAAATACCCAAATACTAAGATTTTGCCTAATTGTCGCTTTTTTCTGCTATTTAATCTATAATATCAAAGTAATTTCATAATTTCCCCCATAGCCCCTTGACAAGATTTAACTTTATGCTAAAATGCCATGATGGCTTGTTAATAAAACCATCTTGTTTTTTTGAGAAAAATAGATTTTTTTGTTTTAATCTGTAGACAAAGGGGTGCTCACTTCCCTTATCGGGACTTTCTCCTAGCTAAAGGATGGAAAGGTCTTGGCTTTTCCACTCCTCGGAACTGTCCTTGCCTTGCTTCTTTTAGGAGCAAGATCTTGTCTACAGTTTAGAATAAAAAAATTTCTTTTCCTGATTTTTAACTCCCGAAGGGGAGTTTTATTTTTCGCTAATTTCTCTTGTTATTCGGGCAATTTCACTAAAAGCAGTTTCTCCTTGCAAAACCCTGATAATTCCATCTTGGGCCATAGAAAGCATTCCTTTTTCTATCGCCTTTTGGTAAAAATCACGAGTGGTCGGAGATTGGTTGATGAATTTTTCCATTTCACCATCCACCACCAACACTTCTGTAATTGGAAATCTTCCCCTAAAACCAATAAAATTGCATTTTTGACAGCCCTCGCTTTCAAAAAATTTTGAAACTACCTCCTTGAACCACATCCATTTCTTTTTTAAATTCTTTCTTTAAAATCGGAGAAATTTCCCCCATTATCTGGATAATGCTATTTTTTTCTTCTTCTGTTGGCTGTTTTTCCTTTTTACAAAAGGGGCAAATTCTTCTTACCAAGCGCTGAGCCACAAAACAATTTGTTCCAGCAGCAATATTAGAAAGCTCCACGCCCATACTAAGCAAACGCTGAAGCGAACCAGCAGCATCATTGGTATGCAAAGTAGCCAAAACCAAATGGCCTGTAAGAGCGGCTTGATAAGCAATTTGGGCCGTTTCACTGTCTCTAATTTCTCCCACCATCATCACATCCGGGTTTTGCCTCAATAAAGATTTAAGGGCAGTGGCAAAAGTGTATTTTTCTTTAGTATTCACTTGGGTTTGCATCACCCCGTCTACCTGATACTCAATAGGATCTTCCACGGTGATTATTTTTTTCTCAGGAGTGTTAATGTGATTTATTATTCCATACAAAGTGGTTGTTTTTCCACTTCCCGTAGGGCCAGTAATGGCAATTAAACCATTGGGTTTTTGGGCTTCTCTTTTTATCAATTTTAGATTAAGCGGGCTGATTTCAAGATCATCAATAGTTGCCACCTTCTTGAGCTGGTTAAGCAACCTCAACACAGCTACCTCACCAAATCCTCCCTGAATTATTGAAACCCTCACATCAGATTCTCTCATTCCCAATTTTTCAGTCTCCTCTGATTTGCTCTCTATCCTTATCTTAAATCTTCCCTCCAAAACTCCTTGACGAGACTCGGTTTTAAAACCAGCAAAATTCTTAATTTCATTAAGCAATGGCAAAAAATTCTCCATAGCAAGAGTAACAACATCCTGCAAAACTCCATCAATTCTAAATCTTATCTTCATTTCTTTTTCTCCTGGCTCAAGATGAATATCACTAGCTCTCATTAAAATCGCCATCGCAAAAATCAAAAGAATTTTCTTTTTAACAGGAGCTTCTTCAAAGACAGTTTCTGCTTTGCCTTGTTGGGCAATTATCTTTTTTGCTTCCTCTAACACATCTTTTTTAACAGAAAGGCCTTGAGCTAAAAATTGATTAACCAGCCGCTCATAAAGATCTACCAAATAATCTCCTTTGCCCAAAACCCGATGAACTTCTTCTAGCGAAGTAATGCCCTCAATGGCCTTTAAAATGCCATCTTGTTCAACAGTAATCATGCCATTTTCAAGGGCAGTATTAAGAATCTTCCACTCAGGGGCAAGTTTTTCAACCAGATCGCGAATGTCATCATCAATTTTCAAGACTTCAAAAACTCCCACTCTGCCTTTAAAACCAAGGCCATGACACTTGGCACAACCTTTGGATCGCCAAAGATACTTGATTTCTTGAGGAACTTCAACCTTTGCTTTTGGTGAAATAATAGAAAGTATTTTTTTAATTAATTCAACTGTTTCACTAGCTGGCTCATATTTTTCTTTACAATAAGGACAAAGTTTCCTCAAAAGGCGCTGTGCAATTAAGACATTAACAGCTGGAGCAATCAAGCCCGGCTTAGCTCCCAAGTCAATCAAGCGAGGAATAACTCCCGCCGCGCTATTGGCATGAACCGAGGTTAAAACCAAATGGCCAGTCAAAGCCGCATGAATAGCAATCTCAGTGGTTTCCTCATCCCTAATTTCACCCACTAAAATAATATCAGGATCTTGGCGAACAATTGAGCGCAATCCAGTGGCAAAAGTATAGTGGCCCTTTTTATCAACTTGTGTTTGGTTTATGCCTTTAATTTGATATTCAATTGGGTCTTCAATGGTGATTATTTTTTTATCTGGGGTATTAAGTTTGTTAATGATTGAGTAAAGAGTGGTTGTTTTTCCGCTTCCAGTGGGCCCAGAATTAATTATCATCCCTTGTTTTTTTTCGGCTTCTCCCTGAACAATTTCCAAACTCAAGCCTTCAAGACCAAGATTTTCCAATTTCAAGTTCTCCATTTTCTGATTCAAAAGCCTCAAAACAATATATTCACCAAAATTACCCGGCAAAACTGACGCCCTAATATCCATCTCGCTTCCATCTTCAAATTTAATGGAAAATCTTCCATCTTGGGCAATGTTGCGGACATTCAAAACCATCTGGCTAAGCATCTTGATTCGAGAAAGAATCATCGGATAAGCTGCATGGGCAATTCAGCCACTGTCTGCAAAACTCCATCAATTCTATAGCGCAATCTTATTTTGTTGTCCCTTAGGGGTTCAAAATGGATGTCTGAGGCATCCATTTTTATTGCTCCAGCAATGACAATATTTAGCACTTCAGTCACTGGAATTTCCTTGATACGCCTTTCCAAATCAATCAAATCCTTTAGGTCTTTTTCAAAATCCAAAAGATCCTCCCCTTTAAGATTCATCCTCATAAAATCAAAAACTTCCACCAGCTTCACTTTTTCATATTGACTCCAGGCCCTTTCCAAAGAAGAGCGGGAAGCAACAAAAATTTTCACTTTATAACCCCCTTTTTCTTCAAGTTCCCTAATGATTTTTTTGGTTTTTTCCAGTTGAGGATTAAAACAAGCCACTTTCAGCTCCTTTTCTTTTTTGCCGATAACGGCCAATTCTCCCGCTTGGGCCTCTTTTTGGGGAATAATCTTCAAATTTTCTTGATCAATTGGATAAATTCCCAGATCAATGTAAGGATAGCCCAATTTGCTAGCTCGCTGATAAGTATCTTCCTCTTCCGACCTTCTTCTCATGTTGGTGAGCACTCTTTGCAGGTCCTTCTTCTTTGGAAAAAGCTTTTTTTGTTGTTTTTTTGTTTTCTGGCATTATTTTTTTAAATTAGCGGCTTTAACTTATTTGCTATTTTTTTCCATTCTTCAACAGAAAGATCTTGGGCGCGAACATCTCTTTCTATCCCCAAAGAATTGAGAAGATAAGCCACTTTTTCCTTTGTAATGCCCAAACCGCCTGATAAATTATTAATCAATTTTTTTCTCTTTTGAGAAAAGCCGATTCTGGCCAATCTAAAAAATAATCTGGTTTCTTCTGTGGTTGATTTTTTGTTGGTTGGTTTGATTTTCAAAATAGCTGAATCCACTTCCGGCTGGGGAAAAAATCTTCCCTGGAAACATAATCTACAATCTGGGGATTGGCAAAATATTGGACTGAAACAGAAATCAAACTCATTTGAGAAGGCCTGGCACAAATTCTCTCTGCTACCTCTTTTTGAACCATCAGACAACTGTCTGAGGAATTTTGAGGGATTTTGTTTCAAAAATCAGCCGCAGAAATTGGCCCGTGATGTAATAAGGAATATTGGCAACAATCTTATATTCACCAAACCCAGCTTTTTCAAGAACCAAAGGAAGATTAATTTTCAAAACATCTCCTTCAACAACCGCCACCTTTTGCCCTTTGAATTTTTCTTTCAAAAAGGCTACCAAGCGCCCATCTTTTTCAATTGCTATTACCCTGGCCCCCTTTTTGATTAAGGCCTGAGTTAGAACTCCTGTTCCTGGGCCAATTTCAAGAACTCCATCTCCTTCCTTTATTTCTGCCGCTTTAACTATTTTTTCTAAAACTTGAGGATTTTTTAGGAAATTTTGCCCGAGACTTTTTTTCGGATAAAAATATTTTTCAGCCAGATTGGTCTCTTCTCGCTCTTCCCGCTTCCCAATTTCTAACTGTTTTTCAAAAAAACTTTCTTTCTTTTTTTGGCTTTTTTTCGTTTTCATTACTAAATCTCTTTTAATAAAACTTTTTCCAGCTAAAATTTTGGCTAACTCCACTTTTAAAATAGAATTTGTTCGCCAAGAAACTATTTCTGCTCGTTTTTGGGTTTAATTTAAAATTTCCTCCACCTTAACTTCAATTACTCCTTGAGAAAGATTGGCTAATTTTTCAAAAGCAACTTTGTCCAAATCAATCATTTTTCCTGTTCCTCTGGCAGGACCATAATCATTTACAACGACGATAACTTGCTTTTGATTTTGAAGATTAGTTACCCTCAGCCATGTCCCTTTGGGAAACATTCGCGAAGCACAGGCCATTGTCCCAGTGTAGGCATACCAACTGGCCAAGCCTTTCTTGACCTTGCCAACTTCAATTTTAGTTCCCACTTCAATAATCTCCGGCACTGGCTCCTTAACAATCAAGGAAGATAGTTTTTTTCTCTTTTTTTCCTTGCCGTTTTCATAAGTAACCTCATAAACCACTTCTCTAACTCCCTTTTCTCCTTCTTGCTTTATTTTTCTTTTTCTCCAGGCCAACTTGTCATTTTCTTTTTCTATCACCTCAAAATCAATTTCCTCTTTTACTTTAATCTCTCCCTTATTGATTCGAGTTATCGTTATTTCCATTCCCGAAAAAATCGGCTCATTTAGCTGAGGCTCAACTTCATCTAATTGCCCCAAAACAATCTTTTCTTCCTCCAAAACTTGCTTTACCCTTTGGCCAAGGGTTTGAATTTCCTGCTCTTGGCCATCTACCAAAATTTTAACTGGAATTGCCCGCTTTATAATCAGCTTCATTCCTGGAAAAATAACTTTGTCTTTTTCAGGAAAAATGAAGTCTCTTTCTGTAATTTCAATTTGGTTTCTTGAAAGAAACTGAGCCACTGTTTCATTATGAGCTAAAGCCGCTTGAGTAATTCCATTTTCTTCTACTAAGATCATAAAAGGCTCTTCAATATCATTCCAGTCATCATCAGAAAACCAGCCTGCCTTAGTTATTCCGAACACAGAAAAAACAATCAGAAAAGCCAAAATCACCAGTTTGGCCAATTTCCTTTTGGAAACTGTCTTTGAGAAATTTCTATTTTTAGCCATTTTGATTTTTCAACCTGATCTCCTAGTAAAATCTAACACAATTTTTATCAAAAGACAATTTAAAATCACTTTTAAAAATTGCTTTTAAAAACCTTTAACCTTCAACTCAAGCGCCAATAGAGTTTTTTCCTTTGCTTCATGGCGGCTTGTCTTGTTTTCTGGAATCCTTTGCCCCAGCTTTATTTTTCTGTTTCATCGTTGACTTTTGAAATTCTGAATGCTATCTTAAATCAGGATAAACATCAGAATTAATCTTAACTTTTAAAAAAATCTAAGTAATTAACATTCCCCGCCTCCTGCTGCGTAAACATTTAGGACAAAGAAGTTTCTTCTTTTTCTTGTCTTATTGTTTGCGAAGCAGGAGAAGGCAAAAAATATGGAAAAAATTGAACTTTCGGCAAAAATTGCCGACAGAGAATTAAAGGCAGAGACTGGTCTTTTGGCAAAACAGGCTAATGGAGCAGTGGTTTTGTCTTACGGAGAAACCACTGTTTTGGCAACTGCCACCATGAGCGCCAAAAAAGTTGACCACCTAGACTACTTCCCCTTAATGGTTGATTATGAGGAGAAATACTATGCTAGCGGCAAAATAAAAGGGTCTCGTTTTATAAAAAGAGAGGGACGGCCATCTGATGAAGCAATTCTAAATGCCCGTTTAATTGACAGAACCATCCGCCCTCTCTTTGATGAAAGAATTCGCAATGAAGTTCAAGTGGTGGTAACAGTGCTCTCCATTGATCAAGAAAATGATCCGGCTGTTTTGGGAATTATTGCCGCCTCTTTAGCTTTGGGAATTTCAGATATTCCCTGGAATGGCCCAGTGGGAGCAGTTCGAGCTGGTTTTTTAAACAATCATCCTCTTATCAATCCCAGCAATGGAAAAATGAAAGATTCAAAACTTGATCTGGTTGTTTCAGGCACAAAAGACAAAATAAATATGATTGAAGCAGGAGCCAATGAGATTAAAAATTCAGAACTAGTTGAAGTTTTAAAAGTAAGCTTTGAAGAAATCAAAAAAATCATTCAGTTTGAGGAAAAATTCATTGCCAAAGCGGGAAAAGAAAAAGCGCAACTGGAAATGATTGAACCAGCCGAGGACTTCATCCAAGAAATCAAGGCTTTTCTTTTGGAAAAAAATATCAAAGAAGCTCTTTACACAAAAGAAAAATCTCTTCAGTCTGAAAAAATGGCCAAAATAAAAGAAGAATTGGAAATTTTCCTAAAAAATAAGTTTGGCCAAGATGAAGAGCTCTTTCCCCAAAAAAAGAATGAAGCAAATTTCATTTTTGAAAATCTGCTCAATGAAATTTTGCATCGAGAAATTTTAGAAAACAAAAAAAGGCCCGATGGCAGAAAGTTAGATGAAATAAGAACCATCAGTTGCAAAGTTGGCGCTCTCCCTCGTACTCACGGCTCTGCTCTTTTCAACCGTGGAGATACCCAAGCGCTAACAGTTGCCACTTTGGGTTCACCCGAAAAACAGCAAATAATTGAAACCATGGAGATTGAAGAAAAAAAGCGCTATATGCATCATTACAATTTTCCTCCTTTTAGCGTTGGAGAAGTGCGTCCCTTGCGAGGACCAGGCCGAAGAGAAATTGGCCATGGCGCCCTGGCTGAAAAAGCGTTGGAGCCAATGATTCCATCCAAAGAAGAATTTCCCTATACCATTCGCCTCGTTAGCGAAATTCTCTCTTCCAACGGTTCCTCATCCATGGCCTCAGTTTGCGGATCAACCCTGGCCTTAATGGATGCTGGCGTTCCTATCAAAAAACCAGTAAGTGGAATTGCAATGGGTATTGTAACTGGTGAAAAAGGCCAATATGAAATTCTTTCTGACATTCAAGGCCCCGAAGATCACTGGGGAGATATGGATTTTAAAGTAGCTGGCACCAAAGATGGAGTAACCGCCATTCAATTAGATGTTAAAATTCAAGGATTAACCATTGAAATGATTGAAAAAGTCTTAGAGAGAGCTTATCAAAGCCGAATGGAAATAATGGAGATAATGCTCAAAGAAATGCCCGCTCCTCGCAAAGAACTTTCTCCTTATGCCCCTCGAATAATCAGTTTTAAAATTAATCCTGATAAAATCAGGGATGTTATCGGTCCTGGAGGAAAGGTAATCAATGAAATCATAGATGAAACTGGGGTGGAAATCAGTATTGAAGATGACGGCACTATTTTTATCACGTCTGAAAATGCTCAAGCTGGAGAAAAAGCCCAAGAGTGGATCAAAAACATCACCCATGAGGTTAAGCCCGGGGAAGTTTTTAAAGGAAAAGTGACAAGAATTATGAATTTTGGTGCTTTTGTGGAAATTCTTCCCGGCCAAGAAGGTCTTGTTCATATTTCTGAAATGGCTGATTATCGAGTAAGCCGAGTGGATGATATTGTCAAGGTAGGGCAAATTATTCCTGTCAAAGTAAAAGAAATTGATGCTCAAGGAAGAATTAATCTCACCATGAAAAATATTGTCCAAAAAGATAAGTAACAATCCTTTTCTTTTTTCAAAGCGCCGCCTGAAAGCCCAGGCGGTGCTTTTTTTTAATTTTTTTTGTGATATAATTGTCTTTAGACCAAAGCAGTCTTTTGGAATTTGATTTTTTGTTTGTTTGCTTTCCATTTTTGTTGCATTGCTTGTCCACTATTTGTAGTTTTTTAGTTAAAACCCATCATCAAAAAAACAAAATGTTTAATTTTGGGAAATCTAACAAAAAAGAAAAGGCAGAAGATTTTTCTTTTACCATAAGGACGCTAGAAGACGATATAAAAAAATTATCCTCCAAAAAAACCGCTCCCCAAGTGGCTTCTACTCAACCACAATCACAAACTGCCCAAACTGCCCAGCCGCAACAACAAAAAGAACCTGATTTTTCTCAAGAGCAAGAAAAAGAAAAGACTTTTACCGAAAAAGAAGAAGTTCCTGCTGTCTCAAAATCTGCGCCCACATTTAAAACACCGCTTTCCTCTTCCGGTTCAGTCCCAACGCCCCCCGCTCCACCCAAACCTGACTTTTCCTCTCCAGAAAAGCCCTCTCAAAAACCTGAAAAGGATGCTCCAAAAAAGAAAAGGTCTCTTTTTTATCCCCAGCCCTCTTTGCCTGAGCAAGCTCAACAAAAAGAAAAAGAGCTAGAGCAAGAACGAGAAAACCCCACTCCTTTTTTGGAAAAAGTGTTATTGGAAAAAGACCTCCGCCTGCCCCCTAAAAAAACTCCTCCTTCTCCCCAAGAAGCCTCTTCCCAGAAAAAAGCTTTTCCCTTGGCAGCTTCCTTGGCAAAAGAACCATTCCCCCCAGAAAAGCCATCAAGCGCTTCGTTTCAACCCAGTCAAGGCAAAGGCAGAAAAACCCCTTCTGGTCCCTTTTTTGAGGCAAACTATTCTCAAAAACCACTTGAAACAAGCAAGACAAAGCCTGCCCCAGATCAGAAAGCTCCTGGCACTGACAAAACCGACAAAAAGGATTGGTTGGCTAAGTTAAAGAAAAAGGCAGCTCCCAAAACTACCGCTTTTTCAAGGTCCGCCCCTGTACTGCCGCCAACTCCCCCAACCGGGCCCTCCCAAGAAAAAACTCTGCCCTCTCAGGCCAGTCCCTCTGACAAGAAAACTCCGGACAAAAATCCCTATCAATTCCTGGAAGAACACATTAAAAAAGCCCAATTTCAAAAAGCTACTGGAAAAATTCAGCCTCAACCCCATGTTAATAAATTTTTGCTTTCTTTTGCCATTATTGTTTTTACTCTTTCCGCAACTTTTGGATTCTCCTATTATTTCAAGGTTATCAAAAATGAACCTATTCCCTTTTTGGATCCAATTCTGGGAAAATTATTTGAAACAGGAGGAGTTTTCAATCTTGTTTCCAAAGACAATCAGCCCTCTCCGGAAGAACCCGCCCCAGAAAAACCTCTTCAGTCCCAAAATTTATCTTTAAAAAATGGGGACTTTAAGAAAGAGCTACTTGCCTATCTTGAAGATCAAAACCTAAATCCAGACACAGGAATCCTAATCCTTCCTGAGGACAAAAATGGCCAAAAATTCTCTCTCTCAAAAATTATTCAATCTCTGGAACTTGACTTTAGTGACTTAGGTGAACCAGAAAACAAAGAAGGTTGGATTTTTGCCCAAAAAGATTCCCAAAAATCAGTTTGGCTATTGGGATTAGTTATTAAGCTGGGCCCAAAAGAAAAAAATCAATTTGAGGCTGGCTTTAGAAAAATGGAAAAACATCTTCCTCAAAAAATGAAAGGTCTTTATCTGGAACCCTTGCCTTCTTTTGACGAAGAGGTGTTCTTCAGGAAAAGCTCTTTTGATTCAAGAAGCCGATATTTTAATTTTAGCAATGATTCTCTTGAAAGATCTTTAGACTACGCTTTCATAAATAGGGGCAACAGTTTTTTTCTTTGCATTGCCACTTCCCGAAATTCTATGCAAAATCTAATAGAAATCATTGAAAACACCGATCGTTGAAAAACTTTAATTTTTTTAGTGGTTAACCCTAAAAGGCATCTTATTCAAAAGGTTCTTTGTGGAATTTGTGGAAAAAATGTGGAAAACTTCAAAGAAATTTTTTTCGCCCGGAATCTTCTTTTGAAAAAAGTTATTGTGAATTAATTGATTTTTTTTCCTTTAGAAAGGCAATATTAAGCCTCGCAAGGAAAATATGTTTGACCCTCTTTTCAAAAAATGCTATAATGGTAGCAGAAAGTAAAAGTTCCTTCCCAAATAAAGTCTTTCCCAGTCCCTAATTATTCTTCGGGCGCGAAAGAATTCCAATCGCGATTTCCCCCTATTCGCGATTGGAATTCTTTCGCTGACCCATAGGCCTGTCAATGAACAGGCAGAAAAACAAAAACAAAATAATAAAAAATAAAAATAAAAAAGGGCAAAAGCCCATGGGATGGCGAAAGAAATAGAGCTTAACACAGCTCCTCTCCCGACGAGAACCAAAAATACCAAACTCCTCTTCAAAGAATCACCCAAAAAGGGGACAAGGTTTGAGGATTTCGTCG
>LZQN01000051.1_pt1 | contig 33648 bp, 42 predicted proteins | sample 768531 | NCBI WGS metagenome assembly LZQN01 (sample SAMN05207080, study PRJNA324506) | oil field metagenome | isolation source: sample BH-FW-7 from oil reservoir | place: India: Bombay High | collected 2015-12-02
GCCAAATGAGCTGATCCTGGAAAATGCCAAAAAAATGGCAAAGGCTGGCGTCGCTATGCAAATCAGAATTCCTGTAATTCCTGGTTATAACGATTCAGACTATAGCTCGTCCTGGCCCACTACCCAAAAAACAGGGATATTAGGTTTATAATATTGTAAATAATAATCTTCCCAATATTCACCCCAAGAAGAAATAGCTATTAGTGGCAAAAAAGGATATTTATTTACAATTTTCTTTACAACCTGTTCTACTTGTTCAGAGAAGTAAGCTAAATCTTTTTACCTTCAATAAAAGGTAAAACTAAGATTACCAATTTATTATCTAAAAGATAAAAATCTATCTCATTATCCACAGTTTTCCAAAAAGAAGGTATGCTTATTCCTTTAGCTAAAACAGCTGTTTTTCTTTTTACTTAATACTCCAAAGTTATACTGAAACTTAGAATAAATATTTACAAGGTGATTAAGATTGCTGTTAGAAGAATCTAGAGGATCTATAAATTCAAAAGGACCAAACAAAAAAAGGCTATTTTCTTTTGCAATTTGCTTGAAAAAGGTTTTTCTCCTGGCCAGACCGCCAAAACTTCTTCCTCCTCAGGAAGGACAGGGTTTTATTTCTCCATAACTATTGGCCGTATAATAAATAGTTAGAGAAGAAGAAAAAAGATTTTTCTCTCCTCCCAAAAATAAAATTAAAAAAAATAGGAAAAAAACCCCCTTTTAAAGCAGGTAAGCATCTTAGCTATTTAAATAGTCTTTTAAGTCCTTTCCTACTTTAAAAAAGGGAAGTTTTTTAGGTTTTACTTCTACTTTTTCTCCTGTCTTGGGGTTTCTTCCTACATAACCTTCGTACTCCTTAATTTTAAAACTACCAAACCCCCTAATTTCTACTCTCCGTCCTTCTTTAAGGGCTTCTTTCATAGAGTTAAAAAAAATATTAACGATATCACTGGCTTCTTCAGGAGACAGATCTTTTTCCTCTGCCAGCTTTTGAATAAGATCACTTTTATTCATCCACTCTCTCCTTTTTGAAAATTATTACCCTTTCTAACCTAAAAGTGAAAATAAAATCAAGTCTCTTTTCTTTTATTTAGACCTTCTACCAGGCTTAAACCTCTTTTTATGGAATTGCTACTTTCTATTAGACGCAGGAGTTTTTTCCCTATCTTTAAAATATCTAAAGCAGCCTGGCTATCAGGGTAAAGCTTTTGAAAAGGTTTTTGCTCTCTAATAGCTTTACTTACCTTTCATCATAATGAATACACCCAAGATAAAATAAAGACACACCCAAAAAATTTTCACAAGCAGTATTTAAACGCTGAAAAGATAGTTTAGCCTCTTGCTCAGAATTGACCGAATTTACCACGATGAAAAAATTTTTAAGTCCATAATTATTTTTCAAGATTTTAATGACAGCATAACTATCCGTAAGGGAAGTGGGCTCAGGCGTAATCACTATTATACGTAAAGGAGTAGAAGAAGCAAAAGCCAAAGTACTAGCACCTATTCCTGCTCCCAAATCTAAGAGAATAAAATCATAGGTACTAAGTAAGGGTTGCAATTTTTCTTCTACCATAAACTGAATATCTTCTTCCAGATCCAAAATATCCAAAACACCAGAGGTAGAAGCAATGATATCCAACCTTTCTTCTACAGGAATTAAAATTTCTTCTGGTTTAGAATCTCCCAGCAGTACATCCTGAATATTTTTTCTTGGCTCTAATCCCAAAAGAATATTTAAGTTAGCCAATCCCAGGTCACAATCCAAAATCACTACCTTTTGCTCCAAACTTTGCAAAACATAGCCTAAATTTAAGGCAATATTGGTTTTACCTACGCCACCTTTTCCACTTAATATTGAAATCCCTATATTTTTACTCATAACTAGCTCTTATATAGAAAATTTTTTTCTTCTTCCCCAACTAAAGTAGAAGACAACTCTTGTTTTTTAATCCAAACAGAAATGTAAAATCTATCTTTACCTTCTCTTTTTGACTTATATAAATTATTATCTGCAATTTTAAATAATTCTTCTTTAGTGACTTTACCTCTTCCTAAATAAACTGCTCCTCCACAGGACAAGGTTATATTTATATATCTATCATTTACACATATTTTTTTAGCTCTAATATTATCTAAAACTCTTTTAGCTATAATACTTGTTTGCTTATATCCACTTCCTTTTAAAATAATAGCAAATTCTTCCCCACCAATCCTACAAGCATAATCATTTGACCTTATACTACCTTTTAAGGCCAAAGCTACCTCTTTTAAAGCTATATCCCCTATATCATGCCCATAATTATCGTTAATAGATTTAAAATTATCAATATCAAATAACAATAAAGATAAAGGTAACGCAAATTTTATTGCATCTTCTAATTCTCTATTCAAAGTTTTATCAAAAAATAAACGATTATAAAGAGTAGTAAGATAGTCAGTATCTTTTGACTTGGATAAAGATTGTATTAATTCAAAAATACTTAAAGTTAAACTATTCTTATTCTTTGTCAATTTCAAACATTTCCAATCATATTTATTAATAGAACTATTTTTTAACAAATTATCTACTTCTTCTATTTTATCTAATAAAGTATACACCAGATATTTATCTGATTTCAAACTATCTTCTTCTTTTATTTTCTTTTCCAGAGAGTCAATCTCTTTATATAGTTTAAATAAATATTCTTTATGCATTTAAGTTAAATTTAATTAAGTATTCTTTAATAAAATTATCTATATTTCCATCTAAAACTTCGTCAACATTTGTATATTCATAACCTGTTCTATGATCTTTTACTAGTTTATAAGGATGCAAAGTATAGGTTCTAATTTGATTACCAAAAGATATTTGTCCTTTTAAATTATACTCTACCTGTTTCTTTTCTCTTTTTTTATCTAACTCCAACTGTAAAAGCTTTGCCTTTAATATTTTTAAAGCAATTTCTTTATTTTTAAATTGAGACCTTTCATTCTGACATTGAACTACAATACCTGTAGGTTTGTGTACAACTCTAATTGCTGAACTGGTTTTATTCACATGTTGTCCTCCAGGCCCACCAGCCCTGAAGGCTTCTATTTCCAAATCATCATCCTTAATATCTATCCTTATATCTTCACTTTCCTGCGGGTAAACATCTACAGATGCAAAGGAAGTATGCCTCCTACCAGAAGAATCAAAAGGAGAAATTCGGATTAAACGATGAGTACCCTTTTCTCCTTTTAAAAAACCATAGCTATAAAGCCCTTTAATCAATAAAGTAACACTTTTGATTCCAGCTTCATCACTTCCCAAATAATCTAAATATTCCACCTTAAAAGAATGCCTTTCTGCCCAACGAAGATACATCCTAAGCAACATTCCAGCCCAATCTTGAGCATCTATACCACCTGCTCCAGGATGAATTTCTAAAATGGCAGAAGACTTATCTTCCTCTTCTGCCAAGAGCAATTCCATTTCTAATAGGTCTAATTCTGCTTTTAGCGAATTTAACTGCTCTTCAATTTCCTTAAAGTTTTCTTCTGAAACCCCTTCTTCTTCAAATAACTCTATCCAGACTAAAACATCTTCTTTTTTATTCTGAATATCCCTGCACTTATGAACCAAATTCTCCAAACTTCTCTTTTGCTTTAAAATAGGAGTAAGCGTTTCGTGCTCCTCCCAAATAGAAGGAGAGCTTAGTTTTTTTTCTATAGATGCAAGTTCTTCCTCTTTTTTTTCTAACTCAAAGACGCTCCATAAATTATTTAATCTAGCAATAATATCAGCAGATTTTGTTTTTATTTCATTTAAATCAAGCATTAAACCTTCTCCTCCCAAAAAATAAACAAAAGAAAACAATTAAAATAACAAAAGGTAAATTATAAAAGTAGTAAAAATATTTATTAAAAAAAGTCTTTTCTTTTATAAAAGGTACTTTTTCTGAAATAGCTCCACTGGTAAAAAGCCCAATCTTTTTAGTTATTTTTCCTTTTGGAGAAATAAAAGCACTTATTCCACTATTAGTACACCTAACTACAGCCCTGTTTTGTTCAACAGCTCTTAAAACACTTAAATAAAGATGTTGATAAGGTCCAGAAGTATTACCAAACCAGGCATCATTAGAAATATTAACAATAACTTCAGCTCCCTTTCCAATCCTTTCTTCTACAAGAGAAGAAAAAATAATCTCATAACAAATTAAAATACCCACTTGGGAATTTTGAAAAACAAGAGGAGCTGTTCTTTCTCCTGGTGCAAAGTCTCCCACACCGTCATAAAAAAACTAAACCAGGAAGATAAAAAGTAAAGGGCAAGTACTCTCCAAAGGGTACAAGCTTTTGTTTTTCATAATAATCCAAAATAGTTCCCTTAGGGGATAAAAGATAAGCTCTGTTATATAAATAGTATTTTTTTAGATCTACAAATCTATACCCTGGAGCACCTACAACTAAAAACACATTTTCTTGTTTAACAAAACTCTTTACCCTGGATGATAACTCATTTACTTCTTGCAAATAAAAGGGTAAAGCTGTTTCTGGCCAGACAATTAAATCAATTTTTCTTAAATCATCATCTCTTGACAGCTTAACATATTTATCAATTGTTTCTAATTGATATTTTTTATCCCATTTTTTATCTTGTTCTATATTTCCTTGGACCAGTTTTATTATATTTTTGTGTTTTTAAAATTATTTGGCAAATTAAGCAAATAAAAATTTACAAAAATAAAAGCTAAAAAACATAAACAAGCTATAAATTTATGATATATTTTATCGCTTAAAGACAAAATAGATAAAAATATAATTAAAAAAGATATGCCTTTACTTCCTGTATATTTTATTATTTGAATAAAAAAAGGATAAGGAGAAAAGCATAAAGCTAATTCTGGCCAAGAAAACCCAGAAAATAAAAACTCCCTTATTATTTCTAAAGACATCCAGAATAAGGGAGCTATTAGACTTAAAAACAAAATATTTATTTCTTTAAAAAAAAATCTTAAGAATAAAAAGTAAAAGAAAGGATATAAGGCTAAATATAAACCAAGAAAAAAAGGAAAAATTAAAGAAATTAAAAAAGGGATATTACCATAAACATAACAAGGATAATATATCCAGTATAATAAAGTAGAATAAGCAAAAGCTAAAGATAAGTATATTTCTTTATTACATCTTTTTTTTTTTAAAGGCGTAATAAATTTAAAAACAAAAAAAATAAAATTATAAAAGGAGGAAAGTTAAAATAATTATTAGGATAGGCAAAGTAAAACAGGATAGAAAAAAGGACTGTCAATTTAAAAAGCAATAACCAGTCCAATTTATTTTTCGGGTAAAAAATAAAGTTTAACCCAGTGAACATGTTTTAAATCTGCTTCTTCAATAATCATTTTAAAATTTTCTTCCACCACCTCTTCTCCCTTTTGGGGAACCCTACCTAATTTTTCACATAAATACCCACTTAATGTATCTACTTGTTCAGAAACTAACTTTATCCCCAACTCTTCCTCAATCTCTTCCAAATACACTCTTCCTGAGAGAAGATAACCACCATCCTCCAGGGTGACAATCTCTTTTGGACGAGGACGATCATACTCATCTTCTATTTCACCTACAATTTCTTCTAAATGTCTTCCATAGTAACTAAACCAGAAGTACCTCCATATTCATCCAAAACAATTGCCATATGAATTTTTTGGATTTAAGCTCCAATAATAATTCTCTTACTTTCTTAGTTTCAGGGACAAAGTAAGGTTTACGCATTATAGATTGTAATTTTTTATCCTCATCATCTAAATAATAACATTTTAATAAGTCTTTAGCGTGAATTATACCTATAATTTGATCTTTATTATCTTTAAAGACAGGAATCCTAGAATGTCCTTTTTCTATTATTAATTTAACAACATCATCTATATCACTTTCAACATCTGCGCAAACCATATCAGTTCTAGGAACCATAATTTCATCTACTTGAATCTCTGCAAGTTTTAACACATTCAAGAGCATCTGATATTCATCATTCTTTAAAATACCATTTTCTCTTGCTTCACTTAAAAGTTCTTGCAGAGAAGAATTATCTTTAGATGAGAAAAAATTTTTTATCCAATCCCAAAATTTAATCTCACCAGAGTCTTCCAATTTATCCTCCTATCCAGTTAAATTAATCCCTTTTCCCTATAAATCTCTAAATAAGTTTTAAAAAGCCAATTACCTAAATCTTCACTGCCTCGATTAATATCCAAATCTTTCCAGTTTAAAATATTCTTTTGCTGCTCTTTATCCCAAATTAAATTGCCCACTGCCACAAATTGTAACCCCCAATAATAGTATTCTTCCTTTCCTTCTGGATAATAGTTTTTCAGTCTACAAATAAAATAAAAAAAATCGTTCTTTAACTCCTTAGGATAATTTATTTTTAAATAAAAAAAGAGATATTCATTTTCTCGCTTAAAATCAACAGTATTATGTATCAGATCCTTTCTAATACCAAGTTTAACTCCACCACTAGAAATATCTTTCAATAAAAGCCCTTTCTCCTTTTCATTATAAATCCCAATAGGCTTAGACCAGGTAAGCGGATCTTTAGAAAATCCAGAGTACCTATCTAACTTAGCTGTCCAAATTTTGATTTCTTTGATATATTTAGAAGGTAAAGATATTCGTAAAAATTTTCTTTTCTGTCCTAAATCTAATTTAAAGGGGAACTTAACTTTAAGAATATACACTCCTCTATCTAAATAAAAATCTTCTACTTGAGTTGAAAAGTTATAATATATAGAAGAAAGCTTATCTTTTCCTATTTTAAAAAAACACTTTATTTTTCTTTTAAACCAAATATTACTTATTTTTAAATAACTAGGTAACTCTAAGTATAAATAATCATTATCAAAGTCAATTAATGTACAATAAAAAGTTGACTTTGTTTTTCCAACTCGAACATCAAAACGGCTCCGTTGTAAAAGAGCCATATTAAATACATCCTTTAAAATATCTTTATCAAAAACAGAGCCATAGTCATTTTCTCTCTTCTTTAGAAAATAATTAACAGTAAAATGAACTAAAATTAAGATAGGTATTATGAATAGAAAAAATAAAAAAAAAGTAGTAAATATATTGGATTAGTTCTTCACTAACACCCGTAGCTGCAAAAGACTTTCTGAGCTGACTTAAGATAAAATTATTGGATAAACTATAAATTGTCATCAAACTCACAATGCTCTAGCGCGCTGGTAAGCACTTTAATATGTAAATCAGCTTCAGGAGTATCAAGTATGTGCTTGGCTAACTTCCAATCTTCGATCAAAAACAATACCCAACCGTATTGCTTATCCACAGCAAAAGCCAGGTTGAGAAAATTTTTCTTCACCTTCTTATTCTCTGCAACAGTAATAGCTTTTCTCGCATAAACAGAACGATAAAGAGGATTTTTTTCTTTTTTTAGTAAATTGAGTAAAGAACTAGTATCTTTCTGATGCAACAATTTAGAATATAAAGCATCCTTTTCAGACTTATTTTGAATAAAAGGATTAAACTCTACGGCTTTAGTATACAAGTAATTAATTTCTTTTCCCAAATATTTTTCTAACTTGTATAAATTAAAATAATTATTTCCAATCTCATCCAGTTTATCAAATCTAGCAAAAATATTATTAGATTTATAAAAGTAATATTTAGCTTTACACTTTTCTCCTTTTAAAAAATGTTTAATAAACTTAGCTTGGTAGTCATAACCCAGATCAATTCCCGGTTTAATCAGATAAGGGTCTTTTTTGCTCCCCAAGGAACAGGAAAGTAAAAAATACTTAAAGTAAAAATAATAAATTTTCTCATGGATTTGGTACTTCCAAAGTTTTTGAAGATTTTTCAGGTTCTTTAAAAGGCCATTTGTCTTTAAGATTTTCTAAAAGATCATTACCCACCTTTAAAGTATATTCCGCTTCCATCTTTAATAAATATACATCCTGGGTAGCTTTTTTTAACTCCTTGCTTACATCTTGAATATTTTTTAGAATTGGATCTATATCTTTCTTCATGGACCTGAGATCATTGACAAATCCCTTAACATCCTTGGTAATATTTAAAAATTCTTTTTCTATAGGTTCTAAATCTTCAATACGAGAAGTAGCATTAGTTATAAATCTGGTTAAATTTAGAGTGAGCTCATCAGTATGAGTAAGTAATTTATCAATTTTTTCTACAGGTTTTTTATCTTCTGTTAAATAGTATAATAAACCTCTATTTTGTAACATCTTATCTGTAAGTTGTTCTAGATTAGTAATAGTTCTTTGCATGCTCCCTTTTTTATCTAAAAATTGATCTGTTATTTTTCTAATATTAGCTACAATCACTTTTAAATCTTCTACTACAGGTTGAACTTCTATTAAAAGTTCCTTAAGCCCAGCAACTTTTGTTAATTTTACTACCGACCCGGGAGGAACAATAGGACTATTTTCACTTCCAGGAATAATCTTTAAATAAGGATTACCTATTAATCCTTCTTGATCTAAAATAATTTTTGTATCCTCTCTAAACCACTTCTTGTAGCGATCTAAAACCTTAATTTTTATTTTAACATAATCGATATTGTCCAGAAACAATTTATCTACTTTTCCAATTTTAAATCCAGATAATTTAACAGGCATCCCTCTTTCTATACTATCTCCTGACTTACTGATAACATAATAAGTAACTCTTTTAGAAAAAATATCTTTTTTAATGCCAAAGTAAACCAGAAAAGCAACCAAAAATATCAAAAACAAAAATAAAAAGAAACCAACTTTATATTCGTATTCCTTCATCTTTTTGTCGAAAAACATCTACAACTCTACCTGTTCAAAGTTAAATTTATAAAACTTTGGAGCCTCTTTTGCTGTAACCAAATCCATAAAAATCTACTTATTTCAAGTTTTTTTAAAAATCTTATCACCAGTTCTATCTCTGATACTCTGGGAATATTGAAAAAAAACAACCTCAGATTCCGTACAAAGGGCCCTTAAAAACATGGCTCGAAAAATTTCTTCTGAACCAAGTTTTTCCTTCCTTAACCACATTATTTTTTCCAGATCAAGCTCTTTAAGCCAAGGATAAAATTTTTCACAACACTGCCTTAAAGAAAGATTTCTCTTATACATCAAAGGCAAAAAATATTTTCAACTATTTCCAGATTAGAAAGCAAAGGGAATTTAGCACTAACAACCCCAACACTACCACCACTTAAGGAAAAAAGTTACTAACTATATCTTCTTTTTTCTTATCCTGTAATACTATTAAAGTATTTTTTTTATTCTTTAATAATCTATATAATTCATTTATCATAGCAAATTAAATAATATGTCTATAATAATAATCCCTAACAAAATAGACATCATACCATCTATTAAATTGATTGGTACTTCAGTAATTGAAGACTTTACAGTAATACCTTTTTGTATAGAAACTAAAGACAATAAAAAACTCAATAAAATTGACTTAGAAAAAACAATAACAAAGTCTTTTAAGCTGAGATAATCTATTATTAAATTTATATAATTTTCATAATTTATACCATATAAAAAGCCTAACATTAAATATCCACCAATTAAACTGACAAATATGAAAAAAAAATTCAAAAAAGGAAAGCTAATCAAAAAAGCTAAGACTCGTGGCAAATAAATATACTCCTTTATAGGTATACCCAAAATAGCTAAAGAATCCAGTTCTCCATTAAGTTTCATTAAAGAAATCTCAGATATTACAGCTGTTGAAGACCTTATTAAGATAATCAAGGACACAACAATAGGAGCAAGTTCATAAAAAACAGAAATTACTATAAATTCACCTATCCTATCATAGCTATTTAAATTTATAAGTATTTTTAAGATATAATTTACAACTATACCCCCGAGAATAAGAGCAGAAACAAACATCGGAAAAATACTCTGCACAGCAGTAAGTAAATTTGTCTGATAAAAACTCTAAAATAGCTTTATTAAAAATTTTAAAATTAAAAATAGAAGTAAATATAGAAAATAAAATGTTTAAGGCGTGAAAATAGGTAAAAAATTTATTTAAAAATACTCTACCTAAAAAAGAATAAATCTGTTAAACATTTATTTTGATATCTTTTTTAAATAAATTTCCAAACATTGCAAAGCTGCTGGAGTCACCCCCGAGATCCGACTTGCTTGCCCTAAATTTATAGGTCTAATTTTATCTAATTTTTCCATTACTTCTCTAGAAAGTCCTGGAACCCGGGTATAGTCTATATCTTCTGGCAATTTTATCTTTTCTAAGTTTTTAAAAGAACGCACCAATTCCTCTTGTCTTTGCAGGTAGCCTTCGTATTTAATTAAAATTTCCACTTCTTTGCGAACATCTTTAGCAAAATCCATAATTTTTGGCCAGAAAATTTTTAAATCTTCTATTTCTATCTGAGGTTGCCTTAAAATGTGTGCCAGGCTTACCTTTTTTTTGGGTAAAGAAGCACCAATCTCTTCTAACTGTAAACAAGTGGTCTTATCCGGTCTTATTTCTATAGCAAACAATCCATCCTTTAATTCTTCTAACTTACTTATTTTATCTGTGTATAGTTGCCACTGTTCATCTCCCACCAATCCCAGCTTACGGCCAACAGGAGTTAAGCGCTGGTCTGCATTATCTTCTCTTAAAAGAAGTCTATGTTCAGCCCTGGAAGTAAACATTCGATAAGGCTCCTCAGTACCTTTGGTAACTAAATCATCTATTAAAACAGCCATATAGGCCTGACTGCGCTCTAAAACAAAAGGTTCTAATTTTTCTAACTTACAAAAGACATTTAAGGCAGCCCAAAGTCCTTGAGCGGCAGCTTCTTCATAGCCAGAAGTTCCATTAATCTGACCCGCACAAAAAAGTCCTCTAACCTTTTTGCTTTCTAAAGTGGGCTTTAACTGAGTGGGATAGACAAAATCATATTCTATCCCATAACCAGGTCTCACAATTACAGCCCGTTCCAGTCCAGGAATGGTCTTTAACATCTCCTTTTGGATATCCAAAGGCAGGCTAGTGGAAATACCATTGGGATAAACTTCAGGACTATCCAAACCTTCAGGCTCTACAAAGATTTGATGCCTTTCTTTATCTGGAAACCTGGCAACCTTATCCTCTATAGAGGGACAATAACGAGCCCCTACACCTTTAATTATTCCCTGAAAAAGGGGAGAGCGCTCAAACCCTTTTTTTATAACTGCATGAGTGTTTAAGTTGGTATAGGTAATGTAGCAAGGAAGCTGGGGTAAATAAGGCCCCTTAGAAAAACAGCTAAAAGGCCTGATATCCTTATCCCCCTCCTGAACCTCCATTTGTTCAAAATCAATACTATCTTTTAATAATCTGGGAACAGTTCCTGTTTTTAATCGTCCCAGTTCAATTCCCAACCTTTTCAGAGATAAGGAAAGACCTTTACTGGCAGGATCGCCAAAACGCCCACCTGAATAATTTTTAAGTCCAACATGAATAAGACCCTGTAAAAAGGTTCCTGTGGTAAGAAGGACATTTCTAGCCAAAATAGTTTCTTCCAGTAAAGTGCGAACTCCTCTTACTTCATCTCCTTCAACCAAAATCTCTTCCACTACCCCTTCTCTTACCCAGAGATTTTTTTGGGAAAAGATATCCCTTTGTACCACATTTAAATATACTTTACGATCAATTTGGGTTCTAGTGGAGCGAACAGCAGGTCCTTTCCTGGTATTTAAAGTACGAAACTGAATGGCAGCCTTATCTGCCCATATTCCCATCATGCCGCCCAGGGCATCAATTTCTCTTACCATATGCCCCTTGGCCAAACCACCAATGGCAGGATTACAGGAAAGATGACCTATACGGTCAATATTTAAAGTCAACAAAAGGGTCTTAAGCCCAAGTTTACTGGCAGCCATAGCTGCTTCACATCCAGCATGACCTCCACCTACTACTATAAGGTCAAAAACTTCTGGAAAGGGTTCTTTGTAAGGAGACATATTTTATTACTTAAAAAGCATCTTAAACATTACTCTAGCATCATTTAGGGTATTAGTTATGGAAGAACGCTCATTGGGTTGATGGGCAAAACCAAGCAAAGTAGACCAAACAGCTGCCTCAAAGCCCTTTCTTCGCAAAAAGGCAGCTACAGTCCCTCCCCCAACTCCAATACACCTGGCTTTTTTCTTTAACACAGAAAAAATAGCCTTTTTTAAACAAGTTACAACTTCACTCTCTTCAGGAGTAATGGGAGCAGCTTGCTCTTGCATCACTATTTCATACTTTATATTGACATTTCTCTTTTCTTCCACCTCTTGACCAATTTTTCTTATTTCTTCCAGCACATCTTCTAGCTTATATTCAGGTAATACCCTGGAATCTAAATAAAAAATATCCTTACCAGGAATCGTATTTATATTTTCCACGTTAGCTTCTTTTTTGGTGGGGCTAAAAGTAGAGCAATCAGGATCAAACAAAGGATTCTTTAGAGGAAAAATACTTTTTAGCTCTTCTAAGCGCAAAATAAAATCTGCACTGGCTACCAAGGAGTTGATACCCTTATCTGGAACAGAAGCATGGCACTGTTTACCTTCCACAATAATTTTCAACCAAAACATGCTCTTTTCAGCAATTTCAATACTATCTCCTTCTGGAGTACCGTGATCAGGAACTAAGAATAAATCATCCGGCTGAAAAATATCCTGATTTAACAGGTATTGTAAACCATATTTACTACCTGTTTCTTCATCAGCAACAAATAAAAGGCCGAGAGAATAATCAGGAGTTATATCTAGTTCTCTCAATCGTTTTAAAACCAAAAGAGAAGAAACAATCCCCTGATGATTGTCTTCTACTCCTCTTCCATAAATATAGTCCCCATCTACAACAATCTCATAGGGATTACTCTTCCACAAAGATAAATCTCCTGGAGGAACCACATCCAGGTGAGAAAGAATCCAGAGGGTTTTAGAACTTTTTCCAGCATACCTGGCTACAACATTGGGACGCTTTCCACTTGCCACCCTTGTATCAGTAGCCCAATAAATTTGGGGATTAAGACCTAGCTTTTTTAAATAATCAACTAAAAAATAAGCCTTTTCTTCTTCTCCCTGACCACCATTTTCTGGACCCAAAGCAGTTCTTTGCACCAATTCCTGTTGAAGATAAATTACTTCATTTCTGTATTCTAAGATACCTTTATCCATATAGCTTTCCTGTAAAAAACAAAAGGCCCTCTAGAGGGCCTTTTTATTTTTTATCTTCCCCTAGCAGCTCGCTTCGAAGCCTTTAAGGGGTTAACTTTTACTTGCCCGCTATTATCTACTACAGCCTTTACATGAGTAGCAAAATTACAAGCCTTATGGGCCCATTTAACAGCAGGTTCAGGATAACTCAGACAATACTTATTTCCGTCAAATTCCTTGATTCTTTCACAACCTTCGCATTGCTCTACAACAGGATAACATTGTCCACCTTTATAGGAACACCCTTTATCTGTCATAAAAGCACATTCAAAACCTGGTCTAACAGTAGTGCATTTCATATAAATTCCACCTCCTCAAAAATTATTAACAGGAAGTGCAGGAGCTGCAACCTCCAGAAGAATTCATAGGTAAAGCGGATTTAACCACAAAACCCATATCGTTCATATCAACAGTAATTGGAGCTGCACTATTAAACAAGCTTTCCTCTACTAAAAAAGTAAATCCATTTACTTCAAATACCCTATCATTGTCCCTTTGCTCATCCAGAGCAAGTGCCAGCCTGGGCCCACCTCAGCCAGCAGCCATATAAACTCTGATAGGAGCCTTTTCTTGCTCTGCGAAATAGCGCTCCAATTGAACCCTTGCCTTTTCCGTCAAATTAAACATAAAAACCTCCGAAAAAAATTGAAGTCTTATTACTTAAAACCTGTTTTAATTTTTGTCAATTGCTAGAGTGTCTGTTTCTTTCCTAAAAATCCCAACTTCTTTATTCAAAATAACCTAAAAACAATTACTTGAAATAAACCAAAAAACTGCTAAGAAAAACCTCATGAAAATAAAAAAGATACCCTACTTACTTCTATTGAGTATAGTTCTACTCTCTTCTTCCTTAGCCGTACACAGTAAAAATTTGCCTCGACTTTTTTTTAGCAAAAAAATGGTCCTTTCAGAAAGGAATTTAATAAAATATAAAATAAAAAAAGGAGAGTGGCTTTACAAGATATTAAGAGAACAAAATATACCAGAAAGAAAAATTCCTCATGTAGTAAAAATAATAAAAAAAATAAATCCACACATCAAAGACCTCTCCAACCTAAAAGAAAATGACATACTGCTTATACCTAAAATATATATAAAACAAGAAAATTATTCATATTTAAAAAAATACAAATATAAAAAATCATTTTATACTGTAAAAAGAGGAGATAGTGTTGTAAAAATATTAAAAGATAAAGTTGGTATACCAGAAGAATTGATATTTAACGAATATCTTACTATTTTTAAAACAATAAATCCCAATTTAGATATAAACAAATTAGAAATTGGAGACAAAATAAATATACCTATACCTCTAAATTTAACTCAAAAACAACACCTCAAACCCCTTCCCTCTCTCCTGGATACAAACATAAGACAGAAAGAAATAAATAAAAAGTTATCAGACAATTATGATAAACAAAATTTAGAGCTAATTTTAAAAGAGATGGGCTTTCTAATTACTCCAGGATTAAAAGCTTATTTCCCTCAAGAAAATGGTGAATGGATTTACATCGATTTAAAAGAAAATATCTTAGTTAACACTACTTGGGGAGATAAAATTCTCTTAACTCTATCTAAAAATAAATCTAAAGAAAAAAACTTTCCTTATACTATAATAAAATTACCATCTTTTCAATTATCTCAAGCTATAGATATAATCTCTTTTAAAAATCCAAAACACATAAAAATATGGAAAAGCGATGACAATTTTATTATAAACAAATATAATTATTCCTTAGAAATAAAATCGGATAAATTACTTAAAATAGAAAATAATATTTACGCAATATTTATATTAGAAAATAATATCCCAAATAATATTAACTTAGTACAATCATTTTTGGATAGTTTAAATCTAAAAACAATATTTTTAAAGAAAGAAAATAATAAAATATCAAAAATAAACACCAACAAATTTAATTCCAATTATCTTTACATACCTTCTGTTAACCCTCAAACATTCTGTCAATTCTAAAAATAAAAGATTACAAATTACCTCCTAATCGTGCTCTGACTATCTAAAAGGAAAAGAATATCTTATCTAAAGAAAAAGTAAGTCTTACTATCTTTGAAAATAAAAATACTTATATAAAGTTATACGCAGATGTATTGAAGTCTTCTCAAAATATTTTTGTTCTAGAAGAAGATAATCCTTTTATAAGTACTTTTCTCTTATTAAATAATTACAAAGTATATAAATGGCTATAGATAAAACCTATAAAATATACGGATTTATAGAAGATAATTCTAAAAATTTAAAGCAAATAAAAGAAATTTTAGAACTCCTCTCTGTCGAAGAAATAGAGATAATTAACAATAGGTTAGATTTTTTCTACTGGGATAATATTTATATCGATTTACCAGAATTTCTTTCTGCTATCACTAAACACTTAAGTCCACAGGCTAAAGGACAGATTGATTATATTGATTATGAAGAATGGAAAATGTTGCGTACTGAAATAAAAACGGACAAATGAAACAATATCCTATTTATATTGATAAGGCCTTAGAAAATTGTATTCTAGAACACTAAGATATTTTTTGTTGCTCCAGCCAAGACAAAGCTTCTTTTAAGTCAAGAGTTTTTTCATAGATTGCCCGGCCAGTAATTACTCCTTCCAGTCCTTCTTTGCTTAAAGGATAAAGTTTCTTTATATCCTCTAAATTGTGAATGCCTCCTGCCACCAGCACAGGTATAGAAGAAATTTGCAAAACTTTCTTTAAAGCCGAAATATTGGCTCCTGATTGCATCCCATCCCTTAAAATGTCAGTATAAACTAAAAAAGAGGCTCCTTGCTCTATGAGTTCAGGGATTACTTGTTCCACTTTAAGCCCTGTATCTTTAACCCATCCTCTACTCTTAAGAGTTCCCTTTTCTGCATCCAAAGAAACTCCAATTTTACCAGGGAATTTAGCGGTCAGTCGGGCAAACTCTTCGGGATTTTCTAAAGCTAAGGTGCCAATTATAAGCCTTGTAACTCCAGCCTCAAAATAATAAGAGGCAATCTCTATATTGCGTATTCCCCCTCCCAATTGAAGAGGTATCTTTACCTTTTTAGCAATCTCTTGAATCAAAGAAAGGTTTTTAGGCTCTCCAGCAAAAGCTCCATCCAGATCTACCAGATGTAAATATTGAGCGCCTTGACTTTCCCAAAAAGAAGCAACTTCTACAGGATTATCAAAATAAACTGTTTCTTCCTTGCTTTGCCCTGACGCAAGCGAACACAGCGCCCATCTTTAATATCAATAGCTGGAAAAATAATCATAATCCCATTTCCTCCAATCCCAATTCCATTCCTTCTCTTGCCAACTCCTCAGCCTTAATCCATTTACCTTTGCGGGTAATAAACTTTTTTAAATTAAGTAAATTTTCACTCAAAGAGAGCTGGCGCTCATCAAAATGATAGCGATAAACAATCTTTTTTTCTTTGATATTAAGTAAAAAGAGGTCAAATTCTACAGAAGCAGGCTCCTCTACTCCATATTCTCCCCCTACTCTCTCTTTATATTTATAAATATAAGGAATGAGCAAATAATCACAGGGAACGCATTTACCCACCTGCACCCAGAACTCAAACATGGACAAAGTCTTTTTGCTTTTAATAAGTTCTAAACAAGGTGAGACCAGTTTAAAAGAAATAAAGTTAACTTTTTTTGAACCAATAAGGATTCTAAGTTGCTATTAAGAGTATTTAACACCTTAGAATCAATATCTTTATCCACTGGGTAGTAACCAGCAAGCATTTCCCAGGACCCACTGGGCAGATGAAAAGGAGCAATAGCTAAAGAAAAATTTTTTTCTTCAAATTTATAAATAGGTTTAGAAGAAGTACATCCTAATAAAAAAAGAAAAAAGAATTATAAATATTTTTTTATTTCTCAATCTAAGCTCCCTTTAGTACTGCTAATTTGATTTGACACTAAAGTTAAGGCTTCTCTCATAGCAAGTCCTAAAGATTTAAAAGCAGCCTCTAAAAGATGATGTCCATTGGAACCATAGTGAAAAATAAGGTGTAAATTAAACCTGGCACTAAAACTAAGACTTTTAAAAAACTCTCTAAACACATCTTTTTCTTCCCCAAAAACCAGAGCAGGAACCTGGGAAAACCCCTTACAGACCAAAAAAGGTCTTCCAGAAATATCCACGATACTCTCTACCAAAGCTTCGTCCATAGGAACCTTGGCCTGACCTACCCTAAGTATCCCCTTTCTATCTTGCCAGGCCTTATCCAAACAACTTCCCAGAGATAAACCAATATCTTCTATGGTGTGATGTGCATCCACTTCTAAATCACCCTGTGCTTCTACCTTTAAATCCCACGAAGCCCAAAAAGCTAGAAGTTCCAGCATGTGATCCAAATAGCCAAGCCCGGTACTAACTCTTATCTCTCTTTGTCCATCAAGGTTTAAAAAAACCTTTACCCTGGTTTCCTTGGTATTACGCTCAAAACTTGCCTGACGCATTAGTTTTCTCCTGCTTTGCTAGGTAAGTCTTCTTTGGCTCGCTTTTCTTTTTTACCAAAAAAATAAGCAATCCATACTCCCAGTTCATATAAAATAATCAAAGGTCCTGCCATTAATGTTTGGGTCACCACATCTGGAGGAGTCAAGATAGCAGAAACTACAAAAGCAATTAAAATGGCATATTTCCTCTTCTTTCTAAGCCCACTACTGGTGACCATTCCCAATCTGGCCAAAAAGAAAATAAAAAGAGGTAGTTCAAAGATAAGACCAAAGGCAAAAAGCAATTTTACACAAAAACTAAAATACTCCCGCAAGGTAGGCATGGGACGAATGAGTTCAGTGGCAAAGCCCATAAAAAACTGAAATCCAAAAGGAAATACTATAAAATACCCAAAAAGAGCCCCTATGATAAAAAAGATACCAGAAAAAAAGGCTATAGGTAAAAGATACTTGCGCTCATTTTCATAAAGTCCAGGAGCTATAAATTGCCATAGTTGATAAAAAATATAAGGAGAAACAGCAAAAATTCCTGTAACCAGAGAAACTTTCAGATAAGTAAAAAAGGCTTCTGGGAGAGAAGTAAAAATCAAAGTACTATTGGGCGGAAGAACTCTTACCAAGGGTTGCATTAAAAGATTAAAGACCTCTTTAGAAAAGGCATAACTACCTAAAAATCCCACCACAATGGCAATAATACAACGAACTAACCTTTGCCTTAGTTCTTCTAAATGTTCAGTAAAGGTCATTTCTGTTCCTTCAGAAGAAGGAACCTCTTGTTCTACCCGGGCGTCTTGTCCCTCGTTTTTTAATTCTTCACTCATTTAGGCTTTTGACTCCTCGTTTGTGCTCTTAGAACTGGAAATCTCTTCTTTTCTCTGGATTTTCTTCCTGTATTGTTTTACTTTCCAGTTCCTTTTTTGCTTCTTCAGCTGCCTTTTTTTCTTCTTCTTTTTCTATTTCCTGCTCAATTGTTCTTTTTACATCTGTAGAGACCTTTTTGAACTCAGCCATAGCCTTGCCCAAGGTCCTGGCAATTTCAGGCAATTTAGAAGGACCAATGACAATTAAAGCAACTACTAGAATGACTAAAAGCTCAGTTGAACCTATTCCAAACATTTAGGCCACCTTATTACTCCCATTCAATGGTGCTAGGAGGTTTAGAAGAAATATCAAAGACTACCCTATTTACGCCCTTAACTTCATTAATAATCCTATTGGAAATACGTGCCAATAATTCTGAAGGAAGTCTAGACCAATCTGCAGTCATGGCATCTATACTATCTACAACCCGTAAAGCCACTACATGCTCATAGGTCCTCTCATCACCCATGACACCCACGGTTTTTAAAGGTAGTAAAACAGCAAAACCCTGCCATACCTTTCTGTACCAATCAGCTTCTAAAAGTTCATTTTGTACGATTTTATCTGCCTGCCTTAAAATCTCTAAACGTTCTGGAGTAATCTCTCCCACAATCCTTATAGCCAAACCAGGACCAGGAAAAGGATGCCGCCAGATGATAAAATCAGGTAATCCCAGCTCTATACCCACTTTTCTCACTTCATCTTTAAATAATTCCCTTAAAGGCTCTATGAGCTTTAAGTCCATTTTCTCTGGCAGTCCCCCCACATTGTGATGGCTTTTAATTACAGCAGAAGGACCTTTATAGGAGATACTTTCTATAACATCTGGATAAAGGGTGCCCTGAGCTAACCACTTTACACCTTCTATTTTTTTAGCTTCTTGCTCAAAAACTTCTATAAAAGTATGGCCAATAATTTTTCTTTTTTCCTCTGGATCAGTAACACCTTTTAAACGATTTAAAAACAAATCCTGTGCTTGAACATAATGTAAATTTAAATCAAAGTGCTTTCTAAGATAAGATACAACTTCTTCACCTTCATTCAAACGTAAAAGTCCATTATCTACAAAAATACAATGTAATTTATGACCCAAAGCTTTGTTGAGCAAAACAGCTACTACAGTGGAATCAACTCCTCCACTTAAAGCACAAACTACTTTATCTTCTCCCACCTGGACTTTTACTTCTTCCAAAACATTATCAATAAAAGAACTCATTGACCAGGAAGGTTCAAGCCTGGCAATTTGAAACAGAAAATTGGCAATAATTTGTTTACCAAAATCCGTATGCACCACTTCTGGATGAAACTGTAAGGCATAAATATTTTTTTCTCGAGCCCCAATAGCAGCAAACTCTATGCTCTCAGTTTTGGCCAGTACTTCAAAGCCTTGAGGAATTTCTAAAACCGTATCTCCATGGGACATCCAAACTGTAAATTCTTTATGTTCAGGCCAGATACCCTCCCATAAAGGAGAAGAAGTCAAAAGCTCTAAAGAGCTCCTACCATATTCTCTTACCTTTGCAGGCTCTATTTTACCACCTAAAAGATAGCTTATTAACTGCATTCCATAGCAAATTCCCAAAATAGGCAACCCCAGGTCAAATATGGCAGGGTCTATTTTGGGACTATTTTCCTGAACAACACTGGCAGGTCCTCCAGACAAAATAATAGCCTGGGGATTTATGGCTTTTATCTCCTCCAAACTAATATTACATGGATGTATTTCTGAATACACCCCTTCTTCTCGTACCCTTCTAGCTATTAATTGAGTATATTGAGAGCCAAAATCTAAAATAAGGACTTTATCTCCTGTAAACATAAAAAACCTCTAATAATTTTCTATTCTATAATTGGGAGCTTCTTTGGTAATAATTACATCGTGCACATGACTTTCTTTTAAACCAGAATTTGTTATTTGTACCATTCTACTCTTAGTCTGCAACTCTTTAATATTTTTACATCCCAGATATCCCATACCAGAACGAAGACCACCAATCAATTGATAAATAGTTTCACTAACAGGACCTTTAAAAGGAACGCGACCTACAATTCCTTCTGGGACAAGTTTATGTGAACTATCCTGAAAATAACGGTCTGAACTACCTGCTTTCATAGCATCTATAGAGCCCATACCTCTATAGATTTTATATGTTCTTCCCTGATATAGTACAGTTTCTCCAGGGCTTTCTTCTGTACCAGCAAGCATACTACCCATCATTACTGAATCAGCACCAACAGCAATGGCTTTAACAATATCTCCAGAAAACTTAATTCCACCATCAGCAATAAGACATTTATCCTTTTCTCTACAAGCTTTTACTGCTTCCATAATAGCTGTAATCTGTGGAACTCCTACTCCGGTAACCACTCTAGTAGTACAAATAGAACCAGGCCCAATTCCCACTTTTACTGCATCAGCTCCAGCTTCAATTAAGGCTTTAGCACCTTCATAGGTGGCAATATTACCAGCTACAATCTGGCAATGGGGAAAAGCACTCCTAATGCTTCTTACTGTATCCAGTACATTTTTGGAATGCCCATGAGCTGAATCCACCACAATAAAGTCAACTCCTGCTCTAAGTAAAGCCTCTACCCTTTCTTCTCTATCTTTACCCACTCCTACAGCTGCGCCCACTCTAAGCCTACCAAACACATCTTTACAGGCATTGGGATACTTTCTTACCTTTTCAATATCTTTTATAGTAATAAGACCTTTTAACTTATTTTCTTTATCCACTACCAATAATTTTTCTACTTTTTTCTTCTGCAATATCTTTTTAGCATCTTCCAAAGTGGTTCCCACTGGAACAGTAATTAAATTTTCTTTAGTCATTACCTCTTTTACTTTGGTGCGCAAGTCTTCTACAAAACGAACATCCCTATTGGTAACAATCCCTTTTAAGGTATCTCCTTCTACAACAGGAAGTCCAGAAATTCTGTATTCAGACATTAATTCCAGAACATAGGCCACACTATCTTCAGGACTAACAGTCACAGGGTCCAAAATCATCCCACTTTCTGATTTCTTTACCTTTTCAACTTCCAGTCTCTGACGCTCAATGGTCATATTTTTATGAATAACTCCCACTCCTCCAGCTCTAGCCATGGAAATAGCCATCCTGGCCTCAGTTACTGTATCCATAGCTGCGCTTAAAAGAGGAATATTAAGCTCTATCTCAGGAGTAAGCCTAGTCTTCAAATCAACCTGGTCTGGCAAGACCTCAGAATAAGCAGGCAGAAGCAATACATCATCAAAAGTTAAACCAGTGCCCACTATTTTTTCCATATTACCTCCTAAAAATTATAAGCCCAGATAAGCTTTCTTTACATCTTCATTGGTTAATAAATTGGCTGCACTATCTTCCATTACAATCCGTCCATTTTCCATCACATACCCTTTATGAGCAATCTTTAAAGCCTGGTGGGCATTTTGCTCTACCAGGAAAATGGTCGTTCCCTGCTTGTTAATCTTTTCAATAATTTTAAATATTTGCTTAATCACCAGAGGAGCCAAACCCAAAGAAGCTCATCCAAAAGAAGCACTTTTGGTCTTGCCATAAGCGCTCTGGAAATGGCCAGCATTTGCTGCTCTCCACCACTTAAAGTCCCACCCAGTTGATTTTTTCTCTCTGCCAAAATGGGAAAAAGGTCAAAAATATAATCCAAATCTCTTTTTATCTCTGCTTTATCCTTACGCAAATAAGCTCCCATATCCAAGTTTTCCATTACTGTCATGCGTGGGAAAATAAGCCTTCCCTCTGGAACTTGAATAATACCTTTGGCCACAATCTGATCTGGAGACAGCTTGTGAATAGGCTCTCCTTGAAACCAGATTTCTCCCTTTTTAGCAGGAACAATACCACAAATAGACATAAGAGTAGTGGTTTTACCTGCTCCATTAGCTCCAATTAAAGTTACAATTTCTCCCTCTTGTACAGATAAAGACACCTCGTGTAAGGCCTGAATTTTTCCGTAAAAAGTGCAAACACCTTTAAGCTCAAGCATCATGATCCTCACCTAAATAAGCTTTTATCACTCTTTCATCTTCTTTAATCTCTTGAGGAGTTCCCTTTGCCAAAAGCCTACCGTACTCCATCACATAAACCACATCTGAGATATTCATTACCAGTTTCATATCATGTTCAATCAGCAAAATAGCTATCTTTTCTTGGTCACGAATCTGCTCAATCAATCCTTCTAGTTCTTTTGTCTCCTGAGGATTCATCCCTGCTGCAGGTTCGTCTAAGAGTAACAAACTGGGTTCTGAGGCCAGAGCTCTGGCAATTTCCAATCTTCGCTGTGCACCATAGGGCAAGTTGGAAGCCAACTCATTAACAAACTTTTCCAAACGCATCTTTTTCAAAATCTCATAACTAACTTCTATAGTTTCTTTTTCTTCTTCTTTAGTTCGCCTGTCCCGAAAAAGTGCTCCAAAAATCCAGGATTTTGTCCTGGTGTGTCTCCCAATCATAACATTTTCTAAAACGGTCATATTGGGGAAAAGTCTTATATTTTGAAAAGTCCTGGCCAATCCCAGCTCTGTAACTTTATTGGGTTTATAACCATTAACTCTTTTTTTCTACCTTTACGGTCTAAAATAAAAACATCTCCCTCTGTAGGTTCATAAATACCAGTAACGCAATTAAAAAAGGTGGTTTTACCCGCACCATTAGGACCAATTAAAGCTACAATTTGCTCTGGATAAACTTCCAAATCAATATGGTCCAAAGCTCTTAACCCACCAAAATCCTTACATAGTTCTCTTACTTCTAAGATTGCTTCAGCCATAACTTCCTTTCTACCTCTCCTTTAAATCATAAACATACTTACGCCTAACACTGGGAATAAGTCCTTGAGGTCTAAACACCATCACCAAAACCATTGCCGCTCCAAAAAGAAGCATTCTATATTCAGAAAAGGCTCGTAAATACTCAGGCAACAAAATCATTAAAAAGGCAGCCAAAATAACTCCTACAATGGAGCCCATACCTCCTAAAACCACTATGGAAAGAATAATGGCAGACTCTAAAAAAGTAAAACTGGCAGGGTTAATAAAAGTGGTTTTAGCCGCAAAAATTACTCCTGCAAAACCAGCCCAGGTAGCTCCCAGAGCAAAGGCAGCCAGCTTGGTTTTCATTCTATCTATGCCCATGGCTTCACAGGCCACTTCATCTTCCCTTAAGGCCAGCCAGGCTCTACCCAGACGAGAATTCTGCAACCTGTTTACCACAAAAATGGTTATAATGGCCATTAAGATCATCAAATAATAAATATAAATGGTGGCTTCTTCCACTCCCAACTTCATACCAAAAAACCCAGGGCGGGGAATATTGGCAATACCACTGGGTCCAAAGGAAAATTCATTCCAGTTTTCCAAAATCAACCTGATAATCTCACCAAATCCCAGAGTAACAATAGCCAAATAATCTCCTCTAAGCCTTAAAACTGGAATACCCAGAAGAATACCAAAGATAGCAGCTAAAAGCCCACCTAAAGGCAATACGGTCCAAAAGCCTAAGTGATAGTGATAATTTAAAAGGGCATAGGCATAAGCACCCACGGCATAAAAGGCTACATATCCTAAATCCAAAAGACCAGCTATACCCACTACAATATTTAACCCTAACCCCAACACTACGTAAATAAGAGCTGAGATCATAATATTAGTTTGATAAGTGGAAACTATCCAGGGAAAAATTAATAAAAATAAAAATACTAAAGCATAAATTGGTCTACTATACTTAGGAGTAGCAATAATTTTTTGTACAAAGGTCAAGCCTTCTTCTTTGCTTTCTTCTTTTTTACTTCCTTCTTCTTTTCTTTTAATTAAAAATCTCCAGATAAAAGAAAGAAAAAAAGAAGCTAACCCTACATATAAAAGATTTGCCCATCTCCACTGGACAGTTTTTTCTACGGTATCAACTCGAATCACCATAATGGGAAAGGTTAAAAACATAAACCAAAGGGAAACCTGTAAAGACTTAATTATCTCTCTCATCGCTTATCTATCCTTAAACTTTCTGAGTATTGGTTCTGCCTAAAATACCTGCAGGCCTAAAAATAAGAATTATAACCAACAGACAAAAGGCAAATACATCTTCATAATCACTGGAAACATAACCAGTAGCAAAACTTTCTGTCCAGCCCAAAACCAAACCACCCAACACAGCTCCAGGAATAGAACCAATTCCCCCCAGTACAGCTGCAGTAAAGGCCTTAATGCCAGCAATAAATCCAATATAAAAGTTGATTTGCCCTATATGAGAGGCAATTAATACTCCACCTAAGGCAGCTAAAGCTGAACCAATAATAAAGGTAACTGAAATGACTCTATCCACATTGACGCCACACAATAGAGCCATTTTTCTATTTTGAGCAGTAGCTCGCATGGCTTTTCCAATCTTAGTAAACTTAATAAAAAGGCTTAGAATAACCATAGCAATAGCAGTTACTACAATGATTACCAATTCTGATGAACCCATAATATGGGCCACAGGCTCCATAAATTCAAATTCTGGAATCAAACTGGGAAAAGGAACAAAATCAGAAGTTTGTGCTAGTAAAACATAATTTTGTAAAAATATGGACATACCAATAGCACTAATCAAAGGAGAAAGTCTTGGGGCATTACGTAATGGCTTATAGGCAATCTTTTCCACTGTATAACCATACGCTGCTGAATAAAACATGGAGATGATAATAGCCAGAATTAAAATAGAAATTAGATTAAGCCCCAACAAAGAACATACTCCAGCTACAATAAGAGCTGTAAAAGCTCCTATCATATAAATTTCACCATGGGCAAAGTTAATGAGTTCGATAATTCCATAGACCATGGTATAACCAAGCGCAATCAAAGCATAAATACTTCCTCGAGTTAAGCCGCCAAAAAATAACTCCAAAAAATAATCCATGGTAATCTGCCTCTTTACAAAAGGATTTTATGAAAATCCAAAGGGTAGGCGTTCACATACACCTACCCTTTGTTTTAAAGCATCAAATAACAGTCTCGAATTATTTGGCTAATTCTACAAATTTACCATTTTGAACCTGATAAACAGAAAAGCCCACACCTTCAGCATCACCTTTTTCATCAAATCTAATTTTACCCAAAGGAGTGTCTACATATTCAGTTCTCAAGACTTTTACAATATCTTCATATTTGGTGGAGCCAGCTTTTTCAATGGCATTTAACATACATTGAGCTGCAGCATAAGCATTAAAGAAAAAGACTCCAGGAGCAGTGCCATAAGCCTTTCTATGCTCTTCTTCAGCCTGTTTGTACAAAGGATTAGCAGAAACATCCTTAGGACCAGTGGCATATACACCTTCAGCATACTTACCAGCTACTTTAATAAAGGTATCATCCTTTACTCCATCATCAGAGACAAAAGGAATTTTCATTCTTTTCTTACGCATGGTAGTTACAATCTTAGAAGCTTCAGGATGATAACCACCAAAAACAACCACATCAGCTCCAGACCTTCTAACCTTTTGCACTACTGCAGAGTAGTCCACAGCACCAGGAGTAACTCCTTCAAAGAGAACCACTTTAGCTCCACCCATTTGTTCAATAAATTGTTTTACATAAGTAGCATAACCCTTTCCATAGTCACCCTTATCATGGATAATAGCTACTTTTTTTAGTTTGAGTTTTTTAATAATAAACTCTGCAGCTAATTTCCCCTGAGCATCATCAGAGGCAATAGTCCTGAAAAAATTGGGATAATCGCCACTTTGAGTCAAAGGAGGATTGGTGGCAGAAGGAGACATAACAACAATTTTAGCTTCCTTATAAATAGGTAAAGCAGCTTTTGTAGCTCCACTACAAATGTGTCCCAGAACAATTACAGCTCCATCAGAAACCATCTTGGTGGCAACATTAGTAGCCAGCTCAGGTTTACACTGATCATCGCCCTTAATAATCTCAATCTTTTTACCCAAAAGACCACCTTTGGCATTATACTTTTGCGCTACCAATTCAGCTGCATTCACAGATGGAAGACCATAGGAAGCCAGGTCTCCAGAGTGAGCGCCAGCCACCCCAAATTTAAGGGTTTCAGCAGCCCAAAGCATAGATGCGCTTAAAAAATAGTCACACTTACCAAAGACAACACTTTCCAAAGTTTACCCATAATACCCCTCCTACTTGTTTTACCCGATTAGAGTTTTAAAACGATAGCTAACATTCTTAACCTTAAAGCTTTTTCCCTGTCAATTAGAAATACCCTCCAAAAGCTTGGTTGCTTCCTTCTTAACCTCCTCTTCTGCCTCTTTACTCTGAAGAACATTTTCCAAGTACACTTTGGCCTTAGCAGGTTCATTAAGAAAATTCCTATAAATAACCCCCAGATTATAGTTTACTATATAATTAGTTGGCTCCAAGCTGATTACTTGCTCATAATAATTAGCCGCTTTAGAATATTCTTTCTTTTGAAAATAACAAAAACCAATTTGGCTCAAAGCCATCTTATCCTCTGGAACTATCTCTAAAACCTTAGTCCAAAAAGTTATAGCTCTATCCCAGCTTTTAAGTTCCATAAATACAAGGGCTAGTTTTCTTAAGGATTCTATATCCTTAGGATTTTTACTGACCTTTTGCATCAGAGCAACAACCATACCCATAGGACTGTTTTGCATACTTTCATCTACAGTCTTTACGGTCAAGCTAGGATTAGCTATTCTATAAGCTAAAGAAGCTCCAAAAATAACAATAAAACTTGCTAAAATAATTATTAAAGTTTGCTTTTTTATAAACATTATTCTTCCTCTTTAATCATTTTTAATTCAAACAGTCTATTTTCTATATTCTTATGTTTTCTAAAAAGAAATAGTAAATACCCACTTATACCTATCCAAACCACAATATTAGCTAAAAAATATATTTCATATTTTACTCCTTTATAAGTTCTAAAAAGAGACCATCTAGTTTATTCTTTAACTTTAACTGCTTATACCGAAAAGAAAACAAAAAAATCCAGAGAAAGAAAAAAGTAAACAGACTAAAGAGCAAAGTGAAAAGCATTTCCTCAGGAAGACCTCCTTCCCTAGAAGCAAACACAGCAGGGTGAATACTTCTAAAGATTCTAGCAGAAAAAAAGACCAGAGGTACATCTAAAAAAGCAACTACCCCTAACACAGCAGATAGTTTTCTTTTTCTAACCAGAGGTAAATCTAAAGTTTGAAGTAACAAATAAGCTGAATAGAGAAACCACATTACTAAAGTAGTGGTAAGCCTGGGGTCCCAGGTCCACCAAACACCCCAACTAGCCTTGGCCCAAATAGAGCCACTTACCAGAGCCAGTCCGGAAAAAAGCACTCCAATTTCTGCACTGGCCACACTGAGCAAACTATATTTTTCTTTTGCTTTAAACAAAAACAGTAAAGAAAAGCAAAAAACCAGAAAAAAACTAAACATTCCCCACCAGGCAAAGGTAAGTGCAAGTAAAATATTTTTTGTACTATACCTAGAGTTGCTTCCACTGGAGCATAAAACCAAATCATCCATTGATTTATTATTAAAGAAAATAAAAATATAACTATTAATAACCACATATTTATTCTCCACTAAACACAAAGGGAAATAAAATATATCCACTTCCCAGGTAAATTAAATCAAAAGAAAACACTATTTTCATCCAGGAGGACAAACTAATATTTACTTCTCCCAGAAACCAGCTACCTGTCTTTACACCAGCAAGTACTAAGGGAACCAATAAAGGAAAAATAATTATGGATAAAAAGGACTCTCTTAATTCATGTCCTTGAGACAAAGCTCCCAGTAAAGAACCTACCAGCACTAAACCTAAATCAATAAATAGAAAAATAGCCAGGGCTAAAAAAGAAAACTGAACAACACTTTGCTCTAAAAACACAAAAATAGCTATTGAAAAAATAAGTTGAATAACCAGAGTAACCGTTAAACCACTTAAGGATTTGGCCAACCAGATATTTTGACTAGCTAAAGGTGAAAGCAATAAGGCATCTTGCATTTTACTTTCTTCTTCTAAAAAATAAATAAAATTAAAAATCAAAATCAAAGCAAAAACAGTAGATATCCAGAAGATGGAAGCTGCTTGATTAGGAGTTATTCTCTCACCTATTGGTTTGGCTAGGCTAAAAATAAATATCAATAATAATCCCAATAAAATAGCCTGGACAAAAACACTGCTTCTTCCAAAAATAAGCTGGCAATCTTTTTTAACCAGAGCCCAAAAAGACAAATCAATGCTCCTTTATTTTGAGTTCTTTGTTCTCAATAGAGAGCTCAAAATCATAAGCAGAAAAATTATCTAAATGAGAAATCCAAATCACCAACTTTCCCTCTTTTTTAAAAAAGGTAATTTTTTCTCTCAATTTTGCTTGAAATTCTTTATCTAGACCTGTTTCTGGTTCATCCAACAAAATAACCTCTGGTTTACATAAAAACAATCTGGCTAAATTTAAACGTTGCTTCATACCCCGGGAAAAATTCTTTACCTTTTCTCGCGCAAAAAACTTAAGTCCAACTTCCTCCAGATAAGTAAATAAAACCTGCTTGCTAAGTTTTAGGCCATAAATTGTAGCGAAAAAATCCAGGTTTTCTTCTGCCGTCAAATAGGAATATAAAAAAGGCTGATGGGCCAAATAACCTATTTGATACTTGGGAATAGAAGATATTACCTTCCCTTCTGTAGGCTTTAAAATACCTGCTATAATTTTAAGCAAAGTGGACTTTCCACTGCCATTAGCGCCTCTTAGCATATAAATCTTACCTGGAAACAACTCTAGAGAAACATTCTTGAAAATTAAAAGCTCTCCAAAAAAATGAGTAATATTGTTAAGCTCTATCAACATAACTTATATTTTCTGTTTCCTAAATACAGCCAAAAGTCCAAATAAAGATAAAATACTTCCTCCAATCCATACCCAGTTAATAGCTGGATTTAGACTTACCTTAATGCTTACATTTTTATCTTCATCAAAACCCAGCAAACTAATATACACTTCCTGACCTAAAGAAGGATAAGTATCCACTTCTACAAAAGGCTGTTCAAAGTGAGCATATAGTCTTTTTTGAGGCAGCAATTCTCCTAAATATTTTCCCTGCTTATAAAGTTTAAATTTGGCCTCAAAAATCTTTATCCCTGGCTCTTCTTTTTGCACTAAATCCTCATAATGCAGTTCATAATTACTAAATGCCACCTTTTTTGGGGAGATAAAATTAATTCTTTCTCCTGTTTAAAAGGTCCAGATAAAGCTACACCTATTACTAAAATAGCCAGTCCTAAATGCAAACCATAAACTCCCAAAAAAGAAATATTTTTATAAAGCTTTTCTTTAAATAAGTTAAACAAAACTGTACCTATTAAACCAATAGAAACTCCTATAGCCAATAAAGAAAGAAGATTAGCATAACCTAAAAAGTAAAATAAACCAATAGAGCCCAAGGCTAAAAGCATAGCAACAAAAGACAAAGTTTTACTTTTTAAACTTCCTTGCCAGTTAATTAAAAAGCAAAAGAAAAGGATAATACTAATTAAGACAAATAAAGGCAAACAAACCTTATTATAAAATTTTGCATCCAATCCAATGGGGCTACTGGACCAAAGTTTAGAAATAACAGGCCACATAGTTCCCATAATAATTATTATTCCTATAAATATAAGTATCCAGGAAGTAATAAATAAAAGTCCAGACTTGGACCACACTTCATCTAGAGATTTAGAAGAAACTTTAACAAACAGATTTAAAATAACTACTCCTAAGTAAATCACCATAAAAACCACTAAAGGAGTGCCTACTCCTGTACTGCCAAAGGCATGCAAAGATTCCACTACATTACTTCTAACCAAAAAAGTGGCAAAAATACAGCTAAGAAAACTTAAGTGTATCAGGGCATAACTGGTTTTATATAAGGTCTTCTTCCTTCTACTAATAAGAGATAAGTGTAGATAGGCAGTGGCAAAAAGCCAGGGAATAAGAGAAGCATTCTCAACAGGGTCCCAGGCCCAATATCCTCCCCAGCCCAGCTCCATATAAGACCACCAAACCACCCAGCAAAATACCAATGGTCAAAAAAGCCCAGGCTAAAACAGTTAAATTACGAATAGGCCTGAACCAGTCTTTATACCTCCCCTCCAACCAAAACGCTAGGGCCAAACAGGCAGGTAAAGTAAACCCTGCATAACCTAAAAAAAGTAAAGGAGGATGAAAAATCATTCCCACATTTTGCAAAAGTGGATTTAGACCTCTTCCTTCTACAGGAGCAGGATCCAATTTTAAAAAAGGATTACTAGGACCAGTTAACATCAAAAGAAAAAAAGCTTCAATCAAAAAGTAAAATACCCAGAATAAAATCTTTTCTCTATCCCTTAAATTTTCTCTATAGGTGGGAGTAAAAATAAAGAAAACTCCCAGTAAAGCAATACACAATAACCAAAACAAAAAAGAGCCATCTTGCCCAGCCCAAAAAGCACTGAGTCTATAAAAAAGCGGTAAAAAGCTATCAGTATAATCATGGACATAAGAAAAAGAAAAGTCTTTTACTGCCAAGGCATAAAATAAAATAAATGAGGATAATAATACAGTAGCTGTAATCAGTTTTTGACATAATTCTAGATAACTTAACTTTATTTCTTCACCTTGATTAACAAGCAAAAAATATACACTTATACCTCCTCCAAGTATTCCTATCAATAAAGATAGAAGTAAAGAAAAAAAAGCTACATAATGCATAAAATATCTCCTTACTTAATTAAACAAGTGAAATAGTCAAAAACAGATTTATAAGCTTAATTATTCTTCTTTTTATATTTAGAAGGACACTTGGTCATAATCAAAGTGGCATCAAAAATATTACTTTGATGATTCATTTTTCCTTCTACTATCACTTCCACTCCTGGCTTAAAGGTATCAGGTAAGGCCCCTTGATAATAAACAGGAATAACTTTTTCCTTATTTTCCTTATCTGCCAGTAAAAAGTTTACTTCCAACTTGCTCTTAGACTGCTTAAAATCCTTTGCCTCTACCAGGCCAAAGAGCCTGGCCTGGTCAATCTTATCCAATCCCATGGCCACGGCTTCAGACACTTTTAAAAAATAGACCTTATCTTCTTTTAAAGCACTTACTCCCAGATAAATAATTGCACCTAAAATCAGCAAAAAAGCCAAAATATAATTCTTTTTCATTTTTATTCCCTTGTTCCAATAATTTTTTTTCTTCTCTCTCTAGCTAGTTCTCGCATATCTATCACTTCATCTGTTTCGTCAATGATTTCTTTACCCAAAATCTCTTCCAGCACATCTTCCAGGGTAACTAAGCCGGCCACTCCGCCATACTCATCCAAAACAATAAAAAGATGAGTCCTGGTTTCCAAAAGTTTCACCAGCAGCCTATCCAAAGTTACACTTTCAGGTATGAACTGCACAGGTTTCATAATTTTATCCAGGGTCAAATTATGTTTATCACTAGCCAAAGAAGAAAGAAGATCCCTTCTTAAAACAATACCAACAATATCTTCAGGATCCTTATCATACACAGGTATTCTACTATGTGGAATAATTTTTTTCTTTTCAAAAGCTTCCTGCACAGTTATATTTACTGGTAAAGTAAACATAACTGTACGCGGAGTCATAATATCACTCACTCTTTTTTTATCTAAGTTTAAAATATTTTGAATAGAAGTTTCTTCATAAGGTTTTATAATTCCAGACCTTCTACCTAAGTTTAAAATTGCGATTAAATCATCCTCTGTAGCTTTACATTTATCTTTATTCTTTTCAATAAAATATACAAAAATATTGAACAATTTAATGATAGGTTTAAACACAACAATAAGACCATAAAGAGGATATACTATATAAGGAATAATCTTATCATTATATACTACACCTACTGTTTTGGGAATAATTTCAGAGAAGACTAAAATTACAAAGGTAAAAACCAGGGAAAATAAAAAAATACTCCCTTCTCCAAATACTTCTACAGCAGCAGCACCTGCAATAGCAGCACCCGCAGTATGGGCAATGGTATTTAGAGTCAAAATGGCACTAATAGGCTCTTCTATATTAGCTCGAAGGTCTTCTAAAATCCTGCCTGCTCTCTTGCTTCTATCCTTTAATTTCTCCACAGCTCCCCAAGAAATGGAATAAAGGGCAGCTTCAGCCACAGAGCAGAGAGCAGAAACAAAGACAGCCAAAAAGAAAGCTAAAATTAGGTCTAGCATGGAGAAGAGAAGTTAGCTTAAAACCATTAGAAGAGCAAGTTTCTCCTCTGGACCCAATTTACCTTTTAACCTTATTTTATTCTAACTTCCTGGTTTGAAAATATTTAGCCAACCTACTGGCTTCCTTTTCCTGGGCTTCCCAATTACCAAAGCCCAAACCTTTGGCAATAAGACTGGTCATCTCCCTTCTCATCTGAGCACTTACTTTGCCTGCGGGTTTGCGGGCCCAGGGTGTGCCTGGCAAAGGAATAAAGGTATGGGCATGCACCTTACCTCCCAGTTCCACAATTTGACGCATCAACAAAATGCTTTTTTGTTCATCTTCCCAGGACTCTTGAGGTAGGCCAAAAATAAAATCCACCACTGGTAAAAAGTTAAATTTTCTAGCCAGCTTAACTGCCTCTAACACATCTCCAGCCGTGTGCTTTCTACCACTTAATTCCAGGATTTTATCACTTCCAGATTGAGCCCCAATCACCAGATTTTGATTGTCCACCCATCTGGAAAGCACCTTTAAACTCTTGACACTAACCTGCTCAGGCCTGACTTCAGAAGGAAAGGAACCAAAAAAAATTCTACCCTGAGGAGCTATTTCTTTTACTTTAGCCAGTAATTCTTCAATTGCTTCCAGATTAACTTCCTTTCCGTCCTTAGAGCCATAAGCTAAAGCATTGGGAGTAATAAATCTAAAATCCAATAATTTTTTTTGTTTAAAAAACCTTACCCACTCCAAAAGGACTTCTAAAGACCTGTGTCTTACCTTTGGACCAAAAATATAAGAAGTTTGACAGTACTTACAGGCAAAAGGACAACCCCTGGTAATTTCCAGAGGACCAAAGCGTTTTAATTGTTTACTAAAGGGTAAATAAGAATTAAAATCTATCAGTTCCTTTTGTTTTTACCAATCTTCCTTTTGTTTAA
>LZQN01000052.1_pt1 | contig 33322 bp, 36 predicted proteins | sample 768531 | NCBI WGS metagenome assembly LZQN01 (sample SAMN05207080, study PRJNA324506) | oil field metagenome | isolation source: sample BH-FW-7 from oil reservoir | place: India: Bombay High | collected 2015-12-02
ATATTACCTGAAAAAGAAAAATGAAGGTATGCCTCATAGAAAAGCTATGATCGCTCTCTGCAATAAGCTTGTGAGAACCCTTTATGCTATGCTCAAAAAAGGTGAAAAATTTGACCCAGCTACTCATTATTTATAGTTGACTCCTTTAATTTATTTTGGTCTTTAGAATAAACCAAAAGGGAAAAATTTGTCAAAGAAAAATGAGAAGTTGAATAGTATTTTTTTTGTTTTGGCCCTGGTAGGTTAATTTTTTTTTATCCCTTAAGTTTAAAAATAGTCAGGATACTACTATTTTAGAAGGTGAAAAAAACAAAAAAGTGGTTGCTAAAAGATTTTTTTTAGTTAAAAAAAGATATAACTTTTTTTAGTATATTTTCGAGGTAAAGTCATGGATGGGGATGTGTTGGTTATTTATGGCAAGATATTTAAGGCCCTAGGGGAAAAGATGGAGGTCTTGATTGGCGAAAGTGCTTCCATTTCTGTGCTTCGAGCTTCCTGGCGGCTGGTAAAAAAGGAATACCCCTTTTTAGCCCATCTTAATCCTTCTTCTCTGGACTTAGGGGTGTTTAAAACTACAGAGGTTGCTTCTGAAGAGCTGGAAAAAGGACTACAGGAGTTTTTAAATACGGTGCTGGAGTTGTTTTCTGACCTGGTAGGAGGAATTTTAACCCAAAAATTAGAAGAAGTACTTTTGAAGTGTAAAGAGGAAAAGTAAAGATGTCTGAGCTTAAGTTAAATCCTACTTGTATTCCTCTTTTGGACCACTTTTTACAAGGAGGAATTCCTGCTTATTCTTTAAATGTAGTAGCAGGATTGCCAGGGGCTGGAAAAACCATTTTTGTCCAGAATTTGGTTTTTAATTACCTTAAAAAACATCCTGGGGCCACTGCCCTTTACTTCTCCACCATTTCTGAGCCCACCTTAAAAATAGTGCGCTACTTATCTACCTTTAGCTTTTTTGACGCAGATATTTTTGGAGAAAGGGTGTTTTACTTTGATTTACATGAATATGTGGTCAAGCACACTTTAAATGCAGTTTCTGATTTTATCTGGAAAAAAGTAGAGGAAAAGGAGCCTTCCCTCTTGGTGATAGATTCCTTTAAGGCCATTAGCGATATGGTGCGCAATGAACCTGCCTTTAGACTCTTTTGTTATAACCTGTCCATGCGTTTGGCTACTTCCAGGTGTACTAGCTTTTGGTAGGTGAATACTCCAGAAGGGATATGGAGCAGGATTCTGAATTTGCCGTGGCAGACGGCATCTTCTATTTGGACCGCAGTACAGACAAGGTAATCAGAAACCTGGAAGTGCATAAGTTAAGAGGCCAAAAGGTCTCTCTTGCTCCTTTGCCCTATACTATCTCCAGTGAAGGGATTCGGATTCTGGGCTGGGGCTATAATCTGGAAGCAGAGGAAAAACAACCCCTGGGACTGGGTAAAAAGGAAAAGACGAACATTTCTGGTCTGGATAAAATCCTGGAAGGTGGGTTTAGAAAAGGGCAAGGAGTGCTTATTTCAGGCACTTCTGGAAGTGGCAAGACCTCTTTTAGTTTAAATCTGGCCTATCACTACGCCCTGCAGGGGAAAAAAGTGGTTTATTATTCCTTTGAAGAAGCTCCAGAAGTGTTTGAAGGCTTTTTAGCCCAGGTGGGGCTGGATTATGGGCAGGTAAAGGACAACCTTGTTTTTAAGCACAGGTACTTGAGTCAACTGGTTTTAGAAGAAGAAATGCTTAACTTACAGGAGATTTTAACGGGTAAGGAAGTGGATGTGCTTTTTGTGGATTCCTTATCCATGCTCTTACATTCAGTGAAAGACTCTTCAGAAATCAGGACCTTTTGTTATTATTTGCAAAAATGTCTTTATGAGCAGGGAAAATTGGGCTTTTTTACCAGTGATATTCATTTTGGGCGCAATGATTTATCCCGGAGTGGAGTGGAAGAGACCATCTTTGATGTGGTAATCCATCTGAGTTTGTCCAATGGTTCGGGATTAAGAAAGCACTTTCTGGAAGTTTACAAGTATCGGGGCGGTTATGCCAAAAAGGGTATTTTTCGCTGGACCTTGGCTGAGAACAAAGGCTCAGGATTTTTGATTTTACAGTGCCCTTGAGGCTGCCTGCACCTCCTCAAAACAAATTTTTCCTTTCCCAGTGGACTATCTCCTATCCCAGGCTTATCGTGGCCAAAATAGAATCCAAACTACTTGGCCTGCAGGTAGGGGCAAAGTTTTTGGCTGAAGGCCTGGAAAACGGAGAAGATATTTATCTTTTGGGCTTTTTTGAAGAAGAAGACAGGGTAAAGCAGGATTTGTCTTCCTTTGGTTTGCCGGATTCAGCTCAACTAAAGTTTTTAGGCCCCCTGTATAGATTTAATCAAGACCCAGAGGTCCTGTGTTTTGAACTGTTGAAATGCTTAAACGAACAAAATAAACCTGCCAGGGTTTTTATCCCCTTGCTTCCAGAGATGTTTTCTCTTTCCAGGGCCTGGCTTAAGTGGTTAAATCCCTTTTTGCAAAGTAAAGGAGTGGTGTTGTGGATAAACTTTTTGTCTGAGCAAAAACTGGCCCTTTGGCCCGGGCTTGCTGATTTGGTGTTGTCTGTAAAGAAAAGAACCGAAAATTTAATATTGAAAAATTTGGATAGAGAAGAAACCCTGGAGCTTAGTAGTTAGTTGTATGGTGGAGTATCCAGAAAGTTTTAGCAAACTTATTTTTGGTTTACATGCTTTAACCCGCAAGCTCATTGCTTCCTTAGACTATGAAAATTTTCTGCTTCAGTTGATAAAGTTTGTATTAAAAGAAGGAAAAGGAGATGTAGTTGTTGCTTTTTTAGAAGAGAAGCAGGATTATCTTTATTTTTCTTCTAGAGGTGATATAGATAAAAGGGTAGAACAAGAAATACTTAACCAAAATAAAGTCCCTTTACTTTAAGTTAAAAAATAAAAAAATAAGCGTAGAGCTAAAAAAGGATATTTTACACCTTACAGGTAGTAAAATTGAAAAGATAGAAAGTAATTTTTTCCTTCCTCTTTTTGGAAAGGAAAAAGGGGAAATTATAGGACTTATTTATTTTGGGGCGCAGGAAAAAAATGCCTTTGACCCTGAGGATATCCAGTTTTATTATGCCCTGGCTGAGTATATTTCCTTTGCCCTGAGTTTACTAAAGGACCTTTTGGATGAAGAAAGCAAGAGGTTAAAGGTAATCTTTAGCGAGCTTCCCTATGGAATGGTTTTATTTGAAGAGGGAGGCAAGATAATCGTGAACAATGAATTGGGGGAAAAGCTTTTAACCCTTTTTTGCAAAAGGGACATGGAAAAGTGTTATCAGTCCATTGGCCCCTATTCCTGGGATTTTTTGCTGTCCAGGGGAGAGCAGGGAGTAGAGCTGGAAGCAGAAGAAAAGGTTTTTGTCAGGATAAAGTGTAAAGAGGTTATCTATCGTCAAAAAAAAGCCTATCTGGTGGTTCTGGAAGATATCTCCAGGGCCAAGGAAGTGGAAAAGCAGATGATAGGCCAGGAAAGGCTGGCTGCCGTGGGTAAACTTGCAGCTGGAATTGCCCATGATTTTAACAATATTTTAAATATTATCATGGGTTATGCTGAGTTGGTAAAAAGGGATAGCAACCTTTCCTCCAAATCTTATGAACGCTTAAATGTTTTAGTAGAGCAAAGTGAAAGGGCTGCTGCTCTTATTCGCCAGATTTTAGATTTTAGCCGCAAGAGTATGTTAAACAGGTCTTTGCTTTCTTTGGTTTCTTTTATCAAAGAACAGGTCAAATTTTTCCAACGCATTTTTCCAGCTAATATTCAGTTTAAGCTGCAAATCCTGGAAGAAAACCTGATTGTCAAGGCAGATCTGGCTTCTTTGCAACAGGTGATTAACAATATTGTGATTAACTCTCGGGACGCCATGCCTGAAGGGGGAACAATTACCATTACTTTAGACAGAGTAGAAACTACTGACCAGGAGAGATTACATTATATTATGCCTGGGGGTAAGTGGGCTAAGATAGAGATAATGGATACAGGTAAAGGTATCCCTCAAGAGGTGTTACCCCACATCTTTGAACCCTTTTTACCACCAAAGAAGTGGGGCAGGGTACAGGACTGGGACTGGCTCAGGCCTATGGAGTGATTAAGCAACACGATGGTTTTATTTTTGCCCGCAGCAAAGAGGGGCAGGGCACAGTAATGACCATATATCTTCCTTTGTATGAAAAAAAAGAGCCCAGGTCAGAGGAATTAAAAGAAGAAGCCATTATTCAGGGGCAGGGTGAACTGGTTTTGGTGGTGGATGATGACCCGGATTTTTTGGATTTTTTAGCCTTGCTTTTAAAAGACCTCAATTTTGAAACCATTACAGCTCAGGATGCTACCGAAGCTATGGACAAGTTTTTGCGCTATCAAAAGCAGATTAGCCTGGTGATAAGCGACTTGGTTTTACCGGACCAAAGCGGGCTTGATTTTTTGTCCAAAGTTCTTTTGCTTAAACCAGACTTAAAGACCCTACTTATCTCTGGCTATGCCTCGCCAGAAATAAAAGACCCTGAACTAAAGGAAAAAATTTATTTTCTAAGCAAGCCCTTTGGCCTTAAAACTATCTCTTTTGTTCTTAGGAAAATTTTGCTAAACCCCTAGGCATGTCCAAGCGCACTAAAAAAATCTGGGTAGGTTGGGTAAGTATTGGAGGGGATAGCCCCATTCGGGTGCAGTCCATGACCAACACAGATACCAAGGATGTGGAAGCCACAGTTAGGCAAATAAAAGAATTAGAGGAAGTAGGGTGCGAGCTAGTTAGGGTGGCAGTAGTAGATAAAGAGGCTGTTAAAAAACTTTCTTTAATTAAAAGACAAATTAATATCCCCTTAATTGCTGATATTCATTTTGATTACAGATTGGCCTTAGGAGCTATAGAAGAAGGAGTAGACGGTCTCAGGCTAAATCCTGGTAATATTGGAGATGAGGACAAGGTTGATAAAGTGGTAGCTAAGGCCAAAGCTTACAAAGTGCCCATTAGAATTGGAGTGAATGCAGGCTCTTTGGAAAAAGATTTATTGAAAAAATATGGTTCTACTCCTGAAGCAATGGTGCAAAGTGCCCTAAGACATATTAGACTGCTGGAGGCAAGGGATTTCAGGGAAATAAAGGTTTCCTTAAAGGCCTCTTCAGTGTTAAAAACTATTAGAGCTTATGAACTTTTGGGCCAGAAAGTAGATTATCCTTTGCATATTGGGATTACGGAAGCAGGAACTTTTTTAAGGGGAAGTGTAAAGTCAGCTTTGGGATTGGGTATTTTACTTTATAAGGGATTAGGAGATACTCTTAGAGTTTCTTTAACTGAACACCCTGTAAAAGAAGTACAAGTTGCCTGGGAGATTCTAAGAGCTCTGGAATTAAGGACTAGAGGACCTGAAATTATCTCTTGTCCTACTTGTGGTCGTACAGAAATTGATTTAATTGCTTTAACTAAAGAAGTAGAAGAGGCTTTAAAAGGGGTAAAAGAGGTTTTTACCGTGGCTGTAATGGGATGTGTAGTTAATGGTCCTGGAGAGGCAAGAGAAGCTGATATTGGTTTGGCAGGAGGAAAAGACTTGGGGATAATTTTTGTAAAGGGTAAAGTGAAAAAAAAGGTAAAGGGAAAGCAAAATTTGTTAAAGTATTTTTTAGAAGAGGTCGATAATTTTCTTAAAACAAGAAAAAGGAGGGATACAAGAAAAAGGAGGGATAAATGTTCAGCAGAATAAAATTTACTACCAAGCTTTATGTTTCTGTTGCTATCTGTATTTTTTTTAAGCATTTTGATACTAACCCTGTTTTCTGTTTATAAAGCAAAAAAGAGTCTCATTATTTTAGGTAAAGAATCAGTAGCTGGTACAGGAGATGCTGTTTATAATACAGCTAGTTTAATGCATGATCTTTTATTTAAAAAGTTAAAGGAAGATTTAACTATAATGGAAGTGGAGATAGAACATATTGGTAGTTTTTATTTAGATAATAACAATAAGATAACCACTACTATTGTTAATCAAGTGACAAAAGAAAAAGAAGAAGTGGAAATTCCTGCTTTGGTGTTGGGTGATAAAATTATATTTAATAATTTTGAGTTGGTAGATCAAGTAAAATCAATGGTGGGCGGTACTGCTACTATTTTTCAAGTATTACCAGGAAAGTTGCTTCGAGTTTCTACTAATGTCTTAAAACTAGATGGAACTAGGGCAGTTGGTACTTATATCCCTGCAGACAGTCCTGTTTATAAAAGTGTTATGCAGGGCAAAACTTTTTATGGAAAAGCCTTTGTGGTAAATGACTGGTATTTGACTGCTTATAAACCTATGAAAAATGCTTTGGGTGAGATTGTAGCTGTGATTTGTGTGGGGGTGAAGATTGCTTCTCCTGAGTTTAAGCACTTTTTAGCTGAGACCAAGGCAGCTAAAAAGGGATATTTTGTAGTTTACAATAGTGCAGGTAAGTACATTTATCATCCCAATGAGAGTTTATTGGATAAAAATATTTTTGATTTACCCGGAGGGGTGGGAGAAGCTTTTAAACAGGCCAAGGATAAAGACTTTGTAGAATATACCTGGCAGGGAGAAAAAAAGGTTGCCTATATCCGTTATTTTGAGCCTTGGGACTGGTATTTTGAAGTGGGTTTAACTGAAGAGCAGATGATTAAAGGTTTAGATGTAGAACTTTTAACCCAGAATTTTATAGCAGGCTTAATTTTACTTGGACTTAGTATTTTAATTGTTTTTATTATTATTCGTTTTGTAAATAAGCAATTAATGGAGGTAGCTTCTCTTAGTGAAAAGGTAGCTCAGGGTGATTATAGGGTAAACTTTGTCTATGAAGCTGAAGATGCCATTGGAATTTTGGTAAAATCCTTTAATACTCTGGTAGAAAATACCAAAAATATGTTAAAAGAGGTTATAGAAGGTACAGAACAGGTAGGCCTTGCTTCTTCAGAATTAAACCAGGTTTCTCAAGAGGTTGCAGGAAACTCTGAAGAAATGAAGACTAAGGCGCATAAAGTAACGGAAATTACTTCTTCTAATGTGGATAATTTAAACTCTATTTCTGCAGCTATGGAACAACTGGCAACCAATGCCAATACCATTGCCTCTGCTGCCGAGGAAATGAGCGCAACTATTACGGAAATAGCTTCCAATACAGAAAAGGCCAAGGAAATTACTTCTTCGGCGGTAAGTAAAGCTGGAGTGGTTTCCAGCAAGGTGAATGAACTGGGAGGTGCTGCTGCAGAGATTAGTTCTGTGACTGAAACCATTGCCGCTATTTCTTCGCAGACCAATTTACTGGCCTTAAATGCGACCATAGAAGCAGCCAGGGCAGGAGAAGCAGGCAAGGGCTTTGCAGTGGTGGCCAATGAAATCAAAGAACTGGCCCAGCAAACCGCCAAGGCCACAGAAGATATTAAGGAAAAGGTCCAGGGGATTCAGGGAGCCACTGATATTACAGTCAAGGAAATAGAAGAGATAACCACTATTATTGCCGAGATGGACCAGATAGTTTCCACCATTGCTGCTGCCATTGAAGAGCAATCAGTTACTACCAGGGACATTGCTGATAATGTAGGACAGGTTTCCATGGCTGTGGGAGAATCCAATGAGAGCTTATCCAGGGTGGTTGAGCAAACCAGGGAAGTACAGGCAGAAGTGGAAGGCGTGGCCACAACTTCTGATGATTTGAGTAGAAACAGTGGCAGTTTAGAACAAAGTGCCAAAGACCTTGCTTCTTTATCTGCGAGATTAAAGGAATTGGTGAGCAGGTTTAAGATAGATTAAATAGTAAAGGTGTTTACAGGCAAATAAGGAACCGATAGCTTATCTATCGGTTCTTTATTTTTTATTAAAAGAGGGAAAAATGAACATACTTTGTTTGGACATTGGCAGTGGTACTCAAGATGTGCTTTATTATTTTCCAGATAGAGAGATAGAGAATTGTCCCAAATTTATTTTACCTTCACCAGCTCTGAATCTGGCCAGGCGAATAGAAAAACTAACCCAACAGAAAAAAAATATCTATCTTTACGGGCAAAATATGGGAGGAGGATTTAAGTTTGCTTTAAAAAAACATTTACAGGCAGGTCTAAAAGTAGCAGTAGAAAAAACTCCTATTTTGCCCTGGGTGATGACCTGGAAAAGGTCAAAGCTTTGGGCGTAGATATGTAGAAAGGGCGCCTTTAGGATATGTACCTGTATTTTTAAGCGATTTTGCCTATGATTTCTGGCAGGCTTTTTTAAAAGTAGTGGACCTGGAGTATCCAGACTTGATTTTGGCAGCAGTGCAGGACCATGGATTTTTCCCCAACTATAGCAATAGAAAAGGCAGGTTTGAACTCTGGATGAAGTTTTTAAAGGCAGGTGGTAATATCTATGATTTACTTTACCAGACTCCACCCAAAGAGTTTACCAGGCTTAAAGCCCTAAAGGATGCAGTGGGCAGTGGCCTGGTGGCAGATACAGGCGCAGTGGCCCTGTTAGGTGCCCTGTTTGTGCCGGAAGTGGAGAAAAAACAGGAAAAGGAGCCCATTTGTCTGGTCAATGTGGGCAATAGTCATATTTTGGCCTTTTTATTGTTTCAAAATAAGGTTCTGGGGATTTATGAGCATCATACTGGATTGCTTACACCCGAAAAGTTCTGGAAGCAGCTTACCAGCTTTAGTTGGGGCGAGCTTTCCAATGAAGAAGTTTTTGCTGATGAGGGGCATGGTTGTGTGCATTTGGGAGAAAGGATAAAAAATCCACCTGTATATGTGCTTGGGCCTAAAAGGAGTTTGCTGGCCAGTTTTCCGGTAGAGTTTTTGGCTCCAGGTGGGGATATGATGCTTGCTGGTTGCTTTGGTTTGCTCAAGGCTTATTTTAAAAAAAGAGAAGAATTAAGCTAAAGGGAAGAAGATAATGGAAACATATACTCTGGTTCGTCCAGAACACTTAAACCACTACGGTTATCTTTTTGGGGGCGTAATGCTCAAGTGGGTAGATGAGCTGGCCTGGCTGGCTGCTTCCCGGGAGTATGCTGGTTGTCCCTTGGTGACTGTAGGCATGGATGAAATTCGATTTAAAAAAAGGGTGGCAAGTGGCTCTATTTTGCGTTTTGTTATTGAAAAGCTTAAGCAGGGCAGAACTTCTGTTACCTACGAGGTAAAGGTTTTTGCTGATGCTCCAGGAGCGAAAGAGGAAGAGTTTGTCTTTGAAACCAGAGTCACTTTTGTACATGTAAATGAAAAAGGGGAAAAGACACCTTTGCCCCTGAAAAGGGAGAGTTTATGAAAACGGGAATAGCCCTGGGTGCTGGCGCTGCCAAAGGTTGGGCCCATATTGGAATTTTGGAGACCCTGGAAGAAGCAGGTATTTCTTTTGACTATGTAGCTGGGACCAGTATTGGAGCCCTGGTGGGCGCAGTTTATGCTGCTGGGGCCTTAAAGGAATTTAAGCAAGACATTCTGGAGATGGACTGGAAAAAGGTCCTTTTTATGCTGGATTTGGTTTTTCCCCGCAATGGCTTACTTGACGGCAAAAAGGTGATTTCCTTTTTAAAAAAATACTTACCCCAGGAAAATATTGAGGATTTACCCGTGCCCTTTGCTGCTGTAAGTACTGACATTTACACAGGCAAGGAAATAGTCTTTACCAGAGGAAATCTCATTGAAGCGGTGAGGGCAAGCATTGCTGTGCCTGCTATTTTTACTCCAGTGGTAAAAGATAAGATGTGTTTGGTGGATGGAGGTCTGGTTAACCCTTTACCTGTAAGCGTGGTAAGGGAAATGGGCGCAGAGTTTGTTTTTGCCGTGGACTTAAACTATCGTACCAAAAGGTTTGACCTGGAAGAATACAAGGAAAAAAAAGAACCAAATGGTTTTAAAAATGAACTCTGGAATAGAATCAGTGATAAACTAAAAAAGAACTTGCCTAAATTTGACTTTCCTCTTTTAGAAGAGGTTAAAAGTTGGATTTTAAAGGTGGAAGAAACTCCCCATATTTTTGAGATTATGCAGACTTCTATTACTATTTTAGAGGAAAAATTAACAGATACCTTGCTAAAATTATACGCTCCAGATGTGTTGTTTAGGCCTCCTCTGGAAAAAATAAAATTTATGGACTTTCATAAGGGAAAGGAAGCCATTTCCATAGGTAAGAAAAACGCTCAGTCCTGGCTCAAAAAGGAAAAAAATATTCTTTCTAAGTTATCTAAATAAGATTTAAAATTTTATTTTAAAATATTATTTCTCCTTCCAGTATCTTATTTTCCAAGAATACTTGTTGTTGAGTGGTATTTTTTAGGTTTACCTTTCCTTTAAATGTGATATTTTCTCCAAACTTAAAATCTCCTTCAACCTTGATTTGACTGCAATTTTCTATTTTTACAGGAGAAGTAAAACGCTGCTCAAAGTCTTTGAAATTGGCGTAAAACTGTGGGTCCAGTTCAATAAGAGGCACGCATTTTTGTTTTTGATTAACTACAATATTGGCCTGCTCGTCTACCAAATAACAGTTGGAACGGATTAAAAGTAAATCACTGGTGGTTTTAACAGGAGAAAATCTGGTTCTGGGTACTACTAAAGCTTCTGCCCCATCAAAGGCAGAGATGGCTGAGCCAATGGCTGTTTCCAGTTGAATCACTCTGGGAGTGTTCTGGTCTTCAGGGTCTAAAGTCTTTTCATTGATAATAAGGTCCAGGGGCATGAGTTTGTGCCTGATAAACACTTCCCGTATTTTTTTCAGGTTGAGCCACAGGGAATTGGTATTAAAAAAGGAGTAGAGGTTGATATCCTGGAATTCTTCTTTTTCATTGCTGGGACACTGGGCAACCTCCCGTAGAGCCAGGCGGTAATTTTTTAGAAGCCTGCAAAGGTGCCCTCCTTTTTATCCAAAGCAGTCCTCTTGGTTACTTCCATAAGAAAGGAGAGCTTTTCTTCCACCAAATAGCCTAAAATTTCTGGAGCAATGGTTGCTCCCAGGTTGTCGCAATTGGAAACAAAGGCGTATTTATAGCCTTTTTCTAGCAGGGTATCCAGGAGTTTGGTGGTAACCAGGGCCGTGTAAAAATCTCCATGCCCTGGTGGATTCCACTCCAGATTGGGATTGGCTGGATATTTTACAGGCGTTAAGTCCTTTTTCAGAATTCTAGGATATTTGTGCTGAACAAAGCTTGGGGGAAGCTCAGCTGGATTTAAGTCATCAGGCAAATATTTACTGCTTTCTTGATGAGTGTAAAAACTGTTCATAAAAATTAGGGGCAATTTTATGTTGTAGTGAGAACGCAAATTTTCTACTTGTTCCAGAATTATTTCTATAAAGTTTTTGTTGTTTTTAGCTTTAACCAGACCTTTAGGAATTTTTAAGCCCATACTCGTACCCAGGCCCCCGTTTAATTTAAAAATCACCAGTTTTTTTAATTTTTTTTCACCTAGAGAGCGGTACTTTTTTATCTGGGAAAGGGTTTTAAGTTCACTTTCTTTAATGGGAAGGATTTCTTTTTTGGTAAGTTTACCCTGGCTTCCATAGAGCAATTGGGAAAAATAACACTTGAAAAGATTAATGACAATGGGCGGTAGATTGTGCGCTTCCATCTTAAGGGCAAAGGGTTTGAAATAGGTGGCCAGTTCTGTTCTGGGGTCAGTAATACAGTCCATTGAAGTCATTTCTTTCTCCTTTTAGAGCATTTTAGCTGGTTGTCCTGTAGAAGATAGTACAGCACTCCAATAGTTGGAATCTGGATTGAGTTTCCTTCTTTTTTGGGTAACTAAAGAAATGGGCAGGTAGATGTAGCGGTCTTGGAGTTTGCTTACCAGCATGTTGGTGCGTCCGCTCATGCCTGCATGTACAGCGTGCTGGCCTAAAAACCCGCAATATACCCGGTCATTGGCATTGGCCGGAATAGAGCGAATGATATAGCTGGGGTCGATGTATTTTAAGGTATAGGGAATGTTTTTACTGGCAAAATATTTTTTTATTTCTTCCTTTATAACCTGGCAGATATCTCCCAGGATTTTATTGCCAGAAGGATCTGTTCCCAGGTCCTGAAAAAGTTCTTGGCCTGCGCCTTCAGCAACTACAATTACAGCATGTCCGCGCTTTTTTAATCTTTTTTCTAAATTTACCAGAAGGCCATTTTCTCCATGCAGGCTAAAGGGTACTTCTGGGATGAGGACAAAGTTTACTTCCTTTAGGGCTAGAGTTGCCTGGGCAGCAATAAAACCAGATTCTCTACCATGAGCTTGACTATGCCAATGCCGTTGGGAGCACCCATGGCTTCTGTATGGGCGCAGCGAATGGCTTCAGTGGCCTTTTCCACTGCTGTGTCAAAACCAAAGGTTTTAGAGACCAGGTGAATGTCGTTATCAATGGTTTTAGGTACACCAATTACGCTTATTTTTAAATTTCTCTTTTTTATTTCCTGGAAAATGGCTCTGGCTGCTTTCATGGTGCCATCACCACCAATCATAAATAAAATGTTTATATTTAACCTTTCCAGGCTATCTACAATTTCTTCTACTGGCTGATGGCCACGAGAAGAGCCCAAAATGGTCCCCCCAAACTCGTGGATTTCACTGACTACATCAGGAGTTAGCTCCACAAGCTCGTGTCCATACTGGGGAATAAGCCCTGGAGTCCGTATTTTATGCCCACTACCGAGGCTACTTTGTAATTATGATAACAGGTCATCACAATGGAGCGAATTACATCGTTTATGCCTGGACACAGTCCGCCACAGGTTACAATGGCACACTTGGTTTTGGGAGCATCAAAGTAGATTTTTTCCCTTGGCCCTGCTTCTTCACAGACGATTTCCTCTGGCCCTTCTCCCTTTTCGTCTAACAGTTCTCTGGGAATGGGCAGGGTTAGTTTTTTATCTTCAGGAATAAATCTACAACTAGCCAGAGGTGAAGGTATTTTAGCTGGTCCCAAAACTTCTACCAGGGCATTTAATCTCTTTTTTTGAGCCATGTTTTTCCTCCCAGGGGTTAAAATCTAAGTTATTTAAATAAAGGGATTAAAAAAAATAGCAAGGACTAAACAAAGAAAGAGTCTTTTCTATTGACACCTCTAGCCAGGTGTTTAAAGTTTTATAAAGTTTTTTGTTTAATTTTTAAAGTAAGTTAAGAGGAGAGGTTGATAATGGCCAAACTTATTTTAAACCCCTGGTTAGAGCTACAGGATATGCGAGATGAGATTTTAAAACTCATGGAAGCCATAGAGGATGTTCCCTCCAAACAAAAGGAAAGGGATATTTATGGAGTGTGGAAGCCTGTAGCTGATGTTTACGAAGTAGAAGATGGTTTTGTAATTGAAATAGAAGTGCCAGGAATCAGTGAGGATAAGATTAACCTGGAATTAAAGGGCAGTGAACTTAGGATTTACGGAGAAAGGCGTCTGGAAAAGGATGTGAGTGGTAGTGAGTATCACCTGCTGGAACGCTCCTATGGACCTTTTGTCCGTAAGTTTACCCTGCCTGACTATGTGGAAAAGGATAAAATAAGCGCCAGGCTAAAAGATGGAGTCCTGGTTATTACTTTACCCAAGAAAAAAGACTTACAGCGCAATATTAAGATAGAAGTAAAATAGGAGGTGCAAAAGAAAAATGCGTAATCAACTAAAAACTCTTATTTTTCTTTCTTTACTTACTGGTCTTTTACTTCTGTTTGGTCAACTTATAGGAGGAAGACAGGGTTTAATTATTGCCTTTATCTTTTCTTTACTTATGAATGTGGGAAGTTATTGGTTTAGTGATAAACTGGTGCTGGCCATGTATGGGGCTAAAGAAGTGGCTTATGAGGATGCTCCTTTTTTACACCAGATAGTAGAAGAATTGGCCAGAAATGCAGGTATTCCCAAGCCCCGCATTTATATTACCCCTCAAGAAATACCCAATGCCTTTGCCACAGGTAGAAATCCCCAAAATGGAGTGGTGGCTGTAACTGAGGGCATTTTACGCTTGCTTTCTCCAGAAGAGTTAAAGGGAGTTTTGGCCCATGAAATAGGTCATATTAAAAATAGAGATATCTTGATTCAGACCATTGCTGCTACCATTGCTGGAGTTATTATGTTTGTGGCCAATATGGTGAAATGGGCTGCTTTTTTGGGTTTTGGTGGAAGGGATGAAGAAGAAGGAAGTAATCCCATAGTAGCTTTGGTCCTGGCCATAATTGCTCCCATTGCAGCTACTTTGATTCAACTGGCTATTTCTCGTTCCAGAGAGTATCTGGCAGATGAAACAGGTGCTAAATTAAGTGGCAATCCAGAGTACCTGGCCAGAGCTTTGGAAAAGCTGGATGCTTATTCCAGGGGCATGGTGGCAGGAGATATCAATCCAGCTACAGCCCATATGTTTATCGTCAATCCCTTAAGCGGAAGTAGCTTGCTGAACCTGTTTAGCACTCATCCACCATTGCAGAGAGAGTAAGAAGACTCAGGGAAATGCGTTATGTTTAAACTTAGATTGGGGTTAATTGTTTTTCTGGGGATTTTGCAGTTTAGTACTCTGGTCTTAGCTAGGGAAAATCCTCGCCTTACTCCAGTGGTAAAAGCCATTGAAAAAACTGCTCCTGGAGTAGTGAATGTCTATACGCAAAAAATAGAGGAAAGGAGTTTTAATCCCTTTGACTCCTTCTTGGGCAACCCTTTCTGGGAGGAACTGTGGCCAGAGTTTAAGCAGAGGGTTCAAACCCAGAGCCTGGGCTCTGGGTTTATTGTGGATGCTAAAAATAGATATGTGTTAACCAATGCGCATGTAATAGAAGGTGGGACCAGTATTAAAGTTCGACTTTTGGACGGAAGAGAGTTTGAAGCAGATCTGGTGGGTTCTGACCCTGACTTTGACCTAGCTATTTTACGCTTAAAGGGAAAGGGAGAGATACCTCAGGTAACCCTGGGTAATTCTGAGGATATTCTCATTGGGGAAACAGTTATTGCCATTGGCAATCCCTATGGCTTTGGGCATACTGTAACTACAGGAGTGGTTTCAGCTTTAAAGCGCAGTATTCGTACCCAGGAAGGTATTTTTACTGACTTTATTCAAACTGATGCACCCATAAATCCTGGTAATAGTGGTGGTCCCTTAATCAATATTTTAGGTGAAGTAATAGGAATAAACACGGCTATTTATAAAAATGCCAGGGGATTGGCTTTGCTATTCCCATCAACAAGGCCAAAAGGGCTATTCAGGAGCTTTTGCAAAGAGGTTATGTGCAACCTGTTTGGCTTGGAGTAAGTGGCCAAAATTTAACCCCTCAAATTGCTGCTTATCTGGGCTTAAAAGAGGTAAGGGGGCTTTTGCTTACAGAAGTTTATCCTCAAAAGCCAGCAGACCTGGCTGGTCTTAAGCCTGGAGATGTGCTGTTGCAAATAAATTCCTACCTAATCGAAGATAAAGACCAGTATATTGACCTGCTGCGTAACTTTACTTCCCTGGAGAAAGTGAAGTTAAAGGTATGGCGCAAGGGTAAGACATTTTCTCTATCTACTTCCCTGGCTCCTTTTAGTCAAAAAGAAGCCCTGGAACTTTTAGCTAAAAGATGGGGATTTGGAGTGAGGGAAAGTGGGGATAAAAGTCTGGTGGTAGAGCAGGTTTTCCCAAGGTCTCCTGCTAGTAGGTTAGGCTTACAGCCTGGGGATGTATTATTAAAAATAAGTGGAGTTAGAATTAAAACTCAGGAAGAATTGGCTTTGCTTTTCAGCAGGTTGCGTTTAAAAAATACAGTTTTGCTTTTGGTTTGCGGGGGATAGGGCCTATTATGTGCGTTTGAGAATTTAAATGCTTTTTTAGATATGGGCAGATTAAAGGCCAGGGGAAACAAGTTTCCTCTGGCTTTTTTCTTTTGTTAAGTTTTTCTCAAATTGTCTTGACGATGAAGCCAGGCTAGTTTATTAACCCTTTCCAATCTGGCGCCATTAAAACCTTGGGAGTATCAATTAGATGAAATTTTATTCTTTGCTGAAAGAAAAGAAAAAAAGCATTTTAAATGAATGGTTTGACGACCTGTTAAGTAGTTATCCTGAAGAGTCTGCCCAGTTTTTTCGTTCCAATCCCAATCAGTTTACCAATCCTGTAGGCAATACCTTTCGTCTAAATTTAGAAAAAATTTTTGATGAATTACTCTGTGAGAAGTGTTCAGAAAAACTTCCTGAATATGTAGATGCTATTGTACGCATTAGGTCTTTACAGAGTTTTGCGCCTTCTATGGCCTTGATTTTTGTTTTTTCCTTAAAAAAAGTGGTTTGGCAAAATTTAAGGTCAGAGATAAAAAAACATAATCTTTATGAAGAATATTACACCTTTGTAAATAAATTAGATGAACTAATAGGCTTGGCCTTTGACCTTTATATGCAGTGCAGAGAGCAAGTTTGGAGTCAAAAGTCTAATTATATGAACTCTAGGGTGCATAAGCTCTTGGAAAGAGCTGGTCTTATAAAAGAGGTTGGGGAGTTGTAAAAAAATTAAAACGTAAGAGGGGTATTGGTAAATGAAAGCGATTTATTCACTCTTCCTGGTCTTTGCTTTGGTTCTCATTGCCCTAATTGGGGCAGGAGGGCTCGGCCTGCATTATTTTTTTGGGGTGATTGTCCCTTATGTGGCCGTGCTCTTTTTGTGGTAGGTTTATTTTAAGGGTTGTGCGTTGGGGTAAGTCTCCTGTTCCCTTTAGGATTCCCACAACTGCTGGGCAGGAGTTTTCTTTGCCCTGGATTAAACAAAACAAAATAGACAACCCTTCTACTACCTTGGGTGTTGTTTTGAGAATGTTTTTTGAAGTGGTGTTGTTTAGATCACTTTTTAGAAACACCAAGGTAGAACTTCATGACGGGCCCAAGTTGGCCTATGCTTCTTCCAAGTGGCTTTGGCTTTTTGCCTTGCTTTTTCATTATTCTTTCTTGACTATTTTTGTAAGACACATGCGTTTCTTTACTGAACCTGTGCCTGCCTTGTTTCAGTGGGTAGACAAGGTAGATGGATTACTTCAAATTGGAGCACCCACACTTTATATGACTGATGTGGTGATTTTAGTTGCCCTTATGTATCTACTTTTAAGGCGTATTTGTGTGGCCAAGATTAGATATATTTCTTTGCCCGCAGATTATTTTCCTCTTTTCTTGATTTTAGGTATTGCTGTTTCTGGTATTATGATGCGCTATTTTGTAAAGACAGATGTTGTAGCTATTAAAGAGCTTACCATGGGATTGGTTACCTTTCATCCCACGATACCTGAAAGTGTAGGCACTATTTTTTATATTCATGTATTTTTGGTCTCTATCTTGCTAATTTACTTTCCAATAAGTAAGTTAATGCACATGGGCGGGGTATTTTTAAGTCCTACTCGTAATCTGGCCAACAACAGTAGAATGAAAAGGCATATTAATCCCTGGAATTATCCTGTTAAGGTTCATACTTATGAAGCTTATGAAGATGAATTTAGAGAAAAAATGGTTGAGGCTGGGTTACCTGTAGAAAAACCTTTAGAAGAACAGCCATCTGAAAGTAAGGAGTAGTACCTATGGCTCTACCAAATGCAAGAAAATTATTTTCTCAAATTTCCCACAGGATGCCCAAAAGAGAATGGATGGACATTCCTGTGGAAATTAAACCAGGTCGTTATTGTTATCCTGCTAACCCCAAAAGCCTTGAAACTGTGGGCATGCCCCATGCCAGGCAGTGGAGTCCTCTGGATGAGGATTGGAAACTGCCTGAAAACTGGATGGAAATTGTAAGACAGGGCATGAAGGAGCGTTTGGAAAAGTTTCGTTCCTTCAAGGTCTTTATGGATATTTGTGTGCGCTGTGGCGCATGTGCTGACAAGTGTCACTATTTTATTGGTACAGGCGATCCCAAAAACATGCCTGTACTCAGGGCTGAGCTTTTCCGCTCCATTTATAGAGGTGAATTTACCAAGGCAGGTAAGATTTTAGGCCGTTTTGCTGGGGCAAGAAAGCTTACTGAAGAAGTTATTAAAGAGTGGTGGTATTATTTGTATCAATGTTCTGAATGTCGCCGCTGTTCTCTGTTCTGCCCTATGGTATTGACCAGGCAGAAATAACCATTATTGGCCCGTGAGCTTACCAATCTTTTAGGCTTGAATACAGACTGGATTGCCACTCCTGCTGCCAATTGTTACCGTACTGGTAACCATCTGGGTATTCAGCCCCATGCCTTTAAGGAAATGCTGGAATTCTTCTGTGATGACATAGAAGAGATTACTGGTATCAGGCCTGAGCCCAGTTTTAATAAAAAGGGAGCAGATATCCTTTTTATCACTCCTTCTGGAGATGTTTTTGCTGACCCAGGTACCTATACCTGTATGGGGTATTTGATGCTCTTCCATTACCTAAAGGAAGAATATGGCTTAGAAGTAACCTGGAGTACTTATGCTTCTGAAGGTGGAAACTTTGGTTTCTTTACCTCCCATGAGATGATGAAACGCTTAAATGCCAAGATGTATATGGAAGCCAAGCGTTTGGGTGTAAAATGGATTTTGGGTGGTGAATGTGGACACATGTGGAGAGTAATTCATCAGTACATGGATACCATGAATGGTCCTGCTGATTTTCTGGAGGAGCCAGTAAACCCCATTACTGGTACTAAGTTTGAAAATGCCAAGTCCACTAAGATGGTTCATATTACTGAATTTACTGCTGATTTGATTAAACACGGTAAATTAAAACTGGATAAGAGCCGCAATGACAATCTTATCGTAACCTTCCATGATTCCTGTAATCCTGCTAGAGGTATGGGACTTTTTGAAGAGCCTCGTTATGTAATTAAGAGTGTATGTAATAACTTTTATGACATGCCTGAAAATACTATTCGGGAGCAGACCTTCTGTTGTGGAAGTGGTGCTGGTTTAAATGCAGGTGAGATTGAAGAGCTTAGGTTTTTAGGAGGTCTTCCCAGGGCCAATGCAGTAAAACACGTACATGAAAAATATGGAGTCAACATGCTTGCCTGTATTTGTGCTATAGACAGAGCAGCTTTGCCTCCTCTTATGAATTACTGGGTGCCTGAAGTGGATGTCACTGGCGTGCATGAACTGGTTGGAAATGCTTTGATTTTACCAGGCGAGCAAGAAAGAGAAACCAATTTGAGGGGAGAGCCCCTTCCTGGGAAGGAGGAGTAGAAAATGTACGATGGTGGTAAAATTATAACCGGTTTAATTATTTTTGTGGTCTTATTTACCTTTCCCTTTTGGTATAATATTGGAAGTGCTGCTTATAAACAGCCCAAATTAGAACTGCCAAAAGATGTAAAAGAATGCGTAGAAAGCAAAGAGTTTATGCGTACTGAGCATATGCAACTTTTAAATGAATGGCGTGATATGGTAGTTAGAGAACATATAAAAGACTATAAGAGTAAGTTAACTGGTAAAGAAGTAGTAATGAGTTTAACTAAGACTTGTATGAAGTGCCATGACAATAAGGCTAAGTTTTGTGATCAGTGTCATAACTCCTTGGCAGTATCTCCCTATTGTTGGGACTGCCATGTGGCACCAAAGGGGGATAAGTAATGAAAGCAAATAGAAGAAAGTTTCTAAAAATAGCAGGATTAGCTACTTTGGGCTGGAGTATTTGTCCAGGCCTGGTGAAAGCTTCTTCTGAAGGTGGTGAAGGGGGAAGCCATATTAGATGGGGCTTGGCCATTGATACTCAAAAATTAACTGATGAAATTATGGAAAAGGCTATTCTGGCCTGTCATAAGAACCATAATGTGCCTCATATCCCTGATAAAAGGGAAATTAAGTGGCTCTGGAAGACCACTTTTCACAAGGCCTTTCCTGGACAGATGTTAGATAATTTACATGCAGGAGAGTATGCAGAAAAGGAAACTCTGGTTTTATGCAATCACTGTTATAATCCTCCCTGCGTTAGAGTCTGTCCCACCAAGGCTACCTTTAAGAGAGCTGATGGGATTACCATGATGGACTTTCACCGTTGCATTGGTTGTCGTTATTGCATGGCAGCCTGTCCTTATGGTGCTCGTAGTTTTAACTTTTATGATCCCAGGAAGTTCCTGAAAGCAGAGGAAACTGTGTTAGAGTTCCCCACCAGGACTAAGGGTGTGGTGGAAAAATGTCTCCTCTGTTATGAGCGTTTAGATGAAGGTAAAAACCCTACTGTGTAGAGGCTGCTGAAGGGGTAATTTACTTTGGCAATCTCAATGACCCTGAATCTGAGATTAGAAAGGTATTGGCTGAAAGGTATGCCATTAGACGTAAACCTGAGTTGGGGACATTTCCTAGCGTGTATTACTTAATATAAGAGGGGAGAGGTCATGTTAGAAAAAGCAATTAAAGGAAATAAACTTTATTGGGGTTGGATTGGCCTTCTTTTACTGGGTGTAGCCACTGGCTTTTTTGCCTACACCTTTCAGATGAAAGAAGGTTTGAGCATTACTGGAATGAGCAGGGATGTTTCCTGGGGCTTTTATATTGCCCAGTTTACCTTTCTGGTTGGTGTAGCTGCTTCAGCAGTAATGATGGTTATTCCCAAGTATTTGCACCACTATCAGACCTTTGGCAGGGTGTTGATTCTGGGAGAATTTTTAGCTGTAGCAGCGGTTTCCATGTGTTTACTTTTTATTGTGGTGGACTTGGGTCAACCCCAAAGAATGCTCAATGTTCTTTTGCATCCCACTCCCAGGTCTATCCTGTTTTGGGATATGATTGTTTTAAATGGTTATCTTTTCTTAAATATTTTAATTGGTTGGGTTACCTTGCAGGCTGAAAGAAAAGGAGTTGAGCCTCCCAGATGGATTAAACCTTTTATTTATCTGTCCATTCCCTGGGCTGTTAGTATCCATACCGTAACAGCTTTTCTTTACTGTGGTCTTCCTGGCAGAGGTTTCTGGCTTACTGCTATTTTGGCTCCTAGATTTTTGGCTTCTGCGTTTGCTTCTGGTCCTGCCTTTTTGATTTTGCTTTGCTATATTGTAAAGATTTTTGCCAAATGGGATCCAGGCAAAGAAGCTATCCAAAGTCTGGCCAAGATTGTTACCTATGCTATTATTACCAACCTTTTCTTCCTTTCTTTAGAAATTTTTACTGTAGGTTATAGCCAGATTCCCGGTCACTTGCTTCACTTTAAGTACCTCTTCTTTGGTTTAGAAGGTCATGCTACCTATGCTCCCTGGATGTGGGTTTCTGTGGTTGCAGGTTTGCTGGCTGTCTTGATTTTGCTTTTCCCTCAAAACAGAAAATCCGACAATGTCTTGGCCATGGCCTGTGTCCTGGTATTTTTGAGCACCTGGATTGATAAGGGAATGGGCATGATTTCTGGCGGTTTTGTTCCCAATCCTTTAGAAGAAGTGGTAGAGTACATTCCTACTAAGTTGGAATTGTTAATTACTTTGGGAGTTTATGCTACTGGTTTTCTTATTTTGACCATTCTTTACAAAGTGGCTGTGGGTGTAAAAAAGAGGTTGATGCCTAAAGTTTTCATTGACATGAAGAAACTTTCTACTCTAGAAGTAGTGAGTTTCTTTTAACTAAACAAAACTATTTTTTGGAGGTTTAAAAATGGCATGGAAGGTAACTGTAGACGTTGATAAGTGTACAGGTGATGGCGAATGCGTAGATGTTTGCCCTGTTGAAGTTTACGAACTTCAAGATGGCAAGGCTGTGCCTGTAAATGAAGAGGAATGTCTTGGTTGTGAGTCTTGTGTTGAGGTTTGTGAACAAGACGCAATTACCGTTGAAGAAATCTAATTGTCATATTCTTACCAGGGGCCTTATACCCAAAGGCCCCTTTTCTTTTTTTTCTTTTCTCAAAAAATAATACCCACGGAGTATAGAGATGAATTTTGATTTTACCCCTTATTTTTCTCGTTATGAAGATATTTTAAAGGGGTTGGATAAGATTTTTGCTAAGGTAAAAGAAGAGTATCCGCAGGAAGTTAAATGCGCTGAAGGATGCTGTGATTGTTGTTATGCCTTGTTTGATTTACATTTAATTGAAGCTTTATATTTAAATCATCATTTTCAGCAACTAACTAAGGAAAAAGAAATAAAATTTAATAGAAGCAGATAAAGACAGATCGAAAAATACATAAAATTAAAAGAATGGCTTTTAAAATGCAAAAAGCTGGTGCTTCTGAAGAAGAAATTTTTGCAGAAGTTGGAAAGCAAAAGGTAAAATGTCCTTTATTAAACGAAAAAAATAAATGTGAACTTTACACCTATAGACCTGCTACTTGCAGGGTATATGGTATTCCTTTGAATATATATGGGAAGGCTCACTCCTGTTCTCTAGCTGGATTTGAAGGTGGAAAGCAATATCCTACTGTACATATGGAAAAAATTTATCAAAGTTTGTTTTTGTTAAGTCAAGAAATTGTGCAGAATCTAAATACTAGATATACAGCTTTACATACGGTATTGGTGCCAGTATCCATGGCTTTATTGACTGAATATGATGCTAATTATCTTGGGATTATCAGGTCTAAAGATAAACATTTAGAGCCTGAAACGGAAAAAAAGATTACTCCAGGAGTTTGGACTTTAGGGGAGCAAGAAGAAAAATGATAGACTATGTTGAACTTACTCCTGAACAAGAAGAGCAAAAAAGAGCTATTTATAATTCTTTGTCTGAAAGAAGGAAGCGTTTTATAGACCGCATTGGCTATGATAAGTGGAATCCTTTTCAAGAACCAAAGGATCCCAGAAAAGTAAAAAGAGATGTTACCAGAAGAACTGTTAAGCAACTTTTTGATGAGTTTCTAATGGAAACAAATACAGCCGAAGAAAGTAATGCCTTTAAGCAAGGTGTTTTGGAATATGTAGAGGCTTAGTAAATAGAGACGAAAAGATAAAGGGAATGTATTCCTTTTGTATTTGGTATTGTGAATTGTTGAAAAAAGAAGGAAAAAGTTTAGATGATGACGAATTTTAATAATGTAAAAGGAGCTAAAAATGAATATTGATGAATATATTGAGGATTTACAGCTAAAGATAGCCAAGAGCCCTGATTGTGCTATTCATCATTACAACCTCGGAGTTGCTTATTTAAGTAAAAGGGAATTCGAACGGGCTAAAGATGCTTTTAAAAATGCTATTATGTGTAGTTCAGAAATGGCAGAAGCCTATGTACAGTTAGGTGGTATTGCCATGCATGAAGGGGACCTGGATAGTTGTTATATGTATAATAAAAAGGCAAGTGAGATTAGACCTCGTTTTGCTGTGCCCTATGGAAATATGGGGTTTATTTACCTGCAAAAAGGAGAGGTTACTAAGGCCATAAAAACTCTAAAAAGGGCTATTTCTTTAGATCCCAAGTTTGTACAGGCCTATACTACGCTTTCCAGTGCCTATTTGATAGATGGAGATGTGGAAAGGTGTATTGAGCATGCTACCAAGGCTATAGAATTACAACCCATGTTTGGACCTGCTTACAATAATTTGGGCCTGGCTATATGGAGAAGAAAGAATATGAGAAGGCCAGGGAGTATTTTGAAAAGGCCCAAGAGACAGGATATGAAGTAGCTCCAGAAGTCCTGGCTGAGTTAGAGGAAGCTCTAAAAAATAACGCTTGACTTGGATTTTAGGTTGACAAAGAAAAGCTATTGTGGGAAAAATCACAAAGTTAATCTAGATTGTGGATATCTCCCTTTTTGTCCTTGTAGGCAAAGGGATTTAGGTTATAGGTGGGAATTTAAAAAAGGTATTAACCACTATTTTAAGGAGGATTGAAATGCCTAAACATGAAACCCCATTGTTGGATCAGCTGGAAAGCGGTCCATGGCCAAGCTTTGTCTCTGAGATTAAGAGACAATCTGAGTTCAGGCACAAAAATGCCGAAGCAATGGAAAAGGCAGGTAAGCCCTATCAGATTCCTGTAGATGTTTGTGATGATCTGTTGGGCGTATTGGAAATGTCTTATGAAGATGGTACCACTCACTGGAAGCATGGTGGTATCGTAGGTGTATTTGGTTACGGTGGTGGTGTTATTGGTCGTTATTGCGACCAGCCAGAAAAGTTTCCTGGTGTTGCTCACTTCCATACCATTCGTGTGAACCAGCCTGCAGGTAAGTACTATACTACTGAATACTTGAGACAAATTTGTGATTTGTGGGATTTTAGAGGATCCGGTCTTACCAATATGCACGGTTCCACTGGTGATATTGTTTTGCTGGGTACCAGAACTGAGCAATTGGAAGAAATTTTTGGTACTTTGACTCACGAACTGAATCAGGACTTAGGTGGTTCTGGTTCTAACTTGAGGACACCTGCTTGTTGTCTGGGTGAATCTCGCTGTGAATGGGCTTGTTATGACACTCAAGAGCTTTGCTATCAGCTCACCATGGAGTATCAGGACGAGCTGCACAGACCTGCTTTCCCCTACAAGTTTAAGTTTAAATTCGATGGTTGCCCCATGGGTTGCGTAGCTTCTATTGCTCGTGCTGATATGTCTTTTATTGGTATTTGGAGAGATGCTATCAAGATTGATCAAGAAGCAGTTGCTGCCTATATTGGTGGTGAATTAAAGCCCAATGCTGGCGCTCATGAAGATAGCGCTCCTTTTGATATTCAAAAGGAAGTTATTGATCTTTGTCCTACTCAGTGTATGTGGATTGAAGATGGCAAGCTCATGATTGACAACAAAGAATGTAATCGTTGTATGCATTGTATCAGGGTAATGCCCAGAGCTCTTAGAATTGGTGATGATAGAGGACTTGCTATTTTCTGCGGTGCTAAAGCTCCTATCTTGGATGGTGCTCAGATGGGCTCCTTATTGGTACCTTTTATCAAGGTAGAGCCTCCTTATGATGAAATCAAAGAAGTTATTGAAAATGTTTGGGATTGGTGGATGGAAGAAGGTAAGAACCGTGAGCGTCTTGGTGAATTGATGAAGAGACAGGGCTTGCAGAAACTCCTGGAAGTTACTGGTATCAAGCCCATGCCTCAGCACGTTCAGGAGCCAAGACACAATCCTTACATCTTCTGGAAAGAAGAAGAAGTACCTGGCGGTTGGCAGCGTGATATTAACGAATATAGAAAACTCCATCCCAGATAATAGATATTGTTTCGGGTTGGTTGGTTAATTTAAAGAGAAAATAATAGGAGGTTTAAAATGACCTTTGTTCCTTCTGGATATTACAATCCTGATAAGCCCATGGAAGGCAGAATTACTGATATCGGTCCCAGATATTATGCCGATTTTCTGCCTCCAGTTATTAAGAAAAATAAGGGTAAATGGTTGTGGCATGAAATTATTGAGCCAGGCATTTTAATGCACAAGGCTGAAAGTGGTGATGAAGTTTACACTGTTCGCTGTGGTTCTCCTCGTTTACTTAGTGTGGAGACCATTAGAGAGCTTTGTGATATAGCTGACCAATATTGTGGTGGCTATCTTCGTTTTACCACCAGAAACAATGTTGAGTTTATGGTGGAAAGCCTGGAACAAGCCAGAAAACTCAAAGAAGAATTAAATTCTCGCAAGCATCCTGGTGGAAGTTATAAGTTCCCTGTTGGTGGAACCGGTGCTGGTATTACCAACATCGTTCATACCCAGGGTTGGATTCACTGTCATACTCCTGCTTCTGATGCTTCTGGTACTGTAAAGGTAGTAATGGACGAACTTTTTGAAGAATTCCAGAGAATGAGACTTCCTGCTCAGCTCCGTATCTCCATGGCATGTTGTCTTAACATGTGCGGTGCTGTACACTGTTCTGACATTGCTATTTTGGGTTATCACAGAAAGCCACCTATCATTGACCATGAATGGTTGGAAAACTTGTGTGAGATTCCTTTGGCTGTAGCAGCTTGTCCTACTGGTGCTATTCGTCCTACCAAGACCAAAATCACCACAGAAGCTGGAGAAGAAAAGGAAGTAAAGACTGTTGCCATTAAGCAAGAAAGATGTATGTTCTGTGGTAACTGCTACACCATGTGTCCTTGCTTGCCTCTTTCTGACAAGGAAGGCGACGGTTTAGTTATTATGGCTGGTGGTAAGCTTTCCAACTGTATTTCTGCTCCCAAGTTCTCCAAAGTAGTTGTGGCTTTTATTCCCAATAATACTCCTCGTTGGCCTGAACTTGCTCAGACCATGCGCAAGTTGGTTGATACCTATGCCAAACATGCTAAAAAGTATGAGCGTTTTGGTGATTGGGCTGAGAGAATTGGTTGGGAAAGATTCTTTGAACTTTGCGAACTAGAGTTTACTCACCACTTGATTGATGACTTCCGTGATCCTGCTTACTATACTTGGAGACATACTACTCAGTTTAAGTTCTAATTGATTATTTATATAGGGCGCCCTTTTTAAAAGGGCGCCTAAAACTTTAAAGGGGTTTTTGGTTATGGATAAAGCTGAAGCAAAACAAAAAATAGTAGATTTTTTAGAATCTAAAAAAGGTAGCAAGACCAAGTTTTATTTTAATGATTTTACCAAACTTTTACCTGATATGAAGAGCAGGGAAGTTAAAAAACTTTTAACTGAACTGGTGAACGAAGGTAAGTTGGAATTCTGGTCCAGTGGCAGCACTACCATGTATGGTTTGGCTGGTGCTGGTAAGCAGCATGCTACTGAAGAGGGAGAATAATTTTTTCTCTACCTGCTTGAAGGTAGAAGTTTAAGGGCAGGTAGAGGATAAATGGGTTTTCCGCGTTTTTTGCTTGCTGGCCTTAAAGGTGGCTCAGGGAAAACCCTGGTAAGCCTGGGGATTGGCAAGCTTTTAAGAGAAAAAGGTTATAAGGTTAAGGCCTTTAAAAAGGGTCCAGATTATATAGATGCCAAGTGGCTGAGTTTAGCTGTTGGTGAAAAGGCATCTAATCTGGACCCTTTTTTGTTTCCCAGGGAAAAGGTCAAGAGCTTATTTTTCAGTTTTGCCTCTCACTTTGACCTGGCTTTAGTGGAAGGCAATCGGGGCTTATTTGACGGCAAGGATATTCAGGGTAGCTTCTCCACTGCTGAGCTGTCCAGGTTGCTTAATTTACCGGTAATTGTGGTAGCTGATTGCACCAAAGTCACTAGGACCATGGCTGCCATTGTTCTGGGTCTCAAGTCCTTTGAGCCAGGTTTAAATCTGGCTGGCATAATTTTAAACCAAACAGCAGGACCAAGGCACAGGCAGATTTTAAGAGAAAGTATTGAATATTACACTGATGTTCCAGTACTGGGAGCATTACCTAAACTTAAAAAAATCCCATTCCAGAAAGGCACATGGGATTAGTTTCCGACCAGGAATATGACTTAGAAATAGAAGAAGTTTTTAGCAACTTGGCCAGGATAATAGCTGAAAATGTGGATGTGGAAAGGGTTTTAGAAATAGCCAATACTGGAGATGATGTTGATTCTGTTTTGGCTGTAGAGCCTTTGGATTTTACTCCTAGCTCTATAAAAATAGTAGATATTGGGGTAATGTTGGATAAGGCCTTTTGGTTTTATTATGAAGAAAATTTGCGACTTCTGGAAAAACACGGTGCTAAACTACATTATTTAAGCATTGTGGAGCCAGAGAACTGGCCTGAACTAGATGGATTATACCTTGGAGGAGGTTTTCCAGAAACTCTGGCCTTTCAAATTGCCAAAAATAAAGAAAAGCTAGCTTTGGTAAAAGAAATGGCTGAAAAGGGCCTTCCCATTTATGCAGAATGTGGTGGGCTTATGCTCTTGGGGAAAGAGCTTAATTTTGCTGAAAAGACCTATCCTTTGAGTAATGTTTTTCCGCTGGAGATAAGGGTAGAAAAAAAACCCAAGGGTCATGGGTATGTGGAAGGAGAGATTATTCTGCCCAATCCCTATTTTCCTGTAGGATATCGTTTAAGTGGACATGAGTTTCACTATTCCCATTGTCCAAAAGTTAGAGAAGCCAGGTATGCTTTGCGTCTGAATAGGGGAGTTGGAATTTGTAAGGGACTGGATGGCCTGGTGTATAAAAATGTCTTTGCTGCCTATACCCATATTCATGCCCTGGGACATCCTTTGTGGGCAGAAAATTTTGTTTTAGCTGCGAAAAAGTTTAGACAATTAAAAAAAGAATCAGTGCAAATACCTGCCTTTGTAGTTTAAAAATTCATGAATAAACCTCAGCTTGTCTGGCTAGATAAGGGAAAAGAAACCTTTCTGGATTTAAACCAATATGACTTTGTTCCTGTGGAAAAATATGGTCCAGGAGATAACAAACTTTATCTGGGAGATAATCTGGTTCTACTCAAATATCTTTTGGAAAATAAGCAAAAAGTAGATTTAATTTACATTGACCCTCCCTTTGCAACTAACTCCAGGTTTTTCTTAAAAAGAAGTATTGGTGAAGCTGGCTATAATCATAAAAAGGGGGTTTTTAAGTTCCCCTGTTATGAAGATATCTGGCAAGAAGGCTTGGTTCTTACCTTTCCATGCTCTACGAGCGCTTGAAATATATGCACCAAATCCTAAGGGAAAGTGGTAGCATTTATGTGCATGTGGATTTTAGAGTAAGTGCTTATGTTCGCCTATTGTTAGACGAAATTTTTGGAGAGGAAAACTTTATCAATGAAATAATCTGGTTTTACAAGACTGGGGGGGTGCCAGAAAAAATAGGGTTTAGTAAAAAACACGATACAATCTTTTTCTATGCCAGGGATAAAAAAAAGACCTATTGGTCACCTCAAAAGGAAAAGTCTTATTTAAAACATAAATACGGCTTTTCCAATATTTCCATAGAAGAAGATGAACAGGGAAAATATACCTGGGTTTATTGTAGGGATGTCTTTGATATTCCAGCCCTTAGAGGCAACCAGCCTGAGCGTCTGGAATATGCAACCCAGAAACCAGAAGAACTCTTAAAGAGGATAATTCTGGCTTCAAGTAAGCCTAAAGATGTGGTTGCAGACTTTTTTTGTGGCTCAGGCACTACTCTGGCAGTGGCCCAGAAACTAGAGAGAAAATGGATTGGTTGCGATTGTGGTAAATGGCCTATACATGTGTGTAGAAAACGCTTGCTGGGTATAGAAAAGAGCAACTTTTCTCTGTTAAAAATTGTTAAAAAGCAAGAGAAAAAGGCAGGTTTAGTTAAAGAAAATAACTCTAAAATAACAGATTTTTGTTCTAAAAAAGACCAAAAGACAGGTCAAAATTGTCCCCAGGTTTTAACTCTGGTTAGTTTTTTCGAAAAAAATGACTTTTTTCTGGAAGAAAAAAAGATATTTTTACAAACTAAAATGGATTGCTTAAAACCAGATAAAAAAACTCAAGAAAGCTTAAAGCAGGTGGAGTTTAATCTTTTTTTTCAGGGAAAAAGCGTGGCTGTGGAATTGATAAACCTGGTGTATTTTTCTTTAGAAAAGACAAAAATTACCCTTCAACACTGGTCAGATTGGGTGGATTTTTGGGCAGTGGGAAGATGTAAACAGGACTATTTTGAGCCTTTGTGGTATTCTTTTCGCACTCGTTTTCAAAGAAAATTAGTGCTAAAAACTTCCTTTTTGTCTTTAGAAAATTTGGAAAATTTGGGAATAAAAGTGATTACTTTTGAACCCAGAGAATATTTATTCAGGCTGGGTTAACCTATTTTTTTGTCTTTATTTCTAACTAAATTTACTAGTTTTTTTGAGTAAAGTTAAAGTTTTTTGAAAAACTTCCTCTACTTTGATTGCTTTTAAACACCTGGGTTTAGAACAAGTTATCTGGGCTGTTGCTGAACAGGGCGCACAGGAGAGAGGAGACTTTAAAACCTCGCTTTGTTCTGGCTTCCAGATTAAGGAGTTAGTTGGTCCAAAAAGAGTAAGAGTTGGAATCTCCAATAGTCCGGCCAGATGTAAGGGGCCAGCATCATTGCCAATAACCAGAAGTGCTTGCTGCAGGGTGTTGATTAAATCTTCCAGGGAGTTAAGGGTTAAAATATTGGAAAGAGAAGCAGGGCCGTAAAGTTCTTGCTCTACAGGGCCAAAGATGAGAAAAGTGGGCAAATAGGTTTTGAGTTTTTCGCTTAATTTTACATAGTTTTCCAAGGGCCAATTTTTGGCTCTATGGCCTGAGCTGGAAAGAGGAGAATTTTTTCTTTTTTGGGGGGTACAAATTCCTTTTTTAAGGGAGCCTTCCAGTTTTTTGACCAGGGGAGGTTTAATTTTTGCAATTGTTCTTTTAAAAAGGACCTTACTGGTTTGGGATTGTTTTCATCTACCAGGTAAAGATAAAAGATATTGGGGTGAGAAAAGGTTATCCTGGACCTGGTACTTATTTTAAACCAGAATATAAGACTTTTTTCCAGTTCTTCTGGGTAGTTGTCTTTAAAGAGTTCCAGTAAAAGCCTGGCTTTCGCAGAAGGTAAAGAGGGTATATTTAACTTTTTAAACCAAAAAGTATGTTGACTTTTTCCCCACCAATAGATTGAACTTGGCCTAAAATGTTGCTGGATACTGATGATTGCGGGCAAGGAGAGAAGAAAATCTCCCAGTGCTCCCTGGTGAATGATTATAATTTTAGAATAGGATGAAAACATTTTTTTAAAGGGTTTTCCTATGCAATTTAAAGTCAAATGTCCTAAATGTGGAGAAGAAGTAATAAAATATCGCAACCCCTTCCCCACTGTAGATGTCATCGTCTTTGTTCCTCCCTATAGCATTGTGCTTATTGAACGCAAGAATCCACCTTTAGGGTGGGCCTTGCCTGGAGGCTTTGTGGATTATGGAGAAAGAGTGGAAGCTGCAGCCAGGCGAGAAGTAAAGGAAGAAACAGGCCTGGAAGTGAGTTTGCTCTCTTTGCTGGGGGTTTATTCTGAGCCTACGAGGGACCCTCGCTTTCATACCTTAAGCACGGTTTTTGTAGGTATAGCCAAAGATATTTCCCTGTTGCAGGCAGGAGATGATGCAGGCAAGGCCAAAATCTTTTCGCTGGACAACTTGCCTCCTTTGGCCTTTGACCACGCCAAAATCATCGCTGATTTTAAAGCAACCCTTAAACTTTAATCCATGTTTATCTGTCTGGATTTAGGTGGAACCCATTTGCGTGGAGCTTGTTTTAGCCAGGGAAAACTGGGGCCAGTACTTCTAACAGAGCACGGGCAAAGTCTTTCTGGTCTAAAACAGGCCTTGCTGGAAATGATTGAGACTCTGGCTAGAGGAAAGGAAATAAAGGCCCTGGGTATTGCTAGTGCAGGGCCTTTTTTACGCAAAGCCAGGGTGTTTTTAACCCCTCCCAATCTTCCCTATCTTCAAGGTTTTGCTGTGGGTAAATTTTTAGCAGAACATTTTCATTTTCCTTTGCTTTTAGAAAATGATGCCCAGGCAGCAGCTTTAGGAGAAGTGCATTTTGGCTGTCTTAAAGGCGCTCAAAATGCCTTGGTACTCACTCTGGGTACAGGCCTGGGAAGTGGAATTGTACTTAAGGGAAAGTTATTTAGGGCAAACCTGGAAACCGGGCCAGAACTGGGGCATCTTTTTTGGGGTGGCTTAGATAGGTGTGGTTGTGGGAAAAGAGGTTGTATTGAAACCTTACTTCAGGCCAGGGCACTTTTAAACCTTGCCAGCAAAGAGGGATTAAACCTTGCTCAGGTGAAAGATTTGACTCCCTTACTGGAGAAAAAGGAACCCAGGGCCTGGAGGGTAATGAAAGGTTATGGGCAAACCCTGGGAACTTTTTTAGCTGAGATGGTTCAGTTATTTGGTTTTGAAGACATAGCTTTAAGTGGTGGTATTAGTTATCTGGGCAAGTATTTTTGCCTTTTGTCCAGGAAACTTTAGAAAATAGGTTAAAATCTAGAGTGGAATTAAAACCCAGGAGGTTGGTTTTAAGTGAAAATCCAGAGCAAAGTGGTCTCTGGGGAATGGCCTATTTGTTAACTAAAACCTTTAACCCTGAGGAGTAAGGACATGGCTTTTTTTATACCCTGGGCGATCCTGCTGGCCTGGGTCCAGAACTGGTGGTGCGTTTTTACCAGGAAAGGGCAAAAGAAATCCCTTTGCCCCTGGTTATGGTGGGCCTGGAAGAAGCTCTCTGGTTTCATGCCCAACATTTTGCTGTTCCCAAGTTCTGGCGAAAAATTACCTCTTTAAAAGAAGTAAAAGAAAAGGGGATTTTTTTGTTGGAGCCCCAATTTTCTTTAGAGCCCAACTTTATTCCTGGCCGGGGAACTCTGGAATCTGGCTTAATAGCAGGAGAAAGCCTTACTCTTGCCTGCAGGTTGTTAAAGGAAGACCCCAGCCATATTTTAATTACAGGCCCCTTAAATAAGGCCAGGTTGCAGGAGGCTGGTTTTTTATTTCCCGGGCATACGGAATTTTTGGCCAATTTCTGGGACAAGGCTGAAGATGAAGTATGTATGCATTTTTGGAGTAAGAGCTTTAGCTTGAGCCTGGTTACCACACATCCACCCTTGAAAGAAGTAGCTGGTCTGATTACAGAAAAGAGAATTTTAAATGCCTTGCAGCTTACCTGGGATTTTATGCAAAAGAGGGGTCTTACAGAAGAATCCATTGGCGTGTGTGGATTAAATCCTCATGCTGGAGAAGAGGGTAAAATTGGAGAGGAAGAGGTAGAGATTATTGCTCCAGCCCTGGAAAAGGCCCTGGGCCTGGGTATAAATTGTCAGGGACCTTTTCCTGCAGATACCCTGTTTCATCGGGCTTTAAAGGGAGAGTTTAAGGTGATTTTAGCCATGTATCATGACCAGGGGCTGGCTCCTTTAAAGCTTTTGCATTTTGGAGAATGTGTGAATATAACCCTGGGGCTGCCTATTTTAAGGCTTTCAGTAGATCATGGAACTGGCTATGACCTCGTGGGCACAGGAAAAGCTAAATTGACTAGTTTAAAGGAGGCTTTTAATCTGGCACTCCAGTTAAAACTAGGTCTAGATTAATTCAATCTAAGAGTAAAAAGGAGAGGTAAGGTGAAGGAAAAGATTTATGTAGAGATTGCCAAAAGGCTAAGAGGGCTGCGGGATGCTCTGGATTTAAGTGTGCAGGATTTGGCTGCGAAGACAGGGTTTACAGTGGAAGAAATTGAAAACTACGAGCGCGGGGATAGGGAAATACCGGTTAGTTTTTACATGAAGTGGCCAAAGCCTGCGGCGTGGATTTGACTGTGCTTATTTCTGGAGCAGAAGCCCATTTACAGAATTATTCTCTGGTCAAAAAGGAAAAGGTTTAAGTGTCGAAAGAAGAAAGGATTATGACTATAAAAGTCTGGCTTATAAATTTATTGGCCGCAGAATGGAGCCTTTTTTGATTAAGGTAAGGCCTAAAAAGGAAGAAGAACTTAGTTTTAACTCCCATCCAGGCCAGGAATTTATTTACATGTTAAAGGGAAAACTGGAGATAAGTCTGGAAGATAAGAAGATTGTTTTAGAACCAGGAGATAGTTTTTATTTCTCTTCACGCATTCCTCATACTAGGCGTTGGAGAGAGACTG